>Ga0187882_1002809_pt1 | contig 15574 bp, 13 predicted proteins | sample June2016WEW_19_1_3_FD_132991 | JGI IMG/M metagenome (GOLD analysis project Ga0187882, IMG submission 132991) | Peatland microbial communities from SPRUCE experiment site at the Marcell Experimental Forest, Minnesota, USA - June2016WEW_19_150 | ecosystem: Environmental > Terrestrial > Soil >...
CCGTTCCGGAAAGGGACGGCCAAGGCGCTTGCCGGCCCAGAGGATCCCGTGACCGTCCGGCACCACCAGGTCGCCCCGGTTCAACAGCCCCCATACGGCCGGATCCTGCCGGGCGCTGCAAAGCATCTCCGGGTTCAGGGTGATTACCTGGCGCGCCAGGCCTCCCTTCGCAGATCCCGCTTGAGGCCCGGCCTGCTCGATCCAGCCGGCAATCACCGCTACGGCCTCTTCTAATGTGAAAGGGTGGATACCCACCCCCATGATATCGACTTTCTCTTTCAGATGCCCGGTCAAACCGCTCACCCCAACGACTAACGACTAACTGCCAACCACCATTTTGTCCAACATTACCGCCGCCTCGGCCCGGGTCATGATCTTGTTCGGGCGGAAAGTGCCGTCCGGATAACCGCTGATCCCGTCGAGCGTCAGGTGGGCGATGGCCCCGGCAGCCCAGAAACTGCTGTTGACATCCGTAAAGCTGGTCTTGGATGCCCTGCCGCTGTCCTGTAAGGGAAAGGCCTTATCCAGCAGCACCGCTGCCTCGGCCCGGCTGATCCCCTGCCCCGGGCGGAAGCTGCCGTCAGGATAGCCCTGCAGGTATCCTGCCGCCTTAGCCGCCCCGATAGCCCCGGCTGCCCAGTAACTGGAGGGCACGTCCGGAAACCCGGACGTGCCGGAGCTGGGAGCAAGGTGCTTGGCCAGGGTCAGCATCTCTGCCATATCCGCCCTGGTGACCTGGTCTGACGGGTGAAAGTTACCGTCCGGATAGCCGGAGATGATCCCCCGCGCCTTCAGGTCCAACACGGCACTGGCAGCCCAATGTCCGATCAGGTCCGGGAAGGGCGCCCCCCCTTGAAGCGCTTGCAAGTCTTGAGATACCAGGTCGAGGCGCGCCTGAAGGCTGTCCAGTTGCTGGTTCTCAGCCTTGAAAAGCTGGTCCAGGTGCTGCTGCAAAGAACTCGCTGAGAGCACCGGGTCGGCAGCCGTCCCCGGGTCACCGGCCGGTTGGTCCAAAGCCTCCGCAGGCCTACCTACCCTGTTGTTGGCCGACGCCAGGCATGCCAGGATCAGGATGACTGCACAGCAATACAGCCACCGCCATCTCTTTTGCTTGTCCATGCCTCTCCTCGGTGGTTTACCCCCACGCAGGCGGGGAGCATCTCCCTCCTGCGCTTTGCCGGATGGGGGAGACTTCTGGACGGATCGCGTCAAAGATTTGTACTTCGACGCTGTCTTTGCTAAACCCTGCCTAACCGCAGCAGGCAAACCTTAAAAGAAAATAAGAAATAAGCCTGGCATCCTATTTTCTGCCAGGCGCTATCAGAGGTCAGAGGTCAGAAAAAGAAAGGGGATTGCGTCCCGTTATTGTTGGGTGACCCGGCACTCAAGCCCCAAGGCTTTTCTTTACGGCTTCGGTTAGTGCTTATTGTCGTTAATCCGGAGAGTGTCTGGTAGAATTGTGCTGGGGAACATCAGGGGCGCCGGTTACCTCTGGGCGCGGTGATTCCGTTCAGGCTTCCGGTCCGGCTTCTATTCCGATATCCGACATCTTGCTTCCGACTTCCGTTTCGCGGTAGAGGGTCTTGGCCTGGGCGGCGGGAATGCTCCGCTCCGGCACCGCCAGCACCTCCACCTCGGTGGTCTTGCGCCCCCAGGTCAGGCTGACCAGGTCACCGACCTTGACCTCGCTGCCCGGCTTGGCCGGGCGTCCATTGATGCTTACCCGCCCGGCATCGCACACCTCTTTGGCGCTGGCCCTGCGTTTGACCAGACGGCTTACCTGTAAAAACTTATCGATGCGCAAAAAACGTCGCTCCCTCCGGAAAAAGAAAAAAGGCTCCGGATGTAACTGGGCATCTTTCAGCCCCTTTTAACAGGTCAACGGAGCCTTCTTCTCCAGATCACAACAATTATAACCTGCTTCATCGCCGGATGGCTCCGCAGGCTGATGGCATATCCCGGTTCCCCGGGCAACCCGCGCCCGCAAGCGGCGGTGCCGGGTCCAGCGGACCGGGCGCCGGGCGCCCTCTGGGCGCGATGTTCCCCAGCACTCAATACAGTTCAATCCTAAGAAAACTCCACCTTAACATTCGTTCTTACTTTATCGCTTTGTTCCTCGATTTTCGTTGAGTGCTGGGTCACCCAACAATGAAGTTGTTAACCGATCGAGTCTCTGAGAGCTTTGCCGGCCCTGAATGCAGGTACGCGTGTGGCAGCGATCTGGATCTCTTCGCCGGTCTGTGGATTGCGCCCGGTCCGGGCAGCCCGGTCGCGCACCTCAAAGGTGCCGAAGCCCACGAGCTGCACCTTATCACCCTTTGCCAATGCCTCTTCAATTACGTCGAATACTGCGGTGGTGACCTTTTCCGCATCCTTCTTGGTAACTTCAGCCTTTTCCGCCACGCTGCTAACCATTTCAGCCTTATTCAAACCAGATACCCTCCTTCGCAATTTTGGAATTTAGGCTACCTATTCGCCAGAAGCCTTGTAACTCCTGCTAAATTGCAGGGATGTAAAAAATATTTTTCCTCAGTATCAAAATATTAGCATATAATGACGTATTTACACATTATTGGTTACTGTTCAGGTATTCAGAATTCAGTAATCAGAATTCTTCTTCGAGACGATAAACCGTTCTCTCATTCTGACTCCTGACTCCTGACTCCTGACTCCTTGTAGTTACCATTATTGGTTATTTGGTCGCTTCCTGCAGCTTGACCTCGTCCCAGATGGCATCCAAGTCTGCCAGGGACAGTTCGCTCATTTTCAACCCCCTGTCGATAACCCTGGCCTCAATCCCCTGAAACCTCCGCATGAACTTATCCACTGCAGCCCGCAACGCCTCCTCCGCATCCACTTTCAGCAGCCGGGCGACATTCACCACCGCAAAGAGCAGATCGCCCAACTCCATGCGGACGGCATCCTCGTCCCCTGCCGACCAGGCTGACTGCAGCTCCTGCCACTCTTCCGCCAGCTTGACGGAAGCGCTGTCGGCATCAGGCCAGTCAAAACCGGCCAGGGCGGCTTTGCCCTGCACCTTTTGGGCCCTCTGCAAGGACGGCAGATGCCTGGGCGCCCCCGCCAGCAACGACCGCGGTTTTCCCTCGGCGCTTATTTCCGCCTCCGTTCCTTCCGTCCGCTTGATCGCCTCCCAGTTACGCACCACCTGTGCGGCGCTGTCTACCTGGATGGCGCCGAAGACGTGGGGGTGACGCCGTTTCAGTTTGGCGACAATCCCCGCCACTACCCGGTTGATGTCAAAATCCCCTCTGATGTCTGCAAGGGCGGCATGGAAAACCACCTGCAGTAATAAGTCTCCCAACTCCTCACAGAGTTTATTCATATTCCCCTCGTCAATGGCGTCAATGACCTCATAGGACTCCTCGATCAGGTACTGGCGCAGGCTCAGGTGGGTCTGCTCCCGGTCCCAGGGGCAGCCGTCCGGCCCCAGCAGCTTCTCCATTACTGTCACCAGGGAGTCGAGGGGATACCGGCTGGATTCAGAAGTCGGAGGCCGGATGTCGGAGGCCGGATGAAAGGCTTGCATGCCTTCCCTGGATGCCTTTAAATCTTTTCCTTCTGACTTCTGACTTCTGACTCCTGACTCCTGTGCCCGCATGGCGGGCACATAGACAGAGGTGAGATGGTCAAGGTCATCCAGCCGGTCCAGGTCATAGAGAGGAATCCGGCGCTGCCGCTCCTGCCCCCGCACCCCGGCCGAATAGATCACGGTCAGGGGGTGGTCGTCCGGAAACTGCTCCATCAAGGTCAGCTTGACCTCCGAAGCCAGTGCCCTGTTGTAGACCTGGGCCACCAGCACACCGGCTTGAAGCGGAATAGTAAAATAGGCGTCCGGTCCGGCGCCGGTCCGGCGCAGCAGTTGAAAACTCTCGGTCACCACCAGGCCCTGGGCCGGGTCGAGGCCCAGGCTGCTGACAACCGCATCCAGGAAGCTGGGCGCCGACCAGAGGCGCACCCGCACACTCCGAGCCGCAGCCTGTGCCAGCAAGAGCCTGACCACCGTCTCGCCCACCAGCGGATGCCCTGGGACCGCAAACACTATCGGCTCCCGGCTTCCGCAAGCGGCGCCGATCAGCCAGGAGGCCATCTCCCGGTAGACCTCGTCGAAGGAGGCGTAGCGCTCGTAAAAATCATCCAGGGGCTGCAACTGGAGGCCCTCCCGCTCCAGGAAGGGCACCACCGGATGGCGTCCGGTGCGCAGGTAAACCGGGCGGTGACGCATCAGGCTCAGGTTGAGGGCCGGCAATTGCAGGGGATCGCCGGGCCCCAGCCCCACCACGTAGATCTCCCCATCGGGAGGCTTGTCCTGATCATGCATACAGCATCATCTCTCTTTAAACTACTAAGTTTAGCGGCGGAACAAGCGGCGGAGGCCGACGATGCCGAGCTCACCCGTGAGCAGCAGGGCGAACGTGTAGCAGACCATGCCGCCGGACATCGCCGCCAGGGTCGCCGCCAGGTTGCCATGTGGCAGAAAGAAGTGGTACAGGCCCAGGATGGCCGCTCCCATTATTGTAGCAGCCAGCAACGGGCGGAGCAAGAAGAAGGAGGGGCCGCGGTAACCGGTGATCGCCCGCAGCGACCGGAAGTTCAGCAGGCTCGCCAGAAGCAGCCCGGCGCAACTGCCCAGGGCCGCCCCCTTGACGTCCATGCCGGGTACCACGGTCAGGTAGTAGTTGAAGAGGATCTTGACCAGACAGCCGGCCAGCAGGTTCACCACCGGGGACCAGGTGTTGCCGAGGCCCTGCAGGATGCCGGAGCTTGTCTGCTGTAGGCCCGAAAAAAAAGCGGTTGGCGCCAGCCAGGCGGTGACCACCCCGGCCCGCCGGTCAGCAAACAGGAGAGTGGTCAGCGGAGTGGCCAGCGCCACCAGGCCGACCGCGGCAGGCAGGCAGAAGAGAATGGTAATGCGAATGGCAGTTGCCACCCGCTCGTTAATCTCCCTGGTCCGTCCCCTGGCGACAGCGGCAGCGATGTTGGGAACCAGGCTGACTGCCAGAGAGACGGAGAATATCGCCGGCAGGTACACCAGGGTGCCGGCCATACCGGACAGTTCCCCGAACATGGCGGTGGCCTGGTGAAAACTGTAGCCGGCGACCTGCAGGCGGTGGGGGATGATGATGGCGTCGATCGCCTGCACCAGGGGCATCACCATGGAGCAGGCGGAAACCGGCAGGGCGAAGGTGAGCAAGCGCTTCAGGAGTTGCCCGGCGCCGTCGAGCAGCGACAGCACCCTGCTCCACCCCCGGGGTCCGAGCTGCCTGTGCAGACCGCGTTCGAACCAGAGGGCGAGGCAGACCAGCACCAGGAGGCCCCCGCAGCCGCCGGTGAAGGCCCCGAAAGCCGCCCCGGCCGCTGCGAACTCGACTCCCCGGGGCAGCAGGACATAGGCCGCCCATAAGACCGTGCCCACCCGGATGCACTGTTCCACCACCTCGGACAAGGCGGTCGGCCACATCAACTGCCAACCCTGGAAATAGCCCCGGAAGGCGGAGGCGACGGAGATCACCAGGACCGCCGGGGCGATGCTCACCAGCGAGTAATAGGCCCGGGCATCCCCCAGCACCGACTCCGCCAGGTAGTGAGCCGAGTGGTACAAGCCAAGGGCCAGCAGCAGGCCGAACAGGGATAAAAAGACCAGGGCCAGCAGGAACACCTGGCGCGCCCCGAAGCGATCGCCCCGGGCGCCCTTCTCCGCCACCAGCATGGAGATAGCAATGGGAACGCCGGAGGTGGAGAGGGCGATCAGGGTGATGTAGATCGGGTAGGCCATCTGGTAGAGCCCAACACCCTCGCTCCCCACCAGCCGGGTAAAGGGGATGCGGTAAAACGCCCCCAGGAGCTTGACCACCAGGCCGGCCACGGCCAATATGAAAGCCCCGCGCAGGAAGGATTGCGGCTGCTGCGGCTTCACTGCGTCGCCCCCCGATTCGTTCTCGTTTATGATACGATGAGGGGTTGTCCGTTAGACCAGGGGGCGATGCCGATCAGGTTGGGGCGCCAGTTTCGCTTAAGCGTTGTAGGACAAGTTTTCTATAAAAATAAAAAGGCGGCCGATGTTGCCACCTTTTCGGATTCATCCCGTATCGGTAACCTGCGCCTCCGGGCGCTACTGCTCCATCTGTTTGGCCAGGAAACCCGCCGCAGTTTCCGCAAGCTTCAACTCCAACTCGCCCATTTTCACGTTCGGCTCCTTGGAGCAGATGATCACGGCGCCGATCGGGTCGCCTTCGGCGATGATCGGGGCAATCACCTCACTGGAAAACTTGCAGGTCTCTACTTCCTCTTCCGTGAGGCACCCTTTGCAGAAAGGATGTTCCCCCGCCTTGCTGATGAGGATGGGCTTGCGCTCCTCCATCACCTTCTCGACCGCGGCGCCAACCGGTTTATTCAAAAACTCCTTCTTGGCCGCCCCCGCCACAGCGATGATATTGTCCCGATCGGCAATACACGCGATGTGGCCGATCGCTTCATGCAAGGAGTCTGCATACTCTTTTGCAAAATCCCCAAGTTCACCGATCGGTGAATATTTCTTGAGGATGACCTCGCCTTCCCGGTCTACAAAGATTTCGAGGGGATCTCCCTCCCGAATCCGTAGGGTCCGGCGGATCTCTTTAGGAATTACTACGCGACCTAGATCATCAATGCGGCGTACGATACCTGTTGCTTTCAAGTAGTATCCCCCCTTCTATACCAAGATGATTTTACCGAGTTCAGAGGCCTTGACCTCGAGTTCTCACGAATAGTATATAACCGGAAGGGGCGATTTATTCATTATTTTCCACACCCAAGTTATATTTGGTCCTGATTATCACACCCTACTTTAGTGCCGGGCCGGGCTGCACCCGCAGTTCGATAAAGCTGCTCTGCTGGAGTCCGTCAAGATAGGCGCCGAACACATCATTTTTTTTGCGGGTCAGCACCTGTTGCTGCAACTGGTCGTGAACGTCCGCGAAACTGAGATTCTGCAACTGGCTCTTCTCAGATTCGTAAGCCGCCCTGACCTCGTCCTCGGTGACCGTCACGTTCCGGGTCACGTAGTCGCCAAGCTTGCTGACGGTGATCATCTCGGCGACCAACTGGCGGTACTGATTCATGGTATAGCCCTGGGATGACAGGGCCTGCTCCAACTGGTCCTGGCCGCCGGTGTTCATCATGTCCATCAGCACCCGGGTCTCCACTTCCTCCGGTGTGGCGGAAATCCCGGCCCGAGCCGCGGCCTGGCGCAGCAGCACCTCGTCCACCATTTGCTGCAGAACCTCGCCGGAGATCTGCTGGTCGATCTTCTCGTTGCCAGGCGCCTTGGGGTCAATCCCATACAACCTGGACATCGAGACTTCCGCGCGGCTGGTCTCCTGCTGCCACTCAGCCCTGGAGACCGGCGCCCCGTTGACCCGGACCACCCAGTCACCACTTTCCGACCACCAGTACCAGAGGCCCGCTACAATCAGTATGCCAATAAATACCAGCACCTGTGGCCAATACGGCCAGCCCTGCCGCCACGCGCCCCACCCAAAGGGTACCAAGGCGGCGGCGGCTTCCGGCGCTTCTTGCTGCGATTGCTCACTCTCCGTTGAACCGCTCTCCTCCAGACTCAACTCGCTCCACTCCCCCCGGCACTAAAGCAATGTGGTAACTTCGCTGATAGTGCCACAAATTTGATAGCTTGCTGGTCGCACACTCGTGACTTTAGTCGTGAGTTAGGCCAGCGAATATTTGTTTGCTTTTAAGCTTTCCTTCTGGTATAATACTCTAGAGGAATGATCTGGTGACAACCAAGCTAGATCAAAATTCCTGAACCGCAGGAACTGCGGGGATAGCCTGTGGAGTTCCTGTAAGACCTCTTTCACGAAGGCACGGAACGATGAATCAGGAATCTCGTGACTTTAGTCATGAGAGGTTCAAGTGTGATGAATGCCATGAACGCCTTTACATTAGTGCAGGGCTCCGCCCTCCTGTTGGTCACCAGGATGTTCTTCAACCGCTTCTAAGCCCTGGCTGCCTTTAGACTTCGCCCTCCATCCGGCGAAATCCTGCCCGGACGCCTGGGATTAAGGGGAAATCGATCACGGGGCCATGGCCTGGTCCAACATCCCGATCAGCCGCTCCGGGGTCAGGCCGCGGGTCTCGATGCGCGCCTCCAGGTCACCCACCGCCGAGAAGCTGATCCGCCGGTCAAAGACCATGCCCCAGCGGGCCAGGGCGTTGCCGCGGGGCGCCCCCTCCCTGTCGAAGCGCACCATCAGGGTGTGCGCGCTGTGCTGGACGTCCTGGACATGCGACTCCCGGGCGCGCAGCCGCAGCCGGGACAGGCTGAACAGGTGCGCCACCGGTGGCGGCAGCGGCCCGAAGCGGTCCCGCACCTCCGCCGTCAGGTCCTCCACCTCCTGCAAGCTCTCGACTGCTGCCAGGCGCCGGTACAACTCCACCTTCTGACGCCCGTCGCTCACGTAGGTGTCCGGAATGAAGGAGTCTCCATAGTGTAGCTCCAAGGCCGGCGCTGGGGGGCGCCCTACCGGCGCCGCCACGGCGCCGGGGATCACGGCGCCCTTCACCTCCTGTACCGCCTCGCCCAGCAGTTGGTTATACAGGTCGAAGCCCAGGGCGGCCATATGCCCATGCTGCTCCGCACCCAGGATGCTGCCCGCCCCCCGGATCTCCAGGTCCCGCAGGGCTAGCTTGAACCCGGAGCCGAACTCGGCGAACTCCTGCAGGGCGCGCAGGCGCTTCTCCGCCTGCTCGCTGAGCATCATATCCTCCGGAACGGTGAAGTAGCCGTAGGCCAGCCGGTTCGACCGTCCGACCCGGCCGCGCAATTGGTAGAGCTGGGCCAGGCCGAAGGTGTCCGCCCGCTCCACGATCAGGGTGTTGACGTTGGGAAGGTCGATGCCGTTCTCGATGATGGCGGTGCAGATCAGGACGTTGAAGCGGCGGTTCAGGAAGTCCAGCATCGCCTCCTCCAGGTCGTCCTCATGCATCTGGCCGTGGGCGATGCGGAAGGAGGCCTCGGGCACCAACCCCTCCAGGAACAGCAGGCAACGATCGATGCTCTGCACCCGGTTATGCAAGTAAAAGACCTGCCCGCCCCGCTGGATCTCTCTTAAAATGGCATCCCGCACCAGGTCCGGTTGGTACTCCAGGACGTAGGTCTGGACCGGCATCCGCTCCTCCGGCGGGGTCTCGATGACGCTCATGTCCCTGGTCCCCGACAGGGACATCTGCAGGGTGCGGGGGATCGGGGTGGCGGTCAGGGTCAGCACGTCCACGCTGGTCTTGAGCAGCTTGATCCTTTCCTTGTGGTTGACCCCGAAGCGCTGCTCCTCGTCGATCACCAGCAGGCCGAGGTCCTTGAACTTGACGTCCCCGGAGAGCAGGCGATGAGTGCCGATGACCACGTCGATCAGGCCCTTGGCCAGGTCGTCGATGGTGGCTTTCTGTTGCCGGGGAGTCCGGAAGCGGCTCAACACCTCGACCCGCACCGGGTAGTAGCCGAAGCGCTCCCGAAAGGTGTGCTCGTGCTGCTGGGCGAGGACGGTGGTAGGCGCCAGGATGGCCGCCTGTTTGCCGTCCTGGACCGCCTTGAAGGCTGCCCGGATGGCCACCTCGGTCTTGCCGAAGCCCACGTCCCCGCAGATCAACCGGTCCATCGGCCTGGGCTGTTCCATGTCGGCCTTGACGTCGGCAATCGCCTGCGCCTGGTCCGGGGTCTCGTCATAGGGGAAGACTGCCTCGAACTCCTGTTGCCAGACGGTGTCCGGGGCGAATGCGTGGCCCGGCTGCCGCATCCGCTCGGCGTAGAGGGCCACCAGATCGAACGCCAGCTCCCGCACCCGCTTTTTGACCCGCTGCTTGAGGCGCGCCCAATCGGTGCCCCCGAGCTTGGAGAGCTTGGGCGCCGCTCCCTCGGGGCCGGTATACTTCTGGATCAGGGTCACCTGGTCGACCGGAACGTAGAGCCGGTCAGCGCCGGCATAGGCCACCTCCAGGTAGTCCCTGGTGCGTCCGTCCACGGTCATCCCCTTGATGCCCAGGTAGCGCCCGATGCCGTGGTGCACGTGCACCACGTAGTCACCGGGAGCCAATTCGGGAGGCGCCGCGCCCAGAAAGCGACCCGCCGCCTCCGCCGTCCGGACCTGGGCGCGGGTGCGCACCCGCTTGCGCCCGTAAAGCTCCTCTCCGGTCACCACCGACAGCAGGCCGGGCAGCTCGAATCCCTGGCTGAGTTGCCCCACCCCCACCTGGAGACGCCCGCCTTCCAGGCTCAGTGGCCAATCCCGGGTGACCAGGGGCGCCAGGTCATGGTCACGCAGGTTTTGCTCCAGGCGCTCCAGGCGCTCTTCGGTCTGAGTCAGCAGCAGCACTGCCGCCCGGTGCTGCAGCCATCTCTGTGCCTCCGGCGCCAGCAGGTCCGGGCGGGCGAGAAAAGGCTGCATCTCCTTGACTGTCAGGTGTACCGACGCCCGGGGCTGGAACCGGCCGGGCCGGGTGAGCAGGTGCCCCAGACCGATCAGGGGCAGCGACTCCAGGTCGCGTTGCAGTTCGTCCTCGGTCAGGTAATACTCCTGCCAGGGGGTGAAGGACTGGCCTTCCTGGAACAGGCGGCGGTAATCGGACTCCAGCAGTGCGATGTGGGCACGGCACTGCTCCTGAAAACGACCGGGCTCATCGATGACCACCAGGGACCCCTCGGGAAGATAGGCGAACAGAGACACCTGCTCGGGGTAGAAGTAGGGCTGCACCAGGTTTAGGGAACCGCCCAGACCATCCTCCGCCATCTCTAACAAGCGGTTCTGACGCTGCTGCAGGCGCACGTTTGCGCTGCGGTTTCCCTTCAGTTGCTCCCGCCTGACCCGGTAGGCGGCCCTGATCCGCTCCGCCGCCTGCCCGGCCTGACCCGGCGCATAGATGAATTCCCTGGCCGGCCAGACTGTTATCTGCTGCATGGCAGCCAGGGAGCGCTGGCTGGCAGGGTCCATCTCTTTTAGCGAAGCGATCTCGTCGCCCCAGAACTCCAGGCGCACCGGGACGCCCTGGAAGGGAAAGATATCCAGGATACTGCCCCGCAGGGCGAACTGCCCCGGCGCCGCCACCAGGTCGACACGCTCATAGCCGGAGTATACCAACCGTCCGGGGAGGGCGGTCAGGTCGCACTCGACGCCGGTCGCCAGGAGCAGCGCCGCCTGCTCCCAGCTTGAAGGCGGGATCAGTTTTGGCAACAGGGCCTCCGCCGGAGCGACCACCACCGGTGGCGGCCCGGAGGCTTCCCGCAACGACGCCAGGACCCGCAGGCGCCCGGCGGTGGGCTCCCGGCTGGCCGCTACCACCTCGAAGGGGAGGGCCTCCGCCGGATCGAAAAGCAGGACCTCCCGGTCCGGGAGCAGGCTTGACAGATCGCGCAGCCAGTCCCCCACCTGGTCGAAGCCGGGCGCCACCACCAGCAGCGCCCCGTCACAGCGCCCCTGTTCATAGAGAGCGGCGCACAGCAGCGCCCGGCAGGACCCCCCGGCCCCGGTGATGAACAACGGAAACTGCCCTCGCTGCAATGCAGCCAGGGCTTGTTTGTATTCCGGCAGTTGGTTGAGCAGGTTGCGCACGGCGTACCCCTTTGAAACCCGACAACAGGTGTTGCGGCAAAATCTTCTGCCTGGAACATTATATCACCGGAACAGTCCGGATTATACCTGACGCCCCGATAGATGGCTATATCCTGGCGAACACCGTACCTAAATCAATTTCCAGGTCAGGGAAAACCGATACCTTTATCTTGTCTTGGTCAGAATAAACTTCAGGGCGTCCATATCGCTTGTTTTCCTGTAAGGTGAATACGCTGACAATCTTCCCATCCGGTTCCACGATCCAGTATTCCTTGACACCGGCTTTTTCGTATTTGTTGAATTTCAGTAACCTATCCTTCTTTGATGTTGAAGGTGCAGCGATCTCGATGACAAGTGTTGGCACTCCGAAGTAGCCTGATTTTCTGAGTTTGCCCTCATCGCAGACGACAACGAGATCAGGCTGCGCAACGAGATTGGAGATATCTTCGTCGCTCTCATCGAATTCAGGAACACAGAGGTCGAAAGGTGCAGCAAACACCCTGCAAGGTTTATCTCTGAGATAATTACCGAACTGCAAAGACAATTCCATGGATATTCCCTGGTGCTGCCAGGAAGGGGCTGTCATCATGTATGGCACCCCATCAATAATTTCCCACCGCTCGTCTTCGGGCCACGTCAAATAATCGCCATAGGTATGCTTTCTTTTCTCGTTTGGCATGGACATACTTTACGCACCTCCTAATCAGTCTTGACATGAACGGTCTAAAATATCTATAGGCTTATTATACCACACGTACGGGTGTTTGTGAACAACTCGTTGCTTTCGAGTGACTAAAGAATTATTTGTACCGGGCGCCGGGGCATGGAGAATCGGCTTTTGCGTACACTAAGTCGGTAAACTATCTCCAGGAAAGGTGGTCGTGATTAGATGAGGCAGTCGGCGCAACTGGCTCTGGCCCACAGCGACATCGCCAAGGCCGAGAAGAGGTTGAAGGCCCTGTCCCTGCTGCTGCAGGAGGAGGCCTATTCGGACGTGGTGCGGGAGGCCCAGGAACTGGTGGAGCTGGCCCTGAAGGGCATCCTGTTCCAGGCCGGGATCGATCCCCCGAAGGAGCATGACATCGGGCGGTTTTTCAAGGAGATGCGGGACCGGCTGCCCCAGAAGGCAGCCCAGGCAGCAGACCGTCTGGCGACTATCTCCGGACAGTTGTGCCGGGAGCGCAACGCCTCTTTCTACGGCGACCAGAACTTTATCCCCGCCGAAGGATACACCCGCCGGGAAGCTGAACAGGCCCTGGAAGATGCGCAGTTTACCTACCAATTGGCCAAAGAAGTGATTCCTGAAGGTTGATCAGGAGCGCTCCTCCACCAGCCAGCCCGCCACCCATCCGGTACGGCTGTCCGGTAGGCGCACCTGGTACCAACCGCCGCTCTCGGCCAGCACTGTCATCGGCTCGCTGTCCGGATTGCCCCTGGTGGCCGTGCCTACCAGCGGGTAGCTCGTGCCCGGGCCCTGCCTCAGGTTCACGTAGCTGTTGCCGGTCTTGATATAAAGCTGCTTGGGGGCGGCAGCCTGGGCCGGTTGGATCGGGGTTATCCCCTGCTGCTTCTGGACCTCTGCGAGGGCCTGTTCCAACTGGGCCTCCCTGGCGGTCAGGTCCGAGACGCGCTGCTGCAGGCCCGCGATGTAGGTGGCCACCTGCTCGTCCACGTAGCTCCGGGCTACCAGCGGGTCGGCGGCGGAACCGGGCCCGTTTCCCCCGGCCATTACCCGTGAGGCCACAAAAAATCCCGCGGCGACACCGAACGCCACGAGACTCAGATACAGCACCAGCGGTCTTGCTCTCATGAATCCAGATCCCGCTCCTCCCCGGCCGCCTTACTCTTGATGTTAGAAGCTTGACTTTCGATGTTCGATTAGGGGGAAATTACTATTGCTTCGCAAGCTTCGCAATTTTCTTCGAAGTTCGAACCTCGAATATGCCCTACTTGTGAGTACCCGCCTGCCTGGCCCGGGAATCCGCCGGCCCGGGTGAGGGAAGGCGCTGCCGAGACAGCAGTCCGGCCCTGTTGGCCAGGAACAGCACCACGGCGCACAACATGAAAAGCACTATCAGCCCCTGGCCGGCATTCAGAAAGGTCAGCAGCACGGCGCTGCCGCCCAGGAGCAGATTGACGCCATAGATCGACAGCACCGTCTGGCTGTGAGTCAGGCCCAGGTCCAGCAGGCGGTGGTGAATGTGTTCCCGGTCGGCGGTAAGAATGTTCTGGCCCCGCATCAGCCGGCGGATGATGGCCAGGAGCATGTCGGAGATGGGAATGCCCAGGATCAGGATCGGCAGGATCAGGGAGAAGACAGCGGCTGACTTGGTCAGGCCGATGGCTGCCAGGGATGCCAGGGTGAATCCCAGGAACATGGCGCCCGCATCCTTCATGAAGATCCTGGCCGGGTGCCAGTTATGGGGCAGAAAACCCAGGGCGGATGCTCCCAGAAACAGCGAACAGACGCCCACCAGCGGCACTCCCTGGCTGAAGGAGACATAAGACACGATGCCCGCGGAGATGGCAGCGATCCCCGCCGCCAACCCGTCCAGGCCGTCCACCAGGTTGAGGGCGTTGGTGATGGCCACCAGCCAGGCAATGGTCAAGATAACGCTCAGGGGGTATCTCAGCGCAATGATCCCTCCGAAGGGATTAGTTACGAAGTGCATCCTGATCCCGAAAGAGACCGCCACCGCTGCGGCCGCGATCTGTCCCGCCAGCTTGGCGAGGGGAGAGATGCCTTTCCAGTCGTCCAACATCCCCACCACCAGGACCACCAGGCCGCCGGCCAACAACCCGATCACCTCCCGGGTGAGGGGCAGAACGGCCATCAGGACAGCGGCCACCAGGGCAGCGGCAAAGCCCAGGAAAATCCCCAGGCCGCCCCAGCAAGGAACCGGATGCTGGTGTACCTTGCGCTGTCCGGGCAGGTCAATGGCGCCTGCAGCCACAGCCAGCTTCTTTACCAGGGGCGTCAACAGCAGGGGAATACCGAATGCCAGCAATGTCCCCCATATGATCAGGTGCAACCTCATGGCTTCTCCATCTCCTTGAACAACCGGCCAGCCGGGATGTGCGATATGCTTCCAACATCCGCGCCCGCTCACATCCATTCATTGATCGTTGGTCGTTGGTCAATGGATTCCCATATCGTGCTTCGTGATCAGATCCTCGGAACAAATTCCCAACTGTTCTATTCAGTGTCCAACCGCTAAGTGGCCGCGCCAAGGACAATCAAAAACTCGCCCTCCGCAGCCACCTTGTCGCCCACCAATGCCCGAGCCTTTGCCTTGCTGATATTACCCCTCATCTTCAGGAATTCCACCTCGATCCGCAACTGGTCGCCGGGGCGCACCTGCTGCCGGAACCGGCACTTGTCGATCCCCGCGAACAGGCCCATCTTCCCGGCATTTGCGGGCATCTTCAACAAAGCTACCGCCCCCACCTGGGCCATGGCTTCCACGACCAGGACACCCGGCATCACCGGATTTCCCGGAAAATGTCCCTGGAAGAAGGACTCATTGATGGTGACGTTCTTGATCCCCACCGCCCGCTTACCTTCCTCCAGCTCGACGATCCGGTCGACCAGCAGGAAGGGATAGCGATGCGGGATGATATCCTGGATCTGACGGGCGCTCAGAATTTCTCGCTGTTCAACCATTACGGCCGGTGGCTACCTCCTGTCGACGCCGACATAGTCGACATGATAAGTGGCTTGTCCTTATAAACACCCTATAAACCACCCTATTATAGCACATTCTTACCAGATCCAACATCTAAAGTGCTGAAGCCATTCATCCTCCCGCCTTAGAGGACGGGGGACTTCTGGCCGAAAAAGCAACTCGCTTCGCTCGGGGATTCAGTGGGGGTCTGCACCCCCACTGAATTCGGAGACTAAAAGCTTTTGCCAAATTCATCTCCCGCTTATAGAAGCGGGAGACTCCTTTGGCGGTTAG
>Ga0187882_1002827_pt1 | contig 15512 bp, 2 predicted proteins | sample June2016WEW_19_1_3_FD_132991 | JGI IMG/M metagenome (GOLD analysis project Ga0187882, IMG submission 132991) | Peatland microbial communities from SPRUCE experiment site at the Marcell Experimental Forest, Minnesota, USA - June2016WEW_19_150 | ecosystem: Environmental > Terrestrial > Soil >...
CGCCGTGCCCGAGTCCGCATCCAGCCTGCCCTTGGAGAACATGGGCTGATTGCGCGGCTCCCACGGTCCTTCGACCTGCACCCACTTGTTGACCATGGTGTTACCCGGACTCCCGCCGTCCCAAGAAACCTGCAGCGTGGCCATGGTCCTGCCGGCAGGCAGAAACATCGGGCTGAAATAGACCGTGTCGGTCTGGTCCGCCTGCAGATACATCGCGTCGTGGGTCTGCGGTGTGCTATCCGTTACGGAGAACGAGACGTTGCACCACACCGGCACCTGGCTGTTGTTGTGTATCACGCCGGTCGGCGTGAATGCACTGTCACAGCGCTCCGTGTCCCGGGGCACCAGTATCTGCTGCGCCGACACGCAGAGCATCGGCACCGGTACGTACCGGGCAAACGTGCCCATGCCGCCGTGGCCGTACGTTCTGTCGCAGCTTTGGGCCAGTGCCGTCAGGCTGAGGTAACTCGGGTACTGTTCCAGCGGTTGCCATTGCTGCTGGTCCACGCCATAGGCGTAGAACCCGTTCACGCCATTGCCTCCGTTAGTGGGCCAGAACGCATACAGTCGGTTCCGCAGCGGCTCGCGGGACAGCGCCGAGCTGATCGGTATTCCCTTGTCGAGAGGGCTAAGTTGAGCCCACGAGTCTTGCGCCACGTCGTATGAGAAAAGCCCGCCGTTGGAGTTGGTGAGCACGCAGATGTGACCCATGTCGTCGTAACAGCCGGATGTCCATGCTGAAAGGCCCCCGGGTCCCGGCAGTGACTTGGCCGAAATCCACGTGTCCTGCGCGATGTTGTAGCGCCAGAAGTTGGAGATGAAACCGCTACTTAGCAGATACAACGTCGAGTCGTCAGTCGCAAACAGGCACGAACCTTCGCCCGGGGTCGCGGGCAGGGAAGTAGTCAGCGTGTCCCAGGTATCGGTGACCATGTTGTAGCGCACGATTGCCGGAGGGCCGTCGGTCAGGACCGGGACTGAGCGCCTAACGCCCATGACCGGGGAGAGGCCGGTCTTAGCCCGGTCGGCATCGTCAGGCCGGCTTGCGGGGCTGCCGTCCCTCACATCCATGCTCGATAGGTTACCCAGGTCGTATGCCTTCAACCCGAACCGGCATATGGACAGGTTGCTGCTCAGGGGCGAGGTCGCCTTGGATTCCCACGTATCCGCGTTCGCGTTGTAGCACCGGAAATTGGCGCCGTTGCGGCAGACAGAGTAGGCATCCTGCCCCAGGCCGCCGACCAGCCGGACTTCGTTGTCCGGGCACTGGGCCAACACTTTCCAGTAATCGCCGGTCACTACGTGTACCGGAGCCGACACCTCGTCGTTGCCCGGCACTTCGTCGCCCGTGCAGTGGATGTGCAGCGTGGCTTGATAGTCGCCGAGCCTGAGATGACAGGTGTCGAACACGATGCTCGACTCTGCGAGCGCCGGAAGCACGACCTGCACCGTGTCCGTATACCCACCGCCGACTGTCATGCTGGCCCAGCCGGTGAGCGCAGAGTCCGAGTTATTGCTGACCTTGCCCTCGGGCGCAACCAGGCCGTCATACGGTATCTTGCCGGTCGGACTCAATACCGCGAGCGCCTGCGCGTCGGTGCGACAGCGCACGAACAGGCTGCCATACACAGTGTCGTTGTAGTGGTACTGCTCGGTGTCGAGCGACACTGTCAGCGTGACCGGTTGCGTACCCGGAGGCAAGGAAGCCTGCGAGAATGCGACCGTGTCCCAGCGCTGCGGCGGAACTGTGTCCGTCTTGTAGTCGGAGTACGGCCCGATGGCCATGTGCACGCTGAAGTGGAGCGTGTCCTGCCACGAGTTCTGCACGACGCCGAGAGGGGTCATCAAGCTTTCGCGCGGCACCGTGTCGGGTATTACCTTGGCGACCGCCGCGGCGTCGTACACCGGGTCCGGCCGATATCGCCAGAACTCGCGTCCGTTGAGGCAGTACGCCTGAGTCGAGCCGAAACAGAGAGCGGTGCCGGTCCTGTCAGTCACGCCGTCGGCCCTGGTGTTCCACGTCGGCGACAGGTCCTGCAGGCGCCTCTCCCTGAACGGTGACACCTGATTGGGATTCCAGGGTGGCCGGTGGCAGAACGCGAACAGCCGGTCTATGACCGGGTCCGCGCACAATGCAGTCCCGTAGCTTGCATCTCCCGGGTCAAGGCCGATGACGCTCCATTGCCCGGTCGTTGTGTCCAGCACCTGCACGCGCGCGGAGTCTGCGAGGGCGTACAGCTTCCCTCGAGCCCAGGCAGCCGCACCCCAGCGGTTAATCGCGTACGAGGCACTGTTAGAAACCCACGAGTCCTTCGACACGATGTAGCGCTGAACTAGGTTCGAGCCGCCCTCTATCAAGTAGATGCTGCCCGCGTCGTCGCCTACGATGTTGGAGCCGTTACACGGCACAATCGTGCTGTCGCAGGTAGTCACCAACACCCAGCTATCCCCGGCAGCGACGTACCGATAGATGCCCAGCGCATTGCTGAGCGCCCCGCCGTGCTTCGCGTGGTTCGCATCCTGCGTCGGCTGTGCGACGGCCTGCGCCTGGCGTCCGGCGCTTGGCGTCGTCCGCGCCACGTTCTGAGGCGCGCTGCCCTGCCCGGCGCTCTGTATTCTGCCTTCTGGTGTCTGACTTCTACTTTCGTCCGCGTTTTGAGCTTTGGCTTTTGGCTCTTGGCTTTTGACTTGTCCGGGCTGCCCTTGTCGGTTGTCTGTCTGGCCTGATGCGTCCAGCGTCAAGCTCGACGCCTTCCCAAGGACATACACCTGCCCCTTAAGGCTCGTGATGCCGAATATGGTCTCAACCGCAGGACTGGACACAGCACTCCAGTTGTTCGCCAGCGTGTTGAATCTGCTCACGCCCGAACCGCCCCGTGATGCTGCGTACACGTACTGGCCTTTGTCCCAGCACACCCGCGCCCGCATGTATGGAGAGCTGTCCTGCGCCACCCAGTAGTCACCGGGATTCACGTTGACCACAGCCGATGCAGTATCATTATGCCGGTTATCGTCCAGCGGCAGGCCGCAGATGAACCTGACCTGATGCGTGCCGGGTGGAAACGTCCGTGCATCGAACGTGACTTCTGTGCTCTCGTGGGCCGCCACCAGCGTTGACTCGATAGCCTGGCACGCCGAATCCAGATAGAACCCGACCGGTATCTGCCGTGCAATCATGCCGTAGTTGGCAATGCGCACGCGCGGGCTGACCGTATCGTCCACGGTTATCTGGCCGGGCGGCGCGAGCACGGCGAGTGCGGCTGCGTCCACCGAGTCACGCACCCAGACCGTATCAGAGACGCGGTCGTTGGTCGTGTCTTCGTCACCTGCGAGGTCAACCGCCAGCCCGAGATTGTACCACCCCGAGTCAAGCGTCGCCTGCGGGAAGTTGACGGTGTCCACGGCGGACCCCGCGAGCGTTTCCGCGATGCTCTGCCGGTACACCGTGCCTATGTCCAGCGTAGTGGTGAATGTCACGGTCGTATCGAGATGGTTGCGGAGCACGGCCCGAGGCGTTACTTGCCCGGGCACGTGCCAGCCGACCGGCTCCAAGATGCTCACCGCCTGCGCATCCATGCTCCAGATGGTGAACGCTGTGTCAGACCAAGGGGTGTAGATGACTTGGCCGTTGACGCCGTTGTTGCTATCACCCGGTGCACCACCGCCGTGCGGGCCCCACCAGCAGTTGCTGGCGTTGACCGAGTCCGCGCTGTCGCCATTCTTGACCCCGAACGAATCGTTGCAGAACACGTTGGTATTGCGCAGGCAAGGACGTGAGCTGCTATTCAGGTTGACCACCATGAGCCCAATCTCGCCGCTGTCAATCAGGCAGTTGTAGGTGGTGCAGCATGGTGCAGATGGAAAGTCCGCTACGATGCCGCATTCGTTCTTGATGAACTTGCACTGGCTGACGTGCGGACGCCCATTGTACATGTACACGCCGGTGCCGCGGTCGTTCTCTCCCAGCACGTTGCCGTCCAGGAACTTGCACCGGTACACGTTCGGCGACGTTCCGTCGCAGAAGAGCATCGGGTAGTACGTGACGTTGTTCTTGGTCAGTCGGCTCTGGCCCACGCCATCCTTGAAGATGCAGTACCTGAGCGACGTATGGCCGTCGGGGTCCCAGTCAAGACGCAGGCCATACCAGGACGGCCCGCTCGAACCCACGAAGGATATGGGTGCACCGGGTGTTCCGTCGGCCGCCAGCGCGCCCGGGTATTTGATCGCGCCGTTGTGATACCCGATGCGTATCTCTCCGTTGTACGGCATCCGAATCGTCGCGCCCGCGCCTATAGTCAGCACCGGATACGCGCTGTTTGACCAGACCTGCAAGTCCCCGTCCAGATCATAGTGCCAGCCCGGACTCATGCATGGCCAGGTGCAGCTCGTCTGGATGTGCTCGGAGTTCTCGGTGTTGTGCACGTACAATCCCGCCATGTCGTTGTTGGCAAACGTGCAGGTGGTGCAGATGCCGGCAACGTCCATCGCCCGGATATTGCAAATCGGATAGCTGGCGCAGTACTCGAACGCGCAGTAGTCAGCGTCGAATCTGTCTCGCGCATCATCGTCGTAAGGATGAATCGCCCACCCGAGGGAGCCGCGGAAGTGGCAGTGGTCCAGGTTCGCGATTCTGCCGGAATTCGTGGTGGATGGGCATATTATCGCGCACTCGCTGCCGTTGCCGCCGTTCTCGAACACGCAGTAGCTGAACTGGCCGCCGTCCGACTTGTCGTCGAAGAAGATACCGTCCCACCAACCGCGCTTGGCCGGGTTGTACGCCTCGAACATCTTACGGTAGGGCATGAAGTATGTCGAGTCCTGCGCGGTGCCGTTGGCGGCTATGCTGTCGCCGCAGTTGACGCTAATGCAGCGGCCAGCCCCTGAGTCCGCAATCATCACTCGCACGCCCTGCTGTATCGTCAGCGTCGCGCCGTTGCTGATGTTCAGATTGTGCCCGGACAGCACGTACGGCTCACTAGCCGCAGTCCAAGTCGTGTTGGACGTGATGGTTGCCGGCACCTGCGTGCCCTTCAGCGTGACCGGTGCGCTATCCTTGTCGGACCAGCCTGAGTCCGAAGCAGCTATCTTGATGCTGTAGTCCGAGTCCGGAAGCGCCAGAGACGTGCTGCCGTCATGCTGCCCGCCCCAGTAGTACTGGTAGTCGCCCGCGCTCAGTCTGGCGTTGTTGAGGATTGTCCGGATGGACGCAGTTCCGTGTCGAGCAACCAAGGTGACGTTGGCATCGCTCTCGATGCTGAAATCAACGCGCACCGAGTCCCGCGTCGCGTCAAACACCGACTTGTCCAGTGAGAATACTGAGAGGCCACTGCCCAGGAAGCGCCGGACCTTCACGATGCCGACATCCGGGTACAGAGTATCCTCTTTAGCATACACGACCCATCGAGAGTCTGGCGAACACCGCTGCTCATCGTAGTCCCATGCAACCGGAGTCAGCGGCGCGACCGAGTCCCCGTGCGCCGGAACTTCGCAGACCTGGGTCCCGAGGTTGTCGCTTGCTCTGAAGAGAATGTACAGCCCGTCTGATGTGTAACGAGGTGCCTCGTTGTCACAGTTGCTGGACGTGACGACGATTTCAATATAGGGGTTGCTCCACTGAACTCTGCAGACTTGGGTAGATCCAGTCGAGTCGTCGCGTTCGTAGGCAACCCAGTCGTCCACCGGGGACAAACACGGCAGCCGGTGTTCGAAGGACGTGTTCGTCAACTGCTTTTCCGTTCCGCCGTGCGCCGGCACGCAAAAGACCTGCGCGAACCCGTTCCATTCCTTTGTGTAGGCTACGTAGCTGTCGCCGGGCGCTGGATCGAGGTGGTCGCAGGCCTCGGTCGTCAACTGCTCGAGGCTTCCGCCGTCAGCGTCCATGCGCCACACTTGCCAGTGGTCATACGCGTCAGCCCGCAGGTAACCGATATAACTGCCGTCGCGGGACCAGTGCGGGTCTTCGCAGTCCTCATGCGCCGGCGAGAGTACGGTCTGCCCGCTTCCGTCCAGGTTTGTTCGGCCGATGCGCGAGTAGCCCTCGTCGTCGGAGTACTGGAAGACTACGTACTGACCGACAGGCGAGCAGTCCGGGTTCTCCTTGTCATACTCATCGAAGGTGAGCTGCTGCGGGCTACCTCCGGAAGCCGGGCAGCGCCAGATCTGGGCGAATCCCGCTGTATCCCATTTCGCGTATACAAGCCAGTTGCCGTCGGAGGACCAGCGAGGAGTTGCGGCCCCGGTGCCGCTCGTGTCTATGACGACCTCCTGACCACCTCCTGGGTCAGTGCTAGGCAGGGAACGTGGCGTGCCATAAAGCTGGCCTGCAACCAGCGTGTGTCGTGGACGCGACCTTGCCGCAGGGAACGCAGGCATCCAGCGACCAACGCTGCCGGTCGGGACGACGTACCGCCAGAGTTCCTGGTCCTTCCTGTCGCCGCCATCGAACAAGTATATGTTCCTGCCTAGAGAGCTGATACACGTGCCGTACTTCAACAGAGGAGTGGTATCCAGTTGTGCCCAGGAGTTCGCGGCCGTATCGTAGCGGAAAACGGAAGTCGGGGCCTTGTCCTTGACCAGGTATATGCTGTCACTTATCGTCGTGAGCGCTGCTACTTGTATGTAGTTACTGCTGTTCGGAAAGGACGCAAGCGTGTCCCACTTGAGCCTGTCCAGGTCGAACCGAAGGAACATGTCTCTGGGATTCTTGAAACCTGACAAGTACAGCTTTCTCCCTACCCGGCACATTCCGCCGGCGAGGGGCTGCCTCATCGGGCAAGGCAGAACCGAGACCTCCCGCCAGATGTTCTGGGACACACTGAAGGCGAGCAACTTCCACAGACTGCTGCGAGTCTTTTGCAGGGCGAATATCGTATCTAGTCCGTCCCAGACCATGGGCAGTCCGAGTTTCAATTTCGCGTAGAACCCCACCGTGGTCCAAGTATCCTCCGCATGGCTAAGGTCGAGCCGCGCGAGCTGGAAGGACCCCCTCCAGTGAGCAAAAAGCAGGCCGGAGCTGTCATTGGGCACGAAGACAATTCCTCCACCATAGCTTCCCGGCCCATGCTTGCCTATCTCGAGAAGCGCCAGAGTGTCCCAGCCCCCACAGTTGCCTGCGTGACCGGAATTGGGAGGGTAGTAGCGGTAGAACGTGGGCTTCTTACCGTTCTTCACGTACAGGCACGTTCCATCGCTTGCCAGTGCAGTTCCCCGCGGGGTCTTGCCCAGCGGGTAGTTGCTGACTTTGTGGAAACCCCGCGTGACAACCGGTACTTGCCAACGCACGCAACTGTCATTTGCAGGGCATTCGTCGTCAAGCTCAGTCCATGCAGCAAAGTCGTAGTTGACCTCTTCGTTGTGGGGGTACTCGTACTTGGCAAGCCACTCCGGGAACTTGACCTTCACAAAAGAGTACAGCGGGACGCCCACTGACTCCCGGGTTTCCGAATAGACCAGTTCGTTGTTGTTGTGGTTCTTGATCTCCAAATGCACGCGGCAACGTTCGCCTGTACAGCCGTAGTTGCGGACTTTCACAATTGGCTGGACCACCTCGCCGTCCAAGAGAAGTGTCCATGGTCCCGGGTTCATTATTTCTTGGGCACCAACGTCAAAGCCGGGGACGGATTCCGGCTCAACCCTGAAGCTGTCTATGCTCCAGTCCTGAATGCTTGAGCTGTCCTTACCCCAGTAGGCGAAGACGAGATACATTTGAGATGGGTCGGAGCAACCTCCCCAAGGCAGGTCCAGCACAGTGTCACGGTTCAGGTCAGGATGGCTGTCTCTCTCGAACCGGAACAACTCGGGTCCCCACCCCGTAGCAAAATCACACAACCGGATGTTTATGCAAAATGGGACCGTGTCCCTGTTCACCAAGTGGGTCTGGAACTTGGCCCTTAGGTGCCCTCGACCCCGACTGCTAATGACAGGCGACCACAGCGAATCCCATGCTTCACCACCCGCGTGCCATCTCAAGCACATGTACTTGCCAGCATGGCCCGGCCACGGGAACTCGCTCTCCGTCTGCTGCTGATGCCAGCAGGACGCCTGGTAGGACTTGTGCGTTGACCGCCAACCTTCAGTAGAGTCCGGGTAATGCTCTTCGAAGTTCTGTTGCTCGCGGTCGGGCTCGGGGTATTGAACGTACTCGTCACCCTCTGGCGTCGAACCACGGGGGGCATTTGGCGGCAAACCGGTATCCCGTACATCGAAGACGACGGAAACCGTGTCGTTGTGTACGTTTGAGTCGTTCAGCAATGAAGTGAAGACCTTCATGCGATATAGGCCTTCATCAACGTCACCGAAGTTGAATAGCTGCTTGAATCCATACCGAACGGTGTCGCCTGGCGCTACGTAGGTTGTCTCATTATCGTCATACGTGGTGTCGGTTGTGTCGGTCATCGGGAATATCACACACTGAATCGGAAAGCTGTCAAGCGAACCACCAAGATTGATGAGTCGCCTCACAGTCGGCTGGAAGGCGAACACCTGCGGGGTCTCATCCTTCTGTCCTCCTGACGGCCGGTAGAAGATGTCTCCATCGCGGGGCCGCGTGGATTCCGGCTTCACGTCGCGATTGCCGTCGGTCACAAGCAGTTGGTAGCGTGCGTCCGTTCGCGTTATTGTGTCCAAGTACGTGACGTGAACGTACATCGTGTCCCAGCTGCTATTTGGGTAGCGCAGTCTGCTGGAATCCTCATCACACGGAAACAGCGTATCGAGGGTTACCGCGCCAGCCCTGACGACGACGACCCCCGCGCTGTACTTGAATGCAGGCCCACTCCCCGGGGCGCGGTCGAAGTGAACGAAGACCGTATCTCCATGCCCTGCGGTCCTGTCGTTCGCAATGAGGTAAATGTGTGACGAGTGCGGATGCGTGGTGCCCGTAGGTTCCCAGAGCTTTGAAGATTTCCCGAAAAGCAGATATCGGCCAGCGGCCGGCGTGACAGCGGGGTAGAAGCTGTTGGGTGGGGGCCCGCCGCTGTCCCAGTAGGGATCTGCGCCGTTCAGCCGCTGCGTCAGGCAGCAGTACTTGTTGAAGTCGACCAAGCTCGCGTCGAAGTTCTGATAGTTACCACCGCAGGTCACCAAGGCTGCAGTGATTGCCCTCCGGCAATTGGCTGCAACTGAGTCGGGTTGATTGGCGGTGTGGACAAGTGGCGCCAGATTTCGCTGCGTCTCGACCAGCGGGGCCGGCGAGACGTTGGGTGAGTTGTGTTCGCAGAGGTGCCGCCAGTACAAGCAGTATTTGTATCCGTCGATTGGCCCGTTGGTGGGACTGTATAGTTTCGCCGCAAGCTCATCATGCTTTTGCAGGTATGTCTGCGATTTGTCTCTGAAGTACGAATAGAATCCCTTGCTGAACTCGATGTTTGGCCAGACAATCGAGGGAACGCACACAGCCTGCCCCTCCTCGACACTGTAGTACATGTTCTCAACTGCCGGGCTGACGAAATCCGTGTCACAGCGAAGCGCCAGTTCGCAGGCATGCCACAATTCGTGGGCAAGCGCCGTGCGCAAATAGGCTTGCCACGACGGATAGTAAGGATCTTTGTGGACGTCGACATCGTCCGTGAGGTTAATCCAGTACCTTGTCACGCAGTCGTAGTATAGGGACTGGAATTCCGAGTTCGTCGTGCACACGCAGTGATACCATACGACCCGGTTCTTTGCGTAGCATCCCCCGAGTGTAACGTGAAGCAGGTTCTGTTTGGCCGGGTATACACCTGAACCTAGCCAGGGCTGCTCGCGGTCCCAGACCGAGTCAAGCACCACGAGAACTGATTCCGCCAACTCCGCTGAGGAAAGTCCGGGGTCACTCCCGTTCCCTTCCATGTAATGCACCTTGATGTACTGCCCATCAGCCTCGGCCTGCCAAATGTGCGCCTCGACATCTAGGTTCTCGACGTTCGTTCGCTCCCCACCTGCATCCTGACCCCAAACGCTGTACTCGCCCATCTGGCTGGGCCCAGGCACCCATGTGACCGTATCGCATCCGCTGTCATTGATGGTGCATGGAATTGTGAACTGCGAGCTATCCTGCGTCCTGAGGCAGACCAAGGTGACGCCGACTTCATTGTGGCTGTAACCGAGGAGGACGAACTCCACGGCGTCCCCTGTAGAATTCCCGTTATCCTGCACGCATACGAAGTAGTTTGGCCACGTACGAGGCAGAGTTCGGAACTCCCGCCATACCGAACCAGAGCCTCCGAACGGGATCGCCAGCGCGGGGGAACGGTCTAGACTTCCTCGTCCGCCGCCGATTCCGGGCGCAGTCCGCTGCCGGGTTTGGTACTTGAGATACTTTCCGGAGGCGATGAACCAGTCAAGCGAATTCTCCCCGGCCGTTGTGCCGTAGAAGGCAACTGTAGCGCGCACGTCTATCCCGTTGACCTTGCATAGGACAGTCAGCCTTGTGTCCTCAGTTCCGTTAGGCTGCTTCTTGACCTCGCGTGAGAAGGACTTGAATGCCACACTCGGGAAAGCCAGTGCACCGTCAGGTCCAGTGCTCGGAGGGGGATAGTCTTCCATAGGACGTCTGACCGTCGTGTCCGGCTTCACCGGAGCGTCCGCGAAATACGCCGTGAGCACGGCAACCTTGGCAATCGTCTGCATCTCCGTGCTGTCGAACGAGAAGCCCTCTGCGGATAGGAGAGAGTTCAGGTCGTCCAGAAAGTAGGAGCGGTCGCCCCGTGTGACGGCGAGCGGCAGGGAGGCTCGAACGTGGACTCCGTGGCGGATCAGAACGAAACTGACGCCAGGCAGGACGCCAGCCAGAAACGGGTGCGGGTCGCTCGCGGACCAGTGAGGATCGACCAAGTACCTGAGCATCGTGTCGTGGACACGGGTGGCATCGAAGCTCAAGTTGAGGCGCGTCTCGGGATAGGAGGCTATCCCTCCGAGACTCACAATACGCTGGTGGACTACTCCCGCATCTTCCTCGGTCTGACTGGCGCGAGCCGTGTCAGGCGCGGTTGTGGCTGTGTCGAGTCTCACGCTGTCGGCGCTGCCCAGAAGGACTGAGTTGCTGTCGAGGGTATCCGAATTGCCCTTGTCTCCCCCAACTTTCGCGTCGTCCTCCGCCTTCCTGCCGGAGGCCAGTTCGGTTCCAATCAGGTTCGGGTCATTCTGTTGCTGGCTTTTCTTCTTGCCACCTAGGCCGGCGGTCGGGCGACCAGCTTCGGCGTGCTTATCCACCCGGTGCTCGTCCGCCAAGCCGCCGGCGAAGTCGGCATTAGGGTCGCCGTCCGCCTCGTGCCGGGCAAGTGGGATCATCCAGGGACAGATGCCGCCACTCGGGCTCGGCCCTCCCGCAAATGGCGACCCGTGCCAGTTCGCCATAAAGCCGAAGTAGTTCCACCCGAGGTTCGGGTGCAGCATGTAGAATGAGTAAGGAGAGACATCCGCCCCGTCCATGCCGAGGCGTATCGAAGATACTGTTGACCACCGAACAAGAGCCGCAGTGGTCGCGAACACCATGAGAAACACCAATCCGGACCACCGGCGTGCGATGCCGGGTAGAGCATGGACAGCCTGCATTTCTTCCTCCTACAACCGCGAACGTGACATTGAAACCCCACGCAGAAGCAACCGCGCCGGACAGCAGGCCGGAGCGGCATTCATGGTCTGGTTGAATTCTATGTCTTGAAAGCCCACCTGACGGCGAGCTTGTGTGGATGCGCAACGTGGACCCGCCCTTCGGCGATTACACGGTCTGACTGAACGCGCGAGCTTGATTGTTCGAACCGTAGCCAATTCCTTTCCGCCAGTTAGGTGGCGTCTGTCATCGGCATTACGTCTACCCTTGCTTTCTTATACACTAATCGTAATCCCCTGTCAAGAAAAACCGAGCCACGATTTGGAACTGGTGTATCTATTGACACGCGGCGGGGAATTTGGTTCAATTGGGCATGCAGAAGCGCCTAGCAACGGAGGTATAATGAGAAGTTAGGTGATCGCGGTATGTCTGGCGGCGTCGCTCTGTCTCGCGCAGGACTGGGTCGCGCGGTACTCGACCGGCCCGCGCGACCAGGATGACGCGCGGGGTCTTGCGGTTGACCAGCAAGGCAACAGCTATGTGGTTGGATACGCGTGGGCCATAGTGCTCATCAAGTACATGCCCAGCGGAGAAACCGCCTGGACGAGAGCTTACGGCGAGGAACGCTTTCAGTACTTCTACGGCATGTCGGCTGCGCTTACTCGCGACAGCGGGGTTGTGGTCGTCGCCGAAGTCTACAAGAGCGGGTCGGACGGCCTCTGTGTACTCAAGTACAACACAGACGGTGGGCTGCTCTGGGATACAGTGTACTGGCACTCCTCAACGGGACAGCCGCTGGCCATTCCCGACCCCCCGGGGCTTGCCATAGATGCCTCAAACAGGATATACGTCACCGGGTCGGCACAAACCAGCGCCACGCTGACGGACATCTTGGTTTGCCGGTTCGGAAGCTCGGGCGGGTTGGACTGGGCGCGGATCGTGGACGGGCCGAGACACTCATCTGATGCCGGACACAACATTGCGCTCGACTCATTGGGAAACGTCTTGGTGTCAGCCACCGAGACCGGACTCAACGATCGTCTCAACGCTGTGGTGCTCAAGTACACGTCGGACGGCACTCAGTTGTGGACATACACGCACCAGCCGAATACCAACTGGGAGACGCAGGGCAGTGGCACGGCCGTGACGGCGGGCAACCATGTCTACGTAACCGCGTGGGGAAGAGACGTAACGGGAGGGCCGTACGAGACCATGTTGCTCAAGCTGACAGCGCCTGGTGAGACCCTATGGACCAGAGCCGACACAGCCTCGTCGATGTGGTCATGGGCCAGCCTGGCTGTAGACACATCCGGCAACGCCTACGTAGTGGGGGAAGTCGGCCGAACCATGCGAACACGGAAGTACTCGGCTTCAGGCGTGCTGTCATGGAAGACAGACTACTGCTCAATCGACACGACCCTGTCCTACGGAGTGCTGGCGACCTTGACCCACGACCAAGGGGTCTATTCGACCGGCTTCCGGTACAACATACACACCGGCCAATCCAGTTTCCTGGCCGTGCGGTACTCGGCCGGAGGCCAGAGCCTGTGGCACGACATGTCCGACACCGCGGACTCCTGCACCAACCAACCTGTAGCGGCCGCGGCTGACCCCTGGGACAACATCATCGCGACCGGCATGAGCAACCATCTTGAGACACAGCAATATGACTTCGTCACAATGAAGTTCCGTGCTTCTGGCGGTGTGCAAGAGTCGCCAATGCCTCCTCAGCCACTCGCAGGACGGGTTACAGTGTCGCCTTCCATCGTCTCCAGTCTCTGCCGATTCGCAATGCCGACGGGCGTGCGCCTGTCGATTCTGAGGGTCGTTGACATCGCAGGCAAGAGCGTGCGCGGCATGCCAGTGCCTTCGGGCAGAACCCGCGACTATGTTTCTGTCACGTGGGACACACGGGACGAGCACGGTCAACTGGTGCCGAACGGTGTCTATTTCGCGACCCTTGAGTCCGGTTCCGCCCGCTCGTCCTGCAAGTTCATCGTCCAGCGCTGACGCCGCAGGCTTACGCCAATGCCCCACGGGCGAGCACGCCGAACCTCGGGTGGCTCCGGTCACCGACCAGCAACCTCAGGTCCGTCCACGCGCGCAGTGTCTGGTTTCAAGGCGCCGACTGGTGTCGCCCGCCACGAGTAAGCCAGAAAACTGTGGTCGCGGCTGACCATCTTGGCGCTAGCCGTGACAGGTGCAGCTCTCGTACTCGTGGGTACGTCGAAGTACGGCGCTGGTCTGTCACCTGACTCTGTGAACTACATCGCAGCGGCACGAGGACTGCTCGCTGGTCGGGGCTACGTAATCTGCGACGGAACGCCTTTCGTCTCGTGGGCTCCTCTGTACCCGTCCGTCCTGGCAGTAGCCGGGGTCGTGTTCCGCGACCCGCTCAACGGCGCGAGGTTCGTGAACGCCGCCTGCCTGGCCATGCTGGTGCTGCTTCTCGGGTTTGAGCTGTCGCGGCTGCTCAGGTCGAGAGTGCTCGCGGTCGTGGGGACGCTGGCTCTCGTCGCGTCGGTACAACTGTTGACGATTGCGGTAATGGCCTGGTCCGAGATGCTCTTTCTCCTGCTCATCATGGTGTTCCTGTCTTTGCTGTGGAGATACATTGACAAGCCGACGGACGGGTTGTTCGTCTTCCTGGTCGCAGCCGCCGCTCTGTGTTCACTCCAGCGCTACATCGGCGCGGTCACAATTGGGGTTGGAGCGCTTTTCATCCTCACCTGGAAGCCTGGTCCACGGCTCCGCCTGCGCCTCGGACGCGCCCTCCTGTTCGTCGTTGCCGCCGCGATGCCAATTCTCGTCTGGCTGGTTCACAACATGGCCACCACCTCACTGCTCACGGGCAACACAGGCGCCTTGCCTCCAAGGGGTTTCACGCTGGGCTCGAACCTCTCCTCGGTCGCGCGGGGACTCACGAACTGGTTCCTCGTCAGAAAGCCGGCCCCGACGGTCGAAACATTGACTATCGTCTCAGTCATGCTCCTTGTCGGCGCAGCGACGGTGTTCCCGCTTGTGCGGCTGACATCACACAAAGGAAGCCAACGTGCAGCAGTGGCGTCATGGGCTGTCTTTCTGGTGGCATATCTTGTTGCTCTGGTGGCAGCATCAACTGTCTCGTCGTTGGACCCAATCGCGGACCGCTTCCTGTCTCCAATCTACGCTTTGGTCATCATGCTGATCCTTGCGGAACTGGATGATGCGATATCTCCGGCAAGACGCCTGAACATAAGTCGGTATGCTGGGTACACTCTGGTCATGGCCGCGACCGTTGTTTGGCTGTGGGCGCCACTGGGAGCGGTCATCAAGTCTGAGCAGGACTGGGTGGCGAATGGTGCCGGCGGGTACAATACAACACAGTGGCGCGACTCACCGCTGATAGCTTGGCTCAAGACACACGACCCGAAAGAAGTCCTCTACAGCAATGCGCCGGACGCGGTCTACATCCTCACGGGGCAGCAGGCCCGTATGAGTCCGGCCAGCCTTGCTGAACTGAACCGGATGCGACTGGCGAATGGGCATTGCCCCATTGCCTGGTTCGTCGGCATGAACCGGTACTACTTGATGAAACCCGATGAGATCGCACGCCACGCCAGACTCCAGATTGTGCGCGAATTCCCGGACGGATTTCTGTACGCGCTCCAGTAGCCCCGAATGCTACTCATCCTGCCGGTGCGCAGCGGGTGAGTCTATCGCGCGACGGCTGAGTCCGGCTCCGTCCGCCCATCCTGCAAGCTCATCGTCCGGCGCTGACTCGCCTGCAGGCGGCAGGCTCCAGATACCGAATCCCAAACCCGACTGCTGATTCCGTCCCCTTCCGGCGGGGGCCATACCGATTGCCGATTTCCGATTGTCGAACGCCGATTATCGAATGTCGAATGTCGGAGCCGGGCCGCAGGCTCAGATTCTGGCGGTGGTTCATCGAATTGGCGCGTTCCGATTGACGAGTTACGAATTCCGGATTCCGAGTACCGAG
>Ga0187882_1002842_pt1 | contig 15440 bp, 10 predicted proteins | sample June2016WEW_19_1_3_FD_132991 | JGI IMG/M metagenome (GOLD analysis project Ga0187882, IMG submission 132991) | Peatland microbial communities from SPRUCE experiment site at the Marcell Experimental Forest, Minnesota, USA - June2016WEW_19_150 | ecosystem: Environmental > Terrestrial > Soil >...
GACACCAGCACCTGGATCGCCTTCCTGCAAGGGCATGTCGGCGAGGACGCGGATCTACTCGACAGGGCGCTCCAGGACCGGCAAGTGCTGATGGTGCCCGTTGTGCTCACCGAGATGTTGAGTGACCCGAAGCTTCCTTCAGAGGTTTCACAAACTCTCTCAGAGCTGCCGCTCATCGAGGTCGAGCCTGGCTATTGGCAACGAGCAGGTGAGTTACGAGCGAAGGTGCTGGCAAAGCGCCGTAAGGCGCGCCTCGGCGATGCATTGATCGCTCAAAGCTGTATCGATCGCGGGATTCCTCTTCTTACGCGAGACCGGGATTTCCGGGCGTTCGCCGCTGCTGCCGGCGTCGATCTCCTGATTGGGCCCGCAGCGGGCTGAACGGATCTCTTCCAGCGGCCCTGCGAACCTCACCCACATCCGCACCAGTTCACCGGCGACCGTGCCTTACGGGCTGCTAGGCGGCCGTCTGGCGGAGCGTGCGGATCTGTTCTTCCAGGCAGTCCTCCAGGACGCCGCAGGCGAAGTCGGCCTGCTTGGTGGTGATGACGAGCGGCGGGCTGAGGCGCAGCGCGTTCTCGCCCGCGCCCAGCACCAGCACGCCGCGCTCGAAGGCCATCTCGACCAATTGATCGCGGAGGTCGGGCGCCTTTTCGCGGGAGCGCTGGTCCCGCACGATCTCGATGCCGATCATCAGGCCGAGCCCGCGCACTTCGGCGACGTGGGGGAAGCGCTGCGGCCAGTCGCGCAGGCGCGCCATGAGGTGCGCGCCGACCCGCGCGGCGTTGGCGATCAGCCCGGATTCCAGCAGGTCCAGGGTCGCGAGCGCCGCGGCGACCGCCACCGGGTTGCCTCCGAAGGTCGAGGCGTGCGCTCCCGGTTTCCAGTCCATCAACTCGGCGCGGGCGATCATGGCGCCTAGCGGCAAGCCGCTGGCGATCCCTTTGGCCGTAGCCAGGATGTCCGGCACCAGGCCGAAGTGCTCGCAGGCCCACATTTTCCCGGTGCGTCCCATGCCCGATTGGACCTCGTCGGCGACGAGCAGAATCCCGTGCTGCCTGGCGAGCCGCTGCAACTCATCAAAGAACTTCCGCGGCGGCACCAGGTATCCGCCCTCACCCTGAACCGGCTCGAAAACGATCGCCGCCACTTCCTCCGGTGGGGCCACGGTGTGGAACAAGTGTTCGATGGCCTCGATGGAAGTGTCGGCGCTCTCCTCGGAGCGCGGAAAGGGCACGTGGAAGACGCCCGGCAGCAGGGACCCGAAGCCGCGGCGCTGCACAGCCTTGCTGGCGGTGAGCGAGAGCGACCCCATGGTGCGGCCATGGAACCCGCCCAGGAAGGCGATGAACTTGTCGCGCCGGGTGTGGTAGCGGGCCAGCTTGAGGGCCGCCTCGATGGCCTCGGTGCCGGAATTGCCGAAATAGACGCGCCGCGGGAGGTTGCCCGGCGCACTCGCGGCAAGCCGCTCCGCCAACTCGACCATGTTCTGGTAGTAGAAGTCGGTGCCCGACATGTGAATCAAGCGGGCGGACTGCCGGCGGATGGCCTCGACGACGCGCGGATGGCAGTGGCCGGTGGAGGCCACGGCGATGCCGGCGTTGAAATCTAGAAAACGGTTGCCATCCACGTCCTCGACGATGGCCCCCTGTCCGCGTTCGGCCACCAGCGGATAACTCCGCGTGTAAGAAGGGGATATCACCTTCCTGTCCCGGTCGATGACGGCACGTGCGCGAGGGCCGGGCAGAGCGGTAACGATCCGCGGCAACCCCGGACGGACGGCTGCACTCCTGACTTTCATAAGAAACCTCCTGGTTGAAACCTGGAACGAGAGGGCAGCTAGGTGGGGGTCAATCGGAGCCGAACAGACCGGGCCGGGATTTGGCTGGCACGTTCGCCTTCATACTTTTAGTTTAACGCTGTCCGGGGAGGATTCCAAGGGAAAACGCAGGGGACAAGGCAGAGCCTTATCCTACTGAAACTGATATGCTGTCAAGGTGAAAGAGCTGCGTTTCACCTGCTTGCGCGGGTGCACCAACTGTTGCCGGGAGCGGGGCTTCATCTACCTCACCGAAGAGGACCTGAGGAGGGCGGCCGCGTGGCTGGGGATAGGCCGGCGCGGATTCGAGAAGCGTTACGTGTACCGCACCCGGCACCTGCTGCGGCTGCGCAAACCACGCGGCTCCCAATGCCCCTTCCTTCGAGCGGACGGTTGCGGCATCCATCCCGCCAAACCGACTCAGTGCCGTGCGTTCCCCTTCTGGCCCGAAATGCTCAGCGACCGCAAGGAGTGGGCGGGGGCAGCCGGCTACTGCCCAGGCATCGGCCGAGGCCCCCACGTTACCATCGAGAGCATTCTGGAGGCCGCACGCGAAATGCGCCAGAGCCACCCCGGCATCTACGGGTCCGAGAATCGAGCGTGAACATGGTCTGGCTGTGGCGGTTAATGCTGAAGGCGGGACCGGCGGCGCTGCGGCGCCGGGCGGCTGAACGTATGGGGCGGCAGCCTGGGGACTCGATCATCGGGTATCTTGCGGCAGCCTGGGTGGATGCCGATCCGGGCGTGAGATTGGCGCTGGTGCGGGCAATGGATTCCCACGAAGGCCAGGAAGTTCATCGGCTGCTGGCGGGAGGCCTGAAAGATCCCGACTCAGACGTGCGCGGTTGCGCCGCGGAACAGGTCACGCGAAGGCTGCTGGCGGCCGTGGCGGGCTCGGACATGGCGACGCTGGCCGGACTGTTGGAGGTGGGCGCCGACCCCAATGCGACCGACAGCGAGGGCCAGCCGCTGATGGTGGTATCGCTGAAGACGTTGAAGGGGCAGGAGGTCGAGGAGGTCGTGAGCCTGCTGGTTCGGGCGGGCGCCGATCCCAACCAGACCGGACCCAAGCGGACCAGCCCTTTGGAGCTGGCGCTGGGGACTGGTTCGGCGAAGCTGGTCGGGATGCTGCTGGGGGCGAAGGCGGATCCTAACGGGCGGACCGCGTCCGGCCTCTACCCGCTGCGTCACGCTGTGAACTCGGGCAATCCGGAGCTGGTCCAGGAGTTGCTGGCAGCGGGAGCGAAGGTGGAATTGGCCGACCAGCAGAGCCTGCCACCGCTGATGACTGCACTCAGGGAGGTCAAGGACCCGGCGAAGGAAAAGATCGCCGGCCTGCTGCTGGGGGCGGGCGCCGACCCGAACCGCAGCGACCGAAAGGGCTTGACGCCGCTCGAGTGGGCCTTGCGGGAGCGGCGGCACGGTCTGGTGGCAATGTTGCTGAAAGCGAAGGCGGACCCCAACGCACAGACCAGCGACGGGAGGACGCCGCTCGGTTGGGTTGCTGAATCCGGCGCTGTGGAAACATTGCGTTGCCTGCTGGAGGCGGGCGCGGACCCGAACGAGCGCGGAAAGGACGGCTGCCCGCCGCTGCTGGCAGCGGTACGCGACGCTCCGGGCAAGGAGCGAGAGGCGGCCGTGCGCGCGCTCCTGGCGGCGGGCGCCGACGCGAACCGGGTGGATGCCGAAGGGATCAGCCCGTTGGAGTGGGCCAGTGCGAAAGATTCCCAGGGCTCGCTGTTGAGCATGCTGCTGGCAGCCAACGCAAACCCCAATGCGACAACCAGCGACGGGCAGCACCCGTTGATCAGGGCGGCGGCTGCCGAAAACTGGACGGCAGTGCAACTTCTTCTGGAGGCGGGCGCGAACGCGCGAGTTCGCGATCGGAATGGGCGCACGCTGCTGATGCTCGCCACGCAGTCGGGGAGCCAGAAAACGGTTCGCTTGCTGCTGGACTCCGGAGCAGACCCGGCTCAGGCGAACATGGGGTGACGCGCACGGCCGAGCATGAGGCAAGGCTGAGGGGCTGATCCGGTCAGGTTTCTGCCGCGCGGACGGGATTTTGGCGTTCCAGGCGGCCGAGATCCTCGTAACTAATTGATGTCACAAGCCATATTCTCTGGCAGCCCATTTGCACTAATGCGGCTGTCATGCTGATCCATAGCTCGATTGCCCTGCTGCGCTAGGAAGAACAACACCGATGTCTTCCCCGATCAGTCCGATTTCCCCTGGCGGCCTCAGCCCGGCCATCATCCAGAGTCCGACCGGAACCAGCCGGGCCGCAGACTTCCAGAGTGTGCTCGAGAGCGCCATCGGCCGGGTGGAGGAACTGCGGAACACGGCGAGTCAAAGCGTGGAGCGGTTTCTGGCCGGAGAGAACGCGGAACTGCACGAAACGGTGCTGGCGACGCAGCGCGCGGAACTGGCTTTCGAATTGTTCCTCGAGGTCCGCAACAAGGTGGTGCAGGCCTATCAGGAAGTCATGCGGATGCAGATGTAGCCTGGCGCGCTTATGACCCAGATCAAGAACCTCCTCGGCAGCCTGAACACCCGGCAGCGGGTCTACATCCTGGCCGCCGCGGTGCTGGTGATTGGCGGGCTGTACGCATTCACGAACTGGAAGCGAGAACAGGACTTCCGGCCGCTGTACAGCGGGTTGGCGCCCGAGGACGGCAACGCAGTGTTGCAGAAACTGCGCGAGTCGGGAACCGAGTACCGTCTGAGCGACAGCGGGACCACGATCCTGGTTCCCTCGGAGCGGGTGGCGGAAGCGCGCCTACAAGTGGCCGGCGCCGGACTGCCCAAGAGCGGGCGGGTAGGGTTCGAACTGTTCGACAAATCCAATTTCGGGATCACGGATTTCACCGAACAGATCAACTACCGGCGTGCGATCGAGGGAGAACTGGAGCGCTCGGTGTTGGCGCTGGCCGAGGTCGAGCATGCGCGGGTGCACGTGACCTTCCCGAAGGACTCGGTGTTCCTGGATGCGCGTCAGCCGGCTAAGGCGAGCGTCATGGTGAAGTTGCGGCCAGGCACGCGGCTCGCGCCGGCCAATGTGCTGGCGGTGTGCCACCTGGTGGCGAGTGCGGTGGAAGGCCTCACGCCGGACGGGGTCTCGGTGCTGGACATGAACGGCAACCTGCTGAGCCGGCCCCGAAGGTCCTCGACGATCGACGGCGAGGAGCCTTCCGAGGCGGCGCTGGATTACCGCCGCCAGGTCGAGAAGGACCTGGTTTTGAAGATCACCGCGACGCTGGAACCGCTGCTGGGGCCGGAGAAGTTCCGGGCGGGTGCGTCGGTGGAATGCGACTTTACCGGGGGCGAACAAAGCGAAGAGACGTACGATCCGACGCGGTCGGTGATGGTCAGCGCGCAGAAAACCGAGGACGTCAGCGGAGCTGCCCTGGCCTCCAGGGTCCCGGGGACGGCTTCGAACCTGCCGCGGCCGGGCTCGTCGGGCACCGGAATGACGCGGCGCACCGAGAATATCGCCTACCAAAGCAGCCGGCTGGTGCGGCGCACGCGCCTGCCACAAGGAACGGTGAAGCGGATCTCGCTCTCGGTGCTGCTGGACCAAGAGGCGCGCTGGGAAGGTACCGGCCCCCAAGCCAAACACATCATCGAGCCTCCGTCTCCAGAGAAGGTGAAAGTCATCCGCGACCTGGTGGCGGCGGCGACCGGGCTGGACACACAGCGCGGGGACCAGCTCATCGTGGAAAGCCTGCCGTTCGAGGCGACCCTGTCGGCAGGGCAGCCGGGGGCGCCCGGGTGGCCCGCCGCTCCGGTCCCACAGAGGCCGCCGTCGTGGCTCGATCAACTCCTCCAGCAGAAAAAGCCCATCCTGCTGGGCGGGGTGGTTCTCCTGCTGCTGCTGTTGGCGGCTTTTCTCTTCTTCGTCGTCCGGCGAAAACGCCGCGCCGTCCAACTGGCGGCCGAACTCGGCGGCGGCAGAGGGATTGACGCGCTGCAGGCGGGCGATTCGGCGCCAAAGGCCGAGCAGCAACTCGAGAGCAAGCTGGCCGAGCACCAGGCACTGAGGCGCCAGAAGGACGCTGAAGCGCTGGAGTCGCTGAAGCTGCCGCAGGTCGCCACCAAGAAGTCCGAAGTGCTCACTAAACACCTGGTCGAAACCGCCAAGAAGGATCCGGTCGTGGCCGCCCAGATCCTACGCTCGTGGTTGTACGACTAGCCTGCCCTCAGGGACCCGGTGTAGCCGCCGGGGTGCACAACGCCTGAACGTCAGCACCGCTGAGCTTCGCCCTGGAATGTACAAGGGTGTACGACCACGGCGGCATGTCCCCGGACTTCACCTCCTCGCAGACCTTGCGCATCCGCGATCGCGACATTTCCGGGGTGAGCAGGTTCCACTCCGAGAAGTTCAGGTTCTCGCGGCCCTCCCGGACATCGCCGGCGACGAGCCAGGATACGGGGGCCACCCTGCTGTACCAGGGCCAGACGGTCCTGTTGGAATGGCAGTCCCGGCAGGCGCGCTCGACGATCGCGGCCAGCTCCGGAGAAGGCTTGGCCAGCGCCTCGAATGAGGCGGAGGGGTCCGATGGCGGATTGGTTCGCTGCGGCGGGAAGAACTGCGCCGCGCCCAGAATCGCGACGACCAGGAACAGAGCGATCTTGACCCACTTTCGGCGCACGAGACAACCTCCTAGTCCGTGGCATCCGGCCGGGGCGTTTTTGCGGTGCTCTTGGGCAGAGGTGGCTCCTTGATGTACCCGGCCGGGATCTCACCGGTAAGCGACCCGAGCCAGGCGACGATCGATCGCACTTCCTCATTGGTCAACTGCCTGCCGAGCTGGTACTCCGCCATCTGGGAGACGGCCTGCCCGAGCACCGGCACCCTGCCGTTGTGGAAGTACGGCGCGGTCTTTGCCACGTTGCGAAGCGACGGCACCTTGAAGACCATGCGATCGGATTCGTTTTGGGTCACCTTGTAGCGCCCCGGATCGGCAGCATCCGGGTAGGGCTTGGTTGCGCCCAGCTTCTGGTACAGGTTTCCGCCCAACAGGGCGCCCGCATGGCATGTCTGGCAGCCTGCCGCGACGAAGGTATTGAAGCCGGCCTTCTGTTCCGCCGTCAACGCGGCCTCGTCGCCTTTGAGGAATCTGTCCCAGGGGGAGGGAGTGAGCAGCCTCCTCTCAAACGCCCCGATGGCACTGGCCATGTTGTCGAAGGTGACCGGATCCTTCTGGTTGGGGAAGGCATGCTGGAAGGCTTCCACGTACTCGGGAATGGACTTGAGCACGGCAATGGCTCGGACGGCGGAGGGCATTGCCATCTCGACCGGATTCAGGACGGGACCCTTGGCCTGCTCCTCGACGTCGGCGGCGCGTCCATCCCAGAACTGCGCGAAATGCAGCGCCGCGTTGTAGACGGTGGGCGAATTCCGATCGCCGCGTTGGCCCTTGTGGCCGGTAGAGGTGGGTTCCTCGTCGATGCCGTAATTCATCAGCTTGTGACAGGTGTTGCAGGAGATGGTTTGGCTCTTCGAAAGGCGGGGTTCGTAGAATAGCATTCGTCCCAGCGTGATCCTCGCCTCGGTGGGGGTGCCCGGCCTGACGGGCAACACCGCGGGCAGCGGCGCGAACATGGCCAGCTTTCGAGAATCGATCGCTTGCGCAGCTCCCGGCTGCCTGTCGCAACCCTGGGAGACGAAAAACCCAACAGCGATGGCAATCACGAGGAATCGCGTGTTTCGCACAGGTTTGTCCTCCACTCGGCTGTCCTGCTCCGCAGTATACAACTATCCTTTGGAGACGACTCGGAGTGGGCGGGTCGAGAGTTGCTAAATCGGTTTGGCCGGGGTCTCCAGCGCCGGGACCGGATGCCCGCCACGTTGGTCGGCAAAGCCCCAGGCCACCACCGGACGGGGCTGCAGCGGGACGGTAGCAGGGTCGGAGAGCTGGTACCTATGGTACTGAAATTTTAAGTATTGACATGAAGAATCGTTAAAATTAGAATCGTGATTCGAATAAGAGAAGCTGTTTAGCCGTAAGTGGATTCGGGGCGTCCGGGGAACCTGTTCCGGGCTCGGATGGCGCGGAGATAGCGCTGTGAGTTCGGAGAAGGGGATGTCACATGCGGCCAGCGGAAGGGATGCGTCACCGGCGTGTGGCGGTCGCTCCCCAGGAGCTTTCAGTTTCGGCACTGACTGGCCGCCAAGTTCTCTGCGGTGGGTGCGCCCGACTTCGGGGGAGCGCCTCAGTGATGACCGCGCGGGGGTGCCGGAACTTGTAAAATCTGCCTGGCGGGGCTTTCGGATATTGACCTTAAGAGCACTTAAGCTTAGAATTTCGATTCCGTCAGTTTGGAGAACAAGATGTTGCGTGCGGCTCAAGGAGGAGATCGGCTGCGGTCGTAGACCAAGCGGTCCCCGAACCGGTTCAGCCTCGGCACTGTCCGACCCGCCGATGGGGCGCCCTCCAGCGCACGAGTAGAAGATCGATGCACATGCGAGATACAGGGGGATACGCGATGTCCAGACTCGGCCAGGTAGCTGTCGCGCTTCTAGCCCTCAGCCTCGTCGGGATTATTCCGGCGTTCGGCGTCCCTACCCAGGACGCCGTCGCGGGTTTTTCAGGTGCTAATCCGAGCGGCGTGTGATCTTGCGGTTGGGTACCCGCCGGCTCAACTGAAATGAACGACTTCGAGTTGTTCAACAGCTATCAGAGGAGAGTGCGCGTGCCGGGTGTGAACTCGTGGACCGTAGTGGAGGATCCCCTGCCGATCATCGCCCAGAACACCGGGCCTGACGACGTGACTTACCACACCGGCTACGTCGTCGGCAGCGTGCAGCCGCGGTATCTGTTGCCGCTGCATCCCGGCACGGAGGGCGAGCACGCCGTCCTGCGATGGACGGCTCCGCTCGATTCCGCCTGCCATAGCGAGGCGTACTTCCAGAACATCGACCTGCAACAGGTCGTGGTCAATCTTGCTATCGACGGGACCCTGGTAAGCGGCGGCCCTCTTGCATTCGACGGTTACGGCAACAACTTTTTCGTCATTGGTCAGCACTACTTCACAGCGGGCCAAACCGTGGATCTCATCGTCCAGTCCGGCGACGCCGGACTTAAGGCCACGTTTGACGCCGTTCCCGAACCAGCGATCTTGTTGCGTCTGCTGGGCCCTGGGGATCTTGAGGCGGCACAGTTAGACCCCGAACCGTGGCGCTCGGGGTCTGGTGAGTTGGGGGGGGGCGGAGTTCTTCTCCGCGGCCTTCTTGGGGAAGTTGGGGAAACGGATGTCATAGAAAGTATACTTGCGCCCGGGCGGGCACCGGAGCGGCAGGTGTGCGCGAAATCGGATAGGAAGTGCCCGGCTAGGAGGACAGAATGAACAGACGTCAGTTCATGAGGATCACGGCCGGAGGGGCGGCGGCTCTTGCGCTAGCTCGGCGCGCCTACCCGTTCGCCCAAACCACGCCCCTGAGTAAGTTCATCCAGCCGTTGCCGGGGCTGGGTCCGACCGGAATCCCGGTGGCCAGCCCGAGCACCACGAAGTATCCCGGGGCGGACTATTACAGAATCGTGATGGGCCAGTACACGGCGCAACTGCACCCCGACCTGCCCAAGGCAACCACGCTGTGGGGCTATGGGGATGCCACTAATCTTACCCTTCCGCAGCAGCCCAATTTCCGGCCGCTGGGCGGGGTGATCGTGGCGCACCGCAACCAGCCGGTGCGGATCACGTTTGAGAACATGCTGCCATCGATGAGCATCATCCCGATCGACCCCACGATCCCCGGGGCAGATGCCGGCGCGTACCAGAACCGCACCGTTCCGCACTTGCATGGCGGCCACGTACCGTGGACCAGCGACGGCGGGCCGTTCGCCTGGTTCTCGTCATCGGTCAGCGCCTCGGACCCGAAAACCCATGGGCCGGACTGGCAGCCCGGCGACTATTGGTATCCGAACGATCAAAGCGCCCGGCTGATGTGGTATCACGACCACGCCTTCGGCCAGACGCGCACGAATGCCTACGCGAACATCGCCTCCGCCTACCTGCTCACCGACGATGTGGAAAGCGGTCCGGGCGGCCTGATCAGCGCCGGCATACTCCCGGATCTCGCGGGCATCCCGCTGGTCTTCCAGGACAAGACCTTCGTGCCGGGCAACATCGGGGATGTGGACCCGACCTGGGCGTGGGGCCAACCGGGCGACCTCTGGTACCCGCATGTGTACGAGCCGAACTCGACCGCGGCCGGGCCGAACGCGACGGGCCGATGGGACTGGGGCCCCTACGACGGGGTTCCGCCGGCGGGTGGAACCCTGCCGCTCCCCACGCCGGCCTCGAACATTCCCGAGGGCTTCATGGACCACATGCTGGTCAACTGCGCCGTGCTGCCGTTCGTCGAGGTGCAGCGGAAGCGTTATCGCTTCCGCCTGGTGAATGCCTGCAACGCGCGGTTCTTGAACCTGCAGTTGTACCATGCAGTGTCCAAGAACCTAAGCAAGACGGACTCGGGCGAAGTGAACCTGGCGGCCCCCGGCCCGGCGTTCGTGCAGGTGGGGACCGAGGGCGGCTTCCTGCCCAACCCGGTGGTGCTCAACGATCCTCCGGTGCAGATCGGGTTCGGCTCCGACGGGAATGCCAACGCTTACAACCTCTTGATGGCGCCCGCCGAGCGGGCCGATATCATCATCGACTTCGCTTCCTGTTCCGTTGGCGACGTGCTCATTCTGTGGAGCGATACGCCCGCGCCGTTCCCGGGCGGTGACGTGCGCAACGACTACTACACGGGCAACCCGGATCAGACCGCGATTGGCGGGGCGCCGACCACGCGGCCGGGCAAGGGCCCGAACACCCGGACGTTGTTGCAGATCCGGGTGGTTGCGGGAGGAACCCCGGACCCGCTGTCGTTCGCCCACTGGCTCCCTGCCTTGAGAGCGGCACTCCCCATCGCGTATGCGGCTTCCCAACCGGACGACCTCGCCCAGCCGGTACCGGCTCACGGACACCGAGTGACTCGCGGGCGTCCGGGCGACCCCGGCCTGCCGGTCCTCGGCAAGACGCTCAACGAGGACTACGACGCCTACGGACGGCTCATCCAGAGGCTCGGCACGACCGATCAGAACGGCTACAACAACCAGGGCATGCCCACTTGGGGACGCGACTTCCTGGCGACCCCGGTGACGGAGACAGCGTCGGCCGGCGAAACCCAGGTTTGGGATATCTACAATCTGACCGGCGACACGCATCCCATACACTTCCACCTGGTCAATGTCCAGATCCTGCTACGGGCGCGGTTCCACACCAAGAAGCCTACTTTCGCCCCCATCCCGGGCACCGAACGCCCGCCCGACGACAACGAAATGGGATGGAAGGAAACCGTGCGCATGAACCCGGGCGAGGTGACGCGGGTCATTATGAAGTTCGACCTGTCTCCGGTGCCGTCCTGGATGCCTTACAAGAAGAGCCCGAGGACCGGCGGCAACGAATACGTGTGGCACTGCCATATCCTCGAGCACGAAGAGCACGACATGATGCGTAACCTGGTGGTTTACTGAGGACTCCCCGTAGGGGCCGGGCCCGCGCGGCCCCTACAGTTTTTTCGGTCGCCCGCCATCGGCGTGATCTACAATCCAGAGAAGAGGATCTTTGGCTTGGATAAACGTGCATATGCGGCGCTGGCGGTCCTGGCCGGCTTGGGTTGTTTCGTAGCCGGCCGGTGGTCGGCAGGGCGGCCGTCCGCCGTGAGCGCGGGGACAACCGGCCACCGGATTCTCTACTACCACGATCCCATGCACCCGGCCTACAAGTCCGACAAGCCGGGCATCGCGCCGGATTGCGGGATGCAACTGGAGCCGGTCTACGCCGACGATCCCAGCCTGGCGCAGGGGGAGGCGTCAGGGGCAATGCCGGCCGGCGCCGTCCAGGTCAGCCCGGAAAAACAGCAGCTCATCGGCGTCCGGGTGAGCACCGTGGAGAAGGTCTCGGTGTCGGAGACGATCCGGATGCTGGGCCGGGTGAGCTTCGACGAGACCCAGGTGTACCGCGTCACCACGGCCGCTGATGGCTGGATCCGAACCATCGCTCCGCTGACGGTGGGCGCTGTCGTCCAGAAGAACGATCTGCTGGCCACGTTCTACAGCCGCGAGTTCCTGGCCCTTCAGCAAACCTATTTTTACGCGCTCAACACGCTGGACCGTTTCCAGAAGCTCGGTACCGACAACGCCGAACAGGTGGAGATGACCAAGGCGCAGATCCGGTCGGCCGAGGAGAACCTGCAAGCCACGGGCATGGGGGACTATCAGATTCAGGCTATCGCCAAGGTTCGCAAGCCGGCCAGGGAAATCGAGCTGCGGGCGCCGGCGGGCGGCCTGATCGTGGTCCGGAACGTGTTCCCAGGCCTGAGATTCGACCGCGGAGCCGAGCTTTACCGGATCGCGGATGTGAGCCGGGTTTGGATCCTGGCCGACGTTTTCGAGAACCAGGCGCGCCTGGTCCGCCCCGGCCAGAGCGTTCGCGTGGGCTATCAGGGCAGGTGGTTCCCGGCGACCATGAGCGCGGTCTTACCGCAGTTCGACCCGGCGTCGCGCACCTTGAAAGTCCGCTTCGAGATGGCCAACGAGGGCATGCTTTTCCGTCCGGACATGTTCGTCGATGTCGAGTTTCCGGTGAGCGTGCCGCCGACGGTGACTGTCCCGGCGGAAGCCGTGGTGGATTCCGGCCTCCGCAAGACGGTCTATGTCGATCGCGGCTACGGGTTGTTTGAGCCGCGCGACATCGAGGTTTCCTGGACGCTCGGCCGCCACGTGGGCGTGGCCCGCGGGCTCAAGCCCGGCGAGCGGATCGTGGTCGCGGGCAACTTCCTCATCGACTCGGAGAGCCGGATGCGCCAGGCCGCTCAGGCCAAGCCCGAACCGAAGAAGGCCAGCGCGGCAAAGGATCCCGTCTGTGGCATGGATGTGGATCCCGCCAGCAGTCCCAAGAGCGAATACAAAGGCAAGACGTACCACTTCTGTTCCGATCACTGCAAACGGGAGTTCGACAAGGATCCGGCGCGATACGCCGGCAAGAAACCCGGAGGCGCGGGGGCGTCGACGTGATCGGCCGCATCATCGAGTTTTCCGCCCACAACAAGGTCATCGTTTTTCTGCTGGTTGCCGCGGCCGCCGTGTATGGCTGGTGGTCGATGGAGCGCCTGCCGCTGGATGCGATCCCGGACCTCAGCGACACCCAGGTAATCGTGTATTCCCGCTGGGACCGCAGCCCGGATATCGTCGAGGACCAGGTGACGTACCCCATCGTCACGTCTTTGCTGGGCGCTCCGAAAGTGAAGTCGGTGCGGGGATTCTCCGACTTCGGCTACTCCTACGTCTACGTCATCTTCGAGGACGGCACGGACATTTACTGGGCGCGTTCGCGGACTCTGGAATACCTCTCGGGAGTGCTTCAGAGACTTCCGCAAGGGGTGCAGACCGAGTTGGGCCCGGACGCGACCGGCCTGGGCTGGGTCTTCCAGTACGTGCTCGTGGACAAGTCTGGCAAGCAGAGCCTGGCCGAGCTCCGCTCGCTTCAGGATTGGTACATCCGCTTCCACCTGAAAGCCGTCCCCGGCGTGGCCGAGGTGGCGCCGCTGGGGGGATACGGCAAGCAGTACCAGGTCAACGTCGATCCCAATCGCCTGCGGGCCTATGGGATTCCGATCAGCCGGGTTGTGGAAGCGGTCCGCGGCGGCAACAGTGAGGTGGGCGGGCGGTTGATCGAATTCGGCGGCAGCGAATACATGGTGCGCGGCCGAGGCTACGCACGCTCGGTGAGCGACATCGGGGAGATCGTGCTTTCGGCCACGGAGAACGGCACGGCCATCCGGATCATGGACATCGGACAGGTGGTGGAAGGCCCGGAACTGCGGCGTGGCGTGTCCGACCTGGATGGCACGGGGGAGGCGGTCTCGGGAATCGTGGTGATGCGCCAGGGCGAGAACGCGCTCAACGTGATCGAGCGCGTGAAGGCCAGAATCCGGCAGATCGAGCCGGGGCTACCCGAGGGAGTCAAGATCGTTCCCATCTACGACCGCTCGGAGCTGATCCGGCGCGCCATCCAGAACCTGCGTTCGACGCTGGTGGAAGTGATCCTGACCGTCGCGGCCGTTATCCTGCTGTTCCTGTGGCACGTTCCCAGCGCCGCGATCCCGGTGATAACGATACCGCTCGCGGTGCTGATCTCTTTCATTCCGCTTCGCCTGATGGGGGTCAGCGCCAACATCATGTCGCTCGGCGGGATTGCGATCGCCATCGGCGCGCTGGTGGACGCCGCGATCGTGGTGGTCGAGCAGGCGCACAAGAAGTTGGAGGAGTGGGAACGAAGCGGCGCGAAGGGCGATTACCGGAACGTGATCCTCCAGGCGGTGAAGGAAGTCGGAGGCCCGAGTTTCTTCGCGCTGCTGGTGATCGCGGTGTCGTTCTTGCCGGTGCTGACGCTGGAGGCGCAGGAAGGCCGCTTGTTCAAGCCGCTGGCGTACACCAAGACGCTGGCGATGATCGTGGCCGCGGTGCTGACCATCACGCTCGACCCGGCACTGCGGCTCCTTTTCACCCACGCACGCAACTTCAGTTTCCGCCCGCTATGGCTGTGCCGGGCGGCGAACGCGGTGGTGGTGGGGCGGATCCACTCCGAGGGCAGGCATCCCGTGAGCCGCTTTCTGATCGCGGCCTACCAACCCGTGGCGGTTTGGAGCCTGCGCCACAAGTGGCTGGTGATCGGCGCCGCGTTGGCCATGGTCGCCGTGACCGTACCCGTGTTCCTCCAACTCGGCTCCGAGTTCATGCCGTCTCTGGATGAGGGCGCGCTGTTCTACATGCCCTCGACCATGCCGGGCATCTCGATCGCCGAGGCCCAGCGGCTGTTGCAGGTCACGGATCGCATCATCAAGCAGTTCCCGGAAGTGGACCGCGTGCTGGGGAAGGCAGGGCGGGCGGAGACCTCGACCGACCCGGCGCCGCTCTCGATGATCGAGACCCTCATCACGCTCAAGCCAACCAGCGAGTGGCGGAAGGTCCGCACGTGGTATTCGGAGTGGGCGCCGGAGTGGCTCAAATCCGTGTTCCGCCACGTCACGCTGGACCATATCTCCCATGAAGAACTGGTGGCGCAGCTCGACCGGGCGCTGAAGCTGCCGGGCGTTTCCAATGCCTGGACCATGCCGGTCAAAGCCCGAATCGACATGCTGAGCACAGGCATCCGCACGCCCGTCGGCTTGAAGATCTACGGAGCCGACGCCCGAATCATCCAGGAGATCGGAGGCCGCATCGAAGCGCTGCTGCCGTCGGTTGCGGGGACGCGCAGCGTGTTCGCCGAGCGGACCGGCGACGGGTACTTCCTGGATTTCGATTGGAACCGGGGAGCCCTGGCGCGCTACGGCTTGAGCGTCGATGATGCGCAGACCGCAGTCCAGAACGCGATCGGCGGGGAGAACATCACCACCACTGTGGAAGGCCGCGCGCGCTATCCCGTCAACGTGCGGTACATGCGCGATTTCCGGGCCGATCTTGCGGCGCTCGGCCGGGTCCTGGTGCCCGCCGGGCCGCAACGGCAAATCCCGGTTGCGGAACTTGCGGAAATCATGGCGGTCACCGGCCCGGCGATGATCCGCGACGAGGGGGGC
>Ga0187882_1002850_pt1 | contig 15420 bp, 14 predicted proteins | sample June2016WEW_19_1_3_FD_132991 | JGI IMG/M metagenome (GOLD analysis project Ga0187882, IMG submission 132991) | Peatland microbial communities from SPRUCE experiment site at the Marcell Experimental Forest, Minnesota, USA - June2016WEW_19_150 | ecosystem: Environmental > Terrestrial > Soil >...
CGCGCCGAATGGGTCGCGTTCTTTGCGACACGTCAATCTCGCGTTCCGCGCGCTTCCTTATTATTTCTGCCCACAAACAAACTCCCTTGCCATCTCCCCGAAGTTTCCTTCCGAGAGTTGTCCGAATTGATCATCCCGCCGCGTCTTCTTGCTGACCACAAGTTTGCCACTGTGGTCGCGTGAGTAAAACCATTCGGAGTTCGGCACCGCGCTGCCGCTGGCGCAATTGAAGTGCACCCGAGCTCGGAGTTCGACGAAGGGACCACCCTGTGGCAGCTTGGCCGGTTCTTTGTACTCCACGCGGATCCAGGCAGTGCGCAGGCCGTTCTTATGAGCCGTGACCGAGCTCACCGAAACCTGATCTCCGCCGGCGGTTGCGCCAATCTCCCGCCAGTCCCCCGCCGCAAACGCGACCACTCCCACCAGCAGCACCGGCGCCAATACCACCGCCACGGCAACCAGCACACCTTTCCTCATGGGAGGCAGAGATAGGGCCATAAGCACGCCGCAGACACTGTGGGCGAAAACTCGATTTCTGTCAACTGCGGGCTGCCCGCGGTAGCGTCTGAAATTTGCGATGCAGTTTGCTGATTTCTCAACGACTTGCAACTCCAGCGATCTTCTAAGTTCTTTAAACACAAGATTTTACCCGTAAGTCATTGAGCCCAGAGATCTTGCCATCGAATTTCCTGCTAACTCAGTGATTCCAAAGATCCAGGGGGAGGGGGGTACCCACACCCGAAACAGAACCGCCCACACACCGCGTCAGTAGTTCTTAGTTCTTGTTTTTCCCTTTAGTTTTTCTTCCTGTTGCCTCTGAGGTGAAAATCTTTTTATCCGCATGCAACAGCCGCATCGTCTGCTATCGTTATTTGTGCTGGAGGAATCGATTTCAATGGAAATCCTTCACACCACAAACATCGACTCACCGATTGGACCGTTGTTTCTGGCAGCATCCAGCCAAGGTTTGGTTGCCCTTGAATTCGACGCCAGGTTGCCGGGACAGCAATCGATTCGCCCGAACCCACGCGATCTTCGCGAAGAAAAAAAGGGCTTCCAGTTCGAGCCGTCCTCTCGCGTGATGCAACCTTACCTGAGTGAGCTCGAAGAATATTTCGCCGGCAAGCGCCGCGAGTTCACTTTCCCGATCGATCTTCGCGGCACGGATTTCCAGCTAGCCTGCTGGCGCGCCCTGCTGGCAATCCCTTACGGCGAAACGCGCACCTACGCAGACATTGCTCGCGCCGTCGGCAAGCCAAACGCGTTTCGCGCCGTGGGCATGGCGAACAATCGCAACCCCATCGCGATTGTCGTCCCCTGCCATCGCGTGATTGCCTCCGATGGCTCACTATGCGGTTACGGCGGCGGACTCGACGTAAAGCGCAAATTGCTCGAACTCGAAGGCGCTCTGACAGGAGCACTCGCCGCATAGCCTCGAGACCAGATACTTTGACCTCCTCTAACGGCAACGCATCCGCTCTTCGCAAAGCTGGCCTGTTCTATCTCGTCTTCGTGATGTTTTCCTACACGACAGGCGGCCCTTTCGGACTCGAAGATATGGTCACCACCTCAGGTCCAGGGATGACGCTGATCTACCTGCTGGTGCTGCCATTTTTCTGGTGCATCCCAGTCTCGCTGGTGTCGGCAGAACTCACCACCGCAATGCCCGTTGAAGGCGGCTTCTATCGCTGGACGCGCGCAGCCTTCGGTGGCTTCTGGGGATTTCTTGCGGGATGGTGGAATTGGTCAGCGTCGTTCTTATTGGGCGGGGCTTACGCCGTTCTCTTCACTGACTATCTTTTTCCTGGAATCACCGGGTGGAAGCACTACCTCGTCTCCGTCGCGCTGATTGCCGTGATCACATGGATCAATGTGCGCGGCATTCAGATGGTAGGGAAAGTCGCAACTGCGCTCGAGATCTTCATCTTTGTTCCGGTGATGACGATGATTGTGATGGCCCTGATGAAGTGGCATCACAATCCGTTTGTCCCATTGACTCCGCCGCACCAGCCAACATTCAAAATCTTCGGCGTGGGACTAGCGCTGGGCCTATGGCTGTATTCCGGCTACGAGCAACTCTCGACCGTGGCGGAGGAAGTCGAGGACCCGCAACGCGCCTATCCGCGGGCGCTGGCGCTCGTCGTTCCGCTGTCGATTGCGGCGTACTTTCTGCCCACGTTCGCCGGGCTGGGCTCGGCGGGGGAGTGGCAGAAGTGGCACACCGGTTTTTTCTCGGACGCGGCGAAAATGATTGGCGGTCCGTGGCTTGGTACCTGGATGACGCTGGCGGCGATGGTAGGCAACGTCGCACTTCTCAACAGCACCGTGCTCACTACGACACGGATGCCCTTCGCCATGGCGGAAGATGGATATCTTCCCTCAGCGCTCACGCGCAAGCATTCGCGGTATGGGACGCCCTGGCTGGCGATTGTGGCATCGGCGATCATCTACGCGCTGCTCGCTTGGCAAAGTCTTGGCCAGCTCATCTCTGTATACATCTGGCTGCGCTCTGCCACGACGGTGCTGACTGTGCTTTCAGCCTGGAAACTCCGCCGCACGCGGCCAGAAATGCCGCGCGCGTTTCTCATCCCCGGCGGGCGGATGGGATTGCTCTACGTTGTCGGCGCGCCGGTGGTGATGAGTTTGGTGGCGCTGCTGGGAAGCGACCGGTTCGCCGCAATCGGCGGAGGGATCGCGATGGCGTTGGGACCGTTTATTTACTTCGTTCTGCGCCGCCAGTAACGGCTAGCTCGCTTTTCGAAACAAGTAATTGTTGCGGGTATTCGGGTGGTCATGTTGCCAGTAGCGGACGAACTCGAGACCTGCATCCTGCGCCATGGTGATGAACTCGGACGGCGCGGCAAAGAAAGAGATCGCGGTGCCGGGGCGTAGGACGGCCGGTTGTCGACGAAGCGCCCACCAGATCATTCTCCGCAGCGTTCCGAACCACGTTCTGAGACCGTGTTCACGGTATAAGTAGCTGAGCGTTTCCCGGCGAGTAGTGAACCGCGGAGTCGGATCGTGCTGCTCCGTGAACGGAATTTCTCCCAGGAATATTCGCGCATCGGCCTTGGCAATACGGCGGATCTGACGCAAACTCGCGGGAATTCTTTCCCTGGGAACCACCAACAACACGCTGTTGCAGACGATCACAGAGGCGCATTCATCGGGAAGCGGAAGTTGATCGGTCAGCCCTGTCGGGCCTCCATGCCAAACCGGCGCAGCACAGCTACCTCTTCGTCAGTGGCCAGCAAGCCAATGGCGGTCCTGGTGCCAGCACGTTCCGCGATTCGAAGAAGCGTGCCGTCGCCGCAGCCGATGTCCACGAGGTCATCGCCGGAGTGGAGTTCGACGGCCTCGGCGATCCGAGTGTGGATGAGGCGCGTAATTTGTTTTTTGTCCCTTCCCCGAAGAGCCAAATCGTGCGCGTCGCTCGCGTGCTTCGCGGTCTCGCGGCAATATTCCACGTAATCGTCGGAGCGGGAGATCATCTGTGTGTGGATTCTAGCTCACCCAATCCAGAAACTTGTACCACATTCCCGCGAACGGCAGAAACCACGGCTTGCCGTTGTACAGGCCGAATGGCGCACCTGGGAACGGAATGCCCACGAAGGGATTCTCGGGTTTCTCGCCCGCGATTAAATCTGCCATTTTCTGACCCTGATACGTAGCCATGGCGACGCCGTGTCCGGCGTAGCCGAGCGCGTAATAAATGCCGTCGATCTGACCAGCGTGCGGCATGATGTCGAAGGCGAAGTCGAGCGTGCCGCCCCAGACGTATTCGACTTTGGCGTCGCGTAGTTGGGGATAAACGTCGACCATGCCACGGCGCAGGATTTCGGCGCTCCTGCGAATCGTCTGGTCGTTCTCGGGAAAGAATGCGGCGCGGCCTCCGAACAACATGCGGCGGTCGGGCGTGAGGCGATAGTAGTAGAGATAATTCTTTGAGTCGTAAATCATACGGTTGCGCGGGCTGAGTTCGTGCGCCAGCGCTTCCGGCAGAACTTCTGTCGTCACGATGAACGAGCCGATCGGGATAATTTTCCTTTGCAGAGCGGGAGTTGCTTTGCTGGTGTAGCCGCTGGTGCCAACAAAGATTTCACGGGCCCAGAGCGTGCCTCGCGAGGTCGTGATCTTCCAGCCGGATTCGCCCTGGCTGGATTCGCGCAGCACGCCTTCAACACGCGTTTGCTCGAGGATCTCCGCTCCGGCCTTTATTGCCGCATGCCCTAATCCTGCAACATAGCGCGCGGGATTCACGCCTGCGCTGACTTCATCGACCATACCTCCGTAGTAAATAGTCGATCCGATTTCAGCGCTCAATTCGTGTCGCTGCACGACGCGCAGCTGGTGATCAAACTCGCGCGCGATTACTTCCGCCTGCCGCGCGTAATCGTCGAAATGCTTTTGCTTGCAGGCGACTTCAAGATGGCCGCAACGGGAAAAGTCGCAGTCGACGCCTTCTTCACGGACAATCTGCTCGACGCAGTCGATGGTCTCTAGCGACGCAGCATACATGCGGCGGGTGAGGTCGCGTCCATACATGGAGATGAGTTTGTTCACCCCCAGCTTCATGCCGGTCAGAACCATGCCTCCGTTGCGAGAACTGGCGCCCCAGCCAACGGTTTCGCTTTCGAGGACGGCAACCGAGACGCCACGTTTCGCCAGCGTGCGCGCTGCTGATAGCCCAGTGAAGCCAGCGCCGATGACGGCGACGTCCACTCGTTCGGGAAGTCGATGAGCAGCGTCTGTTTTCGGCAAGTCGGCGGTGGTGAGCCAGTAGTTGTGTTCCTTCAGTGCCATGTTTCCTTGTGGCGAATTCCTTCCTGCTTTCGGAGTTTCGACCCCGGACGTAGGTCCGGGGTAATGAATGCCGCCCCGAAGTGACTGTCAGCACGCTCTCACAATACGGCCGTTTCGTGAATTAAACGGCCTTCGGCGAAGCGCGCAAGACTGAGCAATGATGCATCGATCAACTCCGTCTTCCCGGTCAGAATCAGGTCACTCAGAATCTTGCCCGTTGCCGGGGCGTGCATCACGCCGTGTCCGCTGAAACCGTTGGCGAGGAAAAAACCGCGCACACCGGGCGCTTCGCCGAGTATTGGGTGATGGTCCGGCGTCATCTCATAAAGGCCGGCCCATGCGCGCTTAGGATTCACCGGAAGGTTGGCAAAGCACGGCACGCGATCAGCGGCGCGGGTCAGGATTTTCTCGACAAAGGCCGGGTCGAAATCCGTTTTGAAGCTGGAAGTTTCTTCCGGATCGTTCCAGGCAAGGAGAAAGCCGCGGGCCTCGGGGCGAAAGTGAAATCCGTTCGACATATCGACGATCATGGGCGCGGTGTGGGGAAATTCGTCAAACGGTTCACTGGGGACGAGCATGCGGCGCAACGGCTCGACAGGCAGATCCACGCCGGCGAGCCGTGCCACTCCCGCAGCCCAGGCGCCGGCGCAGTTTACTACCTTGCGAGCGGCCACGGGGCCGCGCGTCGTCTCGACAGATACAATCCCGTTTGCGTCTCGCGTAAAACCTGTTACGACTGTGTTCTTCCACAATGTTGCGCCACGGTCGGCTGCGCAGGTCATGAATCCCGTCATGGCGCTGTAGGGGTCGACGAAGCCATCGGTGGAGCAGAAACTCCCACCGACAATATCGTCAGCGCGCAGCTGAGGAAACATGCTGCCGATCTCATCGCCTTGCATCAGGCGAACGTTCTTCAGTCCCATCTTCAGTTGTTGCGCGTAGTTCGTCCGTAGATAAGCCATCTGTTGAGCGGTGGTCGCGCAAAACAAGTAGCCTTGTGGCCGATAGTCACAGGGATAGCCCAGGTGCTCTTCAAAGTTGGCGTAGAAAGGAATTGAGTAAAGCGACATCTGAATGCTGACCGGAGTAGAAAATTGAGCGCGCACACCACCCATGCTCTTGCCAGTGGATCCTTTGCCCTGGGCGGATTCGCGCTCGATGACCAGAATTTTGCTGCAGCCGCTCTCTGTGAGGTGATAAGCAATGCTGGAGCCGACGATCCCTCCACCGACGATGACAACATCCGCAGTGTGCATATTGTGCCGATCAGAACGACCCAGCATTCTAGCGCACGCGGCGGGTGGCCATCCTGCATTCCTTAAAGCGGACAGGGCTGAGGCTCTTGCTTCCCCGGATGGACATGTACCCAGGCAGAATGCGTTCAGATTAGTTGTCCACCTCGGTAACTTGCCGCGGTTACTGGGGCTGCCTACTCTGGATTAGCATGCCCTTACGCTGCCTGTTATTTTCGTCCAGTGAAGAGATGGTCCAACCGATCTTGCAGGTGCTCACGGACCTGGGGATCGAGGGAGAGTACTGCCGAAGCGCGGTGGACGCAGTGGAGAAGGTTACAACACAGCTGTTTCAAATCGTGATCACCGATTGGGACGATCAGCCGGAGGCGACTTTCCTGCTGAAGACGGCGAGGGATCAAAGAGCGGCGCAGCGTCCGCTGACCTTGGCGATCGTGAGCGATGATGCCAGGCTACCCGAGGCGTTGCAGGCGGGAGCCAATTCCGTTTTAGTGAAACCGATTCGCGCCGAACAGGTGCGGGATACGATGAGTACGGCCTGCGAGTTGCTTCGTGCAAAGCAGCCATCCTCTACGCAGCCACCCGAGGTCAGCGCGCGGAAATCGCCAGCGCCGGAAGCGCCTGCCAAGGCTGCAGCCGCGAGCGTGGCGGCAGGTGCAGCGCCGGGGTCAGTGGCCCAAATACCCGAGAAAACCTTTCGGGCGGGAGAATTCCTGCAATCCTCAACCTCAGCGCCCGGGGCACAATTCGACACGGAATGCGATGTTCAGAAGTCGCTGGACCAAGCCGCAGCCGCGGAGGTGGACGCACTCACGGAGCTGGAGCCGATGGCCGCTGCGGTAGAGGAAGATCCGGCAGCGGAGCCAGCCGAATCCCATGAGCCACTGACGGGGTGGGCATCCTTGCAAGCCCGGCTGACTAGATCAGCCCCGCAGATGCCGGTGGAAGCCTCGACCACAAGCGAATTGCTGTCATACGGGGAAACACCGACTTATGGAGCGCAAGCGGCTTCACCGGCGCAAAATAATAATGAGCCCGCAACGAAGGAGCCGTCACAGGAAGCGCAATCTGAAGCAGCTCTTTTCTCCTACATGTCAGGAGAATCCAAGAAAGACGCAGAGCCAACAGAAGCGTCGAGGCCGAAGCGCAACAAAATTTTCCTCGTGGGTGCATTGGCGGTTGCTTGTGTGGTTCTGGCGGCAGCGCCCAGAACGCGCCAGGGTTTGCGGGTCGTCTATCGAAATGCCGTGCGTACGGGAGGGAGTTGGCTGAATCCACAGCCTGTTCCGGTGCCGCAGACAGTAACGCAGCATGAGACCTTTGGCCAGGAAGGTGACGAATACAAGCTTCCGGTCGCGGCAAATATTCCGGACGCGACAACGGATCCGTCGCAGATTCGCGTGCTTCCCGTGGTTGACCCGACTGCAAAACCAGCAAAGGGATCGGAGACGGGCGGCGCGCAAGCGACTCCGGGCGAGAACGTCCCGTCCGATCAAAACCAGAGTGGATCCAGTGAAAACCGGCAGGCGCAGGCTGTCGAGAGTCCAGTCCAGGAGCAGACAACGGCCACTGGAAATGCGGCAGGGGGTGTGACGGTAGCGTCACCCGGCGAGGTTTCTTCCGCAGTGCAGGCGCAACCAAATCCCCCTGTGCCACAGGGGACCGCTGCCCAACAAAAGCCGCGGCCCATTGCGCAACCGGTGCAAATTTCTGCGCCTCCGCATGGTGTCTCGGCGGGAACCAGTTCGGCCATTCCGTCCAGCCTGAGGTCGCAAATCGCTTCAATGACTCCGGAAGCCAGTGGAGCCAAGCCGGCTGAGTCGGCAATGTCATCGATTGAGCCGGTGAGTCTGCCGGAGTCTGCGGCGTGGGATCTACTGGCACAGCCGGTTGATCCCGTGTACCCTGACGCGGCAAAAGCGGGCGGGCAGCGCGGCAGCGTGGTTCTGCAGGTGCTAATCGACCGCGACGGTACGGTACAGGACGCGAAGTTCATGCAAGGATCGTTAGTGTTTGCGCGGGCTGCCATCGAGGCAGTGAAGCAGTGGCGCTTCAAGCCTTATTCCTTAAATGGTCGAGCCGTTTCGGTGCAGAGCTCGATCACGCTGAACTTCAAGCCGCCGGCTTAAAACTGATAACGAAGCTAAGTCTGGATCGTCTTAAGTCTTGTGTATAAACTGGGATTCCAGCCAAGTTACCGGCGAGACGGCGAACAAAGCAGCCAGCAGACCAAAAGCAGCATCTACCAGATATAATGGTGATACGTTTGTCAGGAAGTAAGTCCTTTTCCAGAAACGAAAAATTTGATGTCCATGAAAACTAAAGCTGCGATTCTGGTTTCGTCCTTTGCCGTGTTGCTGTTTGTCGTTGTGGGTTCCCTTGGGGGCGTGCACGCTTCCTCAGGCGACGGCTCCTACCGACAGATGCAGGTCTATAGCGAGGTATTGTCACGCGTACAGAGCGAGTACGTGGAAGATCCAAACATTCCCAAGGTGACGGACGGAGCATTGCACGGGCTGGTGGAATCGCTGGATGCAAACTCCAGCTACCTGACGCCCGAGGCTTATAAGGCGCTCAAGGCTCACAAGTCGGAGGCGAAGGGAGAGATTGGAGCGACAGTCTCGAAACGCTTTGGATACGCAGACGTGGTTTCTGTGCTGCCAGGGTCACCGGCGGATAAGGCGGGGATTGAGGATACCGACATCTTCGAATCGATTGAAGGGCAGAGCACGCGAGACATGTCGTTGCCGGAGATTCGCGATGCGCTGGCTGGGACGCCAGGATCGACCGTAAATATTTCCGTGGTGCGGGCGCGCAAAGCCGAGCCGCAGAAAATGGTAATCACCCGCGACGTGGTGAGCATTCCGCCGGTCTCTGACAAGATGCTGGAAGATGGCATCGGCTACGTCAAAGTGGACGCTCTGACCAAGGGCAAGGCGCAGGAAATTGCGACAAAGATCAAGACCCTGGAAAAATCAGGCGCGAAGAAGCTGGTCCTGGATTTGCGGAACTCGTCGGAGGGAGAAGAAAGCGAAGGCGTGGCCACTGCCAACCTTTTCCTGAACCACGGCACCATCACCTATCTGCAAGGCCAGAAGTTTCCGCGAGAGGCGTTTAATGCGGATCCGACCAAAGCTGTAACTTCGCTCCCGGTCGCCGTGCTGGTGAACAAGGGAACGGCAGGGGCGGCCGAGGTGGTGGCAGCTGCGATTCTGGAGAATGCTCGAGGGGACGTAGTGGGCGACAAGACGTTCGGCGACGGATCGGTGCAGAAAACGATTGATCTGCCGGACGGCGGGGCGCTGATTCTCTCGGTGGCGAAATACTACTCGCCCAGTGGAAAAGCGATTCAGGAAAACGCGGTGACACCCAACGTTCTGGTGGCCGACGACACGGACAACGCGATCTCAGATGATGAAGATCAGGAGCCTACCACCCCCGAACCAGAAGCCAAACCGAAGAGCACACAGGATGATCAGTTGCATAAGGCCGTCGAAGTGCTGAAGAGCCGGACGAGTTAGCTGAAGCAATTGATTTTCTGATTTCATCGCGCACCGTCAAGGTGCGCGATTTCTTTTTTATTTCTTCCGCTTCTTTTGCGGCGGAGCTGCCATCACGCAACCACCACTTCCGATCTCGGCTTGCGACTACCGGAGCCATTGACGCCCTGCTATTCTGAACGTATCTCGCCATGAAGTCGCTCTATGAAGATCTTCCACCGGTGGAGATTGCCGGACGGAAGTTTGTGGGCCGCGTGTTGTTTGCCCTGCTGGTGTTGGTTTCCGCCCTGGTGGGAGCGACCGCTGGACTGCTGTTGGTCTACACCACGGACTTGCCGCAGGTCGAGGCTCTGGAGGCGTACCGGCCAAGTTCGATTACGGAGTTGTTTGACGACCACGACCGTGTGATCGGATCGTTCGCTCTTCAGCGGAGGGTGGTGGCTGGCTACGATGATTTTGCGCCGGTGTTGCGAGACGCGCTGGTGTCGATTGAAGACAAAGATTTTTACCGGCATTCGGGAATCAACTTCTGGCGCATCGTGGGAGCCGCGTACCGCGACATTGAGTCCGGGGGTAGGGTTCAGGGCGCATCCACGTTAACCATGCAATTGGCGCGCAATCTTTTTCTGTCGCCCGACCGCTCGTTCCATCGCAAAGTGCAAGAGACGATGCTTGCCATTCAGATCGAGCGACGCTTCACCAAGCCGCAAATCTTCACCCTATACGCCAACCAGATTTTCCTGGGGCATGGCGTATATGGTTTCGAGGCGGCTTCCGAGTTCTACTTCAGCAAGCCCGCCAGAAACCTTACGCTCACTGAGGCCGCGCTCCTGGCTGGTCTGCCCAAGGGCCCAGGAATCTACTCGCCGATCAACCACCCCGACCGGGCGATGAAGCGCCGAAACCTGGTGATCAATGCCATGCTCGAAGATGGAAAAATTACGGCAGCCCAGGCGGCGGACGCCCGGTCGGCGCCGGTTGCTTTGCATCTGCAAAACGATCCCAACTCGCTGGCGCCTTATTTCGTGGAAGAGATACGACGATACCTGGAAAACAAGTACGGGGCCGACCAAGTACACGAAGGCGGGCTAAAGGTCTACACCTCGCTTGATGTCGATCTGCAAAAGTCGGCGAACCAGGCCGTGCTGGATGGTCTGGCGGCATACGAACGGCGACATGGATGGAAGGGGCATTTGGAGAACGTGCTGGCGGAAGGAATCGCCATCGACAAGTACGAGCATCCTGATTGGGATGACGAACCCGAGGTGAATGGATACGTTCACGCCCTAGTGACTTCATCTGGGATTGGGATTGCAACCTTGAAGTTCGGTCGCTACTCCGCTGCGATAGGGCAAGCGGACGTAGCGTGGACGCAGGGCAAGATCCAGGATCTGCTGCGAGCAGGCGACATTTGCTATGTAAGAATACTTGCGCTGAGCGCCAACGGAGCAGCGCGCGTGAGCCTGGAACAGGACTCCGGCGCGCAAGGAGCCTTGGTGGCGATTGACAACTCGACGGGCGGAATCAAGGCAATGGTGGGTGGACGGGACTTCAGCGAGTCGAAGTTCGATCGTGCGACCCAGGCGTTGCGGCAAGTAGGATCGTCGTTCAAGCCCTACGTTTACACCACGGTCATCGACAAGGGCGGAAGTCCGGAGGATACGATTCTCGATGAGCCAGTCACTTTCGAGACTGGGTCGGGGCCTTACTCGCCGCATAATTATGACGAAAAGTTTGAAGGCGTCATCACGCTGCGGCGCGCTTTGGCGCAGTCGCGGAATATACCAGCGCTGAAACTGGCCAGCGAGGTCGGGATTAAGAGCGTGATCGAGTACGCGGAGCGCTTCGGAATCACAGCCAAGCTGCCGCCCTATTTGCCGGTGGCGCTGGGCTCGGCGGAAATTACGTTGATGGAGCAGACCTCGGCGTACAGCGTATTCCCGAATGACGGTGTGCGCGTCACCCCTCGCTACATCACCAAAGTGACTGACTACGAAGGACGAGTGCTGGAAGAGGATTACCCGGACGTGAAGGATGTGATCAGCGCACGCACGGCACGGATCATGACGTCAATGCTGCGAGAGGTGGTGTTGCACGGGACCGCAGTGGCGGCAGCGAAGATGCCTATTCCGGTTGCCGGAAAAACGGGTACGACCAATGACTTCACGGACGCATGGTTTGTGGGATTCTCCCCCACGATGACTTGCGGCGTGTGGCTAGGATTCGACGAAAAGAAAACGCTGGGAGCCAAAGAAACAGGAGCGCATGCCGCGCTGCCGATCTGGATGAATTTCATGAGCAACGCCATGGCGGGGAAAGATCAAGGGCAGTTCCAGCCGCCGCCGGAGATGCCAGGACCCCTGGTGCAGAAAGTAGATACGCCAGATACCATGCCCGGCGCGGATGAGACACACTAAGATGGTTGGCGGTGATCGGGCGTTTGATGGATCGGCGCACTCACGATTCGTCCGACTATAGTTTCTAGTTGCTATGAAGCCTTTCTTCCGCTTTGCGATACTGGCGCTGACGCTGGTGGTTGTGGCACTGCTGTCGGCATTGACGGCAATGCGATTTGCGATTCACGGCCAGGAAGTAGAAGTGCCCGCAATTGTTGGGCTCACACCGTCGGACGCGGGGCGTGCCGTTGCCACGCTTGGACTGCAGCTCGAAGTGGAGCGGCAGTATTACAGCCCGCAAATTCCCGAGGGACGGATCATGTCGCAGTTGCCCCTGCCGGGGGCGAAGGTGCGCCGGGGATGGCAGGTGCGCGTGGCGCAGAGCCTGGGACCGCAGCGCGTGGCGATTCCCGATGTCACAAAACAGAGTGAGCGAGCGGCGGAATGGAATATCCGTCGCCGTGGATTGGATCTGGCGTCAACGGCGGAGATGCAATTGCCGGGAACGCCCGCCGACCAAGTGCTGGCGCAGAGCCCGCCCGCAAACGCGAGCCGGGTGGCGGCACCCAAAACCAGCCTTTTGGTGACGGCAGCAGCCGATCCGCCAGCGTATGTGATGCCGAGTTTTGTGGGGCAACCCTTGGGCAGCGCAAGTCGCACACTGCAGGATGCGGGCTTCAAACTAGGGAACGTGAGCATGGCGCCTCCGTCGGCGAACGCGGCGTCGCCGAGTACCGCGCCGTCTGTGCCAGGCTCGCCGCCACAACCATCGCCAGCAAGCGTGATCGTCGTCCAGACGCCACCAGCTGGGCAGAAAGTTCTTGCAGGTGCGGTGGTGAACTTCGAAGTGCGATAAGAGACAATATTCGCATCCGCTTGTATTAACAAACGGTCGGCCCAATCATATCTTTTTCAAGATCGCGGCGAAGAATCCATCGCACGGGTGAACACCGGGCAACGTCCGCAGGTAAGGGCCACGCGGGAGCGAAGAAACGTTGCTCCAGATTAATTCTCCTTGTTGTTGAAGACGCTCAAGCTCAATTCCACAGTCGACCAGGCGGAAGGGCGACCCTTCTGCCAGAGCGCTCTCAACGACGTCTTCGTTTTCTTCTCGTTCCAGAGAACAGGTGGAATAGAGCAGGCGGCCTCCGGCGCCGACTTGATGCAGAGCCGAACGCAGAATTGAGATCTGGCGCACCTGCAAGTCAGGAAGATCTTTGGGCACGAGCCGCCACTTGATTTCTGGGTTGCGAGAGAGAGTACCTGTGCCGGAACAAGGGACGTCGGCGAGAATGCGGTCAAAGCTTGCCACGAAGGGCAAATCTAGCGCATTGGCGGCGACCACGCTTATCCTGCTGGCTGCCGCCTCGGTGAACGGATCGTGAGCTCGCACTAACCTCCGCAGTAACCGGGCGCGATGCGGATGAAGCTCGACCGCTACAATGTCGGCATTGAGATTATGATCGGCGATGGCCAGGGTCTTTCCGCCAGGTGCCGCGCAACAGTCGAGCATCCGCGCTCCGCGCCCCACGAGAGCTGCGATGAGCTGCGAGGCTTCGTCCTGAATAACACAGAGGCCCGCTCGAAAGGCGGACGTTCTCGTAATGTCTCCGTTCCGAACCCGTCTCGCCGAGGCAAGGAAAGCACCGGGATCTAGTTCGACTCCTTCGCCGCGGAGCTGGTCTTCTGCTGCTGGATGACGAAGGCGAATTGCGGTCCCGGGCACTGATTGATTGTGTCGGCAAATTTGAATTGCGGCTTCGAGTCCATAGGCGTGCGTCCAGCGTTCGACGAGCCACAGCGGATGGGCACTGCTGGCGGCGAGCGTCTCGGCGGAAGCACCATTAATCGCGGGCGGAGGAGCATCGATGCTGGACGATACACCGCCGCTGAGTTTGCGCAGGACGGCATTGACGAATGGAGCGGCGGAGCGTTTGCGAGCGCGCTTGACGAGTTCCACGCTCTCATTGATTGCAGCACGGGCAGGAATGCGGCTGAGCCAGCGAAGTTGGTAAACCGCGAGTCGGAGTGCGGTGAGAATCTCGAGATCGAGTTTGGAGATCGGTTGTGAAGAGATGTCTGAGACTTGGGAGTCTAGCAGCGAGCGCCAGCGTAGGACGCCCATGACCAGTTCGGTTGTCAGGGAGTGATCAACCGTCGAGAGCGAGGCAGAGCCTCGGGAATGAAGCAGGTCCGATGCATACGAAGACTCGCGCTCCACGCGGAGCAGGATGTCAAAAGCCGCAGCACGGGCAGGGGAAACTCCTGGTTGCGAGTGTCGAGTTTTTGGTTTCACTGAGGCCAGTATGACGGAAGCGGCCGTTGCGAAGGAGGAATTCGTATTGCGTTACGCGCCCAGCCTCTCGCCGGGCTGAGGGCGATAGCCACGAATAAAATCCGGTGCGGAGCTGCGTTTTTTGCCTTCCAGCTGCACTTCGAGGAGTTCGATCGCCGTACCATGGCCGCATCCAACGAGGAGATGATTACCTTCCACTTTCAGTTCTGACGACGGCAGCGTGCAATCGAACCCGGTCGCTTGCCATACCTGTAGATTCTTACCGCGAAATTTTGAGTGCGCACCTGGCCACGGTTGAAAAGCTCGCAGGCGGTTCAGGATCTCGGTCGCGGGGCGAGAGAAATCGATGAGGCCGTCTTCTTTCTTGAGGATGGGCGCGAGCGTGGCCTGCGAGTGATCTTGTTGGCGGGAACGAATGGTGTCGCCTTGGAGCCCGCGCAGCGTTGTAACTGTGAGATCCGCTCCCACAACCGCCAGCTTCGGGGCCAATGTTTCTGCTGTGTCGTTGGGTGCAATTGGGATTTCCTGCTGCAGCAGAATGTCACCGGTGTCCAGGCCCGCATCAATTTTCATCGTGGTGACCCCAGTGATGCTCTCGCCTCGGGCTATCGCCCACTGAATGGGCGCGGCCCCGCGATATTTTGGCAAGAGCGAAGCGTGCAGGTTGATGTTGCCAAGCGGCGGAAGATCGAGCATCCATTGCGGAATGATGCGGCCGTAACCGACCACGATGATGGCGTCAGGGTTGAGATCGGTTAGTTGAGCGCGAAAGTCGGCGTTGTTCTTGATGCTTTCAGGCTGGGCAATCGGTAGTTCCAACTTTAGAGAGCACTGCTTGATCGGAGAGGCGACGAGTTCGAGGCCGCGTCCTTTGGGCCGATCAGGCTGCGTAACTACAAGGCGAACGTGGAATCCACCCTCAACCAGACTGGTGAGCGTGGGTACTGCGAAGCGAGGCGTAGCGCAAAAGACGAGATTGAGGGATTGAATCATTGACACATTGAGCCATTGACTCAATCTCTCAATGACTCAATCCTCTACCATTCTCCCGCTTTAACCAGCTTGCGAATCTTACGCTTGATCAGGTCGCGCTTGAGCGCGCTGATGTGGCTGATGTAGAGCTTGCCATTCAGGTGGTCGGTCTCATGCTGCAAGGCGCGGGCCAGTAAATC
>Ga0187882_1002853_pt1 | contig 15412 bp, 7 predicted proteins | sample June2016WEW_19_1_3_FD_132991 | JGI IMG/M metagenome (GOLD analysis project Ga0187882, IMG submission 132991) | Peatland microbial communities from SPRUCE experiment site at the Marcell Experimental Forest, Minnesota, USA - June2016WEW_19_150 | ecosystem: Environmental > Terrestrial > Soil >...
GACGGGGACTCCCTGCTCGGCAAGAAAATCGCGCACGGCGTCGGCGCGGCGTTCGGAGAGCTGTTGATTGAATTCGTCGCTGCCGACGCTGTCGGTGTGACCTTCGATTTGCAGCGTGAGGCCAGGATGCGCTAGAAGAATCCCCGAAATCTTGGCGAGTTTTTCGCGAGCGCCGGGTTTAAGCGTGTGGCTGCCGGTATCGAAAAGGACGTCCGCCATGTTGACGATGAGGCCGCGGGCGGAATCGCGCGTCTGCAAAATGGAGTTCAACTGTGCGAGAAGCTGCGCGCGAAGTTGGGCCTTCTCCGCTTCGGCTTGCGCGGCCGCCTGGCGCGCTTTTTCGGTTTCGGCTTGCGCGGCTTGTTGCTGGGCTAACGCTGCGGCGCTGGCTTTCTCGGCTTCCGCTTTCTGGCGCGACGCTTCCTGCGCGGCCTGCTCCGCTTCCTGCTTCATGCGCACGGCTTCGGCTTGCGCGGCTTCGGCCTGTTTGCGGGCCTCCTCAGCTTCCAGGCGGCGCCGGGCTTCTGCCGCGGCATCGGCGCGGGCCTTGGCTTCGCGCTCCTCGGCGGCTTTCTTGTCGCCGGCGATTTTGGCCTGAGCGTCTTCCTCGGCTTTTTGTTTCACCGCCATGACGCGGGCTTCTTCGGCGGTTCCCACGGTTTCACGGGCGGCGGCTTCGACGGATTTCTTGTCGCTCTTGCGTGCGTAAACTTCTTCGGCGTTGCGCAGTTGCTGTTCGGCTTTGGCAAGAGTGGCGGCGGCATATTTGTCAGCCAGAGCGATGTGTGCGATGCGCACGGCATTGCGCGCCTCGAAAAGTTCCAGCGGCGTCTTGCGATCGATGCCAAAGATGGCGTTTTCGATTTTGGTGTTGGAGGAGGAGTAAATGCCGCGTCCCAGCAGTTCGTAGCTTGCGTCGATGTTTTCGACTTTCCCGAGTGTGGCAGGCCCAAAAACGTTTTCCAGGACCACGGTGTTCCCCGGTTGTGTGACCGCGAAATACGGCTCCGCGGTGACGATCATGCCGAACGTTTGCATGTCGGTGATCGCCTTGACCTCGCCGCTCCCATTCTTCAGCACAATTTCACCCAGGTTCACGGCGCGCCCCTGCGGAGAAACGGCCCATAAAACGTACGTCAGATATTCCAGCCCGAATTTGGTGGCCTCGTCCAGGCCCATGAGTTTTGCGTCAATCTCGATGCGGTTGCCCTTGTTCTGGACCTTGGCTTCGCCATTGGCAGAGGTCATCAATTCCGTGCCTTGAAAGTCGATCTTCGTCGAGCCTCCGGCGCGGCGATAGTTCACCGCTTTGGTGGTGCGGGAGACATTTTGCGCCGGACTGCCGGATGGCGGCGCTTGGCCGAGCGCAGGAGCAGCCAGGATACCCAGCATCCCGGCTAGCGCAAAAGGTAGCGATGCGATTTTCACTTCAGCCCCCTGATCGCCGGACTAGGCGATGGAATTCCAACGGCTCCAAGCTGTCATGCCTTTGGAAAAGTGATCCGCCCCGAACCAAGGAGTCTTGGAAGAACCGTGATCCGGGGGATGTTGTTTCGTATCTACAGGCTAGCAAAGAACCAGGCGGACAAAGCCGCCGGCCAACGGGGCCTTGCGCAAATAATCATCACCAAGAAACCCTGGAAGAGAAGTCCTGACGCCGGAGCTGCGCCTCCCCGGCTGCCGGGTTGCACTTCTCTGAACTTGCGGGCCTCCCATGGCAGATATGGTAGGCCCGTGGGGACTCGCTTGCCCTGAGCTTTCGAAGGGAACCCCAGACCTCCGCCGTGTCAACCCCCAGCTAACCACCATGCGGAACAACTTACGCAGTGCCCGGGACTGCCTAAGTACGCATGAATACGAGTAAGCCGAAGTTTCCACGCTACAGAAAACGGTACGCATTTTCTCGCGGCTCTGCAGGAAACTTCCCGTGTCGATACAGGAGTTCTCACGCACCAGAGTCTTGCTTTACGGAGTCGTTGCAATCGGTTTCGCCGCATCATCCTTGATTAAGTGAACCCGAATGGTCTTGATCTCATACGGCTTCGCGTGCACGGTGACGCTCGCGCCCTGTACCGCAAGCGGGCCACCGAGGTCTTCGATGAGATTGGTTTCCGAAGCAGATTCGATGCCCGAGGAAAAGTGCAATCGGACATCGGCTTCCTTTCCCGCCCATTCGTAGAATCGAACAATCAGGTCGTCACTGTCCTCGGCCTTCTTCAGAGCCGTAAGCACGACGTTTTCCCCTTCAAGGGAAAGGAAGGAGTGCGAAGCTGGCAGTAGTCCTTGATGATTCGCAACAGCGATTGTAAGCAGGGGATAGTTTAGTTCGTAACCTTGCTGGACGGCGTGCGCCTCACGCCAATTTCCCGCATGGGAATAGAGCGCGTAAGTGAATTCGTGGTGTCCTTCATCGGCATGAGGATCCGGCCATTCGGGGGAGCGCAGCAGGGATAGCCTTAGGACGTTGCCTTTCGCGTCATAACCGTACTTGCAGTCGTTCAGCAGGCTGAACCCATGTTTTGCATCGGAGAGGTCGGCCCAATGAACCGCCGGAACTTCAAATTTGGCCTGCTCGGCGGGGGTGTTGCGAGTCGTGGGGCGTTCGATCGAGCCATAAGGAATTTCAAAGGTGGCATTGTCATTGTGCGCGCTGAGCGGAAATGCCACCTTCAGGAGCACATGCTTTTCATTCCAGTCCGCGCTCATATTCACGTCCACGCGTGGCGAGCCAGCCGTGATCGTAATGTCCTGGACAAAGCTGGAGTGTTGGAAATGTTTCTTCACACGAAGGACAGCGCGCAGAGGTCCGGATTCGACGAGTTTCACCTCATCTGCTTTGTCAATGTCCCAGTGTTCCTTCTCGAAATCAGCGTCGATGTTCCAGGCATCCCATTCTTTTGGTTTGTCGCGAAATGCCTGAAGAAGATTTCCGCAGGTTGCGTTCCTCGGGCCACCGGTGTCGGTTTCGGCGGGCGCGAGGATTTCACTATTCGAATGTTTGTCGAGCAGGCTGGTGATGCACCCGGTTGCAGGATCGAGGGTCAGGCGAACCAGCGAATTTTCCAGTGAGTGCTCTGTGGCTTTCACCTCGGAAACCGCAGAAACTGCCTTCGCAGCACCCCGGACATAGAAAGTCGCGTATCCAAGAGATGGGGTGGCGGCGGAAAGCAGCATGTGCGCCTGTTGCGTGGATTCATCCATTCGAATCATTTGCGCAGGAATTGCCTTCCCGGTGCTATCGAACACTTGGACATTGGCGGCAGGAGAAGGAAGTTGAGCTGCAACCTCCACAACTTCGGTGCGCGGCCAGGCCAGCGGATTGAAAACAATTACTGGGACACCCCTGCCAGCCGTATTGACGCGAGCGGCAATCTCTTCAAGCGATCCATGCAGGATGCCTTCTTCAACGCTATCGACACTCTCGAGTGTCCTGATCGCGTCAGCATAATTCACGGCGATCCCCGAACCGGGGAAGATATCGTGAAAGTCCTCAAATAGTAGGTCTTTCCACCCACGATCCAAATCCTGTGACGGATAGACACGCCCGAAGGGTATGCTCAGTGAAGAAAATTTCTCGGCATTCAGCAACAACTCTTCCGTCTTTCGGATGTGGCGTTTTGTTTCGGCTTGCGTCGTCAGGACTCCGCGGTGGTATTCGAAGTAAAGCTCATCCTTCCAGAATGGAACTTTCATCGAAGGAAGCTTCTTGCCGAGATCCTGAAAGAACGCAGAGGCGGTGCTGAACTCAAGCTTCGGATAAACTACGTTCGGATTCATCATCCGGACCGCGTCATCCAACATACTGCGGGTAGGGCCCCCGCCATGGTCGCCGACTCCATAGAGATGGAGCATCTCTGGATTGTCTTTTGTGTTGTCGCCATACATCGAGGGAGCCCAGAAGGAGAGGTCCTTGGCGAGTTGAACAGGATTCATATCTGCGGCGTAGTTGCGCGGGAAGTACGTCAAAAGATGGCTGCCATCCGGCGACTCCCACCAGAATAGGCGATACGGAAACTTGGTGAAATCCTGCGCCCAGAGCAGTTTCTGCGTAACAAAATAGTCCATTCCCGATTTCTTGTAGATCTGGGGCAGTTGCCAGTTATAGCCAAAAGAATCTGGATTCCAGCCGATCTTCACATCCACATTGAATTTCTGCCTGAAATAGCGTTTCCCAATCATAATCTGGCGCACCAAGGACTCCCCGCCCGGCATATTCAAGTCCGGTTCAACCCACATGCCACCAATGACCTCCCACCGGCCTTCTCTGACCCGCTGCTGAATTTGGCTGAACATGCTGGGATATTTTTCTTCGATCCACGAGTACGCCCTTGCCGAAGACATTGTGAACTTGAAGTCGGGGTATTCGCGCATCAGATCGAGAACGCTGGCAAACGTGTTACGAGTGACCTCCACGGTTTCCGTCCAGGGCCACAGCCAAGCCATATCAATGTGGGAATTCCCGACAGCGCGAACCGTGAATTGTTGCAACCACGGCCGCAGTGTTTCCAGTTTTGTCTGTGACAATCGTAGGGACTGATCGAAACCCAATTGATCACCCTTCTCCAGCGGCCTAAAATCGATTGCGTTTACCGCCGCTGCAAGTTCTTGTTCTCTCTCGGCTTTGCCCTCGGTATAGGCCCCGATCATGAGCTGCGCCGAACGGATTTCCTCGCGCAGGAGGTTAGGGTCGGACCGGTCATTCGCGGGAATAATCTTGAGTTCGCTGTAGTTGATTTGCGTTTGCACTTTCTGGCAGTCCACCCGCACCGCGATAAGATATTTCTCCCCCGGGACAGCGCTTTCCGTCAGCGTAATCGGTTGTTGCAGATCTTCATCGGTTCGCGCGACCTGCGAACGGTTGGAAAAGACTGTGATCATCATCGAATCCCAGCTTTCCAGGTGCAGGCGAAGTTCGATGCGTGCGCCCCTCACCGCATAGCCATTTATCTTCTCGGGAATCTGGATCCAGCGGCGAAGAACCCGGGGCCCCGTGTTCCACGGTTCGTGAACTTTGACGATGGGCCACGCGGCATCATCCACAGAAGGATCCTCGGGGTGAGCGATGTCGTCGTGAAAGCGCCACTCTGGTGCCGCTTCGACCGTGAGCGACGCCAGGCGATCCAGCGTTCCCTTGAACGGATCCGGTGGGCTCTGTGCCTCCTGACACTGGCAGGTGGCAACAACCACAAACAGCAATGGAGTAAACAAAACAAATAGTCGTTTCATCGAGGAATCACCTCCTGGATTGACGATTGGCGTACGCTTGGCGAGATGCGCAGATCCACGCCAGGACAGAGTGCCGTCCAATCTTCAACAACAATTGAACTCTACACCCAATCGCTGGCGGCTTTACGTGTCGCCGCTCACAAGAAAGTACTCAGTGTAAATCTAGAGCAGGCATACACCAGCTTCGCAAGCTTCAACGGTACGGAGAGCGGTACGGAATGGCTAAAAACAGGATGGCGAAAACGCGGTTAAGTCCATCGAAATCAAATGGTAGGCCCGTGGGGACTCGCTTGCCCTGAGTTTTCGAAGCGAACCCCAGACCTGGCCGACCAGGTCGGCCCGCTCTAACCAACTGGTGTGGAGATAAGCGCGCAAATCATGCGGGACGATTTCCAACGCTTGCTTTCCAATTCGCGGCGCCGCGCCTCCAACAAAGTAGCAAACTCCTCTTTGTGAACAAGCTTCCACGGGCCACGACCGCGAGTCGATGGTGTGTGGCCCCGGGCATGTTCGGAAAACCTGCGGTCCAGATCGTCCGTGGAACCCACATAGAATTTGCCGGAGGTTTCGCTCTGCAAGATGTAGAGAAAGGCAGCCATCGCAGGAATGGTAGGCCCGTGGGGACTCGAACCCCAGACCTCTACCGTGTCAAGACGGAATTCCCGTTTCGTCCTCACTGTTTTCAATCGGCTACGAGCTTTCTCAGTCGTGCAATTAGGGTTGTTTGGGCTGATTTGGGATATTTCTGTGCAATGCTCTGTGCAATAAAATGTGCGTCGGGATGCTGCTCCTTTCGTCAACGACTAGCTTGGTTCGATCTCACCTTATCCCTACGGAATAACGGGCAGAATGACACGCGAGGCGTACTCACCCGAGTGGTGAATTGTGTTTTCGGCCCCGATCCACTTCACTTCGTCATAATTGTTGCCACCGGTGTTGAGGTTCCGGTCGAAACGGGGGAAATTGCTGCTGGAAATTTCCAGGCGGATGCGGTGGCCGGGGCCGAAGTAGTTGCTCGTCGCCTCCATGTCGATCTTTACTTGATATACCTCGTCCGGTTTCATCCAAACCTTATTGTCCCAGCCGTCCCTGTAACGAGCGCGCAGAATTCCTTCTTGGACATTGTATGCTGTGCCATCCGGGTAGACGTCTACGAGTTTGGCTGTGAAGTCGGTGTCCCTGGCAGAGGAAGATACAAAGAGGACCGCTTGGATCGGTCCGGTGATCTCGACTCCTTGTTGCAGGGGAGGGGTTGTGTAGACCAGGACGTCGTTACGGGCCTCGACGCTTCGCTGATCGAACGATCCCTCCGGAGCGTCCGGCGTCCCTGTGCAGCAGACGGGCCCACCGCGTGATGGGACTGGGGCGCCCGGATCGTAGACATACTTGTCCGACAGCTCTTCAGCAGGTTTCTGCTGACTCAAGGTCCCGTCACTGAAGAGGCTGTTGGCTTGACCTTTGCTGTGAATGTAGTAATTGGTGAACTGCGTTCTCTTCAGGGGCCATTCATTCTCGCCCCGCCATTCATTCTTGCCCATCACATAAATCTGCAGCTTGGGCATTTTCGTGACACCGTTGTCGACGCCCTTTAGCCAATATTCAAACCAACGCAGGTACAAGCCCCAATAGTCCAAGCGTGCGTCGCCGAGATCGCGCTCCCCGACAACGGTGTGCTCGGTAGCCGTCTCTGAGCGGCAATGGCTAGTGGGTGAGATGACGATGAATTGATTGTCACGCCCGCGCGTGCTCACCGCTTTCCTGCTCATGAGATTCATTTGATAGAGAGTCTCTTCGACGCCGAAGTCGTACCAGGAATCAACCTGAAGAGCCGGGGTATCGAATTTGTCAGAGTCCTGGAGATAACCACGATCCACCCACCAGCGGTCTCCGGGGCCATGAATGAGCAGGTTCTCCCAGTCGGTTGGAGGAGCTCCAAATTTCTTGAATGTGTCGACCAAGGGCAGCGCCAACCACATCTGGTGAAAGTCGGCCTTTGGCATCTCAGGCCCGGGATGGAAGATCTCCTCGTACTGGGCCCAGAAATCATCCGCCGATCCGGGCGGTGGCCGCAGGTAAACCTTGCTGCCCTGGTCCCACATCCAACCGATGCTCCCAGCCAATTCGATCGCACCGCCGTTAATCGAGCCAAAGCCCTTGCTCGGCACGCTGCTCCCCGCCGCTTGAGGGATCATCGCTGTGAGATGTGGATTTCGTGCGCGAGCCTGCATGATCTGCACATCGCCTACGTAGGAACAGCCGTACGTGCCCACCTTGCCGGTAGACCACGGTTGTGTCGCGACCCACTCGGTGGCGTCATAGCCATCTTCGGTGTCGGGGGTCGAAATTGTGTATTCGCCCTGCGACTCGAATCTTCCACGGGTATCCTGAGTAGCAACGATGTATCCTTGACCCGCAAAAAGCTGAGCTGGCGATCCTTCGCGGCGGTAATAGATCTTGTTGTAGGGAGTGCGGATCAGAATGGTCGGAAGCCTGGTTCCCGCACCCTCCGGGAAATAGAGATCGGTAGAAAGTCTCACACCATCACGCATAGGGACCCAGACGCTGCGCACCAGTCGGACCTTATATCTCGGCCCCGGAAGGGGATATTTCTGGTCTGGCGCCTGCCCTTGCAGGGGAGAAGCTGCTGCCAACAGCAGGAGTCCGGAGGTCAGGTAAAGAGCCACGGTTCGGTACATTCTTCCTCCCGGAATGGCCCACGATCTTAAGCTCGCAAAGCTTGAGAATCGCAGAGCGTTGTCTTCATTGCGGATCGCTCCGCATCCTTCGGCTGAGGTTCGACTTCCCTTCCGTTGTCGGATCTTCCGCACCAACCGATCACGCCACCGTCGAATCGCGGCACGGGATGCCCTGCCAACCCATTTGTCGGTCCCATGGCCCGGCTGAGCGTTCATCTTAGGCTCGAATGACGGCGCGGGGTAAAGGTCGAATTGTGAAAGGATCAGAGCTTCTTTGTGGAAATGCCTGCGGGCTGATTCCTCGGTTAGCGTACCAGGCGGAAGGACTTTGATGGCGACCTCGCGGGCCAAGTGCTCGTTATGGGCGCGGTAGACTTCTCCCTCCCCGCCACAACCGATCCGCTCGATGATGCGGTAGTGGGAGAACGCTCGTCTGATAAGGGAATCTAACGAGCCGACCTGGTCTGGCATGGGAAGATCTCCTCCCCAATCACCTTCCACGGCGAATCATAGGCTTGCGCCTATTGCAGGTCAATACAACTCTGTCCAGAGATGGGATCACTTTTGTTCGTGTGCCTCTAGTTCCCGGATGACGGCCCCCGAAAATGAATCACGGAACGTATCCGCGCAAGCACTCTGCGCCATTCTAGAGCAGCGACCAGACTACCTAAGTGCGTGCGAATACATACAAGAAAACTTTTCAACGCCACGGAGATCGGCACTGAATGGCAAAAAAACAGGGTGGCGAAAACGTGGTTAATGAGGCCAAGCTGGCCGCTCAGAATCAGGTGATGGAAGCCATGCTGAAGCTGGGGCTGGTGAACTGAGTAGGCGGAATCACGGGCTGGAATTGCTCTGCGGTGGGCCGAACGGATCACGAGGAAGCATTGACAACGTTTTCCCGAAGTAGACCCGAAGTTCTCGTACGGCGTCCCCTAGAACCACCCGCTCTGCCGCTCAGAGGCCGAGAGAGGAACGTTCTTTGTTCGTGGGACCGGTAACCAATGGATGTGAGGCACGTCTCTATTCTCTTGCCGGACGCCCGACCAAGGAGCAGTTCATGCTCCACGATTGCACGCTGGAAAAATCCCTGGGTGCAATCAGCGGGGCAATTTCCTCTCGTTCACTTCGTCGCTTCGTCCCACTCTTGCTCGCCGCGATGCAATACCGCCGCGCGATCTTCTGGAAGAATCCAGTGTTCTTTCACGAGTTCATCCAGCGCGTTCGTGAACTGCGCCAGGTATTCCTCCCGGCTCGGATAGCGCTCCTCAATTGCTCTCCGTGGATCACCCTTTCTTTGACGCTCGGCTGCGGTTTTCGGAAATGGAAGATACGACGCTTCGAACGATACCCGCTGGTCGGGCGCGCCAATCGAGGGATCGCGCAAATTCCAACTCGCATACGTGGCCAGCGGCGCGCTGAGTTCCGGCACGCGGACACCGTCGCGCTCGTTACCATCGGCATCTACCTGCGGCACAAGCGCCGGGAACGGCTTCCCAACCTGCGGCGGCTGCACGCTGAGAATCCCATCGCGCCAGTTCGGGCCGAAATCCAAGCGATAACCCGAATTCGCTTCGTGTGGCTTGTTGACTCCAGGAATTGCCGGAAACGCGTACTGAACAAGCGGCACGAGCGTCCCATCGGAAATTTTGGGATAACTGCTCGGCGGTGGCAGAACGCCGCTGCGCACCCAAGCGTCCATATTCTCAATCATGGCCCGCCAGAAATATCGGATCGGTAGAGGCGACTGCGGCTCCTGCCCGAGCAGATCGCCCGTGCCTTTTTCCGGAGGAAACGGCCCGGAAAAATGCTGCAGTCCGGTGAAATGGTAGATGCGAACGTCCGGCGAGATTGTAGCGTCGTGTTCCCCATCGGCGCTTGTGTGAATCAGCGCACACGCGCGGCCCCAATATTCATACGAAGTGTTCGATAAAAAAATCCTTGGCACCACGTGATCGGCCTTTGCCCGGTCCAAGAGTCCGCCCGTTTCTCCGGTAACCGGATCTTTTTCCGGCTGATCGGTGAATGGGAAGATGTCTGTCGGAAAGAAAACGGACGAAGTGGGCTGTGCATCCCGCGAAGGTTGCGCGAAGCGGTAGTTAAAACTCCCGCGACCCGCCCCGGCTACGTGGGCCAGCACACCGTCAAGCGCCATTCTTCCTTTTTCATCCGCATTGAAGCCTTGATAGAGGAAGTCGCGCAGAAAGCGCCCGTTTTGCGAAATGCCTTCCGCATAGACACGCGCAGCCGGAGCAACTGCATCCGGTGTGTGCTTCGCATACGACGCAAAATCGCGAACCGCTGCAAACCCCGTGCCCGCCACCACAGGATCGGCAACTACATAAATATATTCATAGATCTTTCCGGGCTGAAAGCCGCCATTTAGGTGAATGTGCCTGTCGCTTGGAACGAGTTTGCCGTCCACGGTCTGTGCAAACTGCCACTCGCTGCGCGAAATCGCCGTACGCGCTGCGTCGCGCGAATCTCGGACGGTCAGCACGTTGCGCGGATCCTCCGGCGCGGAAACCGGGTATTCCACGCCGCCGATGTTGCCCATGATCAGGTGGCCCAATGGAATTTCCGTCATCACCTTCGACGGCATCAGGTCGCCCCGCAACATCCCGGTAATGGACTTGCCGTGATCTTTCGCAATCGGCGCAAACAATCGCAGCGCATCCGCGCCATCCGCATCCCATTGCCAGCCCAGACTCACGATGGTGAAGCCCTTGCGTAGCAGCCACGCGTCTCCCACATCGCTGGCCAGCGTCCAGTCGCCGCCGTCCACAAGTCCAATGATCCGCCCCCGTCCACGGTTGGGGACTTCCAGCAGCATCGAACCATTTCCTTTTTTCAAATCCTTTGGCCGCACCACACAGAAGTCGGCGGAAAATTCCACCTCTCCGTCCTTCAGGTTCACCGCTTTATCAAGATCCAAAATCCGCAGGTTGTGTGGATTGGCCACCGCCAGCGAGAAATACACGCGCCCGGTGATGCGCTCATACGCACCCACATCCCCGAAAGTCTTGCCGTTCTGAACATCTGTTCGGGAAGTGATTTCCACGCGAGTGACGCGTGCGTCGAGAGGCAAAAGACCCAAAATAAAAATCAGTGTCAGGGTAACCACAATGAGTCGGAGCGACATGCGCGGCAGCATAGCACGGCTTTCTTCGCCAAAACATCATGCACAGGATGGAATTGAAAAGCTAGGCCCGTGGGGACTCGAACCCCAGACCTTTACCGTGTCAAAGGCCAGCTAACCAATACGTTGAACAACTTACAAAACTATCGAGACCACCTAAGTACACTGAAATACGCTTATGACGAAGTTTCAACGGTACGGAGAACGGTGCGGAATTTTCAGCGACTGATGCCAAACATTTTTAAGAAGGCTGCATCACGCTCACGATCAGGAAGGGCGGCCGTCTCCATCCACTGTTGTGTGTCCGGGCCAACGAGGTACCGAGTGTTGGGGGACTCGGCCGTCAATGCGTGGTGCACAGCCTCGACGACATGAAGATGGTCGGCGGCACCGGAGTCAACTTGGGGGAGGAGGTCTCGCAGGCTCATGTACGCCCGTTCATACAAGGCGCGCTCGTCCGGACCCAAGGAGCCACGGCACTCGGTCCAATTGAGAGCCGCCTGCGAGCGGATGTCGGTACGTGTTGTCCCGGGCTCAACTACGGACACGTTGATATCCCATGGCAGAAGCTCTGCCCGCAGTGCATCACTCAGGGCTTCGAGCGCAAACTTTGAGGCAGAGTAGAACGAACTAAATGGGAAGCTGCGCTTGCCATTGACTGAGCTTATGTTGACGATGCGGCCTCGTGATTGCCGCAGTAAGGGAAGAAAACGCTGGGTGACCGCTACAACTCCCATGACATTGACGCGGAAAAGCGCATCAATGGCCGCCAGAGGAGTCTGTTCGAATGGTCCGAACAGGGCGACGGCAGCGTTGTTAACTAGGCCCGAGAGTCTACCGCCTGTCGTCGCCCGGCGTACTTCCACTTCGGCAGCCGTGATGCTCTCGGCGTTCGTGACGTCGAGGAGGAGCGGCCGCACATCGCCAGAGGCCGCCCGTAGAAGGTCTTCACCATCCACCGCCCGGCGAACACCGGAAAAGACCGAGAAGCCTTGCCGGGCAAGCTCGAGGGCCACGCTGCGCCCGATGCCCCGGGAGGCCCCGGTAACGAGAACAAATCCGCGATCAGCCATTGAGAATCCTCCGTTCCGAGCGTGCCGTCTAACGCTGGCGATAAGCTGTGGGCGGTGTAGGCGACCATCGACTTCATCGCGTTGTTAGCTTGCAGGTCGCTGCATCCGTATGATCGCCGCCGAACTCGGTTCATCGAAGGTGCTCGTCGAACCATGCGGCCACCCGGCGCAGGATGTCACGCTTGTGCGCCGGATCCGCGATCCCGTGCCCTTCGTTCGGATAGACTACAAGACCCGTCTCGACACCGAGCGTCTTCAGCGCATGCCAGAACTCGAAGGACTGCGGTGCTGGAGACTCCGCGTCGCGCTCGCCGACCAGCATCAGCGTTGGCGCCTTCACCTGCTTGACGAAGTTAATCGGCGTGCTCCTCGCGTACACCGCAGGATCGTCGTACACCGACGCGCCGAAGAACGGAATCATCCACTGATCGATCAAGTTCTGGCCGTAGTAGCTTTGCCAGTTCGCGATGCCCGCTCCGGCCACGCCCGCTTTGAATCGCGTCGTCTGCGTCACGGTCCATATTGTCATGAAGCCGCCATAGCTCCATCCTGTGATGCCGAGGCGGTCGGGATCGATCGGACGAGTGTGGATGACCTCGTCAACACCAGTGAGGATGTCGCGAAGGTCGCCGTAGCCGAAGTCTTTGACGTTTGCGCGTGTGTAGGACTCGCCCATGCCATAGCTGCCGCGCGGATTTGGTTGGAATACGAAGTACCCTGCCGCTGACATCGGAACCATGCAAAACCACGTGGCCGGCCAGCGCGGCGTGTGCGCGTATCCAGGGCCGCCGTGCACTTCAACGATCATCGGATACCGCTTCGACGGATCGTAGTTGCGCGGGTATAGCAGCCAGCCCTGCACGTCGAATCCCTCGTTCTTCCAGTGAACGCTTTCGGCCCGTCCCCACTCGACGTGGGCGCTGGTGTTGAGATTCGTCACCTCCGACCAGCGCCCTATTGGTCCGGCCCAGACTTCCGCAGGCTGGGTGTACGACTCGCGAATCGTCGCTACGTGACCTCCGCGCACATCAACGGAGAATCCCATCAGGCGGGGCGAGCGCCCGATGTATTCGTCACCGCGCCAGATTCGCTCGAGTCTGTTGCTCAACGGATTCAGCGAGAAGATCGCTGACCCGCCGTCCTGATGCGCGCTGAACAACAGTCGATCGGGCGCCACCCACCGCAGCCATGTCGCGGAAGCCTTCATATCAGGCGTCAGGTTGCGCGCGACGCCGCCTGCAGCATCGATGACGTACACGTCGCCCGCACCGATGTCCTCGTCGCTCATGAGGCCGCCGATGAACGCGATCGAACGACCGTCCGGAGACCAGGCCGGCCATTCGATCTGAATCTGCGGCTTCAGAATGGAACGTGTTGCGCCATTCGCGGCGTCGACAACCCACAGTTGCGCCACGTACCAGTTGTCGTCGCCAGAGCCGAAGGCGGCGGTGATCGCCAAACGGTCGCCGGTCGGACTCCAGTCGAAGTCGTACACGTACAGGTCCGGGCGCGTGAGCTGACGCACCTGACCCGACGCGATGTCGACGACGGCAAGCCGCTGCGCAAAGACCTTCTCATCGATCACGCCGGTACGAGCCGCCGAGGCCACCAGGGGCCCGGCCGCGCGCGGCGCGTTCTCAATGAAAAGAAACGCGATCAGCTTCCCATCCGGAGACCACGCTGGCGACGTGAGCGCGCCGGCAAGATTTGTCAGACGCCGCGGTTTGTCGACAATCGTCGTCTCGTATAGCTGAAACTGGCCCTGCCGCTCGGCGTCGTCCAGAAACGCGATCTTCGATCCATCGCGTGACCATGCCACACCGTGCGCCGCCTTCGAACCCACCGACCCGGCAGTCACCAAGCGCATCGCGGTCGCCGTGGCGTCAATCGGCGTGATCCGAATTCCGTCGGACACCCACGCCACACTTGCGCCGTCAGGAGCGATCACTGCTTCCTCGATCGGCTTGACCGCGAGGAGATGATCGAACACGGTATTTACGTCGGCCGTCTGCGCCGACATGACGGCCACAAGGCTGGCCACGCCTATGAGACCGAGCCAATATCGTTTAGTGCTCTCTCGCTCGGCTCCACCTCCGCTAGCTGATGCCTCGATCTTGTGACGTCCTAACATGAGGCCGGCCTCCTTTCGTATTGCCAGTGCCTGAGTGGCGGGGAGATTGCGAGATCGTATGCAACCTAACTCCTGTTGTTTATGCTGACCTGGATAAGGCCGGTCCCGGTCAGCCTAACACCGAACCACAGGCGGAGGGCCTAACTATCCTCACGCTACTTTTTCGGAGCGGGCTTGGCCTTGGTGTATTTACCCTCGAACCAAGGTGTCCACGTATTGCCATCGGCAGAGATTTCGGCCTTCGCTATCGCGCTCATCAGATCAGGCGCAAGTATAAAGGTGTCCTTAAACAGATACTGCTTCCCCGCGACGACAAACTTTCCTGTATAGGTCCATGTGTTTCCATTAACGGTTAACACTCCAGAATACGTGTTTCCATCGCCCTCGTACCCGCTAACAGTGAAGTTCTTGTTCACCGGGTCGTACCCCGTGATCTCAAGAGCCCCCGTCTCTCCCATAGCTCCCTTTTCCGCCCGCCGCTCTTGGAGAAAGAACCCCCCGAGAGTCATCTGATCGGTCGCGTCGCCAGTGAACTTGCCGCCGGGTCCCAGCGGTCCGGGCTTGTATTCCAGTTCGTACGTCCAATGGCCCACAACAACAGCTAGCTTCTTGAGCTCAGGAGCGGGCGTTTGCGCCCGCATTGCCGTGGCGAAGCAAACGACCAGAAGGAATAGCAGAATATTGAATCGTCGCATGATAACCCTCCTTTACTGAGTCCATGCCCTTCGCGAGTTTAGGGTGTTCGCCTCAGAGGGTGGTGCGTCCAATGGTGGGAGGTGCTCTTCGGTGAGGCGACGATGGCCTGAGAGGAAGTAAACGCCGACCCCGTCGGGAAGTGTTACTTCCGGGGAGGTCAATGGCAGAGTGTTACTCCAAAGCCAAACTCAAGTCAACGTCTAGAGCCACCTCTAACCAGATAAACTGCTATCATACGCGACAACTAAGCGGCGCTTACGTGACGAATGGAAACTAACTGTTGAAGCAAGGAATCAGGAGTTCGGAAGGTTTGCTTGCGGTCAAGTCTAAATCTCACGCATGCAACGGCCCTTCTGATATGATTCGCCACAGAAGGTGAATGGGAAGGAGAACTTCCCATGCCAGACCGGGTCAGTTCGTTAGATTCCCTCATCGGACAAGAGTTTTCCCA
>Ga0187882_1002879_pt1 | contig 15341 bp, 10 predicted proteins | sample June2016WEW_19_1_3_FD_132991 | JGI IMG/M metagenome (GOLD analysis project Ga0187882, IMG submission 132991) | Peatland microbial communities from SPRUCE experiment site at the Marcell Experimental Forest, Minnesota, USA - June2016WEW_19_150 | ecosystem: Environmental > Terrestrial > Soil >...
AGGATACAGGCGCCGAAGCAGGCGACGGTACAGTCTCCTGAGCGGAGGCGACCACGGCTAGCTGCGGGATGAGCATGCCCGCAGCTCCCAAAACGACGTGTCTAGCAAATACATTCATCTCCGGACTCTCACCGTTGCTCAGAACGGCGAACCAAGCAGCTCGGAAGTTTGAGCTGTTCAGTACAAATTAACGTTGCGTACCGAACACAACAAGACTTGGAAAGTACTGTCCACTGAGGTACCGGGCACGTTCCAGCGATCGGAAAGGCGATGAAATGAACAGCGGGGCCGCCAGGGGTGGGTTTCCGGCTTGCGGGCGCACGCCCGGTGGGAGAGTGCCACTGCGAAAGTTGTCCACAAGAGTAGCGCTGCGAAAGTGGACATGGGGCGCGGAATTCATCACTAACAGCGTGTGACGGAGCCTACATCCGGTCCGTGCGCTGTGGGGCATGATGGAAACGTGAACACCATGCGTTCCGCGAAACAGTCCACGGAAACCGAGCCGGTCGCACACCAAGTAGTGAAAGTCCTGGTCGCCGACTCGGGCCCCATTCAGTCTGAACTCCTGACGCGCGCCTTGCAAAGGCGGCGGGACTTTCAGGTTTCCGCCGTCGCTTTGGAGACGTCCGCTCTCTTCAACTTCATGCAGTCGAATCACGTCGACGTGGTCTTGATTGCGGGGAACCACCTGGCAGATTGCAGCCTGCTGCGCTGGTTGCGAGTTTCGTATCCGAAGGTCGCGCCGGTGCTGCTGGCCGAGAGCGATGACCGCGAACAGGTGGTGAATGCCTTGCGCGCGGGCGCGAAGGGAATTTTCCTTTTTACCCACACTCCTTTTCCCATGCTCTGCAAGTGCATTCATTGCGTTTTCCGGGGAGAGGTTTGGATCAACAGCCAGCAGATGAATTACGCGGTGGATGCTTTATCGGAGGTGCCCACTCTGCGTGTCTTCAACTCACATGGGGGGTCTTTGTTGACGCCTCGCGAGGAGCAGGTAGTCGCGCTCGTAGCCGACGGCTTGACCAACCGTGGAGTCGCCGCCGAACTGGGGCTCAGCGAACACACGATCAAGAAATATCTGCTGCGCATCTTCGATAAGGTGGGGATTTCGAGCCGGGTGGAACTGGTCCTCTACGCCATGTCGCACGGCGAGAATCGCCCGGCGGAATGGATGCCAAGCAACTCCTGAGCGCGGAAGGAAAGGCCGACGTACAATGGCAAAATACGGAAACGCGAGGAGATCGCTTGGTGACGAATTCCGGGCCCCAGTCCCAGTCCAAAGTCGCGCGTCGATGGACAGTGATCGCTTCAGGGCTGCTTCTTCTGGCGCTGGCGCTGGTCGTGATCTATACCGGGCCGAATGCTTTTCTCAGCCCCGTCGCTTTGGTAGTGGTGGCCGCGATCGGGCTGGCCGCGCTGCTGCTCCAGGTTTGGTTTCGCCGGGACCTTCCGAACATTCATTCTCCCCTCTGGCTTAACATCATCGGCATTCTCTGTGCCATGGTAGCGCTGTTCGCAGATTACCTCCGGATGACGCGCCGAATGCTGGATCTGGTGGCCTTTGCCGCCGTGGTCTGCTTCGGCATCAGCGGATCGCTCATCCTGCACGCGCTGCGACGCCGGCTGCGAACGCGGCAATCGACTGCGACCGAGTAGAAAAAAGACCAAGTCGCGGGGCTTTCAATTTTGTCCACTGCGTTTCCATTTACAATGCCCCTATGCGCATAACGCTATTTGGAGCATCGGGGTTGCTGGGCCACGATCTGGTTCCGGCGCTGAGCGGTGAGCAGCTCACCGCGTTTTCGGTCGAAGACGCGGACCTGCGAGACCACGCGCGCGTTCGCGGCATGGTCCGCGATTCCCGTCCCGAATGGATTCTCCTTTTAGCCGCCTACACCGACGTGGATGGCTGCGAGTCCAACCGCGACCTGGCCTTTGCGGTGAATTGCGAGGGCGCCGTCAACGTGGCGCAGGCTGCCCGCGAAGCTGGATCGCGATTGCTCTTCGTGAGCACGGACTACGTTTTCGATGGCAGTAAAACGTCGCCTTACCAAACCAGCGATGCCAGAAATCCGGCCAGCGTTTATGGCGAGAGCAAAGCCCGCGCCGAGAAGCGGCTGCTTGAGATCCTGCCCGAGGTCTGCATCGCGCGGACTTCGTGGCTGTTTGGCCACGGAGGCAAGTGTTTTCCGGCAACGATTCTGCGGCTGGCGTCCACCCGTCCTGAGGTTTCCGTCGTGAACGATCAGCGTGGCAGCCCGACATACACCTGCGATCTAGCATCCGCGCTGGTCAAACTTTGCCGTGCGTCAGCTCGCGGCATCGTGCACGTCACCAATTCCGGCAACTGCACGTGGTGCGAGTTTGCCACCGAAATCGTGCGCGCATCCGGGATGCCCGCCAAAGTCAAACCGGTCACTACAGCCGAATTCCCGCGCCCGGCGCGACGCCCCGCCTACTCCGTTCTGTCGCCCGACAGCCTGCACGCCTACAACATCCACATGCCGGAATGGCAGCACGCATTGCGGCGCTATCTCGCGAGCGCGCCCGCCGCTGCTGCTTCCGTAGTCCCGTAGCGCCGGCGCCTTCATCGATGCACTGCCTATAGCGCTGGTGCAGGAGCATTGCTCACTGCGAACCGAGGTGGCAGATCGAAGTGTCACCTTGCAAAGTGCAGTCACTGGGAGGACAATTCTCGGCGGAGGTAATCCCCATGAGTCCCAAGACTCCTACCCCAATCAGACCCAAACCACCCGATGCCGAAGTTGAAGAACGAATCCGCCAACGTGCGTATCGCCTGTATGAAGAACGTGGCCGCTTGGATGGAAACGCAATGGATGACTGGCTGACAGCCGAAGCAGAAGTGTTGGGTTCCAGACAAGCCAAAGCAGCCACGGCATAGTCCTAACCGGATTCTCGTGTTCTTTTCGCCGCCCGCCCAGCCCGGGCGTTTTCCTTTGCGCCGTGTCCGCGAAGAAAGAAAACGTTCTTGGCTCACTTCTCCGAGAAGCCGACCCACCGACAGCCTGTCCCAACAAAGTTCCTCTCAGACCCCTTTTAGATCCCAACCACTGTTCCGATGTCAGACGAACCATGTTGGTCTATCCCGCTCGCGGGCATACGGCGCTATGTTTAACGTAAGCGTTTGGCGCAGTCGTGTCAGCGCCTGTGAGCCCCGAGTCGCGTTTATGAATCGGGTGTTGTGAGGAGAGCGAGCTCGAGTCCCTTTCGAAGGCCGCTCCTGGAGACGCCTGATGGCACGTTATCTCTGTGTCCATTGTCACTTTTACCAGCCGCCGCGCGAAAATCCCTGGCTGGAGGCGGTCGAGCTGCAGGATAGCGCCTCTCCCTACCATGACTGGAACGAGCGCGTTGCCGCCGAGTGTTATCTGCCCAATGGCGCCGCGCGGATTCTCGACGAAGCGGGCCGGATCGCAAAGATCGTCAACAACTACTCCCGCATCAGCTTCAACTTTGGGCCGACGCTGCTGTCGTGGATGGAGCACAACGCGCCGCACGCCTATGAGCGGGTGCTGGAGGCCGACCGCCAGAGCCAGCAATCGTTCTCGGGTCATGGAGCCGCATTAGCTCAGGCGTACAACCACATGATCCTCCCGCTGGCAAACTCGCGCGATAGGGCCACGCAGATCGTCTGGGGCATGCGCGATTTCCAGCACCGTTTCCGACGAGACCCGGAGGGCATGTGGCTGCCGGAAACGGCAGTGGATCTGGAGACACTCGAACTCCTCAGTTCGGTCGGCCTCAAGTTCACCATTCTGGCCCAGCACCAGGCCCGCCGGATGCGCCACCAGCCCTGGGAGCAATGGCTCCACCTCGAGGGTGCTGGCATCGATCCCACGCGCGCCTACGCCTGCCACCTTCCGTCCGGCCGCAGCATCGGTTTGTTTTTTTACGACGGCCCCATCTCGCACGCGGTCGCGTTCGAAAAATTGCTCTTCAACGGACAGAACTTTGCCAACCGCCTGCTCAGCGGCTTCAATGACAACCGCCCTTGGGCGCAATTGGTCCACATCGCTACCGACGGCGAGACCTATGGTCATCATCATGCCCACGGCGACATGGCACTTGCCTATGCGCTCGACTACATTGAGCGCAACCAACTGGCAACTATCACCAACTACGGTGAATACCTGGCCAAGCACCCGCCATCTCATGAAGTGGAAATCATCGAGAAGAGCTCGTGGAGTTGCATGCATGGGGTGGAGCGCTGGAAGAACGATTGCGGCTGCAACTCCGGCGGATGCGGCTCCTGGCGCCAGCATTGGCGGCGGCCTCTGCGGGAGGCAATGGACTGGCTGCGCGACGATCTCGCCAAGTTTTATGAACTCAGCGCGCAGGAACTTCTGCGGGATGCCTGGGCCGCGCGCAACGATTACATCGACGTCGTGCTGGATCGCTCGCCCAGCAATGTGGACGCATTTCTTGCCCGCCACGCCGTGCGGGACCTTTCCCTCGAACAACAAGTGCGCACTTTAAGACTGCTCGAAGCGCAGCGCCATCTCATGCTGATGTACACCAGTTGCGGCTGGTTCTTCGACGAACTGACCGGGCCGGAGACGGTGCACGTCCTCCAGTACGCCGGCCGCGCCGTGCAACTTAGCGAGCAGCTCTGCGGCGAAAACCGGGAGGAGGAATTCTTGCGCCGCCTGGAAGCGGCTTGGAGCAATATCCCCGATTACGGGAACGGACGCCACGTTTACGAGCGCTTCGTCCGGCCCGCTATGTTGGACCTGTGGGGGGTGGGCGCGCATTATGCCATCAGCTCGCTGTTCAACGGCTATCGGGGCTGGAACTCGATTTACAGCTACTCTGTGGACTTGCACGAAGCGCGCGAATTGGAGTCCGGTAAAGCAAAACTTGCTCTCGGCCGCGCCCGCATTGTCTCGAACATCACACACGCGCGCTTGACCGTCGGCTTCGCCGTGCTACATTTCGGCGATCACAACCTGAGCGCCGGGGTTCGCCCCTTCCAGAGCAAGAATGCGTTCCGCGTGCTGGTTGAAGAAGCGAGCCAGGCCTTTTCCAGTGCTGACTTGCCGGAGTGCCTACGGGTGATCGATCGCCATTTTCGGGGCGCGACCTACTCGCTGAAGTCCCTGTTCCGCGATGAGCAACGGCGCATTCTCAGTCAAATCGTCCACTCCACCACGGACGAGGCCGAGGCCATGTACCGCCAGGTATACGAACACCACGCCCCATTCATGCGCTTCTTGTCCGAACTTCACATGCCTCCGCCGCCCATCCTGCGCACCACCGCCGAGTTCGTGTTGGGCAACGCGCTGCAGCGGGCGTTGATGGACCAGGAATTGGACCTGGATCGTATCAGGATGCTACTCGATGCCGCCCGGCACGATGGCATCAATCTGGACATATCCTGTCTGGAGTCGGCTCTGCGCCAACGGTTGAACGCGGAGGTGGAGCAGTGGGCGCGGAAACCCGGTGATACTGAGGCGCTGGAGATGGTGGAGGCTCTGGTTTCGCTGAGCCGCGTCCCGCCCCTCGAAGTGGACCTTTGGAAGCCGCAGAACGTTTACTACCAGCTGGTCGAAGCGCTTTCCGGAGCCAACCAGACGCGCATGAGCGGCGCGTGGTTTGACCACTTCCGCGGCTTGGGAAAATGGCTGGGCGTGGCCGTTCCTCAACAGTCCCCGGAATTACCCTGCAGGCCGCAAGACCAAATCGCGTGACCGCATTCTCCAGTTCTTTGCGGGACTACGCGGAAGTTTGTCGGTGACCTTCGAAGAAGGAACCTGCGCCGTCTGGTTGCACGACGTGCTCAACCCTGCACTTATACCGTTGTCATCCTCGCCTCCCGGGATTGTGCCTGGATCACGGCAACCCGGAAACTGATCCACTGCCCGATAGCGACTGCGCTGTCCAATCGCCGCCGCCGTGGTTTATCCTTGCCTGTTTTCGAGGATCAACCGTGAATAAGCGACCCTGTTGGATTCCGCTCGCCTGGCTCTGTGTTTTGCTTTTTCCTTTCGCGCTTTCCGCCCAGCCGTATGACCCGGCGATGTACAAGGAACTTCACTGGCGCATGATCGGCCCGTTTCGCGGCGGCCGCACCGTGGCGATTTCCGGTGTTCCGGGCCAGCCGAATGTCTTCTACATGGCGCCGAACAACGGCGGGGTTTGGAAGACGACGGATTCCGGCCGCACCTGGAATCCGATCTTCGATGGTCAGCCCAAGGATGACCACCCCTCCGGTTCGATTGGAGCGCTGGCGGTCGCACCGTCGAATCCGAATACGATCTATGTCGGTAGTGGTGAAGGCCTGCGTCGTCCCGATCTTTCTGTAGGCGACGGTATCTACAAGTCCAACGACGCGGGCCTCACCTGGCAGCATCTGGGTCAACGGGATGGCGCGCTGCGCGACGCACAGCAGATTGGATCGATCCTGGTCGATCCCAAGGATGCGAACCGCGTGTTTGTCGCCGCCCTTGGGCATCCTTATGGCCCGAATTCCGAGCGCGGCGTTTACCGCTCGCTCGACGGTGGCCAGACGTGGCAAAAGATTCTTTATAAAGATGAAAACGTAGGTGCGATTGATCTGGCGTTCGATCCGCGAAACTCGCAGATCATCTTTGCCGACATGTGGGCCTCGCGCCGTCCGCCGTGGACGAACATGGACGAATATAACGGCCCGGGGAGCGGTCTCTACAAATCGACCGACGGCGGCGACCACTGGCGGCAAATCACAAAGGGACTGCCGAGTGAGGCCGAGAAGCTGGGCCGCATCGGCTTCGCCGTTTCACCGAGCGACCCCGATCGCATGTACGCCTTGGTAGACGCGCAGAAGAACGTCGGCGTTTATCGCTCCGACGATGCTGGCGAAAGCTGGCAGCTCGTGAATACCGAGGAGCGCGTCTCGGGACGCGGCTCCGATTTCGCCTGCGTCCGCGTCGATCCGCGAAATAAAGATGTTATTTATGTCGCCAACACTACGACCTACCGCTCCGATGACGCGGGCAAGAATTTCACCGCCATCAAAGGCGCGCCTGGCGGCGACGACTACCACACCATCTGGATCAATCCCGAAAATCCAGACATCATCGCGCTTGGCGTCGATCAGGGCGCGACCATCAGCGTGAATGGTGGCCAGACCTGGAGTTCCTGGTACAACCAGCCCACCGCGCAGTTCTATCACGTCATCACCGACAACGAGTTTCCTTACTGGGTCTATGGCGGCCAGCAGGAGAGCGGATCGATCGGCACCAGCAGCCGCAGCGACTTCGGCGAAATCACTTTTCGCGACTGGACCACGGTCGGCGTCGAAGAATACGGCTACGTCGCGCCCGATCCGCTGCATCCCAATCTAATCTACGGCGGCAAGGTCACGGTGTTCGACCGCAATACCGGCCAGACGCGCGATGTTTCGCCGGTGGTTCTGCGCACCGGGCAGTATCGTTTCAATCGCACCGCGCCGTTGATCTTCTCGGCCGCCGATCCGCACGTGCTGTATCTCGGATCGAATGTGCTGTTTGCCACGCGCGACGGCGACAACAGTTGGCAGATCATCAGCCCCGACCTGACGCGCGAAGATCCCGGCTCTCCCGCGACGCTCGGGCCGTTTGTCGAGGCCGATCCCGCGAAGGGCAAGCATCGCGGCGTGATCTATTCGATTGCTCCGTCGCCGATTGACGCCAACCTGATCTGGGCCGGAACCGACGATGGCCTGATTCACGTGACCCGCGACGGCGGCAAGAACTGGCAGAACGTGACGCCTCCCGAATTGACGCCCTGGAGCAAGCTCGCTCAAATGGACGCCTCGCACTTCGACACTGCGACCGCGTACGCCGCGGTGAATCGCTTCCGGCTCGACGATCTGCATCCTTATATCTACCGCACGCACGATGGCGGAAAGTCGTGGCAGAAAATCGTAGGCGGCCTGCCCGATAACGAGCCCGTCAACACCGTGCGCGAAGATCAGGAACGCAAGGGATTGCTTTTTGCCGGTACCGAACGCAGCGTGTATGTCTCGTGGGACGACGGCGACCATTGGCAGTCGCTGCAGATGAATCTGCCGCCGACTTCGATCCGCGATCTCGTCGTGCATCATGACGACGTTGTCGTCGGCACTCACGGCCGGTCGTTCTGGATCTTGGATAACATCACGCCGCTGCGGCAGTTCAGCCCGGAAGTTGCAAACGCGGCTGCGTATCTCTTCGCTCCGCAGTTGACCTATCGCGTGCGCCGCAACAACAACACCGACACGCCGTTGCCGCCCGAAGAGCCTGCAGGACAGAATCCTCCCGATGGCGCGATGATCGACTACTGGCTGAAAAATGCCCCATCCGGACCCGTTACTCTCGAAATCACCGACACATCGTCCGGCCAGGTTGTGCGGCGGTTCTCGAGCGACGACAAGCCCGAGCCGGTCAATGCCAAAGAACTGGATGTCCCGACCTACTGGGTGCGTCCAGCACGAACCCTGTCGGCCGCGCCCGGAATGCATCGCTTCCTTTGGGATCTGGCCTATCCTGAGCCCGACGTGCTCGAACATTTTTACCCGATCTCGGCCATTTATCACGACACGCCGCGCGGGCCGCTCGGCGCCACCGTGCTCCCCGGAAAATACGCAGTCTTGCTGGAAGTCGTATTGCCCTCAGGTGCCATAAAGGTCGCCGTGAGCTATGTGCAGCCGCTCGAAATACGGATGGACCCGCGCGTGAAGACTTCGCAGGAAGATCTGCGTCGGCAATTCGAACTCGACCGGAAGATTGCCGACGCTCTTCACAAAGACTACGAAGCCCTGCAACAGGTGCGCAGCCTGCGATCGCAGTTGAAAGCGCTCGAAGGCAACGGGACTAATACAAGCCAAGCCGCGAAAAATGCCGCGAAGAATAAAAAGCTCGCAGCCATCGCCGCAGTCATAGCAAAGACGGCGGATGAGCTGGAGGAGAAAGCCGCGCCCATCGAGGGCGAAGAAGGCGACTACGCCACGCGCTACTTGAGCACGCCCGAAGGCCGCAGCCTGGCTCGTCTGAACGGCGGCCTCAACGCGCTCGTCAGCGCTCTCGATAGCGCCGACGCCGCGCCGACGACACAGCAAATCGCGGTGTTCGGGGAATTAACGAAGGCGCTGGAAGAGCAGTTGTCGGCGTGGTCTCAGCTCAAGGCAAAAGATATTCCGGAGCTGAATGACAAACTAAAGAAAGCGGGATTGCCGCCGATCGATCTGCAAAAACCCGTTCTGGGCGCGACAGACGCGGCCCAGACCACTACGCAGGACAAGGATAGGGACGTGGAATAGATTGTGCGGTTTGTGTGGCGCGGGCGCGGCCGCCCGCGTGCGCCGGAGCTAAGTACCGTAGCTTATCTCCCATTGCCTCTCTCTATGTTTACTTGGAAGGTACGGCACCCCCCCTCCCCCTCGGTCTAATGGAATCAGGGGGTTAGATGGCTTTTTTCATTTGGTCTTTGAAAAGAAAAGACTTAATGGAAAGTATTCCGGAATAAGGACTTAGGGGAGAAATGCTCTATTTTCGTCCCGATTCGGGAGGGTGATGCCTGCTCAGCGGATCGATTTACATTGTCAAAGAGCTGAAAATGGTTGGGGCGGCTTCGCAGACCGTCTCTGGAGACGGACACAGCTCTGCACCGCCCTAATCAGAGAAGATTGTCTCACTGGTCGGGCTGGGAGTCTGTGATGCCATACACAGGCTGGTTGTGATGAAAAAGGTCAGGGCTTAGATCGCGGAAGTGAAGACGCCCGCGGCATCCCACGTCTCGAAGACCGCGAGACGTGGGGCACCCGGCTTTCGTGACAGCATACCTCGACCGTTCCCATTCGGCATTCAAGAAAACCATTCCGGAGCTGGCATGGAATTCCTTCGTGTGGTTTGCCGCCGAGCCGGAACATCTGATAATTCTTCATCGCGGGAAGGAGACAACGGTAGAAAGCCTTGCGCAGTGGCTCTAGACAAGTCATTCGAAGTTACGCCGGAAATTCGCGCAGCACAAACTCCATCGCGGCTTCGCGCGATGTTAGTCGGCCCTCCAGTTGGGCGTCTTCGATTGCGGTTAGGATTTCTTTGAAGCGTGGACCGGGTTCGTAGCCTGCTTCAATCAAATCTTGGCCAGTAATCAGCGGAGTGGGTCGAATCGCTTCGGGCGGCAATGAACGCAACTGCTCGCGTGAGTACTCGTACGAGTCGAGTTGGCCGTGGCTGGAAAGACAGTCGATGCGGTGCAACTCCAGATGCTCGTCAAAGGCCGGCAGGCGAAGAAACTTCTTCAGCGTGGATTGCTTCATGCGCTGCACGTCGGCGAAGCGCATGTGATTCGCGACCAGCGCCAGAATCCGATTGGTCTCGTAGTTGGAGAAGCGCAGGCGGCGGCAGATTTCGGCAGCCATCTTCACGCCGACTTCTACGTGGCCATCGAAGCGGATGCGGTCGGGCGCGACGCGGAAGGTCGGCGGCTTGCCCACATCGTGCAGCAGCGCGCCCCAGGCGAGCGTTTTCGATCCGCCGGCCTGTAACTTATCGAGCAGAAGCAGCGTGTGCACGAACACGTCGCCTTCGGGATGGAATTGTGGCGGCTGCTCCACTCCCTTCATGGCGGCGATTTCGGGCAGCACTTCTGGCAAGAGGCCGGTCGTATCGAGTAACTCGAAAGCTCGGCGGGCGCGGCCTTCGGTGAGCATCTTCGTCAGTTCTTCACGCACGCGCTCGCAGGAAACCTGGCGAATTTGAGGCGCTAACTTTTGTATCGCCTCCATTGTCGCCGGATCGATTTTGTAATCGAAGCGCGCCGCAAAACGCACGGCGCGGAGCATGCGCAGTTTGTCTTCCGCAAAACGGCGTTCGGGATCGCCGATGGCGCGCACGATTCCGGCCTTCAGATCGTCGCGTCCGCCGACAAAATCCAAAACCTCGTTGGTTGCCGGATCGAGCATCATGCCGTTGATGGTGAAGTCGCGGCGCTCGACGTCTTCGCGCGGATCTTTGCTGAAGCGAACCTTGTCGGGATGACGGCCATCGGAGTAGCCCACATCGGAGCGAAAAGTCGCGACTTCGACGACGTGACGGGCGAGGAAAGGTGTGGTGACGGGGCTTTGCCCCGTCCCGGCGGAGCGGAGCTCCGCCACCACACAACTCTGTCCATTGGAGACTGTCTCGGGCACGAGCACGACTCCGAATTGCTCGCCGACGGCGAACGTCTGCGGGAAGATTTGCATGACCTGTTGCGGAGTCGCGTCGGTCGAAACGTCATAGTCGGCGGCCTCGCGGCCCAGCAGCAGGTCGCGGACGCATCCGCCGGCGAAGTAGGCCTGGTGTCCGCGTTCGCGAAGGGCGCGAACGATTTCGGCGGCGTGTTGTTTAGCGCTAGACATCGGCGGTCAGTCAGCGGTCGCGTAAACTATAACTGGTCTCACAAACAGTTTTCCGGGACGCGAGATCCGGCCCTCAGGGGCTAAAGCCCCGATTTAAGTGGCTCGAAACGGCGCGGCTGAAGCCGCGCCCCTTCAAAGAATTATGAAGCATGCTGCAGAAAGTAAACAGCTAAGAGCCATGAGCCACGAGCTAATTATGCCTGACGCGCACATACTCGGCATTGAGAGTTCCTGCGATGAGACGGGCGCGGCCGTGGTGCGGTCGGGGGAGCAGGTTTTGTCGAACGTGGTGGCCTCGCAGATGGCCACGCACCAGCCTTATGGCGGAGTGGTTCCGGAACTCGCCTCGCGCGAGCACTTGCGGGCGATTGTTCCGGTGGTGCGGCAAGCCCTGGCCGAAGCGGGACAGACTTACGAATCCGTCGATGCCATCGCGGTCACGCAAGGGCCGGGACTGGCGGGCGCCCTGCTCGTGGGCATCAGCTTTGCCAAGGCGCTGGCCTTCGCGCTCGGGAAGCCGCTGATCGCCGTGAACCATCTTGAGTGACACATCCATGCCGTGTTGCTCGAGCAGCGGCGAAGCGAAAATGGCGGCCTGCATTTCCCGGTGCTAGCGCTGGTGGTTTCGGGCGGCCACACGCATCTTTATCTTGCGCAGTTGCGGGAAAATCTCTGGACCTACAGGAACATCGGCCACACTCGCGACGATGCTGCGGGAGAGGCGTTCGATAAAGTCGCGAAGCTGCTGGCGCTCGGTTATCCCGGAGGACCGATCATCGACCGGCTGGCGCCGCACGGCGATCCGCACGCGGTCAGGTTCCAGACTTCGCAGATCAAGCACGCGGACCGGCGCGATCACAAGCAACTGCCTACGGAAGAAGATGGGCCGCACTTCGATTTTTCCTACAGCGGAATCAAGACGGCGGTTTTGCGATACGTCGAGACGCAGGGCTTCAAACCTGCGATTGAGGCTCGCCGCCACGCGCTCGCGGACATGGAGAAAGACAAGCCTACTTTCGAAGATTGTTTCCGCCTCTGCGACCGGCAAACCCTCAACCTGGTGGCTTCTTTCCAGCGTTCGATGGTCAACGATCTCGTGATGAAAACGCTGGCGGCGGCGCGCGAGTACGACGTTCGAACTCTTTTCGTGAGCGGCGGCGTTGCCGCCAACCGGGAATTGCGGGCCACGTTTGAGCGCGAAGCGGGAATGCAGGGCCTTCCCGTTTTCTTTCCGTCGCGCGCGCTTTCCACGGACAATGCGGCGATGATTGCTGCCGCGGCCTTCCCGAAATTTCTGCGCGGGGAATTTGTCTCCATGGATTTTTGCGCCGATGCCGGGATGGCGCTGCGTTGACGCAGCTCTAGCAGGCCGCGGAAAAGGTATTTTCCGCGTCGCAGTCTGACCTCAGCGGCTAAAGCCGCACTCAAAATAATGCAGTTACCGCAGCGGTGAACCGCTGCAACTCCTGACATCGTAACAAGAAAACGCGTTACTGGCGTTATCTTTCAATCACTTAGCACCCGTAGCGTTCTACAGGTGAAAGTGAATTCGTAAAGTTAAGTGAAAGTCAGGAGACGCGAAATGCCAACCGAAGCGACCGCCGTCGCAGTCGAAGTACCGCCACCGCCCGTTATCAAGCTGCGCCGCCGCCGTCGCGAAGTTCCGAAAGTGAACGTCTACTCCCGGCACACGAGCGACTGCAAGTGGTCGGGTAAGGATAGAAAAATCGGCTGCCCTTGCCCGAAGCAATTGGTTTGGTATCGCGACGGCAAATTGTACCGCGTCAGCGCCGACACGTGCGACGGGGAAGTTGCCGAAGGAAAGGCCCGTGAGATGGCGAATGGATTCGCCGCCGCCGCGAAGGGCGAGCCGACCGCCGCGCCGGTCGCGAAGGAGTCCTACTTAATCGACGACTTGGTCGTCGCGTTCGTTGGGAAAAAGAGCGCCGACAGTGTCCGCCGCTCAACGGTTCGACAATGGAAATTCGAGTTGACCAACTTCGCGACGTTTCTCCGTGGCCGTGGCCTGGTCAACATCGGTGATGTGAAGGCGGACGACGTGCAGGTCTGGCGCGACGGTCTCGAAGGTGCAGCCGCTGGCCGTCGCAAACGAGTGATGTTCGTCATGGCTTTTTTCAACTACTGCGTGGACTTCGGCAAGCTGGTGAAGTCGCCCGCCATCAAGAGCCAATTACGCATCAAGCGTTCTGGTGTGCAGACTCCGCGAGCACTCGACAATGACCAGTTTACGAAACTGCTCGCAACGCTCCCCAAGCTGAACGGACGCACGACCGACGCCGAAAGAGCGAAGCTGAAGTCACTCGCCATCCTCATGCGGATGACTGGTCTAGCGCTGAAAGATGCGGTTTGCTGCGAGCGCAACGTTTTCGAGCCGATGCCCAACGGTACTTTCAGAATGTACCTACGTCGAGCGAAAACCGGGAAGCCGGTTCACAACTACCTGAGCGCCGAAACGATGGCCGCAGTGCTTGCTGGCGCCAAACCGAACGGGAAATATCTTTTCATCGACTCGCTGCCCACCAAAGAGAACGAACTGAAGAACGCCGTCGAGTACTTCGGTGGACGGTTCGTGAAGCTTGGCGAACTGGCTGACATCAGGGATGAGCACGATGCCAAAATCAAAGTCGGCTCGCACGGGTTGGGGCGTCACTCCTTCGTGCTGATGTGCCTCAACGCCGACATGCCGACGCACGACATCGCCACCCTCATCGGTGATACTCCTTCGGTCGTCGAGCAGCATTACAGCGAGTGGATACGGGCTCGCGCCGCCCGACTTGAAAGCCGAATGATGGCGGTGCTTGCCGCGAACCCGATGAGGTGGTGACACTCAAGGTAACCATCATTCTGTGACTAAGGTCGTATTGTGATGCTGCCTGCCTGGTGATATTCTCTGCTCGTGATACGGTTCCTCCATTCCGACAAGCACGCTAGCCATAGCGCAGCCTTATCATCCTCTCCGTAGTTTTTTCTTGCTACACCCTGATCCCAATTCAACGTTTTGAAGTGGGAGAAAAGGTGTATCCGTGGAGCAAGCACTAAGCCCCATCGAGTATCTGACCATTCCTGAAATCCGCGAGCAGGTTCTTCCGCTCGACCGGCACACTCTTCAAAACTTTTTTCATCAATCAACCCGGCGTTCTAGTCGTCGGACGCCGCGAGACCGTCGACCCTCGCAAGGTTGGAGACGGGCGGCCTTGGCGGAAGCATCGAAGGCTACTTGTGCCGCGTGCCATTGTCGAACGCGTGAAGCGTGAAATGCTCGTGACTTCAGGAAAGGGAAAATCTAAGTGTTGACGAACGAAAAATTAATCGTCGGTGAAGAGCGCCAGCATTGCAATGCTGTTTACCACCTCATGCGGTCACTTCGTGTGGTTATCTTGGTACCTATACCCAATGCTGATTGTGGGTTCTGAAGTTGATGGAAGTAGCACAGCGCAGGGGGTAACAGCGTGACGAAACTCATCGACAAGAAGGCTCCACGCGGCAAGTTTCGAGTCATTGCCAATAACTTCGGGCAGTGGCGCACGAAGCACAGCGACATTCTGGTCGGCGACTTCGATACCATCGACCAGGCTCGAACCCGAGCCCAACCCGCGCGGAGTCGCCCATGGTTCGAGCACTGGTCGGTGATCATCTGCGACGACAAAGGAATCATCGTATGACCGAAGACCGACAAGGCGGCGCTGCTGGCACCACTCCGCGAAGAGTTCGCCTTCGTCGAGTTTCGCGATGACCTGATGGACTCGGGGCACGCGGAAGCCATTAAGAGAGAAAGAATCGGGTCGCCTGTTTGGGAATCGGAAGCTTGCGCCCAAAGCGCGAGACCGGAACAAAGATATGCCGCGATCGCGAGCAGCATGACTTGGCTCAAACACGCTGCACGGGAGGGTCGAGGACGGCCGTCGTTCCATCCACGGTAAACGCGTGCAGATCGCCCATGTCCATCCCGTTCGGAGAT
>Ga0187882_1002881_pt1 | contig 15332 bp, 9 predicted proteins | sample June2016WEW_19_1_3_FD_132991 | JGI IMG/M metagenome (GOLD analysis project Ga0187882, IMG submission 132991) | Peatland microbial communities from SPRUCE experiment site at the Marcell Experimental Forest, Minnesota, USA - June2016WEW_19_150 | ecosystem: Environmental > Terrestrial > Soil >...
ACGCGATGGACGGAGTGAACGTCATCGCCAACCTGCCCGGCGGAAAAAAGAAGGGCGAGATCGTGATGATCGGCGCGCACCTGGACTCCTGGCAGGCCGGCACCGGCGCCACCGACAACGGGGCCGGTTGCGTAGTGATGATGGAAGTGGTGCGCATCCTGGCCGCGCTGGACCTGAAGATGGACCGCACCGTCCGCATCGGCCTGTGGGACGCCGAAGAGGAGGGCCTCGTCGGCTCGCGGGAATACGTCAAGGAACACTTCGCCGACCGCGAGACGATGGCCCTCAAGCCCGAGCACTCGAAGCTCTCCGGCTACTTCAACTTCGACAACGGGAGCGGCAAGATCCGCGGTGTGTACCTTCAGGGGAACGATATGATGCGGCCGATCTTCGAGGCCTGGCTGGCGCCGTTCAAAGACCTGGGCGCCACTACCATCACCATTCGCAACACCGGCGGCACCGATCACCAGTCCTTCGACGCGGTGGGCCTGCCCGGCTTCCAGTTCATCCAGGACCCGCTGGACTACATGTCGCGCACGCACCACTCCAACATGGACACCTACGACCGCCTCCAGAAGGGCGACCTGATGCAGGCCTCGGCCATCATCGCGTCGCTGGTCTACGACGCTGCCACGCGCCCCGAGATGCTGCCACGCAAGCCGCTGCCCAAGCCCCAGCCCCGTCGCGAAGAGAAGAAAGAAGAGCCGAAGAAGAACTGAGAGTCAGGACCCGAAGCCGGGCTTGACTCCGCCGCCGCGAATGTGTAATTATTCATTAGAGTGAATAATAATTCACTCGCCAAAGGAGGAGTCTACCGTGCACGGCGGCGCGTCCGCGGATTCAATTCTCAAGATTTCGGCCCAGGATGTCACCGGCGATCTGGACCTGTCGAGTGACGAGGTCACATCCCTGTTGGAGCTTGCCGGCCAGGTGAAAGCCGCGCCCGCGCGCTACGCCGATGCGCTCAGCGGCCGTTCCCTGAGCCTGCTGTTTGAGAAGCCCTCGCTGCGCACCCGCGTCACCTTCGAGGTGGCCATCAAGCAGTTGGGCGGCCACTCGGTCTTCACGAACGGCCCGATCGGCGAGCGCGAGCCGGTGAAGGACGTGGCGCGCAATTTGGACCGCTGGACGCAGGGGATTGTCGCCCGGGTGTTCTCGCAGAGCACGATTCTGGAACTGGCGCGCTGGTCCAGTGTGCCCGTGATCAATGCCCTGAGCGACCTGTACCATCCCTGCCAGGCGCTGGCGGACGTCATGACCCTGCGGGAGCATTTTGGCGGGCTGCGCGGGCTGAAGGTGGCGTTTGTGGGCGATGGCAACAACGTGGCCCACTCGCTGATGCTCTCCACGGTGCGGTTGGGAGCCAGTTTCACCATTGCCACTCCCGCGGGCTTCGGGCCGAATCCGGACATTGTGAACCAGGTCGAGGGCCTGGCTGCAACCTCCGGCTCGAGCCTGCTGATCACGACGGATCCCCAAGAGGCGGTCGCCGGCGCCAATGCGGTCTACACCGATGTCTGGACCAGCATGGGAAGCGAGTGCGAGGCCGAGCGCAGGCGGATGGCTTTTTCCAAGTATCAGGTGAACGAGAGCCTGTTCGCGCTGGCCGCCCCCGATGCGATCTTTATGCATTGCCTGCCGGCGCATCGCGGGGAGGAGGTCACCGACGAGGTCATCGAGTCGGCCCAGTCGGTGGTTTTCGATCAGGCCGAGAACCGGCTGCACGCGCAGAAGGCCTTGTTGTTGATGGTTGTGGAGTGACCGCTCCCTTGCGGTCGCGGCTCGGACCGGAGACTGAACCGCGCGCGTAAGCGAGCGGTAGCGTGATACACGAGCTTGCTATGAATAAACCAAAGAAAGTGGCGCTCGCCTATTCGGGCGGGCTGGACACCTCGGTCATCATTCCCTGGCTGAAAGAGAACTATGGCTGCCAGGTGGTCGCGGTCTGTGGCAACATCGGGCAGGGCGACGAGGAACTGGTTGGCCTCGAAGACAAGGCGCTGCGCACGGGCGCCTCGGAGGTTTACGTCGAGGATCTGCGCGAGGAATTCGTCCGGGACTACCTCTGGCGCATGGTGCGGTCCGGCGCGGTCTACGAGCACAAGTATTTGCTGGGCACCTCGGTGGCACGGCCTCTGCTGGCGAAGAAGCAGGTCGAGGTGGCGCTGCGTACGGGCTGCGACGCGCTGGCCCACGGTTGCACGGGGAAGGGAAACGACCAGGTCCGCTTCGAGCTAACGTACAAGGCGCTGGCGCCGCACCTGGCGGTGATCGCGCCGTGGCGCGAGTGGGACATCCAGTCGCGCGAGGACGCCCTCGAGTACGCGGCTAGCCACAACGTTCCGGTAGCGGCCTCGAGCACTAAGATCTACAGCCGCGACCGCAACATCTGGCACGTCTCGCACGAGGGCGGCGCGCTGGAGGACCCGGCCAACGCCGCGCCGGAAGACATCTGGATGCTCACCCGGAGCCCCAAGGATGCTCCTTCGACTCCCGGCGAAGTCACCATCGGTTTCGAGAAGGGCACGCCGGTCTCGATCAACGGCCAATTCGTGTTTCCGGTGACCTTGCTGGAGGCGCTTAACAAGATCGGCGGCGAGCACGGCATCGGGCGCATCGACCTGGTGGAGAACCGCTTCGTGGGCATGAAGTCGCGCGGCTGCTACGAAACGCCGGGCGGCACGTTGATCACTACGGCCCACCGGGAACTGGAAGCGCTGACGCTCGACAAGAACCTGATGCACTACAAGCAGCGGCTGGCGCTGGACTACGCCGAGCTGGTCTACAACGGGTTCTGGTTCACGCCGCTCAGGGAAGCGCTCGACGCGTTCTTCGACTCGGCTGCTCAAACGACCACCGGCGAGGTGACGCTGCGGATGTACAAGGGCAACCTCGAGCCGGTCAGCCGCAAGTCGCCGTATTCGCTGTACTCGCTGGACATCGCCAGCTTCACCATGGGCGCGAGCTACGACCAGAAGGACGCGCAGGGCTTCATCAACCTGATCGGGCTGCCGATCCGCGTGCGCGCCGCCCTCACCGGGAAATCATGAAACTCTGGGGTGGGCGGTTCGAGCACGGTCCCTCGGAGATCTTCGAGCGTTTCTCCGGCTCGCTGGATTTCGATCGGCGTCTGATCGAGGCGGACATCCGCGGCTCGCAGGCGTTTGCGCGGGCGCTGGAGCGGGTGGGAATCCTCAACGCGGAAGAATGCCGAAGGCTGGTCGAGGCGTTCGAGGCGATGGCCGCGGAAGCCCAGCGGCCGGAGTTCTTCGCGGGCGCTTCCGACGAGGACGTCCACACGCTAGTGATCCGCAAGCTTCGGGAGCGCGTGGGCGCGCTGGCGGAGAAGGTCCACACCGGGCGCAGCCGCAACGAGCAGGTGTCGCTCGATACGCGGTTGTGGCTGCGCGGGGAGATCGACGCGATCGGAACGCGCCTGGCGAAACTGATGCAGGCGCTGGTCGATCTCGCCGCCCGTTATCCGGACGCCGTCATCCCCGGCTACACGCACCTGCGGCGGGCCCAGGCGGTGCTCTGGCCGCACTACCTGCTGGCCTACTTCGAAATGTTCGCGCGCGATTGGGAGCGGCTGCGGCAGACGCGCGAGCGCGTGAACCTGATGCCGCTCGGCTCCGGCGCGCTGGCTGGCAGCGGTTTCCCGTTCGACCGCGAGGCGCTGGCGCGCGACCTCGGTTTCGACGGCCTCACGCGCAACAGCATGGACGTGGCGGCCGACCGCGACTTCGTCCTCGATTTCCTGTATGCCGCCTCGCTGGCGATGGTGCATCTGAGCCGGCTGGCCGAGGACTGGATCCTGTATTCGAGCGAGGAATTCGGCTGGCTGGAACTGGGCGACGAAGTCACCAGCGGGTCGAGCTTGATGCCGCAGAAGAAGAACCCCGATTCGCTGGAGCTGATCCGTGGCGCCTGCGGCCGCGTGTTCGCCAGCCTCAGCTCGCTGTTCATGACCATGAAGGGCTTGCCGCTTACCTACAACCGCGATATGCAGGAAGACAAAGAGCCGCTGTTCGAGGCGGCGGACAAGCTGAGCGGCGCGCTGGAGATGGCGCGGGCGGTGGTGGAATCGGTCCGGCTCGATCCCGAGAAGCCGGCGCTAGCCGCCGCTGAGAGCTGGGTGGTGGCCACCGACCTGGCCGAGGCGCTGGCGCGCGCTGGAACGCCCTTTCACCGCGCCCACCAGATCGTCGGGCGGCTGGTCGTAGAGAGCCTCCGCCAGGGCCGTAGGCCGGCCGATTGGACCCCGGCTGCGCTGGCCGCGTTCGCTCCGGAATTCACGCCTGGGATGGCGCGCCTGCTCGACCCGCGCGAGGGGCTGAAGACGCGCGAGATCGCTGGGGGCACCGGCCCCGCGGCGGTCGCTGAGGCGCTGGCCGAGGCTGGCGAGCGCCTGGAGAAAATGCGAGCGGCGTCATGAAAAAGAGCTACCGCCAGGGACAAATCCTCAAGCTGATCCACGGCCGCCGCATCCACACGCAGGAGGAGCTGGCGCACGCGCTCAAACAGACCGGCATCTCCGCCACCCAGGTCACGCTCTCGCGCGATATTCACGAGCTACGCCTCGCCAAGACCTCCGAGGGGTACCGTCAACTCGCGCAGGAGCCGGCCGGGCCGGGCTTCGCCCTGCTGGCCGCGGAATTCGTTCAGGACGTGCGCGTGGCGCAGAACCTGGTAGTGCTGAGAACCTCGCCCGGCAACGCCAACACCGTGGCCGCCGGGCTGGACCGCGAGGAGTGGCCCGAAGTGGTGGGCACGCTGGCGGGCGACGACACCGTCCTGGTCGTGTTGCCGGATTGCGCCACCGCCGAAACCGTCCGCAGGCGCCTGCTCGAGATCCTGGCTTGATCGAGCCGCGAATGAACGCGAGTGAAAATGTCTAGGAGCGGACGCTCCTGAAGGAACTGGTCCTCAATGGGTGTTCGTCAGGAGGGCCGCCAAGCCATGGCGACAAAGTACCCCGCGGACCGGTGATTTCGGAAGCTGTGTTTCACTCCCACCGGATGGGGGGTTCCCGGAATACTTCAGCAAGCTGGTTCAGTTCATGGCGCACAGCACCCCATTCACGCTGAACTTCGCTGCGCAGCCGATGCCGGGCCATAGTGCGCTGGATGTCCTGGCCCGCCAAGATCGCCACACGCAGATTCCGGCGGGAGCGCTCGAAATCGCGGTCGGCATTCCATGATTCACGCAAGCGATTGGCGGCATGTTCCAGCCTGGAAGCATCACGATCGAGTACGTCTTCGCGGCGGGTCCCATCCAATCGGCTATGCTCAAGAGCCCGGTGCAGGGCGCCCTTGAATTCATTCGTCCTGCGTTCCAAATCGGCGATGGTGCCCGCGACCCGTCCACGCCGCTCGTCTGGATCGCGTCGATCCCGATCTCTCGGATAGCCTTGGGCATTCAGCCCTACTGGCAGCAGAAGCGCCGCTGCGATGGCAACTACCCCGAACGTTTTCATTGCGTCTCCTTGCGCCTATTCCTAGGAATCTCGACTCAACCAGGATCTCCGTTTTCGACTCCCGGCTGCGATAGAATTATACACCTGCCTGCCTCTGTTTGTGTCGAGTTTGTGAGTTCTGGCGCCCCCAAGTGCCCCCGAGAGGGCCAGTGTGGTTCCTTCCAAGGACCCGACGCCAAGGAGCCAGGCCTTTTCGATAAATTCCACTGACACCTCGGCGTCCGCGCCTGCTCCTTCGCCAGATTCTCACCGGCCGCAGTACGTTCTACCCGGTCGGCACGGGCAGTGCCGTAATCCGCCGCAACATGCCTCCAAACAGCCGCCGCCACAGATTCCCCAGGTTGCAGGCGAGCACGCTCAGCCACAGGCGCACCGCATTGGAGCGGAAGCGATGGCAGGACAAGCGGGTCGTCTTGACGGTCTGTCTGCCTTCTTTCACCTGCGGGCTTCAGGACTGAAGATAGCGTTGCTTGTGAATTCGCGTTCATTCGCGGCCGAAACTACTCGAAGACCTTTTCCACCGGCAGGATGCGTACGGCATCCGGCTTGAGATCAATGGTCCAGCGCTCGACGATCTTGTCCTCCTCCAGCACCTCCGACGGCTTGGGCGAGTTGTAGGTCATCGGCGACGGGGCCCCATCGAGGAATTTCTTCTTCAGCTCCTCGCAGTTCTTGGCCACCACGACGATATCGAGACCCGCGGCGCCCAGGTGATTGCGGATGGCCCGGTTCACGTCCTCTCGCGTCAGCCTGGCCAAGCTGTTCTTGAGATAACTGTTGTAATCGGGAATGCCGTAGTACCGGCTGTCGATGGCGTAGCCGAGTTCGGCGCGCTTAGTCTTGGTCAGCAGGTTGACGTATTTGCCGAGGAAGGTGCGCGTGCGCCGGAAGGCTTCCTCGCTCAGCCCCTCCTTGACGAACTTGTCGAATTCGTAGAGCGCCAGGCGCAGGGCAAAGTGCGCCGTCGGCGGCTCCACCGGCCGGATCCAGATCTGGAAGATCTGCTGCCGGCGCGCCAGGTTCGGGTCGGGCTCGAACTGGAACATGCCGCGCGGGAAATACTCGATGTAGGCGTAGTCGCCGTAATTGAGGCCGCGGGCCTGCCGCAGGCGCTCGTAAAGGCGGCCGCCGCTCAGGCGGTGCTGGCCGAGGTAGGACTGCGCCACCAGCAGCGCCGGGTAGTCCGGGTCGCCCCGCGTCACGCCGAGCGGGAAACCGATCGAGTAGGCTACCGAGCGTGTGTTCTTCTCGACTAGCGTCATCTGAATGCCGCGGATGGGCTTGGGCGTCGGCAGGCTGAGCGCCGCGGGCGGCCCGGCGGGGAGCTTCGAGAAATCCTTCTTCACCTGGTTCAGAAAGGCTTCGGGATAGCCGCCGGCCAGGCCGATGATCAGGTTCGCCTGGGTAAACTGCGTGCGATAGAACGCCTGCAAATCGGCGACGGTCATCTTCTCCAGAGCGGAAATCGCGCCGATGTTCTCGTGGCCGTATGGATGGCCGGCGTAGATCTCGTTGTACAGGACCTCCTTGCCCAGCTCCTCGTCGTTGTTGCCGCCGAGCGAGACCCGCAGGTAGTTGACGGCGTCGTCGCGCAGCCGGTTGAAATCGTCCTGCCGCCAGCCGGGGTCGAGCAGCATGGCGCGGAAGATCTTGTAGAACGCCTGCAAGTTGTCGACGTGCGTCGTGCCGGAGAAGGTGATCATCTCCTTGTCGACCTGCTGGGAGACCGAGGTCGCCATCGGAAACATGGCGTCGACGATCTGCTTGTACGTCATCTCGCGCGTGCCGCCCTGGGCCAGGATGGCCGCGGTGAGCGCCGCCACGCCGGGTTTGTCCGCCGGGTCGGAAGCCGAGCCGGTCAGGAACACGAAGCGGAAGGTGACCAGCGGCGACTGGCTAGGCAGCGCGACCACTTTCGGCCCTGCGGCCGCCCACAGGCTCGAGCTCATGATGAGCAATGTCGGAATCCATGCGGTCTTCATTGCGCCTTCCCTCCGGTCAGAGTCACGATGGTCCTGCTGTCTTCGCCAAAATACTTGCGCGCCACGCGCTGAATGTCCTCGGGCGTGACGCGGTCGTAAACCTCATAGAGGCGGTTGATGGTCTCCGGAGTGCGCCGCAATGCGACGAACCGCGCCACCGTGCCCGCGATCGCCTCGCTGTTGTTGAGGCCCAGCGCGAAGCTGTAGCGGAGGTGCCGCTTTACCTGGTCCAGCCGCTCCGGAGGCACCGGACTCGTCTGGAAACCAGCCAGCGTCTTCAGGACGTCTTCGCGCACCGAGTCGATGTCGGCGGCCTTCTTCAGCCGCGTCATCACCGTGAACAGGTAGGGGTCGACCCGGTCCGGGTTGGAGGCGTCCAGCGTATCCACCTTCTGCTCCTGGATGACCACTTTCTGGTACAGTTCCGAGCTTTCCGAAAACCCGAGATAGGAGATCAGGTCCAGCGTGGCCTGATCCTTCTGTTCATCCGAGTACGCCGGACCGTGGAATGCTACGGCCAGCCAGGGCAGCGTCTGAGTCGGCCAGGCGATTTGATTCTTGCGCGCTCCCTGCTGCGCCGGCTCGGCGGGAATCTGCGGGCGGTAGCTGCCCGGCTTCCATGCGCCCCAGTATTTCTCGACCAGCGTGCGCACCGCCGGGGACGCGATGTCGCCGGCCACCACGATGGTGGTGTATTCGGGCCGGTAGTAGCGCTCGAAGAACAGCCGGCTGTAGTCGTACTGATTGGGCATGTCCTGGATGTCCTTGAGGAAGCCCATCGTGGTGTGCTTGTAGGTGTGGCGGTCGAAGGCCGTGTCGCGTAGCACCTCGTACAGCTTGGACACCGGGTTGGCGCTGTTCTTGTTGTACTCGCCGAGCACCGCCAGCGTCTCCGTCTTGAACACCTCGGGCGAGTAGGCGAGGTTCTGGAAGCGGTCGGCCTCCATGCGCAGGATGGGCTCCAGATCCTCCTTGGAGAAGGTGGTGTGGTAGGCCGTGTGGTCGTCGGTGGTGTAGGCGTTCGAGGCGGCGCCGGCCAGCTTCAGAGTGTTCTCATACTTGGCGGGCGGGAAGGCCGGCGTGCCGCGGAACATCATGTGCTCGAACAGGTGCGCGAAGCCGCTCTTGCCGGGCTCGACTTCGTTGCGCGATCCGGTTTGAACTACGATGAACAGGGCCACCACGTTGGGGTAGTCGGTGGGGATCGAGATCAGCCGCAGCCCGTTGGGGAAGTCGTGCTGATCGTACGCATAGGGAAAGGCTTTGCGCGGCGCGTCGGCGGGGAAGGCCGCCACCGCGCCCAAAAGCAGCAAGGCAATCACAGGGACCATAAGCTTCCATCTTAAGCCGCCCTGTTGTGTGGCGCACACACTCGTGTGTGCCGCGTCGCCACTCTTGGCGACGCCGCGCGCGTCGGACCACGGATAGTCCTCAGCTCCCGCGACCAGCCCAGCCTTGACCGGGTTGCTTTCGATGTAGGCCGCAATTCAAACGGGCCGAGTTGGTAGTGGCAGAGATCCTGTGCGGCGGCGGGCAATGGAGGTGTGGCAAGCTGCCGTGCGGGTGCCGGGTAACGAGCAGCCACCGGTCCTGCAAAAGGCGTCGCCATGAGTGGCGACGCGGCACGCCAAGTGCGTGCGCTACGGCAACCTCTAACGTCAACTGGTCAAGAGTGAAAGCGACTAGAGCGTCTTCTGCTCCACGCGGTCCAGGTACAGGTTGGGCACGGGCCGGCTCTGGTGGACGTCGAAGTCCTGGACGTTGCTCAGCGCGAAGGTGGGCGCATCCGCGGAATGCGGCGTCTGGATGTGGGAAAAGCCCGCGCCCTGGACGTCGTCGAGGACGAACGCCGGGCGGGCATCTTCTTTCATGCAGCCGATTTCGATATGGCTCAGCTCGATGCCCTTCACGTGGCGAATGAAGAAGCCGTGGGAGGGCATCGTGCCAAACATCGTGGGCTCGGGATAGGCATTCTCGCGCTCTTGCGGTTTGACCGCGGCGTTCTCCTTGGTCCCGCCGCCCTGGTGGAGAACCTGGATATTGCTCAGCTTCACGTCTTCGATGTAATGGCCGGGGATGCCGCTGATGATGGAGCCAAAACGTGAAACCGAATTCGAGCAGACCAGGTTGCTGACGATCACGCGCCGCAGCACGCCCACCGGAGCGCCTTCGGGACCGCGCATGCGGCTGCCCAGCCGGAGGAAGATGGGTGCGCTGACGATGTCGCGCATGGAGATGTTGGTGATGGTGACGTCCTCGAGCAGCGCGCCGTCCACGGTCTCGAGCGCCAGTCCCTGGCAACCTTCGAAGACACAGTTGGAGATGGTGATGTTCCTGAAGCCGCCGTTGGATTCGGTTCCGAACTTGATCCGCCCGGTGTGGGGAACCCGGACATTGGGCGCGAAGCGCTTGTAGGTGGCGTCGAGCAGCGTGCCCTCTTCGAAGCAGCCGGAGAGGTAGCAGTTGGTGATGGTGACCAACTCGGTGGGCTTCGCGGAGCCGAGCCCATAGGAGCTCTTCAGACAGATCCCGTCGTCCCAGGGCGAGTTGACGGAGCAATTCGACACCCGCACGTTGCGGCAGCAGTCGATGTCGATCCCGTCGCGGTTGGTGTCGATCTGGAGGTTGTCGAGGGTGAAGTTGTCCACCCCGGTGGCCAGAACGCCAAAGTGCCCGCCGTGCAGGATGGCGAAGTCGCGCAGGAGGACGTTGCGACAGTTCTTCAGGGAGATGGCCTTGTTGCCGACGCCGGGCAGCTCCGCTCTGGGCCCCGGCCCGTAGCCCTTGCTGAGGCCCTTACCCCAGACGAGTCCGGGGCCGAGAATGGAGACATTCTCGAGCCCCTCGCCCCACATCAGGCTGTTGCGCCAGTGGCTGTGGCCGAAGTCCTGGAATTTGTCCCATTGGTTCGGCTCCGGCAGGTCATACCCGCCGCTGGCGCCTTGCGGCGGCGGATCGGCGGCCACGATTTTGGCGCCATGGCCGAGGTAGAGCGCGACGTTGCTCTTGAGCCGGATGGAATAGCACAGGTAGCTCCCGGCAGGGAAGCGCACCGTGCCGCCTCCCGCCGCGGCGGCCGCCTCAATCGCCTGGCTGATGGAAGGAGTGTCGAGCGCCTTGCCGTCGCCCACGGCCCCAAATGCTCTCACGTCAAACACACCCGCCGTGGGGCCCGGCCCGGCCGTCTGGGCCGTGCCCTGGCCGGCCCGGAGCAATCCTGCGCCTGCAATGCCCGCGCCCGTCAGTTTCAGGAAATATCGTCTCAGGTACTTGTCAGTGAACATGGATCAGCTCCGCGAAGCAGGCTGCGACAGACACGATGATATCACCGGGCCGGGAAGTACGGCTCAGCAGCGGGTCACAGGACCGCAGGTTCATGCCGATAAGAAGTGTTGGGACTCTGCGTGTCAACGGCGTCAACACTGCGAAGCTGTCTGGCGGTCGCGCTGCTGGGCTGCGGCACGGTGGGAGCACCCACCGGGCCATCCCTCGCGGGTGGCGGGGCAACGGCCCCAATGGTTTCCATCGAGGCGCTGGGAGCCCGAAGCCGGTTCCCCCCGGGCACTTCAGTGTGCGTTCGTGGCACCATCACTTACTTCGACGAGATCAACGGATTCATGTACTTGCAGCAGGAAAGGGCCGGGGTTCGGGTGGACATTCGCGGCAGTGGGCTGGCGCTGCGCTACGGCCAGCAGGCGGAGACGTGCGCCCTGACCGGCCCCGGGGAACAGGCGCTCACGCTGGTGCAGCCCAGGATTACGGTGTTGAGCACGCTGGGGATGCCCCAACCGGCGCCCGCCAGCGGGACGGATCTTGCCACAGACCGCCTGGAGGGCGTTAGGACAGAAGTGCGAGGTGTGATCCGGACCGCTGTCATCGAGCGCACCGGCCGCCTGGGCATGGACATCGACGTAGACGGCCGGCGGCTACGAGCCCATGTGATGGAATACGCAGGGGTTGCCTTCGTCGATCTACCCGACGCGGCAGTCCGGCTCAAGGGAGTGCTCACGAGCAGTTCCGACGTGAATGGCGGGCGGGTTGCCGCCCACCTCTGGATACCGGACTTTGGCCAGGTCACCATTGAGAAGCCCGCGCCGAAGGTGGAGGCGCTGCCCAGGATGCCGGCCGGTGAGCTCAGGCGCTCAGCGCTGGCCAACGGGTGGCGCCACCGCGTCGTGCTGCGCGGGGTTCTCTCGGCGCTGGGAGCCGGGCGTGGACTTCGTTTCACCGACACTACCGGCGAGGCAGAAGTTGTCACTGCGCCCGGCGGAACTGCCTATGTGGGAGGTGAGGTTGTCGTGATCGGGTTCCCCGAGATCCACTCGGGCGCGCTGGTGATCGAGGATGCTGTGGTGCGGCCGGTCGCGGACTCGCGAAGACGGCCGCTTCGAGTCCTAACTACGGCCGCAACGGTCCGCGCACTGCCGCCCGTGGAGGCCGGCGTGGGGTACCCCGTCAAGCTGCGCGCCACCGTCACCTACTACGATCCCGTCTATATGACGCTCTTCGTGCAGGACCGCACCACCGGCGTCTACATCGATCTGCGCGGAAGGCTGGCCCCGCAACTCAAGGCGGGTGATGAGGTCCAAATAGAAGGTACGACCGGGCCCGGCGACTTCGCTCCCGTCATCAGGGCGTCGCGCATCACCATTCTGGGGCTGGCGGGCCTTCCGCAGCCCGATAATCCCGGCATAGACGGTTTGCTCCGGGGGCAGTACGACAGCCGGTGGGTGGAGGCAACCGGTGTGGTGCAGTCGCTCGGTGAAGAGAGCGGGCACGGCGTCCTGGAGATTGTCGAGGGGACGCACAGGTTCAGGGCTCATGTCCTCGCGCCACCATCCACGCTGATGGATCTGGTCGACGCGCGGGTGCGGGTCCGCGGCGCCTGCGGCGCGCTGTTCAATGAGAAGCGCCAACTGTTCGGGATCCAGTTGCACGTTCCCGGCCGGGAGCAGGTGAGCGTGCTCGAGCCGGGAGCACGGGATCCCTTCGCTCTGCCGGCTCGGAGCCTCAGCACGCTCATGGGGTTCTCTCCGGAATCGGCGGGGCACCGCGTCCACATCCGCGGCGTAGTGACACTGCGGCAGATGAGCGGCTTGGTTTATGTTGAGGATGGAACCGGGGCCGTGAAGGTGCGCCTGGCCGGCCCTCAACGCGCTGAACCCGGCGACGTGGTGGATGCCGTCGGGTTTGCCGCCCTCGGCCAGCTCACGCCCGTGCTGGACCGCGCCGAGCTGCGGCTGGCCCAGTCCAATGGCCGGATCCAGCCCGCCCGCCTTGCGGCAGCGGAAGCCCTGGAAGGGCAGTACGACTCGCGTCTGGTCGAGGTGGACGGCGTGGTCGTGGACCACTTGACGACGGCCACCGAGCAGATCCTCATTCTGCAGGCCGGGAGCACGATGTTCCACGCATACCTGGACCAGGCACTGGGACACCTCTCGTGGCCCAGAAACGGGGCGCTGGCGCGGCTCACGGGCGTCTGCTCGGTCCAGGTGGATGAGGGGCGCGTGGTGGCGTTGCCAACGGCCTTTCGGGTGTACCTGCGGTCACCGGCCGACATGACGATCCTGCACAACGCCCCGTGGTGGACCACGCGGACCGGCTCCCAGGTGATCGGCGTCATGGCGATTTCGTTCCTGGTAACGTCGGCCTGGGTCTTCGTCCTGCGCCGCCGCCTTCGCAGGCAGACCGCGGTGATCGAGAAGAAGCTCGCGGAGGAGGAGGGTCTCAAGGAGCAGGCGCAGGCGGCAAGCCGGGCGAAAAGCGAGTTCGTCGCCAACATGAGCCACGAGATCCGCACCCCCATGAATGGCGTGATCGGGATGCTGTCTCTGGCCTTCGAAACCGACTCGGAGACGGACCAGCGCGAGTATCTCGGCGACGCACTTGCCTCGGCGCGCTCGCTGATGGACCTGTTGAACGACGTTCTGGATCTCTCGCGCGTCGAAGCCGGGCGGATGGAGCTGGAGCAGGCGCCCTTTTCGCTGCGCGAGGTGCTGGAGGAAGCCAGGAGGGCGATTGCGCCGCGGGCGGCGGAAAAGAAGCTTGCTCTCACGGTCCACTGTCACGCGGACACTTCCGAATGGGTCGGCGGAGATCCGGTCCGCCTGCGGCAGATCCTGATCAACCTGCTGGGTAACGCGGTGAAGTTCACCGGCCGGGGCGAAGTCTCACTGGGTGTCGAGCCACTGCCCGATTCGCCGCACGGCGCGGGCGTGCTTTTCTCCGTAAGCGACACCGGCATTGGAATCGCGAAGGAGAAGCAGCGCCTGATCTTCGAGCCGTTCCGGCAGGCCGACGGCTCGATGACCCGCAAGTACGGCGGCAGCGGACTGGGGCTGGCCATTTGCGCCCAGCTTGTCCGCATGATGGGCGGGCGGATCTGGGTCGAGAGCGAGCCCGGCCGGGGCAGCGTTTTCCACTTCACGGCTCAGTTCGCGCCGGTCGAGGCCGGGGAGATTCCGCAGAGAGCGCACACAGCCGCCGAATTGACCGGCGCCTCTCCAGTCGCGCCCAACCTGCGAATCCTGCTGGTGGAGGACAACCGCATCAACCAGAAGATCGCAACGCGGATGCTCGAGAACCAAGGGCATCGCGTCGCGACGGCCGAGAACGGCAGGCAGGGGGTAGATCGTTTTCGCGACGGCTGCTTCGATGCCATTCTCATGGACGTCCAGATGCCGGAGATGGATGGATTCGAAGCTACCCAGGCCATCCGCACCCTCGAGGCCGGCACGGGACACCGGATTCCGATCATCGCCATGACCGCTCACGCGATGAAGGGCGACCGCGAGCGTTGTCTGGAAACCGGCATGGATGGTTACGTTTCCAAGCCCGTCGCCGCGGAGGATCTGCGCACGGCGATTCTCGACGCGATGGGATGCGGCGAACGTCCCACGCGGTGACGCCTCGGGCGGCGGCCCTACCTTACGCGACCGGGCGGTAGCGAACCGATCACGATGAACTTCGACTCGTAGGGCTCGAGCGCCAGGGGCACCCGCAAGCTGCCGCCCGCCATCGGAGCGCCGGCCAGGACCTCAATGCGGCCGGTGGCCGCGTCCCAGAGTTGCGCGCGCCCTCGCCCGGCCACGAGCGCGGTGCGCGACTGCTTCTCGCCGCTCTCGTTGAAGAAGAAGTATAGGTCGGCGTCGCGCCAGCCCCGGTGCAGGTACTTCAGCGCGGGGCAGGGGCGATCCAGGGCCACGTCCGGCCGGGGCAGGGCCTCGAGCACGCGCGGCGTCACCTGCCCCGACGGCTCCCGTACCGCCCAGCTCAGATCCGGCGGCCCCCCGGCCTTCAGGAACGTTTTCTCCACCACCAGGGAAGGTGTGCGCCCGAGGAAGACGACCTGGCCGCCCAACTTCGCGAACACGCGCAGAAGCTCGAGGGCGTCCCGCGAGATCGCACTCGAAGAGGGAATGACGACGGCACGGTACGACTGGCCACTGAGGTTCTTGAACGCGCCGCCCTCGAGCGACATCAGCGAGGCCAGCGACTGCTCGTCCACGAAGTCGAAATCGCGCTGCTGCTCCATGAGTTGCTGCGTGATCTCCAGGGTGCTGCGGTTGGCATCCTCGTCGCCGAGCCACAGGCTGGTGGTGGGGTGATACAGGGCGATCTCGGCGGCCGGCCGTCCCATCGACATCAGGTAGGAGGCGCGGTTCCCGTAGCGGATGAAGGCCGCCAATGGTTCCGGGGAAGAACTCGTCAAGCCCCGAATCCACAGCAGATTGATCCCACGCACGAGCTGGTGGTCAAACACCCATTTGCCCCGCTCGGGCGACCCGGCGCGGTCGAAGCCAGCGCCTTCCTCGGTCCAAGCGCGCGGCCTGCCGAACAGGTGCGCCGCCGAGCCGGCCAGCTTGGGGAAGTCG
>Ga0187882_1002882_pt1 | contig 15328 bp, 15 predicted proteins | sample June2016WEW_19_1_3_FD_132991 | JGI IMG/M metagenome (GOLD analysis project Ga0187882, IMG submission 132991) | Peatland microbial communities from SPRUCE experiment site at the Marcell Experimental Forest, Minnesota, USA - June2016WEW_19_150 | ecosystem: Environmental > Terrestrial > Soil >...
CTCGTACCCAATCACCTCTGCGCCAGTATTTTTAGCAACTTTATTCATGCCCGAAGCATCGAATAGCGCCGGTCCAGCCGCCCTCTCCCATTCGCCAATTATCACACGCTTGGGTCTAAACTCATTTAAGATATGGATTAATGCCTCTACGACTCGCGGATCCGTATTGCACGCAACTTGTGGCGGTTCAAGAAATACACAGTTAGGCTTAATGAGGACAACGTCGCCTTGTTTTACAAACTTGCCCATACCGCCCAGCGGCTTGAGGCACTCCGTAAGCATCGCTTGTATGAACCTAACATCTTCGCGACTGTAGTTGTCTTTGTATGGCGGGACTTTATCCTCTTTGACGATTACTACGCGAGGCTTGATTTTGCTCTTTTCCTCCAAAATCTCACGTTCTCTCTCGGATTGTTAATCTTTCACGCGTATATAACGCCAAATAATATATGGTATGTAATTACCAATATTCTATAATCCGGGAGTCAACGACATGTCGGACGGCTAGTTGAAGTGGATTGCTGCTGGTGTTTTGTAGTCTCCTGTCCCGAAATCGAAAGCTGGATCTCATACTGTTGTAATTATTTCACCTGACGAGATGGGACAGATAACTAGGCTCGGACAGGAGTCGAACAGGCAACTTCTTCCCCCGGTCAAGACAGCTTTGGGTATTCAGCCCGACATCATAGTCATCGAGGGTTTCGCGTCAATGTTGAAACATTTTTCGCGTCCGTTGCTGACTCTCGTTATGGCAAGAGATGAGGACGACCTGTCAAGGTCGCTGGACAGGGTGCGTCGCTCCGTCTTTGCAGTTTCAGGGCGAATAGCTGAGACCGCTAGTAAGGCGAGTCACAATAAGATTCCCATTTTGAAATATCCTACAGATCGTGAGCGCCTGTTAAGAACCAGTTCCAACACTCTACAATTGTGAGTCTCTCTACAATTGACCTAACTGGCGTGTAAACCCTGAATCTCTTTCTCGTTCCGGCTAACCGATCATTGAAAGCATTTCGTATTCTTGCATGCATGATCCTAATGATCCTCAGCTGAACCTCGCGTGTTCAAGTCTGCTGAAGAGCGTTACGTCGATCTCCTGCCCCTTTCGAATAGCGGTATTTGGCGGGATTAGTACAAAGCCGTTTGCTTTGGACAGAACTCATTATGTTCGTTCCCCCGTGAATTGGTTCGCCAAGCAGTATAGGATCCAATCATGCCCTCTCCCAACTCTCCACAACTGTTCGTCTCTTTAATATAGAGAGACACATGTGGGTAGCTAGCTTACGCCGCGTGATTTTTTTTGAAGTAAACCTATTAACCATGCGCCACTCATCGAGGACAACATGGCAACATCGACTAAACCAGTCGTTGGCTTCATAGGACTAGGCAATATGGGCAAGCCTATGGCCAAGAATGTTTGCAAAGCGGGCTATCCGCTCATCATCTTCGACATCATCTCAGAGCGAATGGAGGAACTGAAACAGGTGGGCGCAAGGGGAGTATCGGGTCCAAAGGAGGTCGCTGACAAGGCGGAGATCATAATCACGATGCTGCCTAGTCCGTCAGCTGTACAAGACGTAATCATGGGCAAGCACGACAAAGATGAAGGATGGCCAGGTCTCATCGAAGGAATCCGTCATGGCAAAATCGTCATAGACATGAGTACAAACAAACCAACCTTGTCAGCGAGGCTTGCTGAAGAAGTCAGAAGAAAAGGCGGGGAAATGATAGATGCATCCGTTTCTGGCAGCGTTAAGCCCGCTACGGATGGCACTCTAGTCATCCTAGCAGGCGGCAAGAGGGAAACGTTGGAGAAAGTAAGGCCGGTTCTTGAAACGATGGGAAAGAAGATCTGGTACATAGGAGGAAACGGTACAGGATGCTTTGTAAAGCTAGCCCTGAACATGCACTTGGCAACCATGATGGTCTCTTTTGCAGAGTGCTTTGCGTTCGGCGCCAAGTCCGGGCTAGATCCAGCGGTTATGCTGGAGATATTCAACAACAGCATCATGAAGACGTATGTTTCAGAGACGAAAGGCCAGAAAGTCCTCAACGCAGATTGGAGCACCGCATTTGCGTTGTCCCTGATGGCGAAGGATATCGACCTTGCTGCCGAGTCGGCGAAGGATGTGAAGATGCCTCTTCCACTGCTTAGTGCGGCTAGGGAGGTCTATCATGCTGCCATGGCAAACGCCAAAGACGATCTAGACTTCTCGGCAGTCGCGACGCAGATTGAGCAGATGGCGAACGTGAAGATTGCGTCTGACCAAAAAGCCTAGCCGAAAGCGTGACATGGCGATAGAATTACCAGAAGTGTGCTAAGTCAGGAGCATGAAAGAATCACCTGGAGTCGAAAAGTAGCTACATGGCACTCTATTCAGCCGCCCTTGAGAACTAAGCTCGCAAGTCAAAATGGACGAGTATTCCGAGCGAAACAGGCTTCACCGAAGGTGTGAATGTGGTAACGCGCACATCTTCGACGCGCTTCGATGTCTTTTCCGCAGAGACCTTGACCACTTTCATTGCCAAATCTTACCTTGGCATGGACCTGTGAATGCCCCCTCGTCCAAGCTTTCAAGGTCCCTGAAACCTACATCGATCGCGGCAGAAATGTGATCTTCAGTCAAATCCTCGCAAAGGCAAAATAACCACTTTCCATTCAGAGTCGCGTCATATTGTATCGACGTGAAGTCGTCATAATTGAGGTGACAATTATCGTCGGCCGGCATGTGTGGAATCGTTCTCTATGACAGACAGGTACGGATATGTCCGAGTTTTCATTGGCGCCTCGATCGTATGGGGTCCCCAAAATCACCGTTAATGCCTTGCGCTTTGTTGACTTGCCCATACCACTCGTTTTGGGAACGGACGACTTAGGCTTTCAGAATCGCAGACTGCAACTGTCCTCGTCGTTCACGTATCGAATGACATTGATTTTTCTATTTTTGCGTAAATATATTCGGCAGTGTTATAGGAAAGATGCGACCACCTTCAAGCTTGCTGAGTCACGAGCGAAGTATGGGGAGCGTTTGGATGAGAGTTCTGGTAGTAGGTGGCGCAGGCTACATGGCCGAAGCTGTCGAGAGAGACCTTCTAGAGATTGATGCGTCTGATGTTTCAGAAATCACGGTCGCAGACAAAGCCGCGCAAGCGGTGAAGCTAAGGGTTGCCGAGCTAGAGAGCTCAAAAGTAGAGGGGTGCGTTATAGACATACATGACCATGCCAGCCTGGTGAATCAGATTAAGAAGCATGACATTGTTGTGAACGCAGCTTCAAGTACCACTACATACGAAATCGCAAAGGCCGCTTTGCTAGCCGAACGCAATCTCGTTACATTACTCACATTGAATACCTCTCTCGCGGCTCCCGGAGCTCCCGTAGACGAGTTTGGTCAGTTAACCGAGGAATTTTGCCGCCGCTTTGACGATGAATACAGAAAAGCCAATCTCATTGGGGTTATGGGACTGGGAAGTATGCCCGGGACATCTAACGTTCTAGGAAGATATCTAGGAGACAAATTTGACACCATCGAGACAATGGACTTTAGCTATGTATACGCTCATTTGAGTGAGCAAAAGACGTTCTTTCCGTTTGATGCACTTGGCATGATAATGCAATATAGCCAGCCTGCATTGGTCTTCAGAGATGGGAAGTACGTGAAACTACCTCCGCGAAGTGGCCGAGAATCTGCTCATTACCCAGAACCGATTGGTACGGCTGAGAGATTCTATATCGATCATACAGAAGCAACTGACTTTTCCCGGCACTACAGGGATAAGGGAATACTGAATGTGGGTACAAAGACGGGTTGGAGTCGAGGGTTTCTACAAAACATGGAGTTTCTTGACAGCTTGGGAATGCTCGATTTGCAACCAAGGAAAGTGGGTGATGCTAGCGTAGTTCCCGCTGAGGTTCTGACCTCAGGACTTACTGGAAGGGTCAAGAAAAGCGCAGCAACACATGAGTACGGATGCATGAGACTAGAAATACGAGGGAAGATAGCCGGCCAAAGAATTGAGTACACAGCAGACGTATTGAGTACCCCCTACAGAAATCTTGGTGTGACTCAGCATAGAACTGGGATTCCAGCCGCCATAGGAGTCCACATGATTGCGAGAGGTAGCATCACAAGCAAAGGATGCTATTCTCCAGACTATGGTGTTGACCCTGAGGTCTATTTTCATGAGCTCCAGAGAAGACGAATTCAAGTCTCGTATAGCGTGAAGTATCTTCTTTGAATGCAGATAGGGGTCAACGGAAGTGCATATTCTGGCTGTTGGTGCACTTTGCGCCGAGGCAAAGACCGCTCAGGGAAAAGTTGTCCGTTAGCTGATGGCAACCTGCCATAACAGCACCGCGAGTTTACCCGACCTCTGGGATACCTACCAGGGCAGAGCGCCCGACGAATACAAGAACGCAACCAGATTCTTCGAAAAGACCCAACTCACTAGAGGTCTGAGGACACTACTGGATGTTGTCGAGCGACGCCTGCAAGGCAAGGGCGGAGACCCAGTCATACAAATTCAAACCCCCTTCGGAGGAGAAAAGACCCACGCACTCGTTGCGATGTATCACAAGGCCAAGGAATGGAATGCAAAAACTGTAGTTATCGTCGGCACAGCAATGAGCAAAAAGGACACCATCTGGGGCATGATCGAGAAACAACTTGCCGGAAACGTCAGCAAACTCAGTGGCGAAGTTTCTCCGGGCAGAGAGGATCTAAGAGCAGTTCTAGCCTTCGCTCTGAACCAAAACATCGTCTTCCCCGGCAATCCACCGACGCTAACTCCGCTCCTGGGCTCGAACCGCCCCCAACCTTCTCCACACTCAAGTATTCGCTCCCCTTCAGTTGGTCGCGTACCTCCATCGTACTTGGCCCGAGAGGGTCCTTATGCAGGATTTGGCGTATTCAGATTGATTTAGGCTCGCTCGTTTACTGACTAAACTCGGCCCTCCAAGATTCTGGTTTTGGTAATTTCGACATTCTGCCCCATAGCCACTTCCTGTTTTATGAATTCGTCAGCAGGTTCCACAAGCCCTGGGAGAAAACACCCCTTCGCTTTGATCTGGCCCTTGGCCAGCAGCACAGCAACCGTTCCGAGTGGACTACCATTTCTAAATGTTCCACCCGGGGCTCCGAATCTCGCACATCCCATGTTCTTAAGTTTTTGCACGAGGCCCTCGGAAGGCCACTCCTGGATGTTGTACTCTATCTTCTGGCCATCTTTAGTTCCTTTGACAATGACCCCGCCCCCGTGGCGGATATCCGGGGCCTTTTTTGTCTCAGGAGGCTGATTGTTTGCTAACGCAAAAAGTACAGTAGAGGGAGATATCATCTGGCCATTAACATCTATTGGTTCTGTTTTGTTAAAGCCAAGGCCTGCAAGGAACTTGCATTTCTCGTTAAATTCAATTCCAAGGGCCTCTTTAAACGTGATGTTTGGAATATCGGGGAAATTTTCATGGCAGTAAACCAACGACTCTCCGGCCAATCCAGCCACCAGAGTTGTTCCGATGGGGCCTTTAAAGGTGAACATCTCTGGTTCGGCTCGTGGTGGCAGCTCCACCATCTTCCCGTCTTTCACGTGCCTGGAAGGTAAAGTAAAATGGTGCAGTATTATACCCCCGAGTTGAATGCCCCAGTATAATTGACGGCTATGCTCTGATGTCGGAACGATGTCGACAACAGACCATCTGAAATCTACACTCGCTGTCTTATCCAATCTCTCAATTGCATAATGGGCTAAGATGTTGTCTAACCCGGGAGAAAAGTACATGTTGACGATTGCCAAAAGTCCTTTCTTTTTGAATTCCCTGTCCAACTCCAGCCGTGCTTTCTCAGCACCGAACCCACTATCCATGTAATTAGCACCCGCTTCAAGTGCGGCTTTCGCTTGTGGCAGTTTGTCAGCAAGGCCCGAAACGTTTAGCACCAAGTCATAGCCTTTTATCACTTCGGTCAATGCATCGTAATGATTAAGGTCGAGGATCTTAGCGGAGAACCTCTTATCATCCAACCACGCGACTTCCTCTTTCAATTTGGCTCCATTTATGTCCGTGACCAATACTTCTGAAATGTCCTGTTGTTCCTTCAAATACGTTAAAAGGGAGAGGCCAATTATGCCGCAGCCAGCAAGAACTATTGCTTTCATGTTTTCTAGTTCCTCGGATGAGCTATTTGAACGATATAAATGTGGTTTGTGTTATCCCATGACATCTTGCACATCTCCGAAGAAGACTTCTGCTGGCGTTTTATAGTTTAGTGACATGCGTGGTCTTTCGTAGTTGTAGTATTGGATGAATTTCCTGTGGAGAGGGAATCGAGCGTGTTCAAGGTCGTAGGTGCGGAACCAATGTTCAATCTTCCCTTGCGTTGTGGGTTTTCCGATGCCTCCAGCAGCTTCGCTTGGGAGATTCTTCCTGTAAGCTTGACGAGTCCATACCTGTAACACGTAAGGAATCCGCCATGCCTGAACGAGAGCTTCGTGGAGTGATGCCTGAAGCACATGAACTTGGCGAGCTTCCATTCGACAAAGCTTTGAAGATGGTTGTATGTCTCGGATGCGTTGGAGTCGCGTTACAAAGACCGCTCAGGGGAAAGTTGTCCCTTTAGCTGATGGCAACCTGCCATAACAGCACCTCGAGTTTACCGTTTGAAAGTCAGTATGAGCTTTAATATGGATAAAGCATAGGAACAGTTGGAGAAGCCTTCCAAGCATCAAGCTGACGGAAACATGAGATCATGGCTGTTTAGGTCTTTGAAATCTAATACAGTAATGAACTGGGAGTTTTCAGTAGTTCTTCTTGGTCTGAAGATGAAGCTTGCATTTACAGCAATGAGACATTCGTCCTTCAAGGCTCGCCTCAAGGAGAAGAATTTGACTGTCCAGATAAAACTCAAGGACAACTCACGCGGCAGATATTTCACCCTCAAGGAAGGGAAGATTACTTCAAAAAATGGTATTCACGTGAGTCCGGATATTACGCTAAGCTTCGCAAGTGCCCAAGTTGGACTTGACATGCTTCTGCCACCTCGGAACCAACTGGCTGTGATTAACGCCATGAAGAGCTTCCAGGTGGGGTTGACGGGTCCCGAAGAGTTGAGCAACTGGTGGATGGAAACACTAAGCTTCATGCTGAGTGCGGGCACGAAATATGGAAAGAACGTTGGGAAGGGGGTGATGAGATACACCACTAATACTAACGGTGGTCCTCTCTTTGTCTACGTTAAGGACGGCAAGATCTTACGACTCACGCCTATTGATTTTGATTACGAGGATTCGAAATCTTGGATCATCGAGGCTAGGGGCAAGCGTTTTTCGCCGCCCAGCAGGACGACCGTCTCCCCTCATGCTCTCCTATTCAAGTCTATCGTCTATTCGCCGGAGAGGATTCTACACCCCCTCAAACGGGTTGATTTTGACCCCAAGGGTGAACGAAACTGTCAGAATCGTGGAATTTCAAACTACGAACCCATAAGTTGGGAGGAGGCCCTTGACGTTGTGGCGAATGAGATAAAGCGAGTAAAGAGAACTTACGGTCCTGGGGCTATTCTGAACGGGAGCGGATCCCACCACTTATGGGGGGTCTTGGGCTACTGGCTAGGCGCAAGGCTTCGATTTTTCAACAACATCGGCTGGACGCCGGTTGTACATAATCCAGACAGTTGGGAAGGCTGGTACTGGGGGGCGATGCATCATTGGGGCCAGAGCATGCACCTCGGCGCTCCGGAAAGTTACGGTACCGTTGAAGATTGTCTCAAAGAATCTGAGATGGTGGTTTTCTGGTCCAGTGACCCAGAGACTACCAGTGGAATTTATGCCGCCTTTGAAGGCACCGTCCGGCGTCAGTGGTTAAAAGAACTCGGGATCAAAATGGTACACATAGACCCTTACTATAACCACACGGCCGCCTTACTTGGCGGCAAGTGGCTTGCTCCAAGACCGGCAACGGACAACGCCTTAGCCCTGGCGATTGCTTATGTGTGGATTATCGAAGGCCTCTACGACAAGGAGTACGTTGCGAAACGTACCCATGGATTTGACCAATGGAAGGACTATGTTCTCGGTAAGGAAGATGGAATTCCCAAGACTCCAGAATGGCAGGAGGATGAGACAGGAATCCCGGCAAAAGATGTGAGAGCTTTAGCTAGGCGGTGGGGAACGAAAAAGACTTCCCTCGCAGCTGGAGGGGTATCAGGTTTCGGTGGCGCTTGTCGCTCTGCCAACGGGAACGAATGGGCCCGTTCCATGGTCTGTCTAATGGCTATGCAGGGCTTGGGCAAGCCTGGAGTGAATATGCAGGGAGGCATGCAACAGGGAACACCAGTAAACACGAGTTTCTATTTTCCCGGGTATGCTGAGGGAAGTCTATCCGGAGACCTAGAACGCACTGCCCTTCCAATTACTCTTTTTTCCAGATTCCCACAACTTCCTTCCGTTAACACTGTCTATCAGCAAGTGCCTAGGCTGAATATCCCCGAGGCAATCCTTGACGGTCATACTTACGGTTATCCCACTGACTCCAAGACGATCGAAGGTCAGTTCCGCAGGTTTGAGTATCCGGCCCCAGGATATCCACCCGTTAAGATGTATTACAAGTACGGAGGCTCCCACATTGGCACGATGGTTGACACAAATCGCTATGTTAGGGCCTATCGATCCGACGGGCTTGAATTTGTTGTCAATCAGTCCATCTGGTTTGAAGGTGAAGCCAAATTTGCAGATATCATCTTGCCAGCGTGCACCAGCTTTGAACGATGGGATATCAGTGAATTCGCCAACTGCGCTGGGTACATGCAGCATAGCTTTACTCAGGTCAATAACCGCGTAATCGTCATGCAACACAAGTGCATCGAACCTCTGGGGGAGTCAAAATCAGATTTCCAGATCTTCCTTGAGATAGCAAAGAGACTGGGATTTTCCTTAATCTTTTCAGAGGGTGTAACAGAACTTGATTGGTGTAAGCGGCTATTCGACGCAACCGATCTCCCCAAGGCTATAACCTGGGAGAAGTTCCTGGCGAAAGGCTACTACGTAGTCCCTGCCCCGAAGGAGGAACTGAGAGATCCGGTTTCCTTCAGATCATTTGCAGAGGACAGGCTAAAAGATACGCCGGAGATAGCGCCGTTACCGGCCGACTACGGCGAACAAGTATTCAGAGGACTTCAGACTCAATCAGGCAAACTTGAGTTCGTCTGTTCAAGCCTACAACGATTTGATCCTGACGATCCGGAAAGACCTGTGATGACCAAGTACATGCCTTCCTGGGAGGGCCGTCACACGACCGAACTTTATCAAAAGTACCCGTTGCAATTGATAACTCCCCACCCTAGGTATAGCTTTCACACCATGGGCGACGGCAAACATAGCTGGATCAACTACATCAAGGAACACCGAGTGCTAATTGACGGATACCCCTACTGGATCATACGGATTAACTCTGAAGATGCTGCAGCACGGGGAGTCAAGGAAAACGACTTGGTCAAAGTGTTCAATGACCGGGGAACGGTTATTTGCGCGGCTCAGATAACCGAAAGGGTGCCCCCCGGAACAGTACACTCGTACGAGTCGTCTGCGGTATATGATCCCGTAGGAGAACCAGGCTCATCGCCGGATCGCGGAGGATGCATGAACATATTGACACCTAGCCGGCCCATTATCAAGAAATCTCACAGTATAGCAGCAAATTCATGCCTCGTTCAGGTAGAGAAATGGCGGGGAGGTCTAACATGAAGAAATGGTTCTTCATTATTGATGTAGAGAAATGTGAGAACTGTGGGAACTGTTTCTTATCCTGCAAGGACGAGCACGTAGATAATGAGTGGCCGGGATATGCGGCACCGCAGCCCAATCAAGGTCAAAGCTGGATACAGATCCAGGGAAAGGAGAGAGGAAAGTACCCGTTCATCGATGTGGCCTACCTGCCTACACTGTGCATGCACTGTGAAAATGCTCCATGTATCAAGGCAGCAAAGGACGGGGCAATATACCAGAGACCTGACGGCATCGTCATCATAGACCCGCTCAAGGCAAATGGACGCAAGGATCTTATCGATTCCTGTCCGTATGGTGCGATTCAATGGAACGAGCAACTTCAGCTTCCTCAAAAATGCACTCTTTGCGCTCACCTACTTGATGAGGGATGGAAAGAAACTCGATGTGTGCAATCTTGCCCGACAGGAGCACTCACGATACGTCGCGTCGAAGACACTGAGATGCACCAAATCATCGAAAACGAAAAGCTCGAAGCATATCAGTTAGAACATGACGCGAGTCCTCGCGTTTACTACAAGAATCTGTACCGATTTACGCGATGTTTTATCGGCGCCAGCGTTGCGATGCGAGTAGATGGCAAAGAAGAATGTGTCGAAGGTGCAAGGGTGACTCTGCTAAATTCGGCCAACGAGACGATTGGGCAGAGTACGACAGACAACTTCGGTGATTTCAAGTTCGATAACCTTGAGGAGAACAGTGGCAAATACACGCTCCGGATTTCCTTTGCGGGTCGTGATACGAAAACCGTTGAGGTAGAACTAACAGGTAGTATCAACGCGGGCACTATCTTCCTCTGAGCGATGTTTTTTCCTAGTCGTGCTCGTATCATTTCCAATAATAGTCGCTCTACTTTATCCTATTAGCAAAGTCAATGTGCTCAGATTTCTGTTTGGAATGCGAACGAAGACACGCTCTTCAGAGTCAAAATCACACGAATACCTTAGAGGAGCGTGAAGTAATTCATGAGTAGTCGTCGTTCGAATACGAGGATCGAATCACTAACAGACCTCATATTCTATCTCAGAAGGCTGGGGGCTTTTTGCAGGAAACATGAGCTTTTACCGGCGGATTTTGCGCAGATGGATTTGAAACGCGCGGAACAACTCCTAATGGAGCACGTCCCTGAGGCTGAGGATCACATGCACAATAAAAGAAATAAACTCATTTCGCCGTTGGTTCAGCGTCTTGGTCGATGCCTACGATCCGTCTGGTCGTTCACGTGGGATTATCGTATAGTTCGAGCGTTTCGCCTCATGAAAATAACGAATACTCCCCCCAGCAATAGGTTATTTTCTTTCCTCTTACTCCTTTCAAGTATTGAGTTACGGCTGGTGGAGTCACGTCAAGGACGCGTGATATCTGATTCACTCTGAATCCCATGTGTAGCAGTCGGTTGGCGACGCTTGCGCGGACTAACGGAAGCATTTTCTCCTCACTATTTGCTCTCATGCTCTTCACTGAGGCGTTAACTAACGGTGTTAATGGGGAGTGTTAACGTGGTAAGAGACTTCCTCCGTTGATGGTTGTTGCACAAATGATCTGATTACCTAACCGTTTACTCCTGTATCAATAAACCCCGGATCACTTGGCTACGGGAGCTTCCTGACTTGGACCATTAAGAAGAGGTAGTATTCGATGCGTTGTCATTAGAGTTACCATCGTTTCACGGGTTTCCTCCGACATGGCTGTTCGCATCGTTCGATTCCCCATGTACAACCCGGCGATGGGTACCGCAATCAGACCGGACAATCGACAAGTGGACATGTCCGATTGCTACATGGCCTACAACTGCAACAATGCCTATTATGAATAGTAGAAGTGCAATAAGCCAACCCGGTGGGCCGAGGAAAAGCAGGAATTTTTGTCGGTTAAGCATAGTTGGGCCGGCTAGTCTTTTCCCAGCATTGACAAGCGTCGTTTCAGAGTTCATACGCCAAGATGGTATAGTCCGACCCACGATCCAAACCTCGACACAACACTTTGTTTAAGCCCTGTTTGTCGCTATTTGCAGCACTTGCGAGATTTGGGGCAGATTTGATTGCGTCGCATCTCCTTGAGGGTAATTATCCCTTCTGTCAAGATTACGGGTGACAAGCCCTCCTCAAAAACATTTGAAGGTTTTCGGTGAACGTGATGATCAGAGTTAGGATGGTGCGTTTCTAGATTCAGGCAACTATGCATTGTGACACTTTCGTTTTTCATGTTGGTGCATGGCCTAGGTATATTCAACGCGAGAGGCTAAGACCTACGTAAGAGCTTAATATGAAATCCAATGTGAAAGACGCATGGCCAACACTAGGATTTTCTTCACTTCGGACGTGCACGGATCGGAAGTCTGCTTCCTGAAATTCTTGAATGCGGCCAAATTCTACCAGACAAACGTGCTAATATTGGGTGGCGATATCACTGGCAAAATGATTGTTCCGTTGGTGGAACAAGGAGATGGGAGTGCGGTCGCCGATTTTCTTGGAATTCGTGAAGTAGTGAAGACCCCCGACGAGCGGCAGGCCCTAGAAAAGAGGATTAGGAACAGCGGGTACTACCCATATTCGACGAACCCTGACGAATTCGAAAAACTTCAAGCCGACAAGAACTTGGTCAACGAACTCTTTTCGAAGGTGATGGCAGCAGGGGTTCAGAGGTGGGTTGGGATTGCCGATCAACGCCTCAAGGGAACGAACGTCAAATGCTACGTTAGCCCTGGAAATGATGATCGCTTCAACATCGACGATGTGCTCCGAGCCTCAACTGGAATCATCTACCCAGAGGAAGAAGTTGTCTCAATCGATGACCACCACGAAATGATTACGAGCGGATGGGCAAACACAACCCCTTGGAAAAGCCCCAGGGAGGTACCGGAAGAAGAGTTGATCAAGAAATTCCAACCAATGATGGATAAGGTTCAAAATATGGGGACCGCGATCTTCAATTTACATATTCCTCCATACGAGACTCCGATCGATCTTGCCCCGGAGCTTGACGCAACCCTCAAACCGGTAATCAAAGGCGGAGCAATGAGCATGATCCACGTCGGAAGCAAAACCGTGAGACAACTGATAGAGCAAAATAAGCCAATGCTCGGACTCCACGGCCATATTCATGAATCACATGGCTTCGTGAAAATCGGACGGACGCTATGCATCAACCCTGGAAGCGAATATGGAGAGGGAATCCTTCGAGGCGCAATCATTAACCTAGACCAGAAAGGAGTCAAGAACTACATGCTCACACAAGGCTAGCTTAAATCAACAACCAGATTCGAAATAGAAGGGATTCTCCTGCATATGTAGGAGAAGCCAATTTTCCAGCGCCTCAAAATGAGGCGTTCTCAGTTGTAGGCGAGTAGCTTCTCTATGTCGTGTTTCCTTTTTTCAGGCGTTGGGCTTTTGCTTCTAGCATGTTATTGTATGCGGCGATTTTCATGGTGGCTTCAATCTCTGACATTGTGTCGTGTTCCATGAGCACCGCGTCGCGTAGTTCGTTGCTGGGGTCGATGTACTGTTTAACCCATATCTTTACGGGCTCGAAGCTGACGGTTTCTAGCGGCATGGTCACTTTTTCCTCTTTCTTCCGCTCCTCGTTTTTTGAATTCGCGGATGATACTTCTGTATTGATTTTCCAACCGCTTTTGCGATCGCCCCCTCGAAGGGAATTCGTTTGCTCACGCGTTGCTAAGGCACAGTTCGACGCGAGAGCAAAGTTTACGATTGTTACAAGGTGTCAAAGTTTATCGTTTGACACCTGACACCTTACAGGTCCTCCTCAGGATAAATCGGAGGAATAAGGACCTTATTCTTCAAGACGCCCAGAATCAAACGCTAGGTGAAAAGCAGGTGGAATATGCGTGGCGCCGCCCAGAAAGTCCAAGAAAACGGGCGTCCCAGCCTTCGAAAAAGTGAAGGTGTCAAAGTTTATCGATAGGAGCGACTTGGCGTGTCAAATTGTTTGTAGAAATGTTTACGGCACAAATTTTTCGAAAAATCGCTCACGGTTGTGACCGGCAGTCAACCGACAACAAGCTAAATTTCCCTAGGGACTTTGCGCGCTTCATCAAGTCGAAACGACGGGGGAATGTCAAGGCGTAGTTCCTTGGCCTCTTACTATGGAGGTTGTCGGGAAGGGCCCGGATCCGAGGTTGTGCTCACAGTGCGACCTGTACGTGGACTGCCCTATCTTGGACCGGCTGCAAACCAAGGTTTCTCTTAGTCTAAGGAAAGCTGCGGGAACCTGAATTCGTCATCTACTCGTTTTAGCGTTGTTAGATCATCATGGGCATCTTACGCTGCTGGGATGTCTGGTCTGCGGCTTGCGTAGCTTGCGTCGGTGCGGCGGATGGTGTTGGGTTGAGTTCGGGGAATCTTGATTTTATCTTCTCTTCGGCGAGCGAGTCCGCCTCTTGGAGGATCTTATCCGCCTCAGGCGAAGGACCCCCGACCGGCGCAATACTCTCAGTAACGTCGCCCGCGTTGACCACTATGCCTTCTAGGCTTTCGTTGATTTGACTCAGTTCGAATGAGACTTCGGGCATCATGTGTTGAATTTGTTGCCCAACTGTGGCGACAACGCCCTTGATGGGATGAATTAGGAAACCGATGTCCCCCATCATTTCAGCCGTCTCCAGTTTGAATGTTAACTGTTCCAAGGCAAGTTCGGAGTTTAGGGCGATCTTAGCCATCTTCCTAACCTCGGCGCATTCCTCAGCGTAGAGATTGGCGCGCGCCATATCGCCTGAGGCTCGGGCTGCAACGCACTTGTCAAAGAACTCCCTATCCCGCCGCTGCATCATGAGACCCATTGACTCAATCTTGTTCCGTTGGGTTCGGATTCGGTAGATTACTACCGCCAGTTGCTCCTTCAGTGGCCGCTGGTGAATACCCAGTCTACCTTCCAGTTTAGAAGAGAATGAGGATGACAAAAGGCACCGCTAGGAATCTTGTCAACGGCAAATACCAACTTTGCGCGCAACTTCACAGCCAACGAATTACTTGGAATTGCCCAAGGATTGCGCGAAGTCTGTCAGACCCCGACACAGAACTGAGTCAAAATACATTCCCTCAAACAGAACGACTGGACGCGTCTTGGTTCTATTAACTAGCCCTGAATCGGTGGTTCTTCAGAATTGTAATTCAAAGCCGAGAATGCGGATGCCACATATTACCAGATGTGGCTTGTCTCGGTATCCACAACTAGAAAGCCATTAATATCTACAAATTGCTGCTCTCAATCATGAGAGGAGACAACCTACACATTCTTATCGATAGAATTACTCGAGAGAGAGCCGAACAGCTAAGACCAGGGATAATGCAGCAAGTGCTCGATAACGTGTATTCTGGAATTTCATATGACGACGATGGACGACCAAGTGACCCAAAAATGCTCAGCGAACGCCGAACTCGGTTTTTGGGAGAGTTGATCACGCAAGCTCATGAAGACGAAAAGGCTGGGAGGATAACTAGCATGGAACGCGCTGCAATTCATGAAGCGGTCTCTCAGATATGGACAGAATTAGCTTATGGCTATGACTTCGCTAGGCGTCATAGGCACTGATAATTCA
>Ga0187882_1002890_pt1 | contig 15298 bp, 6 predicted proteins | sample June2016WEW_19_1_3_FD_132991 | JGI IMG/M metagenome (GOLD analysis project Ga0187882, IMG submission 132991) | Peatland microbial communities from SPRUCE experiment site at the Marcell Experimental Forest, Minnesota, USA - June2016WEW_19_150 | ecosystem: Environmental > Terrestrial > Soil >...
GGGCCTGATGCCGCAGCGCCACGATTTCAAGTCCCAGACTAATTCGTGAGCGAACAAGGGCCTTGAACCACCCCAATAGACTCAGAACAAATTTGAATAGGGATGCAGTTTACAGGGACCTGTGGTCATCCCTGAGCGCTTCGTCAGAACCATCAAGGAATCCTGCATCGGGCGCCTGATCCTGTTCGGAGAAGGCTCTCTGCGAAAGGCCCTCCTCGAATTCGTGGTGCACTATCACCACGAGCGGAACCACCAAGGGCTAGGCAACCGGCTGATCATAGAGGAAGAGTCAGGTACCGCGAACGGTGGACCGATTCAGTGCCGCCAGCGGCTGGGCGGAATGCTGAACTACTATTATCGTCAGGCAGCCTGAGGGAGGGCAAACAAACACCGAGGGGGTGATCATCAGCCGGTGCGTCCGCCCTCTGCCCAGTGTCGTGCGCAGACCGTTCCTGGGCTGGTTGCAGCCGGCCGTCCCGAGCCGTGAAGCGTGTGGACCTGGGAGGCCCCTAAAGGAGAACCATTCCTTGATCCAACGGAAACTTGCACCCTACGGACATTCCTGGGGAATGGAACTGCCCTGAGTTGAGTTTTTGGACCTTACGCGGTGACCATTACTTACGGTTGCGACGCGGTGAATCGCGCAGAGTTGTGCTCTGCGCCAGCCCGCGTTAGCGGCAATTTCAGCCGAATCCTGAAATGTTGCTTGACAATATAGCCGAAAATTGCTGTACTTCATTTTGAGGACACTATGAGCGAACCGGCAACGCCGAAGAGGAAACCCACCTATTTGGAGGTGGCACGCCTAGCCAAGGTAAGTCCCTCCTCGGTCACGCGCGTCCTCGAAGGCAGCGCAGGCGTGAGCAAGGAAATGCGTGCACGTGTGCAGCAAGCAGCCCAGTCGCTTGGGGTGGACTTCGAGAAGAAGAAACGTAGCAGGATTATTGCCTTCTTGCTTTCGAACCGGGACGTGCTGCACCCTTTCCAGGCGCGCATCCTGTATGGCGCCGAAACCTATTGTGCTTCCCATGCTTGGGAAATGCTTCTCTTCTCATTTCGCTATCAGCTCGGGGCCGCCCCCAAGGGGATTCCTCTCCCTCAGATTCTGACCCGGCGTGACATGGTTCGCGGCGTCATCCTGGGCGGAACGAATTCGGCGGGTCTTCTGCTCTCACTGAAGGAACGGGGCATCCCGTTTGCGGCGCTGGGCAACAACGTGGTCGGTGACTGGCGGCCCCGCGACTATAGCGTCGTATCGTCGGACGATGTCAGTGGATCCCTAGAGTTGACCTCCAGTCTCATCGCCCAGGGGCATCGCCATATCTGGTACATTGGAGACCTCCAGATGCCTTGGTTTGCGCACTGCGCCGAAGGCTACCGGCGCGCTATGATCGCCGCCGGGCTGGAACCGCGGATCAGAGAGGTTCGCGCCAGTGACCGCGAGCTGGGCTATCTCGCCGCGAAGTCGATCCTGACTCAGCCTCCAGTGACGGCGGTTTTTGCAGGTAATGACCAGGTCGCGGTGGGCGTGTACAGGGCGTTTCGAGACGCTGGCATCGCGATTCCCGGAGACATCAGTGTGGTCGGTTTCAATGACACGGAGGGAGAGATTCTGTACCCGCGCCTGACGACGGTCCGGGAATTTCCGGAGGAGCTCGGCAAGCATCTCGCGGAGCTCGTGCTTCGCTGCATATCGGTGCCAGATGCAGAGACACAGCAAGTCGTGCTGCCCACTCAACTGATTCGGCGGGAGTCGTCCCGTCCACTATCGCCCAATGACGTGGGGAGCCCGCCTGCCACCTTTAAGCTTGCTACTGTCCCGATGCCGTGAGGAAGCTCGCCATCGAGAATCACCTCTCCAATTGAATCCAGCCACCACCCGCCGGATGAAATCTCTGGTCTATGCGCGCGGACATAAGTAACGACAACATGCGCTGGCTTCAAGAATTGCGTCAGCGGAGATCGCCGCATTTGACCCAAATACGCGCTTCCCTATGGTCGTGTTGCAAGAATCCCTTGCTGCGTCAAAGACGGTGTTGGGCATCATTTCACGTTGATTCCTGCAAACACTCATTCAGAGCTTGAGAGATTCCATCCCAGATTGACATTGTTGCGTCAAATCACCATACGAAGCGCACCCCGGAGCCGTGTAGCGCAGAGAGGAGTTCTTTGATCTTCACTATACATGGGAACACAATGAAAATCGCGCTCTTCCCAACCCCCATATAATCAAAGGCTTGACCAAGACATTCAGCCTAATTGTCAGGGGAGCTTCGGATTAGATCCTTAGTGCTCTGCTGAAACTTTTCTTTTCCAAATGAAATTTCCAAGAAAAAGCTTGACTTTCGCCGTGGATCAGCATAAGAACGTGTCCTGATATGGATGTGTTGCAAGACTCAAGATCGGCCCTTTGTGCCTACGGTCCGTGGGAGTCGGGCGAGCCCGTCGACCCCAAGATATAGCGCTCTGATCCGGTGGTTACTAGAATTCGCAACACATCCATGTCAACAGAAGGAACCGCAAGGATTCGAATGGCCTCAGAATTTGGGGGGAAGGCATTAACCGTACCGCCGCGGGGCAGTGAAAGAAGTAGATTCATCGCCCCGGACCAGTAGAGAATCCCAAAGATCTGCGCGGTCTGATCCGGTGATTACGAGAACTTGCGACACATCCATGCAAGCAGAAAGAACCACAAGGATGCGAAGGCTGCTATGGGCTTACTGGCGGAAATCACGATTGATGAGTAACACTGAAGCGTGCCTCCAATGCGTCAACGGGTCTTGGGAATTTCTAAAAGGAGACGGAGCATTAATGCACACCATGAGAAAATTAGCCTATCTAGTCGGTCTACTTCTAATGATGACCCTGGCGGCGACTGGGCTGTGGGCCCAGGTGGACACCGCCACGATCCTCGGCACGATTCAGGACACAAGTCGTGCCGTGATTCCCGGCGCCACGGTGACTGTCACCGAGGTGAATACGAACATCAAGATCTCGAGGCAAGCGGACACGGAGGGCAACTTTATTGCCACTCCGCTCAAGATCGGCACGTACTCCATTACCGTAACAGTTCCCGGGTTCAAGACGGAGACCCGCGGCAACATCGTGCTTCAGGTGCAGGACCGAATCCGTGTCGACTTCGTGATGCAAGTCGGCGAGGTATCCCAGAAAATCACAGTGGAAAGCAAAGCTGCGGTTATCGAGACCAGCACCTCTTCTCTTGGTCAGGTGGTCAACTCCCGCCAGATGCTCGACCTTCCCTTGAACGGCAGGAACTACCTTGACTTGGCGACCCTGACCTCCGGGGTGGCGAACACCGCCGCGGGGACGAATGGAAATGTCGGCGGCGGCTTCGTCGTCAACGGTACCCGCGCGGATCTGAACAACTACTTGATGGACGGCATGGACAACAACTCCAACGACAGTGGTGGAAACGTGCTGTATACCAGCGTGGATGCCATTCAGGAGTTCAAGGTGCAGACGAACTCCTATTCCGCCGAGTTCGGGCGGAGCGGTGGCGCGGTCATCAACGCGGTCATCAAGTCCGGGAGCAATCAATTGCATGGTTCGGTTTTCGAGTTTATGCGCAACTCCTCGCTGGACGCGCGTGACTACTTCGAAGATCCGGCCACGAAGAAGGCCTCGTTCAAGCAGAATATATTCGGCGCCACGATCGGCGGCCCGATCAAACGGGACAGGCTATTCTTCTTCGCTGACTACCAGGGGACGCGGATCCGCACACCCAACTTCTTCGTTTCATCCGTACCCACGGCGGGCCAGCGCCAAGGCGACTTTTCGGCGGATGGCAACAACAAGATTTACGAACCGGACACATACGATGCGGGCAACCAAAGTCGGCAACAATTCCCCGGGAACGTCATCCCCTCGGGCGCCTCGGACTACTACATCTCGCCGATTGCGCAGGCGTACATGAACCTCTACCCGGATCCAAACCTGCCAGGGCTCAGGAACAATTTCTCCATCGCCCCAGTGGACTCCGACCGCACCGACCAAATGGATGCGCGGCTGGACTATAACGTCTCCAGCGTGGATCAGGTGTTTGGCCGTTTCTCTTGGGGTGACCGCACCAACCTCCAGCCCTCTCCGCTTCCCGGATTGGCCAATGGTGGCAACTCCAACACAGGTTACACCTACATGACTCCTGTAGGCTTGACGCTGAGCAATATCCACACCTTCACGCCGCGGACCGTGAACGAATTGCAGGCCGGCTTTAACCATATGCGGAGGCGGACGGGCATTCCCGTGGGCGGACAACACTTCCCCCCCCCGGAGCTGCAGGTTCCCGGGGTGCCGGACAATCCCAGCACAAACGGCCTGACGATCTTCGCGCCCAGTGGGTACCACCGCGTGGGAGATCCTGGATATGCACCGACCCTCCTGGCCAGCCGGGAGACCCAGGTGTCGGATACCCTCAGCTTGATGCGGAATCGCCACAGCATCAAACTCGGGGGGGGGATGCGGTGGAGTGAGTTCAATATCTTCCAGGTTTCTCGCCCGCGGGGGAACTTCAACTTCAACGGTCTCTTCACGCAAGACCCGGCTGATACGGAGGAGGGGACCGGCAGTTCGCTGGCTGACATGCTGTTGGGGCTGCCATCGTTCGCCAACATCTCGTCCCTGATGGACCTCGGAAACCGCCAGCATGTGTTGTCCGTGTTCGCGCAGGACGACATCAAGGTCAGTCAGAGTCTCACGCTGAACCTGGGGGTTCGTTACGAGTACACGTCGCCCATCGTCGGAGTGCACGACCATCAGGCAAATTTCGACTTTGCCACCGGCGAACTCATTCTGGCCAACCAGGGTGGCGCATCGCGAGGCCTTACGGACGTTGACAAGCTGAACATCGCGCCCCGCATCGGCCTGGCCTGGACGCCGTTCCAGGACCGCAAGACGGTGTTTCGAGCCGGCTACGGCATTTTCTACAGTGGGCAAGAGATCAAGACGGCTGCCCCTTTGCAGATCGCCTACAATATTCCCTTTTACTACGAGCCCCAGTTCTACAGCAACGGCATCACCCCGGTGATTACGGTGGAGCAGGGCTTTCCAAGCCTCGATCCAAGTCGGGCCGTCGATCCACCCGTGACCAGTTTGGACACCCGCTTGAAGACGCCGTATTATCAGCACTGGAACTTAAGCGTCCAGCGCCAACTGCCAGCACAGATCGGGCTCGAGGTCGCCTATGCCGGGTCCAAGGGCACACATCTGCAAGTAACGACCGACTACAACCAGGTGATGGTGCCCAGCTCGGCCGACGTCCAGTCGAGCCGGCCGTATCCGGATTTCGGGGCCTTCACTTCGATACAGGACCGCGGCAATTCCACCTACCATTCGCTGCAGATCCGGGCGGAAAAGCACCTTTCGCAGGGCCTGTATCTTCTGAGCGCCTTCACCTGGAGCAAGTCCATCAACGACTTGCCGGAGATCTGCTGCGCGGATTCATTCCCTCAAGACTCCCACAACATGCGGGCAGAGAAAGGCCGGTCTGATTTCGACCAGGAGCGGCGCTGGGTAACGAGCTTCGACTATGAACTTCCCATCGGCAAGGGGCAGCGTTGGGGGAACTCAAGTCACGCGGCCGATGTGCTGATCGGCGGCTGGCACATCGGGGGGATTCTAGCCTTCGGCAGTGGATTCCCATTCTCGCCGATCCTCGGCTATGACCCGTCCAACACCGGTTCCCAGGGCTGGATGCGGTCGAACCGGATCGCCAACGGAAATCTGCCTTCCGGCCAGAGGACCCCGAACAATTGGTTTGACCTGAACGCGTTTTTAGATCCTCCCTCTAACACGTACACGTTCGGCAACGCCGGGCGGAATATCCTGGATGGACCCGGCTCACAGGTTGCGAACATGGCCGTGCGCAAGGTGTTCTCAGCGGGGGAACGGATGAAGGTTGAGTTCCGGGCGGAATTCTTCAACGCCTTCAACCATCCGAACTTCGCCCAGCCGGACAACGTCATCGACGACGGCGCTGGCGCCGCCAGTGTTATCACTTCGACTGCCAGCGCGATGCGGCAGATCGAATTCGGACTGCGGCTATCCTTCTGAAGCGTTTTGTGGCTGTGCGGCGTGGAGCGCACCCTGCTCCACGCCGCACAACGCTTGGCCGAACAAGGGAATCAGCAAATAGCCTGATTATGGGATCGTGACTCATCTTGAGGTGGCACGGGCATCCTGCCCGTGTGAACTCATGGCCAAGATGGCTATGCCACCTCAAAATGAGTCACTACCGGTTATTTCTATTGGTTCAAAAAGGGGCGAGCATGATTACAAGACGGAAGTTCATGGCGGCCGGCGCGGCCGTGACCGCTCTGGCAGGTCATTCGATGGTGCGAGCCGATGTGCCGGACCATCTCTGGAGCGGGTATGATTTCGGGCCGGGACCGAAAGTTGCCGACCGGCTGAATCAGGGACCCTTCGGCGTCGAGCAGGACGAGGGCTGGCGGACCCTCGTTACGACGACCCCGTCGGCCAAGCCGGTGCGGAATTTCGGCATGGGATTGTGCGGCTACACCTGGGAGGAGGCCGGGCCCTCGCTGCCCGCGCGCGCCGGAAAGCAGACGTTGGAAGACCACGTGGAAATGATGGCCGCTCTTCCTTTCGTGGACGTCCTTTACATCCGGTGCGAATGGCGGGACGTGCAGTCGAGGCCGGGCCAGCTCGATCTGAGTCCGGTCTGGAAGCTGACCTTCGACGCGGCCAAACGCCACGGCAAGCGGGTGGCATTTCGCGTGATGCTCTCCAACACGGTCTTCCAGCCCAAGCAACTTGCCCTGCCGGATTTCCTGCAGCAGAAGATCCCGGTGGTGAGCATCGGCCGCTCGCGCGAGAAGGGCGGCGATTTTGAATTTCGCGAACCGCGCTACGACCATCCCGAGTTTCTGAAGGCCTTCCGCGAACTGAACGAGCTGCTTGCGTCCGAATTCGACGGCCATCCGCAACTCGAGTGGATGGACCTGATGATGTATGGCTTCTGGGGCGAAGCGCACACCAGCGACCTGAAGAGTCCGTTTCCCGACTACCTGACGGCGGAGCGGACGATGGTGCACCTCACAACCCTGCAGTTGGGTGCATGGAAGAAAACGCCGCTCGCGGTGAACACCGAGCCGGACATCAGCCAGGTGGGAAACCGTGAAGTGCACGACCTGTGCGTGCGCGATGGCTGCTGGCTGCGATCGGACTCGATCCTGGACATCGAGGAGCCGATTCAGATCGAGAGCCTGGCCAACCGTCCGCCCTGGCTGGCGGTGGTGATGGAGGACGGTGGATATCGCGAGTACGACGTGAACGAAATCCCGGTGGACGAAGCGGGAATCAACCTGCGCGAGAAGGCCATGCTGCACGTGCTTGACCTGGGGGCCAACTACTGGTCCCTGTGGACGGAGGGCGAAAACCTGAAGCGGTACAACGAGCGCTACCCGCGGGGCTTCGCCGCCTTGCAGCAGCGCATGGGGTATCGCGTGCGGCCCTCGTGGATATGGCAGAGGAAGCGCTACGGGACGAGCGAGGTGGTCGTCTGCATTGCCAACGACGGCGTGGCCGGTGTGCCGGGCGTGCTGCGGCTCTCCCTCGAAAGCTTGGACGGTAACCTGCAAATGAGCGGCGGTCTGGACGCCGGCCACCCCTACGGAGGGAGAATCCGGGAGGCGAGCTTTGTGCTGCCCCGCGGGATGGAGGGGCAGCGTCTGAAGCTGCGCGCCGAGATCGAGACCCGAGGCGTGCGGCGGCCTGTGAACTGGGCCTGCGAGCAGCCCCTCGAAGCCGACGGATCGTTCACGATCGAATTGAAGCGGTTTGATGCGAAGGGGTGGCGAAAGGGAGTCTGATGTGGCCGTTGGCGGCAAGGCCGGCCCACCACTCGAACCCTGGCAAGAGATTGGGTCCCCCTCTGCCGGCTTCACATTCAGCGCTGCCGGGAAACGATACGCATACGTCGCGGCGGGTGAGTTCGCGATACCAGCGCTCAAGGTCAAGGACGCCTATTATTCCGCAAGGTGGCTTGGTCGCCCGCGGCGCTCGCCGAAGGGGCTCCACAGGCTGCGGAAGAACGCTCCGATGCTGTCATCCTGAGCGGAGCGAAGGATCCCTGTATTTGAATTCTCAAGCAAATGCAGAGGTCCTTCGTCGCCTGCGGCTCCTCAGGATGACAGCTTTGGCGGCTTTTCAGCAGCCTGTCCAGTCGTTGTGACTATCGAAGGGCCGACCGTCATCGACGACGGCCAGCGGACCGGTGCGGGGGCGTACCCAAAGGAGACCTGGAATCCGAGGCTCAAATGGATTGCAAATACGCATGGTGAGGGTTGTACTCCCCGACGATTCAAGAGTTGAGTTCAGTTCCCAATTTGACGCCCTCTTCCATGCAATGAGAGGAATCATATGCGTAAATCGCTTCTTGCCTTCCTGCTCTTGCTCGCTTCAGCAAGCGTAACCTTTGGCCAAGCTGAGAAGCCTCTGTTATTGCGGGAGCCGACCGTGAGCCGCACCGAGGTCGCCTTCTCCTACGCAGGCGATATTTGGATTGCCAGTCGCGACGGCGGCGAGGCGCGACGGTTGACCACCGGCGTCGGGATCGAGACCGATCCTCTCTTTTCTCCCGACGGAACCCAGATCGCTTTCACCGGCGAGTACGACGGAAACCGCGACGTATACGTTGTACCCGCCGCAGGGGGTGTGCCGCGACGGTTAACGTATCACCCAGGTCGCGACGAGGTTGTAGGCTGGACGCCCGATGGCAAGCAAGTGCTCTTTCGCTCGGATCGGATGAGCTTCACGTACGGGCTGGTGCGACTTTTCACCACTTCCCTGGCGGGTGGATTTCCGGCCGAGGTCCCCTTGGCCAGAGCCAGTGAGGGCTCCTACTCTCCCGATGGCTCGCACCTGGCGTATGTGCCGATCGAGCAGGGGCAGAAGGCCTGGAAGCGGTATCGAGGGGGGCAGACGCGCCCGATCTGGATTGCGAACCTCGCCGACTCGAACATCGAAGCGAAGATTCCCCGCGACAACTCGAACGACTTCAACCCTATGTGGGTGGGCGACACCGTTTATTTCCTCTCTGACCGCAACGGCCCGGTTTCCCTCTTTGCCTACGACACCAAATCGGCCCAGGTGAAGCCCGTAGTCCAGAACCACGGATTAGATATCAAATCGGCTTCGGCCGGGCCGGGCGCCATCGTCTACGAGCAATTTGGCTCGCTGCATCTGCTCGACTTGAATTCAGGCCGCGACCACGAACTCGAAATTCGGCTGGCGGGTGATCTTGCCGAGGTGAGGCCGCACTTCCAGAAAATCGAGCCCCGGCGGATCCGATCTTCGGTGATTTCCCCCAGCGGCGCGCGGGCCGCTTTTGCCGCACGCGGCGAGATCCTGACGGTGCCGGCGGAGAAAGGCGACATCCGCAATCTGACGAATACAACCAGCGTCGTGGAGCGCGACCCGGCGTGGTCTCCCGACGGGAAGTGGATCGCTTACCTGTCCGACGAGTCGGGCGAGTACGCGCTCCACATTCGCGACCAGAGCGGCATGGGCGAAGTGCGGAAGATTGACCTCGGCAATCCGCCCACCTTCTACTACTCGCCCCTTTGGTCCCCAGACTCCAAGAGGATCGCTTACACCGACAAGCGGTTGAACGTGTGGTATATGGATCTCGAGAAGAAGACGCCCATGCGCGTGGACGCCGATACTTATGCGGGTCCCTTCCAACAGCTCAATCCCTCCTGGTCACCGGATAGCCACTGGCTTGCTTACACCAAACAACTCCAGAGTCACTTGCACGCGGTGTTCGTCTACTCGTTGGAGCAGATGAAGACCTACCAGGTGACCGACGGAATGAGCGATGCCCTCTACGCCCGGTTCGACAAAGAAGGTAAATACATCTACTTCGCCGCCAGCACGGACGTCGGCTTGACCACGGGTTGGTTCGACATGTCGAGCCTGCAGCGTCCGGTCACGCGCAACGTTTACGCGGTCGTGTTGCGGAAGGACCTGCCTTCACCGGTCGCCCCCGAGAGTGATGAAGAGAAGGCGCCAGAAGCCAAGCAGAACGAGAAGGAGAAAGGGAAAGAGGACAAGCCGGTCACGGTCCAGATCGATTTCGAGAATATCAGCCAGCGCATTGTGGCCCTGCCCATCCCCGCCCGCAATTACTCCGGGCTCGAGGCGGGCAAGCCGGGCGTGCTGTACCTGGTGGAAGGCCCCGCGATTTATCCCCTCGACCATGACGAGGGAGGCCCCAGGCTCGCCCTGCACAAGTTCGATCTGAAGACACGCCAGACGGAAAAGATCCTCGAAGGCATCAGTTCCTTTGACCTTTCCTTCAACGGCGAGAAGATGCTTTACCGGCAGAAAGATCAATGGTTCATTGCCAAGGCCGAGAAGCCTTCCGCGGGCCCGCCCCAGCCCGGCGAGGGAGGCCCGCTGAAGCTCGACGCAATGGAAGTCTATGTGGACCCGCGCGCCGAGTGGAAACACATGTACTTCCAGGTCTGGCGCGACGAGCGCGACTTCTTCTACGACCCCGGCTTGCACGGGATCAACCTGGAAGCCATCAAGAAGAAGTACGAGCCCTATCTTGACAACATCTCGAGCCGCGACGACCTGAACTACCTGTTCGAGGAGATGCTGGGCGAGATGACGATCGGCCATATGGGTATCGGCGGCGGCGACCGGCCGGAGCCGAAGAAGATAAAGGGCGGACTGCTCGGCGCCGACTACAAGCTGGAGAACGGGCGATATCGCTTTGCGCGCGTCTACAACGGCGAGAATTGGAACCCCAAACTGCGTGCTCCGCTCACCCAGCCCGGCGTCAACGTGCTGGCAGGTGAATATCTGCTTGCCGTCAATGGGCGCGAGTTACGCGCAACGGACAATATTTACAGCTTCTTTGAGGAAACGGCGGACAAGCAGGTGGTGCTCAAGGTCGGTCCCAACTCCGACGCGACAGGGTCGCGCGACGTTACGGTGGTGCCGGTTGAGGACGAGATCCCACTCCGCAACTTGGCCTGGATGGAGGACAATCGCCGCAAGGTCGACCAGATGACAGGGGGCCGTGTGGCGTACGTCTACCTGCCCGATACCTACGCCGGCGGGTACACCAATTTCAACCGCTACTATTTCGCCCAAGTCGGCAAAGAGGCCGCCATCATCGACGAGCGGTACAACGACGGCGGCGACATCGCCGACTACATCATCGACTATCTTCGCCGTCCGCTGCTGAGCTTTTGGACCTTGCGCGAAGGAGAGGACATCACCACGCCGATCGAAGCCATCTTTGGCCCCAAGGTGATGATCATTGATGAAATGGCCGGTTCGGGCGGCGACGCCTTGCCCTGGATGTTTCGCAAGACCGGGATCGGCCCACTTATCGGCAAGCGGACCTGGGGCGGGCTGGTGGGCCACTACACCAAACCCAGTGACTTGATGGACGGCGGCTCTACCGGCACACCGAACCTGGCTTTCTATAATCCCAACGGCACATGGGATATCGAAAACCATGGCGTCCCGCCGGATATTGAGGTGGAATACGACCCCAGAGCGGTGCGCGAGGGACACGATCCTCAACTGGAAAAGGCCGTCGAGATCGTGCTGGAGCTGCTCAAGAAGAATCCCTTGCCGACGCCCCATCGGCCAGCGTACCCGAATTACCACCAGCAGTAGTTTTTTGGGTCGTGGGTGGGATGCGGAGCAACGCAGGCACCTTGCAGCGAAGATGCAATGTGTGTTGCCTTGCGCACCTACCACTACTGCAAGCCACCTACCCTTCTTAAGGCGCTCTGCGCCTCCGCTTCCTGAGTGAGAGAAACACCTATCGTTCCGCAGAAGATGTGGCCAAGCGGTCTGAGGTTGAGGCGTTATTACGGAAAGTTGGCACTGGCCCTTCTTTTCAACGGACCAGGTCTTCATCCGGAGCAGGCCACGCTCTCTTTGGAGATTCAGTCGAACGTTCTTTAGCACCGTTCCCAGATTTTCGTGCGCAACGCTGAGGACTCCCTGATCTGTGTCAGCCGTGGCAGTCCAGCCGTTGCAGGAGACAGAGACCGGGCCCCCGGGCCGCGCCGAGGCCGTCGCTGCGGCCCAGGCAACCAAGATCATCACTCTGAGGAATCTGCTCTTCATCCCTCCCGTCCGCTGACTGGCTCGCGACTGATCTGTGCCCCACGGATTCTTGACAGATTTAAGAGCCAGGTGTTCTCCCTCCACCAATGAGTTTGTACCTGGATCTGCAGAGTTCTCTATCCCCGCGAGCACTTCGCTCCTTGACGACTCCCAGCGGGAGCTGTGGGAGGAAGGGTGCGCGGGCTTGAAAGCGGGCGGGGGTCGGCCGCATGCCTCATTTGACCCCGACGGACGCGTGGCGGACGCAGCGCAGGCCGGCCCTGGTTACCGCCTTCTGGAAACAAGCGGGACGGTTGGACGGTTGTCACAGTATTAGGTAAATCCGGGTGGCCTGCGTGCCCGGATCGCCCACCATCAGAAGCCGTCCCTCCGACCACACTGGCACATCGACTACCTCCGAGCGCACAGCCGGTTTCATTGTATTTGGTTTAGTTACGATGCGCGACGACGTGAGCACCAATGGGCCCGCGTGGTGCGGACGGTGAGGGGCGCGAAGATCCCTCTCCTCGGGTTCGGAGCCTCAGACTGCGATTGTCGGTCGCATCTTTACTTCTTCAAGCGTTGCCCATCACGGATCAGCTTCCAGCGAGGCCTGGAATCCTTGGTCAAGCGACACCCTCCGGTAGAGGAGTTCTAGCCTGGCAATTGGAGTCGCGTGCGTATGGGTCGATATCCCCCAAGCTGTCACCATCACTCAGAACAAAAAAGTGTTGGCCGTTTTCCTCGAACCATTCGCTCATAATTAGGTTGCGCCCACAATGGTCTGGGGTTGAAGATCGGATAGATGGGTGTTGGTAGCCAAGTCCACCGTAGGATTCGAGAGCCGAGCCTGGGTCGAGACGAGCCCAAAGATGCTCCTAAGGACGAAGCCCCGGTTATGCCCCTGGGCTTCGTCGCGGATCGAGTATGGCGAGCCGGTCGCAGCGTCAAGGGTCTTTGATGAACTGTCCGACAAAAAACGTCGGACCGCCCTTGACTCCGCTCCCGGCTTGCAAAAGGCGTGGCGTCTCTTGACAGAGCCAATGCCGTTATAGATGGGAATCCCGGTTTGATAGCCCGCTCAGGAGCGAGGAATCGCATGATATCCAATAAGCTGATCTATGTGGCGTGGTTAACGCTTCCACTTTTGGTTCTGCTGACCCCACCCACAGAACCCGCCCTAGCCCGGGGAGCAAGTCAGGAGGCTTCCGCAGCTTTCCAACCCGTCGTGACCATCGAAGACTCACTTATAAAGTTCGCCATGGACAGCACGGGGCGTGCTCAGGTCGCGGTAAAACAGCCGGGCGGGCGCGAGTGGGTGCTGGCGCCGGCCGATCTCCCTTTCTTTTCCCTCCCCACCCAGGGTGGTGAGCACTTGGAGATACAACTGGATTGGTCGCACTCTCGCGAAGAAGCTTTGCAAAACGAAATCGGCAAAGGAACCCGGAAACGGATTCCGGGCGTGGCGCGCGCCGACTCGTCCAGGCTGGAACTGGAGTTATTCCTCGACCATTACGACGACGCTCCGGGGTGGGTGATGACCCAATTGCGGCTGCGCGTGCCCGCCTCCGCCGTGAAACCCGTCGAAGTCGGGACCGTCGAGATCGCGTCGCTGAGGTTGGTTGCGCCGCCCGCGGGACAAACGTACTGGTCATTCCAGGGCGCGGGGGACGTGCGCGAGCATTATGTTCGGCCGGTGCCGGCGGGATTCCACAAAGAGAACTTTTTGGGGGTCATCGAGCCCGGCTACGGGGGCGGAATCCCCGTGGTGGATCTCTGGCAGCCGGGGGGAGGGCTCGCACTGGGCCACCTCGAACTCCAGCACCAGGAACTGGCCTTGCCGATTGCGGCGCGCGCGGATGGTTCGGTGGACATGCTAATCCACCAAGAGGTCCGGCGGGCATTCCGACCGGGAGCGACTTGGTCCAGCCCTTATGAATTTGTCGCGGTCCATCACGGGGACTTTTATGCGCCCCTAAGAATGTACGGCGGGCTGATGGCGCGCCGAGGACTCCCCCGTCCGCAATCGCCTCCTGACGCCTACGAACCCTATTGGACAACTTGGGGCTATGGCTATGATTTCCGCCTCGCCGATATTCGAGAAAAACTTCCCCTTTTAAAGACGCTCGGTATTCCCTGGATCGTCATTGACGACCGCTGGTTTGATGCGGCCGGCGACTGGGAACCTCGCCGCGATATCTATCCTCGCGGCGAGGAAGATTTCCGCGCCATGGTGGACGAGCTCCACCGCGCCGGCTTCAAGGTCCAACTCTGGATCGTCCCCTCGGAGGTGGACGCGGGGTTAGACCTCGAGGCGTGGAAGGCGGCGCACCCGCAGCTCAAAAACTTGAGCCACTTTATTCCCTCGGCGGTGCGACGGGCCAAGCTCCTCGATGCGCATCCCGACTGGATCATCCTCGACGAGCACGGCACCCCCCCCTTGAGCAAGCGCGGCTACTACTACCTCTGCCCCGCCCTGCCCGACGTGCAGAATTACTTCCGCGCCAGCGTGGAGAAATGGTTCCGTCAGTGGGGTGTGGACGGGTTGAAACAGGACGCGGTTTACATCTGCCCTCCCTGCTATAACCCCAAGCACCACCACGCTTCGCCCGAGGACGCGCCGCAGGCGTATGCGGCCGTCCAGAAGACTATTTTTGAGACGGCGCGGGCGGCAAAACCTCACTGCGTCATCTATTCCTGCCCGTGCGGAGTCGCCCCGGAATACACGTGGCTGCCTTGGCTCAACCAACTGGTAACAGCCGACGCCGAAGGCCCAGACCAGGTGCGCAGCCGCACGAAAGCCTTGCGGGCGCTCGCGGGCGACCGAGTGGCAATCTTTTCCGACTTCGTCGAGATGGGCGATTTTTCTTCCGCACTCGGCGTGGGCGATGTGCTTGAGACGGAATTCACTTCCTTCACACAGGAGAAGAAGCTGGTTCACTACATAGAATCCTTTCCAGCCGAACGTGCTGCCCTCATGCAGGACGCGAAGGTCGACTTCGAAAAGTGGTTTGGGCTTTATCGCCAGCTCCAACTTAGTCACGCCACGTACCTCAACCTCTACGACATCGCGTTCGACCATCCGGAAGCGCACGTGCTTCGCAAGGGTGAAAAGCTTTACTATGCGTTCTATACCCCCCAACCGCAAGACAACTTCCGCGGGCCGGTCGAATTCCGTGGGCTCGGA
>Ga0187882_1002900_pt1 | contig 15268 bp, 14 predicted proteins | sample June2016WEW_19_1_3_FD_132991 | JGI IMG/M metagenome (GOLD analysis project Ga0187882, IMG submission 132991) | Peatland microbial communities from SPRUCE experiment site at the Marcell Experimental Forest, Minnesota, USA - June2016WEW_19_150 | ecosystem: Environmental > Terrestrial > Soil >...
GAGTTAACAAGGCCCCAATCTCGACGACGAACATGACCGGGTTGCGCACGATGCCGCGCGGGTGTCGCTTGCAGACTGCCCGCCAGAGAGCCGGAACCAGGATATCCCGATTAAATGTTTGGCTTTGTTTTTTCGTTGACATAGTTCCTCCTCTCTAGAATACCTTCCCGGCGAGCATTGCGAAGTGCTCGGCCAGGGGGCCAAGGGCCAGCGCGGGGAAGAAGGACAGAAGATTGATAATCACAATGGTGACAAACAAGACACCGAAGAAGAGACCGTCATCGGTCCGCATGGTGCCGGTGCTCACGGGAACTGCTTTCTTGGCTGCCAGCGATCCTGCCAGCGCAAGCATCAGGACAATTGAAATGTAGCGTGCCAATAACATGACCGTGCCGATGCTGAAGTTCCACCATGGAGTGTTGGCATTCATTCCGGCAAAGGCTGACCCGTTATTGGCCGAAGCTGAGGTGTAGTTATAGAGTACTTCGCTGAAACCGTGGAAGCTCGGGTTAAAGATCGAACTCAGATCGAGATGTAGGGCAAAGGTAATAGCCATAAAGCCCAGGATCAGAAGAGGGTGCATAAGGAAAGAGATTGAGGCCAGCTTTACTTCGTAGACCTGAATCCTCTTACCCAGGAATTCAGGTGTCCGACCCACCATCAGACCCACCAGGAACACTGTCAGGATGACGAACATGATCATGTTGATGAACCCAACGCCCTTGCCGCCAAAGACCATGTTGAGCATCATCTGTGAAAGAGGTGTAATGCTGGCCAGCGGCGTAAGACTATCGTGCATAGCGTCTACACTGCCGGTGGTAAAGGCGGTCGTCGAGGTCACAAAGAGGGCCGTTTCTCCCTGGCCGAGTCGCAATTCCTTGCCCTCCATATTGCCCTGGGCAGAATCGACTCCAACTTTGGCTAAGAGAGGATTGCCCTGAATTTCGCCGGCATAGGCGACCACCAGAAAGATCAGGAAAAAGGCGGCCATTACGCCAAAGAATATCCATGCTTGTTTCTTACGACCCAGCATGATCCCCAACGTATATAACAGCGAGGCGGGCAGGAGGGCCATTAGCAAGTTCTCGATGATGTTGGTGATGGGATTGGGGTTCTCGAAGGGATGGGCGGAATTGGCGTTGAACCAGCCGCCACCGTTGGTCCCCGCATGCTTGATGGTGACAAGCGGCGCCACGAGTCCAAGTGCAATGTTCTGCTGACCCTGTGATGTGGCTGTTGGTGCCGGCGCCGGCGTCACGGTAGCTTCAGCCGATGGTTGCGCAGGCGCAGCAGCCGCGGGCGCGAGAGGTCCGTTCAATGTATTGACTGTCTGTGTCCCGGAGAAGGTGGATGGGACTCCCAACACCACGAGGATGACGCCGGCCACCAGGGCGATGGGCAACATGATCCGGGTAATTGAACGGGTGAGGTCCACGTAGAAGTTGCCCATGTTGACGCTTCCCCCCAGGCCGCGGATGAAAGCCATACCGCAGGCCAGGCCGGTGGCCGCCGACGTGAACATGGGAAAAATGATGGCGAACATCTGGCTGAAATAGGAGAGAGTGCTCTCTCCCGCATAGCTTTGCCAGTTAGTGTTGGTGATAAAGCTGCAAACGGTGTTATACGCCAGCCATGGGTCCACAAAGCCCAGGTGGTCGGGGTTGAGCGGCAGCACAGTCTGCATCTCCAGCACGAGGAACATTAAAAGGAACATGAATCCGTTGACGATCAGCATGGCCATCGCATATGCCGGCCAGCGCTGCTGCTTCTTTGGATCTATTCCGCTTAATTTGTAAATAAAATTATCGACCGGGTCCATTACCGGATCGAACCATGTACGGCCGCCGGTGAAAACCCTGGCCATATAACTTCCTACCGGGAAGACTAGGGCTAACAGTACACCCCAAAAGATCACCCATTGGAGAATATCAATAACCATATGAAAACATCTCCTTTTCTTTAACAGTAGGCAACTCAGCGTGGAATTGTCGCCGATTTTCTACTGACAACGGCGACAGGCCGCCGGCTGGTGGATACTTCAAAACTTGTCCGGCCGTATTAGAGCATAAAAGAGATAAATAAAGGTGAGCAGAATAACGACTAAGAGAATCCAGATACCCATAGCTATACCTCCTTATTGGATAATCATTATATATCAAGCATTTTTAACAATCATAGGGCAAAAATGTTACAAACTGATTATTGAGATTTTCTTGATTTTCGGTCGATTCGCCGGAACAGTTTACCTAACTGGATATCAAGAAATGCTCAATGCATAAATCTCTAACTTAGTACTTTCCGGGTACTCCAAAAGTAACCCTGGCGCCACAAATACCTGAAACCCTGGGTAGAAAATTTGCCCTCAACCTTACGGCTGCCGTCCTTTTTCCTTGATTTTGCAGGCCTGAAACTATATACTTTTAAGCGATTCCTAAAAGGCAATATGCTCTATTCTCATTCCTATTGCTTCTGGGAGAATCCCCCGGAGTCTTTAATGGCCTATAACCCATTTGAAAAAGAAGAGGAAATCGAAGGTTCAATGGACCTGGAAATGATCCGGGACGACCTGATAGCCGAACTTAAATCAATAAACGAGTACGAAGCACAGGTCGAGATGCTCGACAGCGAAGATGCAGCCGATGCCATTGAGCAAATCCTGGAAGACAAAAAGGTGCACGTAGCCAAATTGATAAGATTATTAAAATTGCTTGACCCAGTTCAAGCGGAAAAATTTGATAAAGAATTAAGGTAGATTAAAATGGCACACAAACCCAAGCTCAAAGCAGCCAAGAAAAACCGCGGAAAATCCAAGAGCAGTAAGCGCAACATAGTAAAAAAGATAACTGCTTAGTTAAGATTGGAGATACCAGCTTGAAAATACTGGTTGTCGGCAATGGTGCGCGCGAACATGCACTGGTATGGAAGATAGCGCAGAGCCAACGCGTCAAGGAAATCTTTGCCCTTCCAGGAAATGCCGGCACAGCCGGTATGGCACACAATATCGATATCTCCGTTTCCAATATCTCTTCCATCGTTAACAAAGCGGCCGAACTTAAAGCCGACCTGGTTGTCGTTGGCCCGGAAGCTCCCCTGGCCGCCGGTCTGGTGGACCGGCTGGAAGCTGCCGGTATTCCCGTTTTCGGCCCCTCACAGAAGGCGGCTCAATTGGAATCCAGCAAGGTATTTGCCCGCAATTTGATGAACAAAAAAGGCATCCCCTGCGCCTCCGGCCAATGCTTCACCACTTGCACTGAAGCCACACAATACCTGGAAAATCGTACTGCTCCCGTAGTCGTTAAGGCCGATGGCCTGGCCGCCGGCAAGGGAGTGATCATCGCCATTACAACCAGTGAAGCCGTCAGCGCCCTGAATTCCATGATGCAAGATAGGATATTCGGCGCCGCCGGTGAGCGCGTTATTATAGAAGAATGCCTGGTCGGGAAAGAGGTCAGCCTGCTGGCCTTCAGCGATGGTAAGACGACAGTACCCATGGTCCCGGCCTGCGACTACAAGCGCGTTTTTGACGGTGATAAAGGGCCCAATACAGGAGGGATGGGAAGCTACAGTCCGCCCGGTTTCTTCGGCGAAGAGATGATCCGGCAGGTGCTAGAATCGGTTATTAAACCCACCATAGCGGCCATGGCGGAAGCAGGCACGCCGTATAAAGGTGTGCTTTACACCGGATTGATATTAACCACACGGGGACCTATGGTGCTGGAGTTTAACGCCCGTTTCGGAGATCCTGAAACCCAGGCCATACTCCCCAGGCTCAAGACCGATCTGGTCGATATCATGCTGGCGGTGGTCAACGGCAACCTTGACAAAATCAAGATCGAATGGGATAGCAACCCCTGCGTGGGCGTGGTGATGGCGTCCCGAGGTTACCCCGGTGAATACCGCACAGGATTTCCCATTACCGTTTCTGATAAGATTGATAAAGATATCAACATATTTTATGCCGGCGCAAAAATGCGGGATGGGGGCCAGATCGTGACCGACGGCGGCCGCATCCTTACCGTTACAGCCACTGGCCGGACCATGAAAGACGCCAGGGATAAGGTATACAGCAATATCAAACATGTAAATTTTGAAGGTTGCCATTACCGCAAAGATATCGCAGCCAGGGAGGTGAGCTGATGGCTCTGGTGGGTATATTAATAGGCAGTAAAACAGACGAGCAGTTCATTCAGCCGGCGATCGATGTCCTTAAGGAGTTCAAGGTTGACTATGAGTTGGCCATACTCTCGGCGCATCGCAAGCCCGATAAGGTCCGCCAGTACGCAACCGAAGCCGGCTCGAAGGGATTTGAAGTTATTATTGCAGCGGCAGGCTCGGCTGCACACCTTCCCGGCGTAGTCGCCTCATGGACCCCGATACCGGTGATAGGAGTACCACTGCCGACCAGCGAACTGAAGGGCATAGACTCGCTTTATTCCATCGTGCAGATGCCGGGAGGTGTGCCGGTTGCCTGCGTTGGCATAGGCGCTGCCGGCGCCAAAAATGCTGCACTGCTTGCCTGCCAGATACTGGGGCTTAAATACGATAATATCCGCAAAGCCTTCGAAGCCTACAAACATAAGCAGGCCGAGTCTTAAGGATAAGAATTATGATAGAGCGCTATTCGCGACCCAAAATGAAAAAAATCTGGTCGGACAAGAACAAGTTCGACAAATGGCTGCAGGTTGAGATAGCTGTCTGCGAGGCTTGGGCGGATGTGGGCCGCATACCCAAGGCGGCCATCCCACGTATTAAAAAAGCCACGCTGAACTTCGAGCGCATGGGAGAACTGTTAAAGATAACTCACCATGATGTGACCGCCTTCTTAAATGCCGTCGGTGAAACCATCGGTGATGAGTCACGTTTCATCCACCTGGGACTGACTTCATCAGATGTAATGGACACTGCGCTGGCTCTGCAATTGAGAGATGCCGCCGACCTTCTGCTGGAAGATGTGGACGCCCTGATAAAAGTGCTGGAAGACAGGGCGTTGTCCAATAAGGACACGCTCATGATTGGGCGCACGCACGGCGTCCATGCCGAGCCCATAACTTTCGGCCTGAAAATGGCCCTGTGGTCGCAGGAAATGAAGCGCAATCACAACAGGCTCCAGGAAGCCAGGAAAATAATCAGCGTAGGAAAAATCTCCGGCGCCGTAGGCACATATGCCACAGTTTCCCCCGATATCGAAGAGAAGACCTGCGCAAGGCTGGGGCTGTCCCCTGCTCCGATCTCCAACCAGATCATCCAGCGAGACCGTCATGCGCAGTTTGTGACCACCCTGGCCATCGTAGGCAGTTCCCTTGAAAAATTCGCCACCGAGATCAGGGCTCTTCAGAGGACCGAGATACTGGAGGCCGAAGAGCCTTTTTCGGCTGGCCAGACCGGCTCCTCCGCCATGCCGCACAAACGTAACCCGGAGCTTTGCGAGCGGGTATGCGGACTGGCACGGCTCATCAGGGGAAATGCCGTTACCTCTCTGGAAAATGTGGCGCTATGGCATGAACGCGATATCAGCCACTCTTCCAACGAGCGCATTATTTTGCCGGACGCTTGCCTGGCGCTCGACTACATCTTGGACATTTTCACCGGCGTGATGCGAGGTTTACAGGTCTATCCCGACAATATGAGACGCAACCTCGAGCTGACACAGGGACTGGTCTTCTCACAAAATGTGATGCTGGCGCTGGTGGGGAAAGGGCTCAGCAGGCAAAGGGCTTATGAGATGACCCAGCGAAACGCCATGAAGGCCTGGAAGACAAAAACCCCCTTTATCAAACTGCTGAAGGAAGATAAGGATGTAATGGAACATCTCAATGCCAAGGAACTGCAGGCGATTTTCGATTACCGGCGCTTTCTTAAATATGTTGACGATGTTTTCGTGCGCCTGGGACTGTTAAATAAAAGACGCAAGTCTTTAAGTAAAAGATAGGAGTAATAGATTGGCTATTGTACTTGAAACTTCTTTAAATCTGCCGCTGTTCGGCAAGGGCAAGGTGAGGGATACTTACCAGGTCGGTGATAAGCTACTTATCGTCGCCACCGACCGGATATCGGCCTTCGATGTCGTGCTGCCCACCGGCATACCGGATAAGGGCATCGTGCTAAACCAGATATCCGCTTTCTGGTTCGCTAAAACTTTCCATTTGACGCCAAACCACATGATCGAATCTGTGGAAAGCCGCAGAGCCCTGCTGAAATATGCGCCGGGCAAAAGGCCGCTGCCCGATTATCTTTCCGGCCGCTCCATGGTAACCTTAAAAGCCGAACGGATACCTGTAGAGTGCGTGGTGCGCGGTTATATCAGCGGCTCGGCATGGACCGAATATAAAAAATCGGGAACGATCAGTAAAAAGAAAGCGCCGGCCAAACTAAAAGAAAGCCAGGAGCTGCCGGAACCCATTTTTACGCCCACTACCAAAGCCGAAGCCGGCCATGATCAACCCTTGAGCCAGAAGGCCCTGGACAACCTCGTTGGGAGTGAGACTGCGCGTGCTTTAGAAGAAAAGAGCATACTGCTTTACACATTTGCCCGCAATTATGCCATCCAACGAGATATCATCATTGCCGATACCAAGTTCGAATTCGGCTATCACGACCGCGATCTAATTCTGATCGACGAAATGCTTACCCCTGATTCCAGCCGGTTCTGGGATGCCAGTGAATACAGGCCCGGATATTCGCAGCCAAGCTATGATAAACAATTTGTACGTGACTGGCTGATTGCATCGCGTTGGAATATGAAGAAGCCCGCGCCGGAGCTGCCGTCGGATATCGTTGAAGCAACCGCAGAGCGTTACCGGGATGCTTATATGCTCCTGACAGGGAGGAAGCTCAAAAATGTTTTTAGCTAAAGTATATGTAACGCTAAAACCGACGGTAAACGATCCACAGGGCCTGACCATCAAGGGCGCGCTTCATACACTGGGCTTCGAAGCAGTTCAGGAAGTACGGGCAGGTAAATACCTGGAAATCAAAGTTGAAGGAAACAATATGCAAAAGGCCAGCAGCCAGGTACAGGATATGTGCATCAAACTTCTGGCTAATCCCGTCATTGAGAAGTTCCGGTTCGAGTTGGAAGAGATCAAGTCCCCCTGACAGCCGCTATTTCGGTACAGTGTATTTGATTTTCAATACCATGCCGTCCAGGCATATCAGGTCGGCTTTAGAATCCCAGTTGGTCGAGGTAAAGAACTGAGACCTGAACTGGCACCTGGCCGCCCCTTTGGTCAGCAACTGCTGGATAACGTTATTACCGCCGTTATCTTGCGTTACATCTATCGTGAGAAGCGTACCCGCAAGATTCGTAAGTTTAACGGAGCTTACCAGAGGGACAGTTGATTCGTAATCAACCCTCCCGATATCCCCGGATGAGCCGTATTGCACTTGATAGAACTCTAATGCCCCCATATTGCCCCAGTTGGATTTGCTGTAAGTTGGGGACCCGATAACCGTGTAGTTGCTTAGCTCCAGGATGGCTTGGCTGACTACCGCCGATCTGGGCAATGATGTTATATCAAAACTGAGGAAGGCCCTGCTGGCAAAATTGGCATCCGTGTCGCCGGCGCAGGCCAAGTTAGATTTCATATAGGTGACGGTACTCTTGACCAGCGAACCGCTTTCACTTGAGACCACATTCAGGGTCGCTGTTTGCTCCGGTTGCGATTGAGAGGGTAAATCCTGGCTGTAATCTGCCCCGCCGTAATTGCCGCCCGGTTCATCCACGGTCTTGTTATCGTTCTGTACCGGCTTATCCGTATAGACGATAATACAGCCGGTCATTGTGATACAAATTGCCAGCAATACGAAAATTATCTTATGCATAGTATTAGCTCCATTTCATTACGATTTCATCCAGGTTGGTCCGCGATCTTGTCCCTGAACCATACCTCAATTATGAATAACGGGAAAAGGTCGGATTGGTTTAGACGGCATACCGGGACCGGCGCTATTAGGGCAGTACGTAGCCTACTATCAAAGTGGGGTTGCCTGCACTTATATCAATAAAATTGCCGGCATCTCCGCTGGGCTGGCTCAGTTTCTGGTTGGTAGTGCTGGATAGATTCCAGTAATTGTAGTGATAATATTTTTCGAACTGCATGCGCACCTGAAACCGGCTGTTCTGAGAATCGATTTGCCTCTGAACCCCGCTGACAAAATCTACCGAAGTAAAGGGCGCAGCAGGCATTTGCGTAATCTGGGAATTGGTGCCCCAGCGGAAGATATAGCCCGCAGGAACAAAGGTCAACTGGTTCAGCTCATTGACTGTAAGGCCGTATTTGAGGTTATATATAAAAAGGTCGCCCTGCCAGGGGAAGGGATAGTTATATATTAACGACCTGGAAAGGTCGAGCTGTACCGATTTAACGATAGCATTATATGGTATCGACGAGATATCAAAGCTGAGGAACCCCTGCATCTGCGCCTGGTTTCTGTCCTCACCTACCAGCACCTGGCCGTAGTTGACTGCCCCGCTGTTTATCCCTATTGTGCCGCCTTCAGAAGGTACGGAGTACAGCAACACTTTTTGAAGCGGAATGGGGGTAACATTTACCTGGGTGGCAGCCGTGGTTATACCTGCGTCGTTGGTGGCATATAGAGTGTACGTGGTATTCTGCAGGGGTTGAACGGACCTGCTGCCACTATAGGCAACATTGCCTACGTCAGGATCAATCCTGACGGTGCCATCACCGGAAACGTCCCAGCTTAAAGTAGACCAATCTCCTTCGGTAATCGTGGATGGGGAGGTTGTGAAAACTTTGATTGACATCGTGGCAGGCCCACCCCGGGCCAACACTATAACATCGGTCCCGATTTCCTTTGACCAGTTGCCGTAGTTATCCTGAACGCTAAACCATACTGTATGAGCACCGGCGGACAGGGTAGATATGTCAAATGTGGCCTGCTTGCTTATATCGCCGTTGATGCTTGACCGCCAGTTGTAACCTATAATCTGCCCGGTCGTTGAAATGCCGTGTCCCGTGAATTTTACAATATCCCCGTCATATACCTGAGAAGGGGAAACAGAATCGATAATGGCCACAGGAGGGATTTTCGTATCAACAACCGGCCTGGCGCATCCCACAAATAATGCTGCAAGAATCAGCATGGCTATAGCCACGTATTTCAAATCTGTGCCTCCTCTAACAACATGTTAATCACAATCTAACATTGTATTTAAAGCTTGTCAATAGATTTATTTTCCCATCTTCGCCCTGACATGATGCATTACCCTGGTCATGGTCTCGCCTGCTTTAGCTTCTATATGAACGGCTGCGGTCGAATCCATAGGGGTGGCGCCTATATTAATTATCACTATCCCGGCCCCGGCGTCGCGTGCATACAGCGGTATATAGGCGGCGGGATAAACGACAAGTGTAGAGCCTATCACAATGCAAAGGTCGCACTGATTGGCCCGTTTGGCGGCCTCGTGCAATACGATCTCGGGTAGAGCTTCGCCGAAAAAGACGGCGTCGGGCTTCAACATGCCTTTGCAGAACTCACACTCGGGTATTTCTTCTGTATCCAGGCGAGCAATAATCTCGGCCATAGGAAACCGCTTATGACAGTTCAGACATCGCACGTACTGTACGTTGCCGTGCAGCTCAAAAACAATCTCGGGACTGTTCCCCGCTACCTGGTGAAGATTATCGATATTTTGTGTTACAACACAATCCAGCTTGCCCAGCTTCTCCAACTCGGCAATTGCGTAGTGTGCAGCATTTGGTTTGGCATCCTTGACCATGCCACCTGCGGCCACTGTCTTCCAGTGCATCTTCCTGACTTCCGGTTTGGCCACGAACCTCTGTATGGTAAAGTCCTCAGGGTCGACCTTGGTCCAGATGCCATCCTTTCCCCTGAAATCGGGTATCCCCGACTCGGTGCTGATGCCCGCACCTGTAAAAACGATGGTGCGCCGGGCATTGACAATCAACTCGGCTATCCGTTCTGCCTTGTTTTCAATATCGTTATCATTCATTTAAAGCGTCCTTTATCCGATTGCCCTGACGGCAATAATAAATTATACACGGTTTAAATACGTCTGTTATATTATAGTTATAGTAAGAAGGACAATGGTAAATATAGCTGCCTATTTAAGGCAAAATCTCAAAACGCACTACATTGGCAAGAGGCTTCATTATTTCGAGGTTATCGGGTCCACCATGGATATCGCCAGGGACCTGGCGGAAAAGCATGCTCCGGAAGGGACCGCCGTCATAGCCGGAAAACAAAATGTCGGCCGCGGCAGGCTGGGCAGGTCCTGGCTGTCCCCTGTGGGAGGGCTGGCGACTTCGATCGTCCTGCGTCCTCCCGTAAAAAAAATACGGCTGATACCCGCAATCACCTCCCTGGCAGTTATCCATGCCCTCCACAATATGGGCCTTAAAGCGGATATTAAATGGCCCAACGACGTTCTTATAGGCGGGAAAAAAGTCTGCGGCATATTGATCGAAAACGGCTTCAGCGAGGCCGACCTTAGATATATGGTGATCGGCATTGGCATAAACGTCAATTTCGACACCTACGCCTTTCAGGAAATAACCGATATAGCCACCAGCCTTTCAATGGAGACAGGGAAAGACGTGCCTGTGGAAGAGGTTGCGCTGCAGCTTTATACCGAGCTTGAAAAGCTGTATGCAAAAATTGGAGAGGAGGACGCCGTTATCAGGGAGTGGGCCTGCCATATGGAGACACTGGGCAAACGCGTCAGGGTAAGCCTTGGCAGCCGGACAATCGAAGGCACAGCACTCGACGTGAACGGCTCCGGCAACCTGCTGTTGCGCCTCGACGACGGTTCAGTTCAGGGGATAACAGCCGGAGATGTAACCCACGTGAGAGATCAAAAACATTAAAAAAGGCGGGTTGCTAATAACCCGCCTTCAATATTCGAAATACCTTACCCAAGACTATTTTTTCTGGTCTCCGTGCGCTCTGTCCAGCATGGGCATGATAAGATCCATGGGCAGAGGGAATACTATAGTATTGGTTTTCTCAGTTGAAATTGTAACCAGGGTCTGCAGGTAGCGCAACTGCATGGCCGCCGGGTATAACGACATAATTTTAGCGGCTTCGGACAGCTTTTCGGCCGCCTGGGCTTCACCGTCGGCATGGACGATCTTGGCCCGGCGTTCCCTCTCCGCCTCCGCCTGTGCAGCCATAGCTCTCTGCATTGTCTCAGGAAGCTGGACATCCCTTACTTCTACCATGCTCACCTTGATACCCCAGGGCTCGGTGCCTTCATCGATAAGCACCTGCAGTTTCTCATTTACCTTATCCCTGTGGCCCAGCAAGTCTTCAAGGGTGCTCTGGCCTACCACGTTGCGCAGGGTAGTCTGGCAGAGCAGCGACGTGGCCCGTATATATTGCTCGACATTCAGTATCGCCGATTCCGGCTTCATAACGCGGAAATAAACTACTGCGTCCACTTTGACGGTAACCGTATCCATGGTGATACATTCCTGCTGCGGCACGTCCATGGTCACCACACGCAGTTCCACTTTCACCATGCGCTCTATGAACGGGATAAGCAGGATGAGGCCCGGACCCCTGACGCCCACATATCTGCCCAGGCGGAAGACCACACCCCTCTCGTACTCATTGACAATTCTGACCGCTGCCAGGATTATGATAAAAAGGAAAATCGCCAGAACTATAATCACTACCATGTTTCACCTCTCATATCTTTTTACTCACGTATAGCTTAAGGTTATCCACCTTTTGAATGACTAACTCTTCTCCCGGCTTGGCGGTCCCGCTGTCCAATTCCGCCGTCCATAGCTCACCTTCTACCAACACCATGCCTTTGGGTGCCAGTGGCGTTTTCACGATTGCGGTCTGCCCGATCATCCCTTCATGGCCGGTGGTCACCTTCCGCCTCTGGCCCCTTATAGCCGCCCAGACCAGAAGGCCGACAAATATAGCCATAACTATGGCAACCACAGCAATAAGTCCTGTATTAAATTCCATGGAAACGTCGCTTCCGCTGAAAAGAATCAGCGAGCCGAATATGAGACAGATGATTCCACCCGAAGTCAGTATACCATAGGCATGTACAAAAATCTCAGTTGTAAACAGTCCGAAGGCCAGGATGATAAGCAGCACCCCCGCCCAGTAGGCATTCAATACGCCCAGGGAATAAAAGGCCAAAAATAGGCAAAGTCCCCCCACCACCCCAGGGAAGATCAGTCCGGGATTGGAAATCTCTGTAATCAAACCGATAGAGGCCAGCGTCAATAATATATAAGCTAAATTAGGATTGCTTATCATGAGCAGGAATTTTTCCAGCCCCGTCATATCGTCGTAAGTTAATGCGGCGCCGCTGGTATTTATAGTAACCTGCCGCCCGTCTGATAGGGTAACCTGCCTGCCGTCTATCTGTTTTAGCAGGCTTTGAAGATCATCGGCTGTAAAGTCCACCAGCTTCAGATCCACGGCTTCGCTGGCTGTATAAGACTTGCTCTCCCGCACCGTCACTTCCATGAGGGACGGATCGCGCCCGCGCTTCTCCGCTATGCTCTTAATCCAGGCGGATGTATATTCCGTAGCTTTCTGCTCCTCGACATCCGATAGATTTTGTCCCTGGGCGCTTACGGGGTGTGCTGCGCCGATGCTGGTGGCAGGCGCCATGGCTGTGACATGAGCGGATAAGGTTATAAAGGTGCCCGCCGATGCAGCCCAGGCTCCCTGGGGAGCTACGTAAACCACGACCGGTACTCGGGCATTGAGGATGCGCGTAACAATAGTTTGAGTCGATTCAAGCAGGCCCCCGGGTGTATCCAGCTCTATAATGCAGGCGGTGCTGCCGCTGTCCTCAGCTCCGCTTATGCCCCTGTTGATATAGTCTGCTACCACCGGCACAACAGTGCCTTTGACGGTGAGGACGCGGACATCACCCCCGTCGGCATGGGCACTACCTCCGCTTACCGAAAGAGCCAGACCAAGCAGGAAAATGCCGATGTAAAAAAACCTGAAGACCCGTTTGGACATTGCTCCTATATTGTATAACAGAAAAGCGGCAGCCCATAGCGGGCATGCGCTTTTTTCGTAGTGTAATTGTAGCTATGTTACTATTAGTGTAGAATAATCCGGCTCTAAGGGGATTTAAATCAAGATGGAAACACAAAAATGTAAAGGGGCACGCGATCTTCTCCCCCAGGATATGGAAAAGTTCCGCCAGGTGGAAGAGGCCTTCCTCAACTCATGCCTTAACTGGGGCTACCGCGAGATCAAGACCCCTACCCTGGAATACATACACCTGTTCACCCAGGCGGGCACCCTCACGCCGGCTATGCTCGGTCGCGTCTATTCATTCCTGGATTGGGACGGCTGGGGCGGAGAGCGTGTAGTGCTGCGTCCCGACGGCACCATCCCCGCTGTGCGTCTCTATAACGAAAATATGGCCGGCCAGAAGATCAGCCGCCTCTGCTATATCACCAATATCTTCGCCTTTGAGGAAACGGGCAAGGAGAACAGGGAAAAATGGCAGTGCGGGGTGGAATTATTGGGCGATTCGAATCCAACTTCCGACGCTGAGATCATCGCCCTGGCCATGGAGATAGTTAAATCGCTGGGTATATCCCGGGTTGAGCTGAAGCTGTCGCACGCCGGCATACTTAAAGCCCTTATAGAGGAGCTGAAGCTGAGCGCTGAGGCCAAGGAAGCCCTGCTGGACGAGATCCTGGACGGCAACTGGCAGGCCCTGGCCGGAGTTAAAAGCGGCAACAAAGATATTGCAGCGGCCGTAGCCACTTTGATGAAGCTGAAGGGCAAGTCCAGCAGTTTTCTGGCCAACCTTAAATCCCTGCCTTCTATTTCACGCAACCTGAAAAATGAGATAGATAAGTTCGCTTCCGTCAGCGGACTGCTGGATAATTTGGGCTATAGCTACTCAATCGATTTCACATCCATAAAGGGGTTTGAATACTATACCGGCCTGTGCTTTAAGATAATTTCAGGCAATAAGAAGATTTGCAGCGGCGGAAGGTATGACAACCTGGTCGGCCTGGTGGGAGGCAAAAAGACCCCTGCCTGCGGGTTTGCCTTCTTTCTCGATGAGCTTGTGCAACTTGTAAAGCCCTGGTCCCGGCAGAAAGCCGATAAGACCGTTGTCATCCGGGCAAAAGATGAAACACCTGCGGCGATAAAGGCGTCATTTGAACTGGCGGGCGCCCTGCGCCGTGCCGGGCTGGTAGCTGAATTCGCCTTCTGCGGCAGCCAGACGGCGGCCCGCTGGAAGGTTACTGTTCAGGACAAATCGGGGGCCTTCATTATCCAGGACCAGGGCAAAAACGTTCAAAAGAAGGTCAAATCGGCAAATGATGTCATCAATATCATCGGGGGCTTCGGCAAAGTTGGCAAATAGAGCCGGAGCTATAACCAGGCTGGCCCTGCCGAAAGGCGGGATGCTGGCCGGCACTGCCGAACTCCTTGAAGAGGTCGGTTTGGGATTTGACGACTACAACTCGAAGACTCGCATTTACCGCATGTCTTCCCAAACCATGCCGTCGCTTTCCGCCAAGATGCTTAATGAAAGGGATATCCCGGTTCAGGTAGCCATCGGAAACTATGATTTCGGCATTTGCACTACCGACTGGCTGCAGGAACTTCAGGCCAGATACCCCGCCAGCCGGGTTTTTAAAATAGCCGACCTGGGCTTTGAGGAATCGGGCATCTTCCTGGCCGCTTCGGCCGCCTCCAGAATCTCACGCCGAGACCTGTCAAAAAGCGGGGTTATGTGGCGCATTGTAACCGAGTATCCCGCACTGGCCGAAGCCGCTGCCTATAAAATGAGGCTTAAAAAGTTCCGTATTTACCCGCTGTGGGGCTCAGCCGAAGCTTATCCGCCGGAAAATGCCGAGCTGGCTGTCCTGCGCGCCGGCGATGAAAATGCCCTGCGATCACTAAACCTCACGCCTGTAAGCAAGCTGTGCGACAGCAATGCCTGCATAATAGCCAACAGCGACAGCCTGCAGAAAGGAAACTTCAGCGACCTGCTAGCGCGCCTGACTTCGGGCTTTAAAATGAAGGGAAAGCTCCGACAACAGCGGGAAGCCGCTAAGCCGGCTATACGCAACGATATTGGGGTTAGAGTCAAAAACGGTAACATCTGGCTGGCCCTGGCCGACGGCCACCAGCAGGTACACACAGCCGCTTTCCTAGAAAAAACGGGAATCAAGATGGAAGGCTATTCCAGAGACAGCCTGCGCCGCAGGCCTTCCAGCGACCTCGACGGGGTAAACTTTAAAGTTATACGTCCACAGGATATGCCGCA
>Ga0187882_1002902_pt1 | contig 15256 bp, 18 predicted proteins | sample June2016WEW_19_1_3_FD_132991 | JGI IMG/M metagenome (GOLD analysis project Ga0187882, IMG submission 132991) | Peatland microbial communities from SPRUCE experiment site at the Marcell Experimental Forest, Minnesota, USA - June2016WEW_19_150 | ecosystem: Environmental > Terrestrial > Soil >...
CATACGCCCCGAGCGCATGGGAGGGGGTCGGCGATTGGCTATTAGCTATCGGCTATTAGCTCATACGCCCCGAGCGCACTGGAGGGCCTCCGCCCGCGCTCGGGGGCAGTGTCAGGATTCGCCCCTGGACCCCATCCTGTCCATCCCGTTAATCCTGTCTTATGAACGCCCTTGGGGGCAGTGCCAGGCTGCGCCCCGGCCAATCCGCGCGTATATTCGTTGCCAAGCCGGCCAGGGCCGCTTACGATGGGCTTGACCGCTTAATCCATTCGACGCTATGAAAACAATACCTGTCACTCTTTTGCTGGTCTCCGCCTTGGCGACTGCCATCACCCAACTCCAGGCCCAAACCGCTCCCGGCAAGCCTCTGCCCGACAAACCAGACCGCCAGGGGTGGATCAAGCTCCTCGACGGCAAGACCTTGAGCGGGTGGACGGCCCCGGACCCCGGCCGCTGGGAAATGAAGGACGGCGTCCTCATCGGCCAGGGGCCGACCAGCCACTTATTCAGCCCGTACACCTACACCAACCTCGAATTCAAATCCGAGGTGCAGCTCAACCACAGCGGCAACAGCGGCATGTATATTCGCGCCGCCCTGGGCCCGGGTTGGCCCAAGGGCTACGAAGCCCAAGTGGAAAACACCAGCGCCGACCCGCAGCGGACCGGCAGCCTTTACAATTTCCATAAAGTGACCGAGCAACTCATCCCCGACGACACCTGGTGGACCCAGCACGTGATCGCCATCGGCAATCGCATCATCATCAAGATCAACGACAAGATCCTGACCGATTTCGTCGACGAGCAAAACACTTACGTCTCCGGCCATCTCGCCTTCCAACAACACAACGAGGGCAGCGTGGTGATGTTCCGCAACCCCGTGGTCAAGCGGTTGCCCAACGATGAAAAGGCCGCCTGGGCCATCGCCAGGAAAGACATGCCGGACATCAAGTAATCGCCCGAAAAGGAAAAGGCGTCAGTTCTTACAATTCAAAAGCAAATGTAGAAAAGTATAGACGCGACCCGGCTGCCCGAGGGAGCTGCCCGCGATCCGTCGGGTGGCCCTTCAGCTCCTCAACGCGGCAACGGAATGCCGCCGCGTTGGAGGGCCCCAGGAGGAGGCTAATCAACTGCCGCGCCTCTCATTCTATCGGGGAGCCGATGGCCGGGAGACACCGCATCGCGGACTCGGCCTTGCCGGTCGCCTGCGTGAAGGCGACAACGATCTCCCGCACGTATCGCCGGGCCAAGGTCAGCGCCCGGGCTAGTTCGGCGTAGTTCCCCGGCTCGCCGAAGGCCCGCTGATACATCTCGCACGCCCGGATGCAGAGCTCGAAGACTTCGGGGTAGCGGCGCAACTCCTCGAAGGCGTCAGCGACCTCGTGCTTGCTGTCCAGCAGGAACGTACGGAACGGCACCATCAGCGCTGCTCCGTGCTCGGCGGTGATTTGCACGTTGGTGAGCGTGGCCACGACGTTCTCCACGGCGCCCGGATTGCTGCCGGCATTCCTCCGGTTCCTCTCAATCACGCCCGCGACCTCCTTCGCCAAGTCGAAGAAGGATTGCTGCACCTCCGACACCACGCCCATTACTTTCTCCCCTTGAGCCTCAACCTGCTTCTGTTGGGTCAGGATTTGCCCCAGTGTGCTCCTCGCCGCAGTTAACGTCGCCCGCAGCCTACCGAAGCTCGCTCCCATCTCCGCGATATTTGTGGGCATAGCCTGCTCGATGCCGCGGGCCTCCTCCGCAAGCTGCCGCAGGCTCTGGACGTAATTCGTTACCTGCAGCGCTAGTGCTGGGACAGGCGGGGGTTCCCCTTTGCTGCGTGGTTCCACAGCTTGGCCCGATCCAGCCCCGGGCTGCGGGCGGCTCGGGGGCCGCCACTGAGCCCCGCCCGGCCCCGGCGGTGCCCCGGCCGTAGGCCGCGCCTCTCCTGTTTCCTGCCCTCGCCCGGCCATGGCGAACACCAACGCCAGTGCGACGACGAACAACTTGGTCCCGCTCAACACCAGCCTGCGCTGGCCTGAGCCCGTTGTTTTACTCGTTCTCATATGACCTAATCGTTTACGATTTTTGCCAGCCCGTGACCAAACGCGCCCTTGTCCGGGGCTGCTGCGGGGGGCGCGGAGGCAATCGCTTGCCTCGAAAGCGTAGATAGCGGAGGCCCCAGCTGGCTGCGCTGGCGCCAAAGCCCTCGCGACGCGAGGGCATGCGAAACCCGGGGAATTCGCCGGGCCCCATGGGCGGGTCCGCGCCCGATCCGGGTGGAGGGTTGTCGTTTTGGGTAGCGCTCACTGGGAGCCTCGTAGCCACTCAGGGGCCGGGGGGTGGCTCCCATCGCGGAGGGCCGTCCAAATCCGAGTCGGCGCAGATCCGATGCTGCGCCCTAATCACGCTCACGACCACAACGCGCGTCCGGTGAGGTGCCCGCCTTGGGGCAACCCAGCAAATTTCGGCGTTCCCATTCCGCACTCGGCAGAAACACACAACTCGGCCGGCAGCGGGCGGCGCCGGCTCAGCGTCGGCTTGCGGTTGTCCGCGTGCGCCCCCCCCCAAAATCTTCCAAGCGTTTCTTCACGTTACGGTTGGCGGTGCAGGACCATGTGCGCCAAAACGTCTCATTCAGCATATCGCCCTTCTGAACGGCCTGGTCGCGTGAGTCATAATGACCCACATCTCCTAACCCAGAACTGGATGCCGGCACCGGACCGCGGTCCCGGACATGGGAGATTATGGACATCTTTAACTTTGCTCTCAATTGAACGCGTTTCATACACATAAAACCGTAACATGTTATCTGGACATGTCAAGGGGGCCGCAACTTTTTTATTTTTTTGTTGAAGAAGGCCGGGCTTTGCGTGGATAATGGCAAGGCATTAACGTTTACGTTCTAGCGTCTTTGCAATGGCAGATTTGATGACAGCCGGGCGGCTCCTGAAAGCCGCGAGGATCGCAGCGGGACTAACCCAGCGCGAGCTCGCCGAAAAGCTGTACATGAAGTTTCAGAACCTTGGCGCTTGGGAACGAGGGTCCGAGAGGATTTCTGAGAAGAAGATCGCCGCGCTGAGACAGCTGTTGCCAGGTCTGGATATGCAGCAGCTTCAGACGGCCCTAGCATGGGACGCCGACTCGCTCGTTGCTGATGACTTGGAGGCCACACAGCAGATGATGCATCTAGTCGCTTACCAAACTGGCACAATCACCGTGCTCAGCGGGAAGGAGGCCGGCTTTTCAAATCAGTTGATGACTAATGCTGCGGTAACATTTCTTGAGAACCCAAAGAACAGCGTCGTTTTCATCATTGTGCCAAGATTCGAAGATGTCATCGATTGGTCAAGGGAGGCTGACCGGTTGGAAAAAATGTCTCCGGAAGTGGTGAGCTCAATGATACGGTTTTGGCCAAACACGTACGGAGGGCACCTCATCGATTTGCGCAACGAGCTCTCCGGGGGCAATGTTAAAGCGGAGGGACGGATTAGCTTCCTTTGTCTCAGACTGCCTGATGAACACCCACACACCACGGGTGTTTGTATAAGGCTTATGGCTTTAAGCAGGCTCCTGCACCCACTTGCCGTAACGATGCTTTTTGAACCTAATTCGAATTCGACTCCCCGGGCCGGTATTATTTACATCCGCACGGGTCTTCGAGGAATGGCCCAGAAAGGCGAGTATGCCTGGCTTCGATTGTCACCCGATTATCTGGCGCAGCTTGCTTCGGTGTTACAGGTGACTTTGAAGGCGACAGATCGCGCCAGGTTTTTCCGGGACGCTTTTGAGCCGGATGCCGATGCATGAGGAACCTTAATTCTTATGATTATGAACACTACAGCGACAGCTCCAGTCGGGAAAAAGCGGGCGGATGAGGATTACAAGGGAATCCTCGCCCGCATATATAACGAATCTGAGATTCACTTGCTCACGGCGGATTACGCCGACGGGCAGATAGTCAGCACCTTCCGATGGTTTACCCCAACCTGTTACAGGAGGGAACCAACTCATCTCACGCGCATTCAGATAGTAACCTATGTTGGCCAGCTCTCGTATCTGTTCGGCGCCTTGCTTGGGCGCCACGGGCTTCTCCCGATCTCCGAGGATGATTACCTTCGACGAATCGAATCTGACAAGGCCACGTTCATGGAACTAAAGTTGCGGTTTCGCCAGTTCATCAAACCCAACCCCAAAGTTGACATCAGAATCGCCTGCCGCCGCGGCGCTACAGGTGAACCTGTGGTAAAGCATCTCAACAAGCTGCTGGTTGCGCCATTTCTGTTTGAAATAGGGAATGGTGCCTGCACGGGAGAAAGTGAAGCGGTCCTAATCTTGGATTAGCATAGTGTGGCTTGCGCTCTTAATGGTCGCCGCGATGACTGTCGGGACATCTGTCTGGGCGGGCTTCCGCGCTTCCGCTGGCTCGTTCTGGATGAACTACCGGGCTACGCCGCTATGGATGTTGGCGATGAGCTGCGCCGCTACGCAAGTCGGGGCGGGAGCCATTATAGGGCTGGCATCTGCTACAGTTCAAAGCGGAACCGGTTTCGCCTTGGTGTCGTTGCTCTCAACGATTGGCGGCTTCCTTGTGATGGCGATGATCGGCCCCGAGCTCAAGGCATTCGGGGATGCTGCTCAGGCGACCACGATCGGAGATTTCCTGGGCGCACGCTTGGGAAGAGGATCGCAAGTCTCCGGCGGCTTGGTCGTGTCGCTCACGTACCTGTTTCTGGTCGCGGCGCAATTCGAAGCTTTTCGAGACATATTCGGTATAGTGACCACCGCGCCTTCTTGGGCTTTTCATATCGCTGCCGCATTTGTCATCATCTACACGGCGTGGTTGGGAATGCGCGGCGACATAGTTAGCGACGTGCTGGAGTTCGCTGTGAAATTCGTGGTGCTTATCGGGCTTGGCTTTTATTCCTTGACGACAAGGTTCGGCCTCGGAGCTATCGGGGTAGGTGTATCACACGAGATTCTGTCTCCCTTGAAGTTCGGTGGGTGGACGTTTGTAATACTAGGCTTCCTTTTCGGGGCGAGTGTCCCTTTGCTGCAACCCGAGATATGGTTCCGCGTCTACTCAAGCCGCAACACCAAAGATGCAAAACTGGTATTCGTGTGGGCTGCGTTGCTTGTGCTCCCGTTTTACGTATTCGCGCTGTCCCTGGGATTTTGCTCATCCCTGGCCGGGCCAATTTCAAAGAGCGCCGACCAACACGTTGTTAATACGCTTCTCACCAGCATGCCGCACTTCGGGGCCATGATCTGTTTTGCTGGACTTTCCGCAGTGATCCTCAGTTGCGTGAATTCGCTCATTTTAGCGGTCAGCTTTGCGATCCACCGGGACATCCTAGGGCGCAGCACGACAGAAAACTCCAGCCTGAAAAGCGTACGCCTGTTAACGATAATAGCCGGGGCCGCCGGTGTGATTATGGCAGACATGAGCAGGGATATCGTTCATTTACTCCTCAACTGCTTCTACGGGTTGCTTGTGCTCGGACCCGCGCTCTTAGGAGCTGCATTGCGAACCAGAACAAGTCCTCTTGCGGGCCCCATAAGCATTGTCGCCGGATACGCAACAACTTTAGCGGCCCTGGCGTCCATGCCAGGTCAGGCATTCCTGCCAGGGTTGATTGTTTCCGCGATCAGTTTTTACGGCATTACAGGAGCGTGGGCGCGGCATTCAAAAGCAAGGGGGAAGGCATGATGAGGTGTTTATTTGTCGCGTGCGTCGTTCTATTTCTGAGCCGTTGCTTCGTCCAAGGATGGAAGGACTTCAGGGGTCCTGTTCGAGCAGTCACCATTTTCAACAGAACGTTCCCCTCAGCGGACCTGATCGGCTCCCTGTGGGGACTCAGCGTGTTTGGGGGAAGTGTTCTTTTCGCTATAGAGAATCAAGCCCGATGGGCGTTAAGCTTGAGCTGGTGTTGCATCAGCCTCGGGAGCATTCTGGGCCTAGCGGGCATGATCACTTTGGGGTCGAATTACTCGAGGGACATCTGTCTTTTCAAGAGTCACCGACTGGTAAGAGACGGCATCTACTCCGTGGTAAGGCACCCAATCCGCGCGGGCATCATACTGGAGGCTGCCGGATTCTCGATGTTTTTTCCCGTCTGGCTCGCCCCGGTGATTCCGGTTGGGGTCGCTGTGCTCTTAATCAAGCGGTCTAAGTGCGAAGACGAAATACTGCGCAGGCACTTCGGCGCGACAGCGGCTGAATATCAAGAGAGCGTTCCAGCTTTCAACATCATTGAGGGCATAGTTCGTGCTCGCCCGGCCTGGCCCACCGCCTTCAGTAGAAAGCGCGGGGTCGCAGTAGAAAGCGTGGGGTCGCGTCTATACTTTTCTACATTTGCTTTCGAGTTCCGGGTATTTGCTGACGCAATTCGGAGCTCGTTCCACTGGCCGGCCGAGGCGGGCCAGCGCCTGGGCTACGGCCGCGTACCCCCCTGTCCCGGCTAACTGCCCAAGGTGGGCCAGCGCCAGCGGTCCAGCCCGGCCGCCAAGCTTGCGAAGGATTTCAGGCCGCTGATTATTCCTCAGCCGTCCGAATCCAACGCGCGCGGCCCCGGGACACGATGACCAAACGGTTGCGGAACTCGGTCTGCGCCCGGCCGGCCAACAGCGGCAGGAGCACCGCTGCGACCTCCCGCGCCGTTGGCGGGCAGGCCTTCACCCGGATGACGCCCCAATGTCTGGACAAGGGCAGCACCACCCAATCCCCGAAGTGTCCATCCAGCGTGACGAGCGTACGTTCCTCACGCACCGCGCGCTCGAGGACCAGCGCATCGTCCGCCCGCCCCTGGCCCACTTCCCAGGCCCGCACCACGTCGTGTCCCTCCGAGCGCAGCAGCCCCGCCAACTCCGACCGCAGACATTGGTCGAGGTAAAGGCGCACAAGGAATCAGGCCGCACCAGGAACGGCCAACTCGGTGTGCAGGATGGACTGCCGCGCGTAAGCCAAAGCCGCCTGAATGTCGGCTCGCGTCAGTTCCGGGTAGCCGCCCAGGATGGAATCCCACGACTCGCCCTCCGCCAGTTGCTCCAGAAGGGCGGCCACGGAAATCCGCGTGCCTTTGATGACCGGCTGCCCGCCACAAACGCGCGGGTCGATTTCAATGCGCTCGCTCATGCCTCAAAACCTAACCGCATCGCCTGAAAATGGCAAGCCGCGCAACTTTGCTCAAAATGCCCGTGCCCCCGGTCCCCTGGCGGAATCGGAATAGTCGCACCTACTTCTCCGCATTTGCTCTTCAATTGCGCCTACTTGCTGGCGCAATGCCGCAGTCCGTTCCATTGGCCGGCCGACGCGGGCCAGCGCCTGGGCTACCGCCGCATACCCAGTTCCCCCGGCCAGCCACCCAAGCTCAGCCAACCAGAGCCGCCCCGCCCTGCGCCCAAGCCATAACGCCGCACCCCATTGGCCCCATTGGCTGCATTGGCGACATTGGCCGCATCGGCACCATTGGCTGCATTGGCCAGGTGCATTGGCTACATTGGCTGCATTGGCCACATTGGCCATTTTGTCCAAAAAACTGGCCCGGCCACGGCCTAAAAGGAATGGCACAGCTCGGCACAACGCTCTGTCGCTCTCCTCGGCGCAGCCAAGCGCTTCCCTGGTCCCGCCTAGGCCTGCTCCCTGCAATAGCCGCACCCAAGCCGTCGAGGCCGAGGAGCATTCGCGAGCAACCCAAATCGCCCTCATGCGGAGACGCGCCGCAATACAAGAATTCCGCTCCATTATACTGGCCGGACGGCGCCGGGGGGAATAGATTGGAGGCCAGTATGCCTATGGATGAAGCCACGCCGCCGCCGTCCTGCGGCCAGCCCGGGCGCACAGCCGCGCTGACCTGCGCCAAGGCCGCCCAGATTCTTTGGGAGTGCGCCTGGGACGCCCTGGTACTGGCCTTTCTGGTCCAGGTCTTCGGCAGCGTCATGCTCGGACTCGTCGGCGGCATCTGGCGGGAGATGACCCCGTCCCTGCCGCCGGGGCTGGCCCGGAAGCCGCTGCCGGAGGCCGAGGCATCCTCGACCTGGGGCTTCTCGTTTTTCCATCAGCACCAGCTCGCCCTGCTCTTTGGCATTATCTTCGCCTGCGAGGGGGCCGCGCGGCTGGTTAGGTACTCGCGTAACGGAGAGCCAACGAACGGCGCCGGGTCTCTGCGCCGGGTTACCCGCCGCCTCGCCAGGCAATGGTTCCGGCTCGTGGTGCGCAATGCCTTCATCGTGTTTGTCACCGTGCTGGTGCTCCAGTTCGTGCAACAGTTCTCCCTTTCACAGTGGCTCTGGCACGCCCTCATCGATTTGTGCCGCCCCATGACTGACACCCTGGCCGCCCTCTTCCCGCGCGCCTTCGGCACGCTGGCGGGCCTGGTTGGGTGGTTCAATGAGAACCAGCTCAAGCTCACCTTCTGGTTGCTCTACAGCGCCGCCATTTGCGATGACCTCGGCCTGCCCAATTACAAGGCGCTGGCCCGCTACCTCTGGCGCCGCCTTTTCAGGCGCTACGCCCCCGCTCGCTCGACGGCCCCCCCACGGCTCAGCGGCCCGAATTGACGCCATTGGCAAGTCACGGCGGTTGGCCCTCTGCCCCGAGGCCTAAGCCTTGGCACGGCGCCCCGCCGATGGGCCTGGCTGCAAGCCGAGCCCGAATCCAAGACCCAGCTTCCTCAGGCCAAAGCTCAAGTCTTGGCCCGCCCTTGACGTTGCAATTGGTAGAGGTAGCGGATGACCTTGGCCGAGATGGTGGGCGGGCCGGCTTGCCGTTCCCTGGCGGTGGCCGCCTTCTCGGCGCGGATCTGGGCCAACTCCCCGGCGTCGAGCCAGTAGCCGGCGCAATTCGGGCACTCGTCCACCTCCACGCGGCGCTTGGCGCTGAAAAAGTGGCGATGGAGCTTGATGCCCGGGCAGCGCGGGCACTCGCGCTTGCGGGTCGCGTCCACGACCACCCGCTCGTCGCGCTGGATCTGGAGCAGAGCCTCCCCGGCCGCCTCGTTCTCCTCATCCACGCGCCCTAATTCGAAAGCGTCGAACCAAATCCCCCCGCAGCCGCCCTGGCAGACATCCACAAACAGGCTGCCGACTTGGAGCTCGGTCAATTCATGGAAACATGCTGGACATTTCATAGACCGGATTTGCACCTCAATATACCGGCTTTCACCCCCGCGTCCAGTTCGGTCCCCAGGAAGCGGAGAACATCGTCGGCGGGTTCTCACGGAAGGCTCCGCCCAGCCGAACTCATACCGTGCTGGTGTCCTTGCTCGGCCGCATGGCCGAGCAGTGCCGAAGTAGTGGGCGGGTAGTGCCCGAGCACTCAAAACGTCCACTACCCATCCCTGCCCATTCACTACTCGTTCACTGAAGAATTCACTGAATCGGCGGGCCGGAGTTTGGGTTTGCGCCCCTGCCGTTTGAGCACGGCGAGTTGATGGCGGAGCGCCAGATTCTCAAGCGCGAGCCGGGAATGGGATTGAAAGCCGGAGAGCAGGGACCGCAAAAGCGCCCCAATGACCTCGAGCATATCGAAGCCAACTTTGGCCGACGACATTCAAAATCAACGTTCTCGAAGGATTATGGAGTTTTCGCTGCCCACGGCGGCTCGGCGAGGTTGAGATAAGCCTCAGGTTTTGGCTCCAACCGCCGATATGGAACGTGGTAAGCAGGGTCTGCAGTCGGCGCTGCGCGGAAAACAGCGGCCGCGCAAGACCGCGTGGTTATGCCAAAAACGAACGGTTTTGAGACTTGGAACGCCCCGCGCAATGGCGGCCGCAACGGGGGCTCCGCGCCTCTCCAGGAGCGGGCGCGGAAGGTCAAGAACAAGACTTACAAGAAGGAGTTAAAACGCCTGCAGATCGAGCTGGTGAAACTCCAGGAATGGATCAAGCACAAAGGCCTCAAAGTCGTAGTCCTGTTCGAGGGCCGCGATGCTGCCGGCAAGGGCGGCACGATCAAACGGATCAGCCAGAGAATGAACCCGCGCATCTGCCGCGTGGTCGCCCTCGGCACCCCTACCGAACGCGAAAAGACCCAGTGGTACTTCCAGCGTTACGCCGCCCATCTTCCTGCCGCCGGAGAGATGGTGCTGTTGGACCGCAGTTGGTACAACCGAGCCGGGGTCGAACACGTGATGGGCTTCTGCACGGACGCGGAATACGAGGAGTTCCTCCATTCCTGCCCCGAGTTCGAGCGGATGCTGGTTCGCTCCGGAATCATCCTCATTAAGTACTGGTTCTCGGTCAGCAACGAAGAGCAGGAGGAACGTTTCCAGGCTCGCATCCAAGACCCCACCAAACGCTGGAAGCTCAGCCCGATGGACCTCGAATCCCGCCGCCGCTGGCAGGACTACTCGCGGGCAAAGGATACGATGATGGCCCACACGGATATCAAACAATCACCCTGGTACGTGGTCGATGCCGACAACAAAAGACGAGCCCGTCTCAATTGCATTCGCCATCTGCTGGATCAGATTCCTTACGAGGACCTGACTCCGAAACCGGTCAAGCTGCCGGCTCGTCCTCTCAATAACGGGTACATTCGCCCGCCCATCAGTGATCAGACGTTCGTGGCGGATTTTGATCGCTGACGAGGGAACTGTCCGCGGACGCCGATCGTTACGCCGTAGTGTCCATAAACTCGAACGTGCCCAACACGAAGTGGTTGAGCAATCGGGGAGCACATCGACTCGGTTGAGGCGAAAGCTCAGCTTCCAAGGCGCGCGTGAAGCTGATTTGCTCCATGCCGATTCTCAAGGTTTGAACAGGAACTTCTGCGCTCCCTCCAGGCCGTCGGTGTTGATGAGCTCCACGTCGTTTGCCAGCAGCTCGCCCCAGAACACCCCCTGGTCGGGCGCGCCCCGGAAACGCACGCGCCGGCCCGGCGAGTTTTTTGGCAAAAATGGCCAATGTGGCCAATGCAGCCAATGTAGGCAATGCAGGCGGGCAAGGCAGCCAATGCGGCCAGTTTGGCCGATGTGGCTAATCCAGCCAATGCGGCCAATGGGGTTGTCCGCCAGGTTGTGGTCCCGGCGCGGCGGGACGCCGCCGTGCTTCTCTGGCCTGTTTTACTTGCTGCTAATTCCCTTTGTTTAGACGCGTCGGGAAGAGGGGTCTGGACGGCAACGGCAAGGCGGGAAAACGCTTCCCAGATAATTGAGGCACCACGGCGGCCGTCCCTGACGGCGGTGAGGAAAATCGCCCCGCTTTCCCTCAGCTACGCTGGCAGCGCTCTGAGGCCCGAGAGGAGGCCTCTGCTGCGCGTGGTCAATCTTGATGCCGCTCAAAGCATAGGCGGCGCGGCGCGTCCTGCTCCAGCGAGGCAGCCGCGCCCATTTCGACAAAAAGCACGGCACGGGCCGTTACTATTTCGGGTTTTTGCTTCTGTAGGGGATGACGGCAGGGTGTGCCCGCCCGTGAAAACTGGGGCCTCCAGACAGCGCCGAAGTCCGAAGCGACGTCGGCCTGCGGTCGAGGCCCCGGCGGCGTGGGGCACCGGATGGCCGCCAAACCAACAACAGATAGGTAGAAACATATGAAGAACTATGGAACAAGTCGGTCACCCACCAGAACCCAGAGGTCGGTTCTCTTGACAATCGTAGCGGCAGCGCTGCTTTCCTGGGCACTGCCCGCCAGCGGAGGAGGAAGAACAACGTGTCAGGAGACGGTCATTCCGCTCGGAGTCCTCGATCCTGGTGTGCCCACCCAGCACCGTGGGTTCACGTGCATCCGAGGTATGCGTTTGCTGCAGATGGAGTTGTCGGCTGAGCCATTGTTACAGGCGCGTGCCACGGTGACGATGGACCTTCGCGTGGACGCTAAGGGCGATTTCGTCGCCCACGGAATTGTGATCAAGGAGGTCGGCACCTGGGATCTGACCACCGATCCTCAGAATCCCAAGTTCACCCCCACCGGAGGTGTCTGGGAGGGGACCGTCGATGCCCAGGGCACAGGATTCCCCACCGCGCCCGTTAGTGTCGCCCATGGAACACTCTACGGCACGCGTGGCGAGGTCGGGGGCATGCAATACAGTTTCCATGGCGGAGGGCCAGCCTCACTCTATGCGGTGCAATTGTTGCCTCCGCGCACCCCGGACCAGGAGTTCGACCTGGTCTTGCCGGGGATTGAGATCCGCCCAGGTGTCGCCATGGATATTCACGCCAAGGTTTTCGTCAACGGAGAGCATCAAAGTGAAGGTGAAACGGTGCTCGCCGTTCATGCGATGCTGTGCAGCGCGAGCACTTGGAAACCGCTGGCGACAGCCCTTTTCACCGACAACCCGGCCGGTCGCAAGGTGAGTCGGGTCGTGGCTTTGAACCTCCCGGGGCCAGACCGCAGCGGCTTGCCTGATCCGGCCCTCCTGCCGGTCGATCAGATCAACCTCGATGATTACGTGGGGGCCTTGCTGGGTGCCCTGGAGGCGCTGCAGGCAAAGAAGATCCGACCTGAAACACTGCTGGGCCACAGCCTGGGAGGAGGCGTCATCCAGTTGGCTCAACAACGGCTGATTCGGCAAGGCACATCTCTCCGCGACCAATATCACATCAAGAATGTGGTCCTGTTGGCGTCCGGAGCCCGTCTTCCCAATCCGGGGCCAAGTATCTGGTGGTACTACATCGAACTCTTCCCTCCCAACGCGCCCTTCTTTGGGACTACCGATGCAGGCTGGCAAGGCATCTGCGCGAACACATCCGGCGTGCTCGTCACGGCCACGCCGAGCGTGGCCGAGATAACGGCCAACCACTACAACGCTGCCGAACCGATGTCCGTGGTCAAGGACTCCAGCGGCTATCCTCCTTACGTGGCACCCGCCGTCGACCCGGGAATTTTCGCCCCTCGGTATCGAACGACCTTCCAGGCCGTGAGTTACGAGCAGGATCCGTTTGGGGGCGATACGGCGGACGCCGAGGCCGCGTATGAATACCTGACCGGGGACGCACACTTGACTCACTTCGCCGTGCTTCCAGGGTCCGATACGTGTCACGCGCTGCACGTCGTCCAACCATGGCGCGTGCTGGAGTCCGTCGCCGATAAAATCACCCTCCCGTAATTTGAGAAAACCGCCACGGTCTGGCGAGGGCGAAACCAGTCGGAGTCTGACGCAAAAGGCTGTGCGGACCCCGACTGGGCCAGGCGCCGGCGAAGCAAGGCGGTTCATCCTGGCGTTGAAACCACCCGGCGCGGCGCGGACCGCTCCGGCCGCGGCGCCGGGCCGTTCGTCAAAAAACACCGCGCCGACCGTTACTTTTTCAGGTTTTTGCTTCTGTAGAGGATGTGGGCTGGGTGTGCCTGCCCGTGAAAGCGGGGCCACCCGACAGGGCGGAAGCCAGAAGCGAAGCCGGCCGGCGGGCGAAGCCCCGGCGGCGTGGGGCACGGACTGGCCGCCATAAGCCAAACTAAGCACTTGAGAGTACGTCAACAAAGGGTCGTGCCCGACACAACCGGATAGGAAAACCATGCAAACAAAAATCAAGCTCCTTACGGCCGGGCTCTTCCTGGCCGCCATCGGGGCCGGCCTCGGCCAGCCCGTCATCACCCAACAGCCGCAATCGTGCACCAACTGCGTCGGCACGACCGCGACCTTCACGGTCCTGGCCACCGGCACCGAGCCGCTGGCGTACCAGTGGCAGATATACGCGATGGACCTGACCAACTGCACCGACGCCACCCTGGTCCTGACCAACGTGCAGACCAGCGACGCCGGCGACTACCGTGTGGTCGTCGCGGATGCCACGGGCACAACAAACAGCGACGTGGCGAGCCTGACGGTCATGGTGCCGCCGGGAATCACCCGAATCACGAACAACAACCCCTTGGTGCCTGTCGGCGCTACCGTGACGATGCAGGTCTGGGTTACAGGAACGGCGCCATTTTTCATCCAATGGTGCCAGAACGGCCTGCCGCTGGCCGGGAAAAACAGTGCGCTTCTCACCCTGGCCAACGTGCAACCTACCAACGCCGGTCTCTATACAGTAGTCGTGACTAACTACGTCGGCTCGGTGACCAGCAGCCCGGTGCGGCTGGAGGTGTCACAGGCTCCGGTGATCGCCTACACGGCTGCACTCCAGCACAGGGCCGTTTTCGTGGGGGCCGCCACTTCGTTCGCGGTGACGAGCTCTGGCGGTCAGCCACAATCTTTTCAATGGCGGCTGGACGGTAGCGAGTTGCTGGACAAGACGAACAAGACTCTCAGTTTGGCCGCCGTCCAACCCGCCGATGAGGGCGACTACACGGTGGTGATCACCAATGCCTGGGGCGCGGTCACCAGCGAGCCGGCCCGGCTCTGGGTGGTGCCGCCGGTCAGCTCGTTCATCCGCGGCAACTTCACGAACGCGGCCGGTCGCGGCCTGCCGTACTTCTACTGGGTGCCGACCAACTATGTCCCCACTCGGAGCTACCCCCTCTTCTGTGGGTTCCACGGCTCAGGTGACGACGTGAGCGTTTTCCTCTCAAGATCAACGCCCGAAAGGCTCCTCCTTGCCTCTTACAAACTACAGGCAATGGACCCAGTGATTTTTGTGTCTCCCACCCGCTGGTCGGCAGGCGAAGACTGGACCGACCAGTACCTCCAGCTCACGTCGGGGCTACTGGATCGGCTGATGTCCCAATTCAACATCGACACCAACCGAGTGTACGTCGACGGATATTCGCAGGGCGTCCATGCGGCGTGGGACCTGATGGGAATGCGGCCCGGTTTCTTCGCCGCTGCAGATGTTGGAGCTGGCTGGATGGGAAACGCCCTGCCCGCCGCCATCAAAAATGTGCCGCTGTGGGTTGCTTGCGCCGCAGATGACGAGGTGGTGGGCGTGAGCGACTCACGCGCCTTGGTGACCGCACTCCGCCGAGCGGGAGGAAATCCCATTTACACCGAATACAGCACCGGCGGACACCTCGGCGGCATACTCATGCACGTGCGGACGCCGGCCACGATCGACCGGTTTCTGGCGCAGCGGCGCGGCGTGGCCTCGACCAATGAGCCGCTCCTTTCGATCACCAGTCCGACCCAGACCGCAGTCTATGCCACGGGTGCGACAAGCCTCAATCTCGCCGGGTCCGCCGCTGCCTTGGGACAGCCAGTAACTTCGGTGACTTGGACCAACCTCGCCAACGGCGCCAAGGGCAACGCCTCCGGCACCAACGCCTGGAGCGCGACCGGCATTCGGCTCCCGGCGAACAGAACCAATCTCGTCATCGTGACCGCGACCACGACCAGTTGGGCGCCGGCCTACGGCGGCAACACGACCTTCAACGACACGCTCACCGTCCTCCAGTCGCCGCTC
>Ga0187882_1002905_pt1 | contig 15254 bp, 14 predicted proteins | sample June2016WEW_19_1_3_FD_132991 | JGI IMG/M metagenome (GOLD analysis project Ga0187882, IMG submission 132991) | Peatland microbial communities from SPRUCE experiment site at the Marcell Experimental Forest, Minnesota, USA - June2016WEW_19_150 | ecosystem: Environmental > Terrestrial > Soil >...
CAAGGCATGGGCTGAGGCCAGCAGTGCGGCCAGAAAATCAAAGCCCGCGGCCAGGTGCGGCCAGTAGCGGTCGATCAGGTTGAGCCAGTCCATCGTTTGCCAACTTTACGAATGAAGAAAGGCCGATGGCAAGCGTTCGGTGATGCCGGGTGCAACCTGGCAAACACATCGGAACGCCGGCCCCTGCCGCGCCGTAGCTTCCAAGCGAAGGCTGGTCCGGCCTGGCGCGTTGCCGGTTTGGAACGGTTGAGAGTTAACGATTCAACGGTTCAACGAAACCTTTCGCGGGTTTGAATTCGAGGACGAGGACGAATGCCTGCTCCGCGTCTTTGCATTGCTATCAAAAAACTAAGACCAACATGTTTGTTTCAGCGAAGTCACGCGGCCGGTTTGAGGGTTTGCAGGGTGGCCGGCATTTCGCGTTGGAGGTTCTGGTAATGCTCATCCAGCGGATGAATGTTTTTTGGCGGGCGACCGCGCTTGGGGCGGCAGACTCCGGCCAGCACTGGCTTGAGCACTTTCTCACGCAGGATCAGCAAACCCGCCAACGTGCGGATGCCCGGGCGACGCACTTGGTAGCAGCGCGTGCCGCCGATGCGCACGACCTCGCGGCCTTGCGCGCCGCTCGCGGCTGATGACCCTCGTCAGCAACACCTCGCCGCTTTGCTATCTTGCGCTCATCGGCCACGCGGAAATTCTGCCGAAACTTTACGGCAACGTTCACACCACACAAAAGGTTTTGGAGGAACTTCGCCATCCCGACGCTCCGCCGTCAGTTCGTAATTTGGCAACCACTCCGCCCGACTGGTTAAAAATTCATTCCAACCCGGAAGCGCCTGACCAAACATTGGCTGCGCTTGACCCCGGCGAGCGCACCGCGTTGCGGCTGTCCGAGCACTCCGCTCCGACGTGGTGTTGCTCGATGAATCTGCCGCTCGTGCGCTCGCGGTTCAGCGGGGCCTGAAAGTTTCCGGCATATTGGGCGTTTTGTGCGACGCCGCTCAAGCCGGACTCCTCAAACTTCCTGCCGCCCTCGACCTTCTCCGCAAAACCAATTTTCGCGCTTCCCCGGAATTGTGGAAGACGCTTTACACGCGGTGATGATCTTCACCGGGCTTTACGCCGCCGCCAACTACAAGAACCTCGTGCATGGCAGCTATTCCCCCAAGGGAATTGTGACGCTGGTCCTGGGTTTCGCGGTCCTTGCCGGATTTCTGTTTCTCGACTGGCGCGCGCTGCTGCAACGAAAGAAGTTCACCTTCAATTTCAGAATCTGGAAATGAAATCTTTGCGGTTGTCTTCGTCAAACCGAGCGCGGTGTGTGCGCGGCTTCGAGAAGCACGACATGTCATGCCGGGAAAGCGCGAGCCGGTACTCCGCCGACACCGCCCTCGCCACCCTCGCCAGCGTAAAGACAGATTCAGAAAACACGAGCGGCCTTTGGAAACGGAGGCGCTTTTTGTTCGCATGCCACTCAATCAAAACTCGCAAGATGAAACTGTTGATATGATGTGCAATCACATTGTTACACGCCGTGTAAAATACTGTTGACACTCTTGCGCTGGAGGTGAAATCCTCCCGACATGGAAACTATTCAAGCCGTGCTCAAAGCTGTCTTGGACGCCCATGCTGGTGAGCCGCAGTTGCTGGCCGTACAACTCAAGGCATCCCCGGTATCAGTGCAACGCTGGTTAAGTGGCGAGGCAAAGCCTCGACCGATTTACGAAGCGAAGCTTCGGGGCATCTACGCAGAACTGGTGAGCAAACCGGATGCACTGCGGGAGTCGCCGCCGGCATATCGCGTCACACCGCATCATCCGATGATAACGGAGGCGGTTGACCAGACTTTGCGCTCAATCCGCGAAATTCTACACAAGCGCGGAAGACTCTCCTCGCGCAGCCAGGCATTGGACGAGTTGTCCAAGCTGTTGTTTGCGCATGTGCGGGGCGTTCGCATCGGTCGCGGTGGTATCTCGAAGCGAACCTTGAGCGGTCTGATGCAAGCCGGTCTTGGATTTGCGGCGGCGCTCAAGACATTCGTTGACGAAGTGGTTCAGGAGAGCCTGCCTGAGTCGCTGGCGCACGAGGTTGACCTCAAAGATTTCGAACTGAAGCTCAAGCCGCAGGAGGACGAACTGGCCCACGAAATCATCGAGTGTTTTGAAACCCTCCAGCGGCAGACTTCGACGTTCAGCTTTTCCGGCTTCGACGTGCTGAACGAAGTGTTCGGCAAGTTCCTCAACGACTCATTTATTGATGAAAAGGAACTCGGTCAGTATCTCACGCCACCGGAGGTTGTCCGGTTCATGGTGGCCCTAGCACTTCACCACCTGTCGGCGGATGAATTGGAATCACTGGGCAATCCGAAACGCTGTGCGGAATTCGGACTGATTCTCGATCCGTCGTGCGGCGTGTCCTCATTTCTCGTGGAGACCGTGCATGGCTTACAGTTGAAGCTCGGAGAAAGAATGCCGACGCCCGAGATGCGAACGCTGTGGCTGGAGAACATGCTGGGACGAGTGCTCGTGGGCATTGACAAGAGCGAGCGTATGGTGCGCCTAGCTCTGACGAACATGGCGATGTTTGGTTTTCCCGCAGCTCGGCTGCATCTCGCCAACTCGCTGGTTCGAAATGGCGAAGATGGAAAATTGACGGAATCATTGGCTGGCAAGGTGAAGCTGATTCTCACGAATCCGCCGTTCGGCGCGTGTTTTCAAGGCAATGATCTAGTGAAGTATCAGATTGCCACGAACTGGTCGCGGCGTTCTCCGGGACGGCTGGATTCCGAACTGCTGTTCATGGAGCGGTATCTGGAGTGGCTCGCGCCTGGTGGCCAACTCGTCGCTATCGTTCCCGACAGCATTCTGACGAACAAAGCAGTGTTTGAAGACTTGCGCCGGGCCATCGCGGACAAGATTGACCTAGTGAACGTCGTGTCACTGCCCAGCGTGACCTTCGGTGCAGCCGGCACGACCACGAAAACTTCCATTCTACATCTGCGGAAAAAGGACCGTCGTAATGGGAATCCGGCAAGGACCGGTTTCGCGATTTGCCAGGACATCGGTTTTACCGTCTCCACCAAGGCGAACCAGCGCGTCAAGGTGGTGGACGGGCAAGGCGACCTGCCAACCATCCTCTCGGAAATCCTCACGCCGCCAGCGAAGCCGCACTTCGTGAAGTGGCTGGATGATGCCACGAGTTTCGAGCGATGGGATGCCCAGCACCATGCTTCACTTTCCGTTGAAATTGAGAAACGGCTGGCGAAACGCACGGACTATGACCTTTACGTCTCGGATGTGGCTCAACTCATCGATGACCGCGCTGACCCGCGCCGTTGGGCGGCGAAGGAATTCAATTACATCGAAATCTCGGACATTGATCTACAGACCTGCATCGTCTATTCCAACTGCGTCGAAGTGATGGAAGCACCCGGCAGGGCGCGGAAGTTGGTGCAAAGCGGGGACGTGTTGGTGTCCACAGTGCGGCCAGAGCGCGGCACGGTCGGCGTGGTCGGCCCTCACCAGGACGGCTCGGTCTGCACGACGGGTTTGGCGGTGCTGCGCCCGACCGGAATTGACCCGCGCACGCTCGCTTTTCTACTCAAGACGGATTTTGTCATCGCCCAATTGATGCGGAACAATGTGGGCATCGCGTATCCGGCGATCGATGAATCCTGCCTGCGAGATGTGCTGCTGCCCGCGAGAAAAGAAGACCTGCCCAAATTGGAAAAACAAGCGCGAGAGATCGCGGCCCAAGAGGAACGGCTCTACGGGATGCGGAAGGAATTCAACGCGGCGATTGAATCGGCGGGTGCGGCGTGGCGGGATGCTTCGGCTACGCCAGTCCCCAAACCTCATCCAGCGAAGCAAACCATGTCCCATCGCCAATATCGCAAGTCGGGTTCTGATTCACATGAGCTGGATATTTTTCAGCTCGCGGAAGGCCATAAGGTTTGACGTTCCTCGGCACAGAGCGGGAAAAAGCGAAGTCGCGAATGTTGCCCGTGCGGAGGAAAAGGCTCACGGCGAAGAAGTCCTGCGTCTCAAATTTGCAGCTGCTGGTCGGGTAATTGTCCGTCTTGCTGTGAATGAGACGGGCAAACCTGGTGTTTGTACCCCACAGTGACTTGGCTTCAACCTTCTTGGTAACGCCGCCTTTCTCCACCTCGAAATCGTAATGACGATACTTGCCGATGTGTTGGGCCATATCCTCGGGCATCCGCCTTACAGTGTAGCCAGCGTCCTTGAGAACTTGAACGAGCGAGTATTCTACCAATCCACTCAACACCTTGGCCGACGCACCATACTGGTCAATCTCCAAGTGGTCGTCCGCAGACAGTATGGCGAGCGCCGCTTCAAGTTCCTTTTTCTTGCCACCGCAATAAACCTCGCCTTCCGCAATTTTGCCGTGGTCGTCCACCTTCAGGATTCGCCCCTTGGCGATTTCCTTCCAGCCGCCACCTCCTTTGTATGAATTCGGAACGAACTTCCCGGTTCGTCCGGGCACAATCAAGTCAGCCCACTCCTCTGTAATGGCGATCGTAAACGATGCGCGCCAGTGTGGCTGCCCCGGGATTTTGAAGATCGCCTTGTCGAGTGTGCGAATGGGAATGAGCATCGGGCAGAGAATGCCTTCCAATGCCTCGGCAGTTGTTCCGCCGTAACGCTTGGTCAGGCGCTCGAACAGCGATTGGTAGTCAATCGGCATGTTACTTCCAGAGTGCCAATGGTTTCAACATACGGCGGAGTATAATGATTCGCAGGCTGGGAGCAATCCATTCCACGCTGGCAAGCTCAGAGCGGCGCGGACTTCGTCTCGCTTGCCTTGGGCTACTTTCTTTCGGGCTTTCAACCCTTTCAATCAACGTGAATCAGCGTTCATCAGCGGTTCAAATGATTTTTGACTCTCTCCCCGGCCCTCCTCGTTCGATCCGCCTTCGCAAGATTCTTGTTGCCCCGAACCTGTTTTTGCTACCAGTTCGTTGTGGTTTCTTGCTCAAGGAATGCATTCCACTCGCCACCGCCATCAATCGCCAAACCGGTGAATAAACCAGGTCTTCACCACCTGGGTCAGAATCGCATAGCCCAGCAGCATGATGGCCAGAAACAGCCAGTACAGCGGCGGGAGGGGGACAAACCCGAGCGTGTTCGCCAGCGGCGAAACCGTCAGCCAGGCACCGGCCGCGACGATGATCACGGAAGTGAGGATGAGCGGCCAACTGGCCCAGCTTTGGATGAACGGGATCTTGTTGGTGCGAATGACATGGATGATGAGCGTCTGGGTGAAGAGCGACTCCACGAACCAGCCGGTCTGGAACAGGACCGGGTTGTGCCAGCAGTTGAAAACATACAGCATCATGAAGAACGTCAGGTAATCGAAGATCGAGCTGATCGGCCCGATAAACAGAATAAAACGCAGGATGTTGCCAATCCCCCACTTGCGCGGCTTGATCAGCCAGTCGGCATCCACCCCGTCGGTGGGGATGGTGGTCTGCGAGAAGTCGTACAGGAGGTTGTTGGTCAGCACCTGGATCGGCAGCATGGGCAGGAAAGGCAGGAACGCGCTGGCTCCCACGACGCTGAACATGTTGCCGAAGTTCGAGCTGGCCGCCATCTTGATGTATTTGATAATGTTGCCGAACACCCGCCGGCCTTCCAGCACGCCCTGCTCCAGCACCAGCAGGCTGTTTTCCAGCAGGATGATATCGGATGACTCCTTGGCGATGTCCACAGCGCTGTCCACCGAGATGCCCACATCGGCGGCTTTCAAGGCCGGGGCGTCGTTGATGCCGTCGCCCATGAATCCCAACACGTGGCCCTTGCTCTGGAGCGCGTGGATGATGCGTTCCTTGTGAGCCGGGACCAGCCTGGCAAAGACGCTCGTCGTGCTGGCGGCTTCGGCCAGTTCCGTCTCGCTCATCGTCTCGATTTGGGAGCCGAGCAAAAGGTGCTCCACCGGTATGCCCACTTCCTTGCAGATGTAGGCGGTGATGATCTCGTTATCGCCGGTCAGGACCTTGACGTCCACGCTCAGGCTGTGAAGCCGCTTCAACGCCTCTGTAGCGGTGTCCTTGGGCGGGTCGAGGAAGGCCAGGAAACCCAGCAGGATCAGGTCCGACTCATCCTTGACCGAATACACCGGTTCATCGGAACCGCCCGGCATTTGCTTATAAGCCAGGGCGATTACCCGGAAGCCCTGACCGTTCAGATCGTCCGCCAACTGTCGGCGTTTGGCGTCGTGCTCGGGCAAAACTTCGATGACCTCGCCTTTGACTTCCACCCGGGTACACAGGCTCAACACTTCTTCCACCGCGCCCTTGCAAATCAGCGTGTTCAACCCGGTTTCATCTTCCACCACCACCGACATGCGCCGCCGCACGAAGTCGAAAGGGATCTCGTCTATCTTGCGGTACTTCTCTTTCGCTTTCAGGCGTTCTTCCATTTCCTGATGGTCGAGGATCGCTTCGTCGAGCAGGTTTTTCAACCCGGTATGGTAGTAGCTGTTCAGGTAGCCGAACTGCAGGACCTTCTCGCTGGGATCGCCGTTCGCGTCCAGATGCTTTTCGAGCACGATTTTGCCTTGGGTAAGGGTGCCGGTCTTGTCGGTGCACAGCACGTCCATCGCCCCAAAGTTCTGGATGGCGTTCAGGCGTTTAACGATGACTTTCTTGCGAGCCATGGCCAGGGCGCCCTTGGACAGGTTGACGGTCACGATCATGGGCAGCATTTCGGGGGTCAGCCCGACGGCCACGGCCATGGCAAAAAGGAAAGCTTCCAGCCAGTTGTGCTTGCTCAGTCCGTTGATCAGAAAGACCAGCGGCACCATCACGGCGATGAAACGGATCATCAGCCAGGTGAACTTGTTGACGCCCAGGTCGAAGCTGGTGAGCTGGCGCTGCCCGACGATACTGGCGGCCAGCGAGCCAAAGTAGGTCCGGTTCCCGGTATGGATGACCACGGCGGTCGCGGAGCCGCTCTCCACGTTGGAGCCCAGGAAGCAGAGGTTGGGAAGTTCCAGCGGATTTTGAACGTCGGCCGGCGCCGGGGCGGCTTTCTTCTCCACCGGCAGGGCTTCGCCGGTGAGAGCCGCTTGATTTAAGAACAGGTCTTTGGCAGAAAGCACGCGCACGTCCGCCGGCACCATATCGCCGGCGGCGAGCCGGATGATATCGCCCGGCACCAACATTTTGAGCGAGACTTCTTCTTCCTTGCCGTCTCGCACCAATGTCGCGGTGTTGCTGACCATCGCCTGGAGTTTCGCGGCCGCGTTATCGGCACGCATCTCCTGGAAGAAACGCAACACCACGCTCAGAACCACCATCACGAAAATAACCATCATTGCCTTCAGGTCACCGGTTAGGAAGGAAAGCACGCCCAGCGCCACGAGCAGAAGGACCAATGGATTCTTGATGTTAACCAGGAGACGCATCAGGGCCGATTGACGCTTCTCCCGGGCAATCTCGTTCGTCCCGACCTGCTTCAAGCGGGAATCGGCTTCCGCCTCGCTCAGGCCGCCCAGTTGCGATCCAAGCTCCTTCAGGACGGTATCGGTATCGGCCCGCGCCTTTTCCAATAGTTCAACGGAATACTGTGTCCCCTTCCCGCCAGGGACGGGCACGGAGGCGATCGCAGGGGTCTTCTTTGAGATTTCCATCATGCTCCTCTATGGCTGTCTCCAGATCATGGTTTTGCTTTCAGAGCTGTTTGCGGATGGACTTCAATTCCTTGCGCCGCGCCTTGTTCGCTTCCGGATAATTCATCCTGAGTTGTTTCAGCGTATCGAGGATGATTTGCGAAATGATAAGCCGGGCGTTCTTTTTGTAATCGGCGGGGACGACATACCAGGGTGCGGATGCGGTGCTCGTTGTACTCAGGCACGCCTCATACGCCTTCCGGTAGTGATCCCACAATTTCCGCTCTCCGATGTCAGCGAGACTGAATTTCCAGTTCTTCGCCGGTTTATCAATGCGCTCGAGCAAGCGCTTTCGTTGTTCGTCCTTCGACAGGTGTAGGAAGAACTTGATGATCCGGGTGCCGTTACGGTGGAGATGCTCCTCCAAGTCCACGATGGAGCGATACCGCCCCTGCCAAAGGGTCTTCTCATCGAGCAACTCATCCGAAAGCCCCTGGCCGCGGAGAATCTCCGGATGCACGCGAACGATGAGCACCTCCTCATAGTAGGAACGATTGAAGATGCCGATCCGCCCGCGTTCCGGCAGACGGCGGGTCGTGCGCCAGAGAAAATCATGCTCCAATTCTTCTGCGCTCGGCTGCTTGAAACTGCAAACCTCGCAGCCTTTTGGATCGACCCCGGACATGACGTGCTGGATGGCGCCGTCCTTGCCGGCAGCGTCCATTCCCTGAAAAATCAGCAGTAACGCATAGCGGTTGGACGCGTAGTGAAGACGTTGCAGCGAGCTTAACTCCTCAACGTGTTCTCCCAGGACTTTTTTATACTGTTTTTTCGACGTGCAAAAGGGCTTCACCATGGTCGGCCACTCCCTGAGTTGGACCTTTTCTCCGGGCCGCACCCGGAAATCCTTTGAATTGATTTTCATTTTCATTCTTTCGGCAATACCCGCCGCGTTGTTCGCGCCGGTTTATTTCTGGGGTTCATCTTTGTGCATATCCTGTTGCGCTTGCTCCAATTCCTGAACGGCTCGAACGTCCTCGCGCCCTAGCTCCTCGTAAAGTTGATGCACTCGCTTGACAAGCTGCGGTGACACATCGGACGGCGACTTTACCTTGGCTTCCGGTTTCGGTTCAGCTTTGGCTTCGGGCTGCGGCTCAACCTTTGATTCAGGTTGAGGTTCGACTGCGGGCTTGGCTTCAGCCACAGTTTTGGGTTTAGGCTCGGGTTTGGCCTGCGTTTTGGAACCGGCTTTGGCGTCGGGTTTAGCCTCAGTTTCAGCTTCAGGTTTGGCATCAGGCTTACTCTCGCCTTTTACTTCGGGCTTGTCCTCGACTTTGGCACCAGGTTTGACTTCGGCTTTAGGTTCAGCTTTGGTTTCCGGTTTCGGCTCGACCTTGGCCTCATTTTTTAGAATTTCCTCCTTCGCCTGCTCCCTGTCCTGAACTGCCGGATCGCTCTGACGGCCTCGTTTCTCGTAAAGTTCATAGGCTCGCTTGGCGATCTGCGGTGTCAGATCGGACGATGTCTTGGCTTTGGCTTCGGGCTGAGTCTCGGCTTTGGCTTCGGACTGCGGCTCCGCCTTCGCTTCCGGTTCAGACTTGATTTTAGCTTCCGGTTTAGGTTCAACTATAGGCTTGGTTTCAACCTCAGTTTTGGCTTGAGGTTTGGCTTCGGCTTTGGCGTCAGGTGTGGCCTTGGCTTCGGGTTTCTTGGCCACGGCGTTAGGAACACGCCATTTGATCATCGCGACCTTCACGGCGTCGTTGACGACCAGGCACGAAACCATCGCATAGGCGAAAATCGCGAGCGTCTGCAACCAAGGCAAAGGCATGAGCCCCGGAAGACCTACGCGCGTCAGGACGGTGCCCACGAGCGCATCCGCCGCAAGTGCTGACAGGAAGGTCTTGCTGGGCAGCGTCGCCCAGAACCAACTGCGTTCGCGCGCGGACACCACAGAGAACACGGCAAAATAGAGCAGCAGCAGAAAGCTGAAGGTATAGAGGGCGTTGTTATTGGTCGCCAAACCGAAATGCGACCAACCGAACCACAATAAAAGAAGCGTTTCAGCAACCATCGCGATACCCAGCACCACGGACACGGTGATGAAACCTCCAATATTCCAGGTCTCCGGTTTCTTGGATGGACGAACATTATCGGTGGCCAAGGAGATTTTCGCGAAGTCCGTCATGAAGACCAGCAGAAGCATGGCGAAGGCGGAGACAACGAACTTACCAGTCAAAGTGAAAGCGATGGCGACGAATGCAGCCTTTAGAATTGTCCGGCTGATCTTGTTGACGATCCACGTTAGAATGCGTTGATAAATTGTCCGCCCTTGTTCAACCAGCGCCACGATGTTCGTCAATCCCGCCTCGGTCAGGACGACACTGGCGGCACCCTTGGCCACGTCGGTCGCCGTGCTGACGGCGATGCCCACTTCGGCCTGGCGGAGCGCAGGAGCATCATTGACGCCGTCGCCCGTCATGCCGGTGACATGACCCGCAGCTTGCAGGTGCTTCACCACGGTGTATTTGTCCTCTGGAAATACTTCCGCGAAACCATCGGCACCCGCGAAAAGATCAACCGTCTTGTTGTCGGCCTTCAAGTCAGCCATGTGCCGGATGTTGGGCAGTCCGACTCCTTGACCGATTTCACACGCGACTGCCCGTGCGTCGCCGGTGAGCATCTTCACCGGAACTCCGAGGTCGTGGAGTGTGGCGATGAGTTGCTTGGCGTCTGGCCGGGGCGGATCATACAACGACACCAATCCGACCAAGGCTGGGTTGCCAGTTTCGGGGCCGCGTGCCACCGCCAGCATTCGGTATCCCTTCAATGCGGATTCGCGGACGCGTTTCTCCAACGCTTCGATTGCCGGGGGTTGAAGTCCACAGGCTTCGGCGAGGGTTCGCACCGCGCCTTTCATCACGCGAAAACGCTGCCCGTTCTGTTCAACCACGGCTTCCGTCCGCCGATTTTTCGCATCAAACGGCGCGAAGGATATGGGCGTGATCTTGGAAAGATTGTCGAAGACGTGCCGGTCTTTTGCGGCGGTGAGGAACGCGTGGTCAATCGGGTCTTGGTTGGCTTCCTGCGACGCGAGTGCGGCCGCGAAAAGCACGTCCGCTTCCGTCGCGTGTTCCAGCGGAATCACACCGGTGACGGCCAATTGGTTCATCGTAATTGTGCCGGTCTTATCCACGCAGAGCACATCCATCGTCGCGGCATCCTCTGCGGCACTCAAACGCGTGACCAACACGCCAAGTTTCGCCAATTCCTTTGACCCGACCGCCATGCTGACTGTGAACATGACGGGCAGAGCGACCGGCACTGCGCTCATTAGCAAGACCAGCATGAGCGGAATCATTTCGATGAGCGGCGAGCCGCGAATCAGCGACAGCACAATCACCGCGCAAATTAGCGCGCCGACGATGACAAAGAGCCAGCGGACAACTTTTGCCACCACCGCTTCGATGTGGAGTTTTGGACGCGCCTCCTGCACGAGTTGCGTGGTGCGGCCAAAATAGGTTTTCGCCCCGGTCAGCATGACGACGCCGTTGCCTTCGCCCCGGCGCACGACCGACCCCGAAGAAAGCACTTCGCCCGGTTTCTTGTCAGCGTCTTTCGATTCGCCGGTGAGTGCCGACTGGTCAACACTCATCGCTCCGGTCAGCAGTTTCACGTCCGCCGGAATGATGTCGCCGGGTCGCACGCGAACGATGTCGCCGGGAACCAGTTCTCGGGCGGGAATGACCAGCCAGTTTGAGTCGCGCCGGACACGCGCATTGACCTGCAACCGTTTTCGCAACGCCGCCACAACCCCGGCGGCCCGGTGTTCCTGCATGAAACCCAAAACGGCGTTGATCACTAGCAGCGCGCCCACCACGATGAGGTCAGAATAATTTTTGAGCACGGCGGACAGAACCATGATCAGTTCAAGCATCCACGCGGAGATGCCCCAAAACTTCTTCAAAAATTTGAGGACCGGATGGCCCTTCTTTTCGGCCACTTCGTTGTAGCCATTCTCTTTGCGGCGGGTGTCCACCTCGGCATGTGTCAGCCCGGTGTCGGGATTTACTTTGAGCGACGCAAGTGTGTCGGGAACCGACGCGGAGGCGATTGCTGGGGGCTTGGTGTCGGCTGGCTTCGCTGGTGCCGGATTGGCTTCAGTCTTATTTGCGGTCGTTGGCATAGTGGACATTTTCTCTGTCACCGGTATAGATCAATCAGATGCCGCTTCCTTCATGATTTTAACAATCGTGTTCTCCACCTCCTGTGCCACCCCTTTTAGTTGTGGCGTGTTAAACATCGCCAGCAAAGTAGTTGGTTTCAACGAAGCCAGAATGGTTTTACCGCCTTCTTCGTAAATGGAGATTCGGCATGGTAGTGCGGTGGAGACGCTCATATTTTCATCAAGCACCTTTTTGGCTTGTTGCGGTTGACAGACCTCGAAGATCAGGCATTCGTGGGCGAACTCCACGCCTTTCTTCGCTATGGTTTCTTTGAGGTTGTGAACCTGCATGACGCCAAAATGATTGGCCTCGACGGCAGACTGCAAGGCAGTCGCCGCTTCCTTCACGGATTTTTCGGTTGTTAGTTTGATCAGCATGGCTTTGTTTTCTCGGTTGTTTTGGTGGCGTCCGCGCAAGCTGGACATCCGTCTTTGGTTTCATTGTAATTTTTACATTGAGCCAGTGTGGAAACTGCCTCTTTTGGATGCGGCGAACAATGGGGTGAACACCCTATAAAATTCAAAATGGCGAAAATCCTGCCTGCCATTGGCCAGATTCAGAGTGACGTTACTCTGACCGCTCGTGATGGATTGATCCAAACTTTTGCACGCCGCGTCCCGTGCCGCCAATCCGCTCACATGCAGGACGCTTTCCATTTCGTGTTTCGTCCTGCCCGCCGCGCCGTCGCCGACCATTTGCAGAACGGTTGAAACGCTGTAAGGCGAAATAAAAACATTGCCGCCGGGCTGTTTGCCGGTGATTTGCTTCAACAAGTCAAAAGCGAAACCGGTGTTGGCCGCCGTCAGGCTGTCCTGATCGGCCTGCGTATCCGCCAACGCGGAAAACCCGGCGAGACAGATCAACGCCAGCAAGCCGCGCCGCGCAATTTTCAAAATGATGTTCAAAGTTTTCGTAAACAAACAAAATTGTTTGAATGCGCCTTTACTCTCTGTGCCAGCGCTGTTGACGCTGATAAAGACAGACCTGCGACGACCATGATCGCCAGCATTTTTGCAAATTTCTTGTTTTCCATAAAATCGCCTTTAAGTCGCCACCGTATTGTTTCTCCAAGTTGCCAGGAACTGCGTCGCCTTTATTGCCGCAGAAAACGAAAACCACTCTGAGATCCCCTGATGGACAAGTAAACGATCACCGCGAAGACGAGAGCGATCAGAACGGCTACAACGATGGTTTTTTTGTTCATATTGGATCTCCAGTTAATTTTTTAGGTCAACAGTTTCTTGATTCAGTCGCTTGCGACCGGAGATGAGATTGACGAGCATCATGACAACGGCAATCACCAGTAGGATGTGAATAAACCCGCCCATCGTGTAACTGCTCACCGGGACAAGCAGCCACAAAATGAGCCATTCTGTCGTAATTGTGTATCACATAAAATATTCTTGCGGCTGGTTTGCTGGCTGACGCGTTTTGCACCAACCAGCAGCCATCTGTCAATTTAGTTGCTGGCCACCGGCACGGCGATGGTCCTGTTATTGATCACGCTGGTTACGCCATTGATGTCGGTGATGAGCTTTCTGCTTCTCGTGTTTCTTTCAATAGGAATGCTACTTGGCTACCAGTTCATCGATCCAGTATCCTTGGCGTTTGTAATGGTGATGCAGTTCGGTCTCATAATCCCGGGTTAGCAGAGACTCCTCCGTGTATTCCGGTGACTGCTTGATGGTCTCGCGGGAAAGGTTGACGAACACTTTCCGCTCGCCCCAACTAACGCGCTCAATCCATTGCGGCGACACCAGCACCTTTTTTCCCGGCCACCAGTTATGGGTATCGATGATGAGGTAACGAATCGCCCACGTCTCGTCATCGATGATAAAATCCTCCACATGGCCAAGCTCGCCATCCAAGGTTTGGATGTGATGACCGCTCACACCGTAAGTGCTGCGCAAATGTGGATCCCACCCTTTCACGCCCTTGATGGGTTTTCTCCATTGTTCACGGTTACGCGCTTCCTGGTCACGCACAAAATAAGGATAAGCTCCCCAACTGTATGGGCCGTCCCAATACACCGGCAATCCATAAAACCCGAGGTAGGCCTCCTCGAATTGTCGGGAGACGGGCTTGTCACTGTCCAAGGATGGACTGTCCTCGATCTGCTTTTTGGTTAAATCAATGGCGATGTTTCGTTCTTCGTTATTCACGGCGACCAGCGCATACGGGGAAATCAGCACCTGCCTGTCCGCGAGCCAGGTTCCCGTTTCTGCGACCAGATAGCGAATGGTCCAGTGCCGGTCATCGAAGTAGAATTCTTTGACCTTCCCGATTTCCCCGTCAAGGCTGTCCAATTTGTAACCCTCCAGTGTTTTGACTTTGTTTAACATAATGGTTCTTTCGTTCTTTGCATTTCGTTTTTGTTTGCTGTTGGCGTCCGGCTGAGAGCGAGTTTATGAAATTAATTTCATGGCGATCAGCACGGGTGCCAACACTTGGATTGCGCCGGTGGGGACGGCGTCGCGACCGAACGGGCCTGCGGCATGTACAAGACGAACTCAGCCGGAGTTTTCTCCGCTGGTTTCGTAACAGTGAATTCGGGCGAACAATATTTCATAATTTGCATTGTGGTGCTCCTTTCGCTTCATTGTTCATTTGTTGCCCCTCCCGGTTTCCCGCCGCTGTCACCACCAATGGCCTTTGTTGACCGTGACCCGGTTCAACACAAAGGTCGCGCCACCCTTATGGGCGTCTTTTTCAGCCTCACCCCAGCCGACCCAAGTTCCAGCGGTACCGGTCAAGGTGGCTACCCCTCCGTTAACGGCGACCTTGATGTCATCCCTGTCCACGAAGGGACTCCAGAAGAACCGATCCTCGATGTTCTTTTTGATCTGTTCGTCGCTCAGATAGGGCTGCGGTCCAGACATCTCGGAAACGTAGTAAGGCGACTGGTTGTAATAAGGCCGGCCGTAATAACCATAATAACCATAGTCATCGTAATAACCATAGTCGTAGTAGGGATAGTAATCGTAATCGTAGTCGGAGATCGAATAATACTCCGGTTCAACCTTCAGACGGTTCCGAACTTCCACCACGCCTTTGATCCGCGAAGCAACATCCTGCGCTTCGGCCTTTTGAAAACTTGAATCCACCGCCCCGGAGAGATACGCGACGCGACGGATGACAGCCGCATCTATGGTGGAGTTGTCTAGAAACGGATCCCAGAGCAAGGCCGCTTTCAATTGTTTCTCCATCGCCGCTGCATCAGCGGATCCATTGGGTCTCACCTTCAGATGGTTGTCAACCAGCGACACTCCCACTACGTTTTTTGCATCCTGTGCGGCGGCAGTTTTCGCCTTTAAATTGCCCACGGAGCCGCCAAGAATGACCACTCCGTCTTCAACGGTTACGTCGGGAGAAAAAGCCGAAACGCGCGCGTCAAGA
>Ga0187882_1002923_pt1 | contig 15190 bp, 7 predicted proteins | sample June2016WEW_19_1_3_FD_132991 | JGI IMG/M metagenome (GOLD analysis project Ga0187882, IMG submission 132991) | Peatland microbial communities from SPRUCE experiment site at the Marcell Experimental Forest, Minnesota, USA - June2016WEW_19_150 | ecosystem: Environmental > Terrestrial > Soil >...
CAGCTCGCGCGGCGACATGAGCTGGCGGCCGAAATCGTCGATCACCAGCACGCCGTTATTGGCTTTCATCTGGATCGGCGCGGCATAGATGCCGGTCGCCTCGTCCAGCCGCAATTCGAGCATATTGGGCGTCAGCTCGCCCCCAGCCGCCACGCACGGCCGCCGGCACAACACCCACCGCGGGTCGATGTCCTGGTCCGACGACGCGATGGCATCGTGCACCACGGGATCGTAGAGCTGGATGATCTGCCGGTCCACCTCCACCGCATAGGGAACCAGAATCGCATCCTGATAGACGCGAAGCAGCCGTTCCGCCAGACTCGTCTTCCCGCTGCCCGTCGGGCCGTACAGGAAGATCGAGCTCTGCGAGATGATCGCCGGGCCAAGTTGATCGAGCAGCCGGTCGGTGAGTACCAGGTCCGAGAAGGCTTGCCGCAGGCTCCGGCGGTCGATCCGTACTTTCGCCGCCTGAATCTTCGTCGCCTTGTGATACTGCCGGATGGAAACCGGGGCGGCGCCCGCGTAATGGCAGATCTGGAAGCGCTCCCCGGCGAGCGACCGGCCGTTCTGGGTCAGCACGAAGCTATAGTCGTTCCCAACCATCCCCTTGACTTCGATGAGCTGCTGCGACCGCAGCTCCCGGAAAATGTTCTCCATGAGGATCGGGGAGAGCTTCAGGGCCTCGCTGAGTCCCTGCAAAGTGCTCTGGCCAGTCGTGTAGGTCCGCCGTAGCACCAGGTCCACCACGAGGCCGTGGGGCAAATCCAGGTCCGCCGGAGTCTCGGGGACAGGGGGGCAATAGGAGGATCGGGTTGAGGCGAAAGTAACCATTGGAAACTCGTTCCTTCATGATGCTATTCCATTTTCCGGCCCGCGTCCACGGGGACCCGCCAGGAATTGACGATTGCCGATTGCCGGATTGACGATTTTGCCCCCGCGCCAGCGGGAGCACGGCAATCGTCAATGACTCAATCATCAATCGTCAATGTCTGCACGCATGCGCCTCCCCCCGCGTCATACTGTCTTGGTGCCGCTGTGCCGAGTCGCGGTGTTGTGTTTGGCAACGGCGCTGAGTTCGTCCGCGGCCGAACCGAATGCCGCGAACCTGTTCAAACAAGGCAGGAAAGCAGAGCGCGACGGCGACGTGGTGAGCGCCTATCTGCTGTACTCGGAGGCTGCGGCGAAGGCCCCGACGCATCCCGAGTACTGGGCTCGAAGCCAGGCGCTCCGCACCAGGGCCGCCCTGGCAGCCCGGCCCATGCCCGCGCCTTCCCCGCCGGAAACCCGCGCGCCGGAAGCCGAGCCGGCCGTGAGTGGTCCGTCCTCCGGCGTCACCGCCGAAGACCTGGAAGAAGTTCGCCGCCTCAGGCCGCCACCCGAGCTGAAGCCCGTCCCCGGGCGGAAGGACCTCGACCTGCTTGGCGACGCGAAAGCGATCTTCGAGCAGACTGCTCGCGCCTTCGGCCTGGAGGCGGTTTTCGACGGAGAGTATCAGCCCGGTCCGCCGCTCCACATCCGTATCGACGATGCCGACTACCGGGAGGCCCTGCACATGCTCGAGGCGGCTAGCAGCTCCTTCGTCGTGCCGCTCAGCGCCCGTGTGTTCCTGGTCGCCAAGGACACGCCGCAGAAACGCGCCGACGTGGAGCCGGTCGTGGCGGTCTCCATCCCGATCCCCGAACCCGTCTCCGTGCAGGAGGCCCAGGAACTGGCGCGCGCGGTTCAGCAGGCCATGGAGATCGTCAAGCTCGTCGTCGACGCGGACCGCCGCATGGTGCTCATTAGGGACAGGGTGTCGAAGGTCCGGCCGGCCCAGGCGCTGTTCGAGCAACTCGCCCGGAGCCGGGCGCAGGTGGCCATCGAGGTGCAGTTTCTCGAGGTGGACAAGAGCAGCCTGATCTCTTACGGCCTTTTGCTTCCGAGCGATTTCCCCATCGTGTTCCTGGGCACCGGCGGCGCGGCCGGGGCGATCCAAAGCCTCGCAAGTTTCCTGTTCGGCCATCCCATGTTCGGTTTGGGAATCGCGAACGCCGAGATGTTCGCCAGCATGAGCCGGACGCTCGGGAAGAACCTGCTCGAAGCCGAGGTTCGCTCGCTCGACGGGGCCACGGCTACGTTTCACGTTGGGGAGAAGTACCCGATTGCCAGCGCCGCCTTCCTCGGCAACTCGCTCGTGCCCCCCACCTTCACTTTCGAAGACCTGGGGCTGTTGCTGAAGATCACGCCTCACGTGCACGGCATGGATGAGGTCTCGCTCGACGTGAACGCCGAATTCAAAACGCTTGCCGGTCAAAGTGCCAACGGGATGCCGATCCTCTCCAACCGCAAGATGGAATCCAAGGTGCGTCTGAAGACCGGCCAGTGGGCGGTCGTCGCGGGCCTGATGAGCGCCAGCGAAGCCAGGACGATTACGGGGATCGCTGGCCTGTCGACGCTGCCGGTGCTTGGCCGGCTGTTTCGCAAGAACGAAGTCAACAGCCAGTCCACCGAGGTGGTCCTGGTACTCAAGCCGATGCTGCTCGACGTGCCCCCCAGCGAGTCCGTCAACCGCACCCTGTACCTGGGCTCCGAGGGCCGTCTGAACATTCCCCTGTAGCGGCAAGTAGGGCGGACCTCCAGGTCCGCGGGCCGACGTCCACGTCGGCCCCAGAAGCCTCGAGCGCGCTCCTGTTATCCTCAAGTGAATCGATGTCCAGGATGCTGGAGGAGATTCGGCGGCAGCCCGAGGCGCTCGAGCGCACCCTCACCTCCGAACTGCGGCGCGTGACGCGCTGGTCGTGGCCATCTCGCAATCCGGGGAGTCCACCGACACCAACCTTGTGCTCGAGCAGGCCCGCTCGCAGGGAGCCGTCACCGTGGGAATCACCAACGAGCCGCGCAGCACGCTGGCCGGCCTCGCCGAGTTCCCGTTCCTGGTTCGTGCGGGCAAAGAGAAGAGCGTGGCCGCCACCAAGACCTACACCGGGCAGTTGATGGTGCTCTACCTGTTGGCTCGCGCGCTCGGCGCCAGGATCGCGCTCGACGACCTGCGGCGCGTCCCCGACTGGGCCGCCGCGGCGCTCGATCTCGAGCCACGCATTGCGGCTCTCGCCGAGCGCTACCGCTTTGCGGACCACGCCGTGGTGGTCGGCCGCGGCCTCAATTACGCCAACGCCTTCGAGTTCAGCCTCAAGCTGAAAGAGACCTGCTATGTGGTGGCCGAGGGCTTCTCGACGGCCGACTTCCTCCACGGCCCCATCGCCATGATCGAGCGCGCCTTTCCCGTGTTCGCCTTTGCCCCTCCCGGCGTCACCTGGCCCTCCATGCGCGAAATCCTCGGCCGCTTGCAGCAGCTCAAAGCCGAAACGCTGATCTTCACCGATCGAAGTAACCGCGACGCGGTCTCCCAGCGCGGCGCTTGTATCTGCCTGCCCGTCAAGCTGGCAACACGCCGTGCCTGGCACACGGAACTCTACACGCCGATCCCCTACATCATCCCGGCGCAGTTGTTCGCCGCCCACTTGGCCGCGCAGAAGGGGCTCGACCCCGACCGCCCGCGCACCCTGACCAAGGTCACGCGCACACTCTGACCGGGTACCAACCCGGAGGTCAGCGCTTGCGGGCCGGCGGCGCCCCCGCGGGCTTGCCCGCGAGCTCGGCCGTGGCGTAATAGCCGGTGCGGGTCCGCACCGTCGGGCGATTCGGGCCGTTCACGGTCACGCGGATCTGGCGGAAGCTGCCGTCCAACTTCTGGTTGGCTGGCGTGTAGGCGATGATGTACTGATTGCGGATGTCGTGCGCAACCTGGAGCGCGATCTTGCCCACCTCATCCACCAGCATGGGATAGTGGGCCTGGCCGCCGGTGGCATGGGTAATCGTGTCGAGCGCCCGCTTGGCGCGGTTCGCCTCCCGCCGCTCCTCCTCGGTCAGCAACCCGATGGTGTAGATGAGCACCTCCTGCTGCTGCGCCTCCTGCACCAGCTTCTCCAGGGTGACCTCGCTCATGTTGTCGTTACCGTCGGTCACCACCACCAGCACCTTCTTGTCGTGCTTGCCCTTAGACTTGGCGTAGCCGATCGAGGCATAGATGGCGTCGCGCATGGCCGTGCCCCCGCGCGAGTCGATACGCGCCAGCCCCTCCTCCATCCGCTTGAGGTCGCTGGTGAACGGCACGTCCTGGTACGGCTCATCGCTGAAGTTGACGATAAAGACCTCATCCTGCGGGTTGGAGGCCTTCACCAGCGCCATGGCCGCCGCCTCGACCTTGAGCCGCTTCTCGCGCATGCTGCCACTGTTGTCGATGATCAGCCCCATCGATACCGGCACGTCCTCGCGGCGGAAGACCTTCACCTGCTGCTCGGCGCCATCCTCGTAGGCGTGGAATGCGCTCTTGGGAAGGTTGGTGAGCAGCTTGCCGTTCCTGTCCGCCACCGTGGCGTGGAGCACCACCAGGCGTGCATCGGCGCGGAACACCGCGCCGCTATCTTCCTGGGCCCAGCCGAGCGCGATAGTCAGGGTCGAAAGCACGGCTGCGCCGCGAAACCAGATCACTCAATCATCTTAGCAAGCCAGGTGGGGCGGGCTTGAGCCCGCGCGGGGCTTCAGCCCCGCTGGAGGTACTGTAGGGACTACCCAGGCTACACACAAAAAAAGGTTCCAAGTGACCCCCAGCTCAGTGCCTCCCGCCAGCCGGCATGCGCGGCCCGAGAATGGATTCTGAAGACGCCGGACGGTTACCCCTTTGCTCCCCGCTGCGGCTTTTGGCCACTGCGGATCAACGCTCCGGAGGCCGCCAGCTAGCCGTCCTCAGCTAAGCCGGCATCTCGAAACGGCCTTTCGCTCCCCAAACAGCGGCTGCCCGTTTCCGGGCCACCTCTGCCGGATCATCGTTTCCGGCCTGCCTCTTTCATGCCGTGCCGATTCATCTATAGGCCCGTTCGGTTCCGAATTCCCCTCCTCGCCTCGGTTCCCCGACGCGGGGCGGCTCTATACCCGTCACCCGTTGCCTACATTGCTCCCGGCACTCTCAACGGCTCTTCGCACCTCTGCTCCCGGTCGGGACCTTCCGATCCCTCCCGCTCATCGCTCGTCGCGATTCGCCGTTGCGAAACTTGCCTCGACCGAACGCCCGATGCCTTTCGCTCCCCGTCAGCGGCAATTTTTTATGACTGCCACCGACGGATCAATGTTCCAGGTTCGCTCCGTCCCGCCTGGCTCACTGTTCCGTGGACCTCTTGGAACCTCCACCATCCTGCACCGAATCGATTTCGGAGTCAAACGGAAAATGGAGTTCCCGGCCGGTTTTCCGCAGTCTTTTCCCGCTGTGAAACCAATGGGTTATGGCAGACAGGTGTTGAAAACCTGTGGATAAAACAGGGGATCGACGTCCTGTTCTAGGAGCCAATCGTCTCCAGCAGTTTTCGCTCGTCGATGACCGGGATGCCCAGCGACTTGGCTTTCTCCAGCTTCGAGCCCGCGGCTTCGCCAGCCACCACGTAACTGGTCTGCTTGCTGACCGACCCGGTGACCTTGCCGCCGGCGGCCTCGATGCGCGCCTTGGCCTCCTCGCGCGTGAGCGTCGGCAGCGTACCCGTAAGCACGAAGGTAAGCCCTTCGAGCGAGCCGGTTTTCTTGCGGGTCTGCTGATACTCGAATTGGAGCCCAGTCTCCGCGAGGCGAGACACCAGCACCCGGTTCTGCGGCTCGCGGAAGAACTGGTAGATGCTCTCGGCGACCTTCGGTCCCACCTCCTCGGCGTTCTGGAGCGCCGGAATGTCGGCCTCGGCGATCTTGGTCAGGCTGCCGAAAGCCTCCGCCAGGAGGAGAGCCGTGCGCTCGCCGACAAAGCGGATCCCGAGCGCGGCGAGCACCCTGGGCAGCGGAAGCTGTTTCGAGCGCTGGATGTTCGCGAGCAGCTTCTCGGCCGACTTGCGGCCCATGCGCTCCAGCTCGATCAACTGGCTCGCGCTGAGCGAGTAGATGTCGACGACACTCGCCACCAGGCCGCGGTCCACCAGTTGGTCGACCAGCGCCTCGCCCAGGCCGTCGATATCCATGACGCCGCGGGAGGAGAAATGCAAGATCGATTCCTTCAGCCGCGCGGGGCAGTCGGTGTTGATGCAGCGGCTGGCGACCTCGCCCTCCTCGCGCACCACCTTGCCGCCGCAGACCGGGCAGCTCGGCGGCATGTGGAACGGGGTGCGCGGCGAGCCCGGGCTGCTCACCCGCACCACTTTGGGGATCACATCGCCGCTGCGCTCGATGATGACCGAATCGCCGATCAGCAAGCCCAGCCGCTCGATTTCGTCCTGGTTGTGAAGCGTGGCGCGGGATACCTTCACACCGCCCACCTCGACCGGCCGCAAGTGAGCCACCGGCGTCAGCGCTCCCGTGCGCCCCACCTGCACGCTGATGCTTTCCACCACCGTCTCGGCCTGCCGCGCCGCGTACTTGAAGGCGATCGCCCAGCGCGGGGCTTTGGCGGTCCAGCCCAGCTCCCGTTGCTGCGCGACGGAATCGACTTTGGCCACCACGCCGTCGATCTCGTAGGGCAGTTCTTCGCGGCGGGCCTCCCAATCGCGACAGAACTGAATGAGTTCCTCGATATCGGGGCACCGGCGGCGGTGCGGGTTGACCTTGAATCCGAGCGCGGCGAGCGCTTCGAGGGATTCCCAATGAGAGTCATGGAGCGGCGCGCCGTCTGCGAAGAGGAAATAGGGATAGTAGTCGAGGCGGCGCGCGGCGGTGATCTGGGGCTCCAGCACGCGGATGGACCCGGCGGCCGCATTGCGCGGGTTGGCGAACCGCGAGAGGCCCTGCTGGTCGCGATCCAGGTTCAGGCGTTCGAAGGCCCGGCGGTTCAGAATCACTTCGCCACGCACTTCCAGCTCCGGGAGATCCGTGGCAATCCGCAGCGGCAGGGAGCGGATGGTACGGGCGTTCTCGGTCACATCCTCGCCCACCTGGCCGTCGCCCCGGGTCACCGCCTGGCGCAGCACCCCCTGGGTGTAAAACGCGGCCATGGACAGGCCGTCCATCTTCAACTCGGCCACGTAGCGATAGGGGGCGTCACCGAGCAACTGGCGCACCCGGCGGTCGAAATCCCGCAGCTCGCCTTCGTTCAGCGCGTTGTCCAGGCTGAGCATGGGCGAGCTGTGGCGCACCTTGACGAAGCCCTCGCGCGGCTTGCCGCCCACGCGCTGGCTGGGGGAATCCGGGGTAATGAGGCCGGGGTGCCGGGATTCCAGCTCGCGCAGCCGGTTCATCAGTTGGTCGTACTCGGCATCGCTGATCTCCGGGGTGTCCAGCACGTAGTAAAGGTACTCGTGGCGCCGCAGGGTCTCGCGCAGCGCGCCAATCTCCTCTTTTGCGTCTTTGGGCATCCGCTGTTTATTATAGAGACCTATCGCCACATATCGGAACATCAGCCTGATCTATAATCTCTCCGCCGGAAAGCTGCGCGGCAGGCGGGGAGGGCTGCTCGGTCGCGTGCTGGACACGCTTCGGGCGGCGGGGCATCAGGTGTCCCCGGCGCCAACCCCGGGCCCGGGAGCGGCCGGGCGCCTCGCCAGGGAAGCCATCGACAAGGGCGCCGACCTGATCCTGGCGCTGGGCGGCGACGGCACGGTCAACGAATTGCTCCCTGGCGTCGTGCACTCTAGCGTGCCGCTGGCGCTGATTCCAGCCGGCACCGCCAACGTGCTCGCGCACGAGTTGGGGATCGGGACCAACGCGGTTAAGGCTGCCGCGCGCCTGGGCGAACTCGAGGCGCGGCGCATTTCGATCGGCCTGCTCCGCCACGAACCCGGAGCCCAGGAACGCTACTTTCTCTCGATGGCGGGCGTTGGCTTCGACGCGCATATCGTCTATCGGCTCAACCTGAGGGTGAAATCCAAGTGGGGCGAACTGGCCTATTGGACCGCGGGCCTGAGGGAGCTCGGCCGGAGGCTCGAGCAAATCGACGCGCGGGTGGGGGAGCAGTCCTTTGTCTGCTCGTTCGCCCTGGTCAGCCGCGTGCGCAACTATGGCGGCTACTTTGAGATCGCCCGCCACGTCTCCCTTCCGCACGACGACTTCGAGATGGTTCTGTTCGACGGCCGCACCACGCTGCCGTCCTATGCGAAATACCTGGCGGCGATCGTCTCCAAAAAAGCATCCAACACCAAGGGGATGTCTTTTCTGCGCGGAGGGAAAGCCAGTTTCTCGGGGTTGCCGGACGAGCGAGTTTATGTTCAGGTGGATGGAGAATACGCGGGGCGCCTGCCCGCCAGCGTCGAGATCGTTCCCCAGGCGCTGACGATTCTGGCGCCGCCGGAGTATTGGAGCCGATGGACCCACTCACCCACACGCTGACCGGGCTGGCGCTGAGCCGGGCGGGACTGAACCGGCGGAGCGTATACGCGACGCCCATCCTGCTGCTGGCCGCCAACGCCGCGGACATCGATCTGGTCACCATGGCTGGCGGGTCGGCCGCGTACCTGCACTATCATCGCCACCTGACGCACGCGCTCGTGGCGATTCCGTTCCTGGCCCTGCTGCCGGTGCTGATAGTGCGGCTGTTCGCGCGCAAACCGTTCGATTGGAAATGGGCCTACCTGGCATCCCTGCTGGGCGTGGCGACGCATCCGCTGCTGGACTGGATGAACGCCTACGGCGTGCGCTGGTTCCTGCCGTTTTCCGGAGACTGGGTGCGCCTGGATGTCAGCAGCCTGGTCGATCTCTGGATCTGGGCGGTGCTGTTGCTGGCGGCGCTGGCGCCCGCTCTGGCGAAGCTGGTGAGCTCGGAGATCGGGGCGCGGCCGACGAGCGGGCGCGGGTGGGCGATTTTCGCGCTGTGCTTCCTGCCGCTGTACCTGGGCGGGCGCACCCTGCTGCACGAGCGCGCGCTGGCCGTGCTCGACGCACGGATCTATGACGGAATGGCCCCGACGCGAGTGGGGGCGTTTCCGGACCTGGTGAATCCGTTCCGCTGGAGGGGGCTGGTCGAGACCGAACCTTTCTACGCGCTCTACGACCTGAACCTGCTCGGCGAATTCGACCCCGCCGCCGGGAGAATCCTGTACAAGCCGTGCCAGCCCCGGCGGAAACCGCGGCAGCGGACGCCGCCCGCCGTACAGCACCGTTTCAGGCTTTCCTGGACTTCTCGAAGTACCCGCTGTGGCGCTTCGCCGCCGTGGACGACCCGCAACCGGCGATTCGGGTCGAGGTCACCGACCTGCGCTTCGGCGCGCCACCCCAGCCGCGCTTCCTGGCGACCGCGTTGGTCCGGCCGAACGGGCAGGTCGTGCAGTCGAGTTTCGAGTACCGGCCGCGCCCACGTTGAACGTCACCGGCGGCACCACCACCCGGGCGTCGGGGTTGTAGTAATCGTAGAGCAGCGACGAGGCGGTCTTGGCGCGCATGGCGAAGCGTGGCCGGAAGCTGAAGGTGAAATCCACTCCGCCGGCCTCCGGCCACAGGTAGGCGATCAGGCGGTCGGGCAGGACGTCGTAGTGGCTGAGCGCATAGCCGGTAGCTCCCAGCGCGCGATCCAGCGACTGGCGGTCGACGTCCGCGCCGGGGGGCAATCCGATTTCCGCGAGCATCATTCCGAAGCTTTGGAAGCCGACCCGTTCCGCATGGACGCGGCCGGTTACCGGAATGCCGGCTGGGCCGTCCGCCTTTTCGAAGGAAACGCTGAGCCGGAGCGGTGAGGTTGCTGGCGGCTCGTTCTTCGTCCACGGTGCCCAATAGACAGCACTGATCTGCAATTGCGAGGCGCTGGCCGCCCCGGTGCGCCGCACCGCGATGCGGTTCTGCCCCGGCACCAGATGGGTTGAGAGGTCGAATCGGACCGGAGGCACGATCTCGCGCGGGTCCGGGAGCGGCAGGCTGGCGACGCTCGTGCCATTCACCGTGATCTCGGCCGGCCCGGCCGCGCCGGCTTTCCTACCCCGCAACGCGGCATCGAGCAGAACTTTGAGCACCTGCACGGTCGCCTGGGTCGAGTACCAGACGCCGTAACGGTCCTTGTTCCGCAGCAGAAACAACATGCCGGAATCGATGAGGTCCTTGTCGGCCGCCTCGCCGCCGGCCAGCAGCGCGCGCAGCGCCAGCGCGGTGGTCTCGAGCCGGCCAGCCAGCCCCCAGCCGTAGAAGGGTGTGTTTGTTTCCAGATGCCAGTAGGCCATTCCGGCCTCATGGCGCACCAGGGTGCGCAGGCGTTTGCGGAGAGTCGCCGCCAGCGCGGCATCGCCCGACCGCCCGGCAGCCAAAGCCGCGGCCGCAATCGCATACGGTTCGTCGAACTGGGCGGCGCGCTTCGAGAGGTAGTCGAGTGTGCGCTTCATGCCCGCGGAGGGATTCGGGCCGGCCAGCGCCAGCGCGGCCACGGCCGTCTGGTACGCGGTCAGCGACTCGTCCACCTTGTTCTTGCAGATGCGCGCCGGCCAGCGTCCTTGCGCGTCCCGCTGCTTCAACAGCCACTCGGCGGCGTCCTCGAGCGTCTCGTTGTCGACTGCGGTGAACTCGGCGGCTTCTCCCAGGAACGAGAGGGCGTAGGCAGTGAGACTCACGTCGGCGTCGTCCCGCCCCCAGTAGCTGAATCCGCCATCCTCCGTGCGGTAGCCCAGCAAGCGGTCCACGGTCGCCCGTAGGTAGCGCTGCGCCCGGTTGCGAAGCAGAGCGTTTTCAAGACCCGTCTGCTTGAAATAGCGCAGCAGGAGCAGGCCCGGGTAGGTGCTGGAAATGGCCTGCTCGGCGCAGCCGTAGGGCCGCTCGAGAATGGCTTCGATGGCCTCGATGACGTGCGATAGCAGGTTGGGGTAGATCTTCAACTCGGCCCGCGCGGAGCCGGGAATCGCGGTGGCGGGGATCGCCAGGTCGAGCGCGGCCTCGCTGGTGAACATTGCGTTCAGCGTTACCGGAATCTCGTTGCCGTCGGGATGGACGGTGACGGGCTTCTCGATGGCGTCGCCCGCGGCCGGGCTGACGGCCGTGAGGCGTTGCTTGCCGTCGGTTACGGTGGCCGTGGCGCGGAACGGAAAGACCGCGTTCTCGAACGTGCCGGAGGCGATGCGCATCTCGCGCCGCTCGCCACCGAGCAGTTGGAACCAGCTCTCCGGCTGGATCGAGAGCGCGACCGCCTGCGGCTCTTCCAGGTAGTTGCGCACGGTCGCCGGCAATTCGATCTCGTCGCCCTGGGTGAGCACGCGCGGCGGATTGTGGTCGATGAAGAACGGCTGAAAAGCGCGGATATCGGCGCTGGCCGTCCCGATCTCGCCGCTTTCGGTCGAGCCGATCGCCTCCAGCTTCCAGGTGGTGATGTTGTCGGCGAGCTTGAACTTGAGCTGGGCGCGGCCGTCGGCGCCGGTTTCGAGCAACGGCTGCCAGAGCAGGGTTTCGGGGAAGTACTCGCGCAGCCGCGGAGTGGAGCGCGGGCCCGTTCCGACGACGGCCGCCACTTCGGCGCGGTTGGTTTGGAGCATCGCAGGCGCCGCCTCTACCATGATCATCTCCGTTGTTGCGCCGACCTGAAGGGTCGCATCGACCTTCGTGGCTTTCCCGGCGCCCACCGGCACGCTGCTTACTACGAACTTCTGGAATCCCGGGGCTGTGACCTCTAGTTCGTAAGAACCCGGCGCAAGGCCCGCGAGGAGATAGACGCCATCCGGGCCGGAGGTCGTTTGGTATGCGACGGAGTCGGCAGCGCGCTTGGCTTGGACGGTCGCATTCGGAATGACCCCCCCGGCGGGGTCCGTGACCGTGCCGGAGATCGATCCGGGGTTCCCCCCACGCGAACCGGAGGCGCGTAGCGCGAGGGCGGTCGACTTGGGCGCGGATTCCGTGTTGATCACCTTCGACAAACGCGCCAGCTCGAAGTCGTCCTTCGTTCCCTGGACGCCATCGGGTCCGGCACTGCGCACCAGCACCAGGAGAACGGTTTGCGTCACGGGGATGATCGCCGTGCGGGTCTGCGGCTGCTGACCGTACTCAGCCGCGGTGTACGGCTTTCGAATATCGCTGAACACGGAATGCTGCTGGTAGACGGCGTAGACCGGCCGGCCCCAGGGATCCTTGAGCGGGTAAAGCCCCGCGGAACGTTCCAGAAGCATCCACTCGCGGTCATTCTGGGGGAAGCGTTTCGCTGCAGCCAGCGCCGTTTCGAGCTTGCGCCGCGCTCCAGAGAAGTACCGGCCACTGACGACAACCACCACAAAATCGTCCTGGCTGCCGAAAACGCGGTCGGCCCCGGCGCTGTGGAACCGGAGAACCGCGAACTCACCCTCGATCTTGAACTCGAAGCGGTAGGTGGTTCCCCAGGGATCGCGCAAGTGATCCGGGTCGATGTGGGCGGCGAGCAAGGCGGCGCGAGCGGCTTGCTCGGTCTGCGGGTAGGCCGGCAGGGCGTCAAGCGCGCGCTTTATGGAATCCTGTAGCGGCTGGAAATGCGCCCGGCGCACCTCGGCTGCCTTGAGGTCGTCATCTGTTCCGAACTGCTTGTCCGGTCCGGCGCTGAGCACTGTGAGCACGTCCGAGCGCTGGTCGACTTTGAAATCGGCCCGGTACGGTGTGCCCCAGGGGTCGTGCAGCGAATCGAAATCGATGCCCGCCTCTGCGAGATCGCGCTTCAGCGTCGCGGCATCCCGCGGGTGGTCGTAGTCCTTCTTGTATCGTTCGTCGAGGGCCTGAATCACCGGCTTGAACTGCGCGGCGAAGGCCTTCGCAAACGCAGGGCCGAGGTCTGAATCGTAGTTCGCACTGCTGTCGGCGAACAGCATATAGAAGCCGCTCCCACCCACCAACGCTTCCGCCGCCAGGTCCAGATCCGCCGGGAACGGCTTGGAGCAATCCAGCCGGTAGAGGTCCCTCCGAGTCACGCCGCCGATGGCATCGTCTCCGGACCACCGGAAGCCCTCGAACAGGGGGCCACGGCCGGGAGCGTGGTCGGAGCGCGCTCGCTCGCCGACCGCGGCATCCACCACCGCCACGCCCAGCGCGCTTTCGACGGCCTTCCCATCGGGCAGTCGCGCTTCGAGCGTTGCCGCGGCCTCTTCGCCGGGGCGATAGACCGGCTGGCCAGGGTGGACGGTGACCTGGAGATCCGTGTCGGCGGGAAAGAGCACGGTGCGTAATACCATCTCGGACGTGCCGATCACGGTGGCGTGGACGGTGATTTCGCGCCGGAATTCCCCGCGCCATGGCAACTCGAACCGCGCCTGCTTCGTCGAGAGGTCCAGCAGGCGGGATTCGATCGGCTCGCTGTCGCGCACAATGTCCAGGGCGACCAAAGGCAGCGGCTCGGAGGATGTGACCTCGACCCCGACAGGCTCGCCCGGCCGGTACAGCGTCTTGTCGGTCTTCACGCTCAGTTTCGAGGTCCGCCGGTTCCAGATGCGCTTCTCGACGCGCGCTGTTCCGCCTTTCCCGTCCTCGGCGAGCAACTCCACCGACTCCGCCTCTCCGGGTATGGTGATTCGCGCCACTCCGTACCGGTTCGTGGCAACCGAGGCGCCCCCTTTCACGCTGACGCGGCAGGCAGCCGGCGTGCCATCGGCGTAGGAGGTGGAGACGTAGAATCCGGTCTCGATCTCCCACAGGTAGACGTGGATGGGATCCAGCGACACTCGAACGTCGAAGCGCCGCTGCTCGGTGCGGCCGGTGGACGGGTCGCGAACGGAAGCGCTGAAGCTCAGGTCTTTGTAGCGCCCGTATGAGTCGTCTTTGAGATCCTTGAACTCCTTTGCCAAAGCCAGGCGCGTGGTGAAGCGCCCAGCCTCATTGGTCTGCCCTTCGTATACCTCGGCCTCATCGATGTCCCATTTCTGTTCTCGGTAGTTCCAATCCCGGCGGGTCTCGCGCACCACTCGGACGCCGGCGTGGGGGACCGGCTTCCCGAACAGGTAGTCGGCCGCGACCTCCACCGACGCGCTCTGCCCCGGCAGATAGTACGAGCGATCCGGCTTGGCCGCTACCGTGAACTCCGGGAGGTCGTAGCGGCTGATCTTCACCCTCCTCAGTCCGCTGAACGCGCTGTGGTCGGAATCTTCGTCCTCCGCATCGGCCCAAACCCAATAGTCGCCCAGGCGGATGTTCGCGGGGATCTGCCAGTCTGCCGCGGCGACTCCGAACCGGTTCGTCACCATGCGCGTGCTGAAGATGCGGGACCGTTCCGGGTCCTCGATGTTCAGCTTGACGGGGAACTTCGCCGCCGCGCGCCACGCCGCGCTGAAGCAGAGAACGCGGACGTGCAGCGTCTGCCCCGGCTGGTAGAGCGGTTTGTCGGTGGAGAGATCCATGCGGGCGCGCCGAATCATGTAGGGTTGCATTCCGACTTCGAGCGCCTGGCGGAAATCGCCCAGCGAGCCTTCCACGTCGAGTTCGCCGTCTTTGGCATCGGCGCGCTCGGGAAGCTCGAATTCGAGTGTAACCACTCCCTTCGAGTCGGTCGCCGCTTGGGCGATGAGTGGCGCGTCCCCATCCAGCGTGAGTGTCCCTCGAACGCGGACGCCAGGCACCGGCTTCCTGGTAGAGGGATGGGGCGTGCTCACGCGGACCGCGTACACTTTCCGCTGACGTCCCAGAACCGGCACGGAAACTCGCAGCTCGAAGACGTGACCGGCGATCTGGGTGAGCGCGAGCGTGCCTGCGGACTCGCCGCCCTCGGCGCGGACGTAATAGCGCAGCCGGGCCAGAGCGCTCGCACCGGCAGGCAGCGGAAACGCCAGTTCGTTCTCACTCCGGCCCGGCCGCACGGCCAGCGTGCGCTCCAGGGAAGAGTGGACCTTACCATCCGGGTCCAGCCATTCCAGCCGGACCGCGGCGGCGAGCTCCCGCCCGGAGGAATTCTCGAGCGCCAGGGAAACAACGGAATGCCCTTCGCGAAGAAGAACTTTCGTCGCGGCTTCGTCAACCCGCACGACGGGGCTCGCGGCGGCCAGCAGAAAAGCGCAAAAAAACCCGAGCGCGAACTTGCAGCGCATATTCGACCCCCGGCTCCTAAACTCCCTGCTGCCCCGATTAAATCCCAGATTGAGCCAGAAATCAAGGGTCATTTTTGGGGGTAGGATAAGGCTCTGCCCTGTCCTGGTTGCATCCGGTACACAGCTGGGAATCGGGTAGGAGGGGCCTCGCGGCCCCGTCCTCCCACACCACCGTACGTACTTCGCGTATACGGCGGTTTCTCCTAATGGTGTAACGAGTCATATTTGAGGGCCAGAGGAACGAGCCCCTG
>Ga0187882_1002925_pt1 | contig 15176 bp, 9 predicted proteins | sample June2016WEW_19_1_3_FD_132991 | JGI IMG/M metagenome (GOLD analysis project Ga0187882, IMG submission 132991) | Peatland microbial communities from SPRUCE experiment site at the Marcell Experimental Forest, Minnesota, USA - June2016WEW_19_150 | ecosystem: Environmental > Terrestrial > Soil >...
CCCACGTTGCGCGCCAGGTTGAACAATCCGGTGGCGTAGCTGGTGCGCTCCTTGGGGATAAACGCGAATGCCACTACGCTGATCGGCACAAACAGAAATGCCCACCCGAAGCTCTGTATGATGCGGCTCCACAAGGCCGCGCGGTAGTCGATATACAAGTTGAACCTGGCCATCACGAACAGCCCCATCGAAGAGATCAGGACCCCGAACACCACCAGCCACCGCGCCTGGAACCGGCGCAGCAGAAGACCCACCATCGGCAGGCAAATGCAGACCACGATGCCGGCCGGTGAGAGCACCAGCCCGCTGAGCAAAGCGGTGTATCCGAGCAGGATCTGCAAGAACAGCGGCAGCAGGGCGGTGCTGCCGTACAGGACGAACCCCAGCAGCAGCATCGACACCGTGGCCAGCATGAAATTGCGCTCTTTGAGTATGCGGAAGTCGATCACCGGATGCTCTTGCCGCAGTTCCCAGAACACCACCGCAATCAGACAGACGGTCATTATTGCGGCAAACGTAACGATGAAGTGGGATGAGAACCAGTCCTCGCGCTGGCCTTCATCGAGCACCACCTCGAGCGATCCCAGCCCGGTGGCCAGCAGCCCCAGGCCCATGTAGTCGATCTTGAGGCCCTCGCGGAACGACCGGCGCACCAGGTATGGCGGGTCGAAGACCAGGGCCGCGGTGAGCAACAGGGCCACCATCCCGATGGGGATGTTGATGAAAAAGATCCAGCGCCAACTGTAGTTGTCCGTGATCCAACCGCCCAGGGTGGGGCCGATGACCGGCGCCACCACCACTCCCATGCCGAAAATCGCCATGGCCATGCCCTGCTTTTCGCGCGGGAAGGTCTCGACCAGGATGGCCTGGGAGATGGGTTGCAGGGCGCCGCCGCCGAGACCCTGCAGGACGCGGAACACGATCAACAGGCCGAGCGAAGGCGCCAAGCCGCACAGGAAGGAACTCAAGGTGAACACCACCACGCAGATCATGTAGAACCGTTTGCGTCCGAAGAGCATGGAAAACCAGCCGCCCATGGGCAGAATGATGGCGTTGGAAACCAGATACGAAGTCAGCACCCAGGTGGCTTCGTCGATGCCCGCGGAAAGATTGCCGGCGATATGCGGCAGGGACACGTTGACGACGGTGGTATCGAGCACTTCCATGAAGGTCGCCAGCATGACCGTCATGGCTACGATCCAGGGGTTGACGTGGGGGATTCGACTCCTACCTGGCGTACATGGCCTCCATCTGCCCCACGGAGTGCGCCAGGTCGGCTCGGGACTGGTTATAACGATAGAGGGCGGCGATCTGGTTGTCGCTGGCGCGGGCCAACTCGTCCTGCGCGGTAATGACTTCGATGTTGTTGGCCACGCCGGCCTGGAAGCGGTCGCGCGCCTGTTCGACTTCCTGTTTGGCGAGGTCGACGCCCAGGTTGGCGACGTTTACTTCCGTGCGCGCGGATTGGAGTTGGGCGAAGGCGGTTTTGACTTCGAGGGCGATGCGGTTACGGAGCTCCTGCTCCTGCTGGCGAAGCTGGCGGATGGCCAGATCGGCCTTGGCACGCTGGGCCTGAATCTGTCCCCCCGTGAACAACGGAACGTCGATGCTGCCCTGGTATATGTAGACCGGAATGGCGCTGGCGGGGGTGAGCCCCTGCTCGGACCAAAGGCCAGTGAAGGAGACCTTGGGGAGGCGGGCCGCGTCGGCGGTTTTTAGGTCGATCTCGGCGCGCTGTTCGCGGGTGAGGACCTCGCGCAGCTCGGGACGGGAGCCGTAGGCGCGATCGAGGGTCTGGTCCGCAGAAACCTCCGGGGTGTCGAAGAAACTCACTTGATCGGCCAGTTCGATCTTCCGGTTCGGCTCGATGTTGAGCAGGCGCGCGAGGCCGTAAAGGGAGGTCTCGAGTTGGGTGCGGGCGACGATCAGCCTTTGCTTTTCGTTCTGAAGCTGCACGTTGGAGCGCAGGGTGTCGATGCCTGTGCCGACGCCGTTCTTTTGCAGGTCGGCGGCCTGGTCGTAGAGCGCCTGCGCCAGGTCCACGCGGGATTGAGCGGCCTGAACGTCGGCGGCGGCCCGCTGGCTGCCGAGGTATTGCGAGACCACCAGCAGAACGCTTTCTTCGCGCACGCTCACCTCCTGCGCGCGGACGGAATCCACGCCGAGCTGGCTGGAGCGGTAGCGGCGCCACAGCGTCAGGTCAAAGACCGGCGCGGTGACGCCGACGCCTGCCTGGGCGACATAGAACGGTCCCACGTGCTGGGCGAAACCGGGGAAGCTGAACCCGATAGAGGCCGCCAGGTTGAGGCGGTTGACGGTTTCGGTTACCCTGGCGCCCGCCTGCGGCAGAAGCGCGGAGCGGGCGATAGCGCGATCCTGCTCGCTTTGCGAGACACCCAGGTTGGCGAGAATCACCTGGGGATTCTGCTTCAAGGCGAGGTTGACGGCATCCTTCAGGGTGAGTTTCACCGGGGCGGTTTCCTGCGCGAATCCGCCGGATAGAGCAAGAAGAAGCAGAATGCTCAGGTTGGTGGTTATCTTGGGCATGGTTTCTCCCGGTAGGGGTTGCATTTTGCGGTCCAAACGAGGCGGGCGTGTGGCTGGCAGGCGGAAGCGCCTGCCCCTGGAGCTTCTACATTATCTCGCCGGAATCGGGAGTGCCCGAGTGCTTCGGTGGTGGGGCAGGCGGTGCCGCCTGCCCTCCCGCGCTGGACCACTCCCACTGCTCGGCTGACGCCGCTAACCCAGCCGACACCGGATTCTGCTCGATGTACCGGACGATTCGATCTCTCTGCCGGCGATTGCGCACCCAGTGATCGTACGGCTCATCTTGCCAGAAGGGTTGCCCGGCGAGCCCCAGCGACTGGTTGGCTTGCCGCGCGGTCCAGGACTTCAACCAGCGCGTGATTGCGGGGACGGACACCTGGGGCAGGATCAGCAGATGCACATGATTGGGCATTACCACCCAGGCGTCCATCTCGTACCAGCGTCTCCGGCTTGCTCCGCTCCGAATCGACTCCGCCACCAGGCCGGCAATACGTGGATCGCGCAACCACTGGGGGCCGGAGCCAGGGTGGTCGAGGGCGCGATCAGCCGCCAGGAAAGCGTGGCCGGGGGTGGGATAGGATCCCTTTGCGCGGATCGCGGGGAGCGATCCGAAGAGGCGCCAGGTGAGAAAGATATAAACATGATCGGGCTGGAAATGGGGCAGTCTGCGACGGTATTCGAGCATGATCGATGGGCAGGCGAGCACCGCCTGCCCCACCAACATCGGTGCTCCGAATTGCCATCGATTCTCATGAAAATGTAGAAACTCAAGGGACAGATCGGGGACCTGCCCCACAATTGGCGCCAAAATGCGGGCGCATCCGCCGAAATACCGGCGTTAGAGAGATTTTGGATTAATGCCCAGCTTGCGCATTTTGGCCTGAAGGGTGGTCCGCTTCATGCCGAGCCTGGCGGCGGCTCCGCGCTCGCCGCCCACGCGGCCGGAGGAATCGCGAAGCGCGCGGCGGATGGCTTCGCGTTCGGCGGCTTCGAGGGTGACGGAGCCGGCAGCCGTTCCGCCCCGCTTCAGCTCTCGCACCGGCGCTTGCAGCACCGGACCGGGCGAGATAATCACCGCGCGCTCGATGAAATTCTGCAACTCCCGGATGTTGCCGGGCCAATGATAGCGGGTGAGCGCCCGCATGGACGCGGCCGGAATGGTGCGGATCCGCCGGTTCATGCGGCGCGCATACTGCTGGACGAAATAGCGCACCAGCAGGGGGATGTCTTCGGGCCGGTCGCGCAGCGGGGGCACGGTAATGGGAAACACGTTGAGGCGGTAGTAGAGATCGGCGCGGAAGAGGCGCTCTTCGACCATGGCGGCGAGGTCGCGGTTGGTGGCGGCCACCAAGCGCGCGTCGGTACGCATGGTGCGGGAGCTGCCCAGCCGCTCGAATTCCCGCTCCTGTAAGACGCGCAGCAGCTTGGTCTGCAATTCGAGCGGGATCTCGCCCACCTCGTCCAGAAACATGGTGCCGCGGTGGGCCAACTCGAAACGCCCGATGCGCTGGGCGATGGCGCCGGTGAAGGCGCCCTTCTCATGCCCGAACATTTCGCTTTCCAGCAGGCCGGTGGGGATGGCGGCGCAATTCAGGTTCACGAAGGTGGCCTGGCGCCGCGAGCTGAGGTCGTGGATGGCGCGCGCCACGAGTTCCTTGCCGGAGCCGGTTTCGCCGAAGATGAGGACCGTGGAATCGGTGGGCGCAACCGTCTCGACCTGCTTCAGAACGGCTTTGAGGGCGCGGCTCTGGCCGACGATCTCCTCGAAGCGATTATCGGTGCGGATCTCGTCTTCCAGGTAGACTTTCTCCTCCGCCAGTTGGGCATTCAGCTCCTCAATGCGCTGGTAGGAAAGGGCGTTATCCAGAGCGATGGCAATCTGCCCGGCGACCTGGGAGTAGAATTGCAGGTCCCCGGGGGCAAAGAAGCTCTCCTGGCGCGAACCGAGGTTTAGGGTTCCCAGCGTCGCACCGCGCGAGATGAGGGGGGTGCAACACAGGGATTTCAGCCCTTCGCGCTGGAGAATGTCGCCAGTGGTTTTGAACAGGGCGCGCGCCTCGTCAACGTTCGCGAGGCGGCCTTCACTGGTGCGAAACACGCAGCCTGGCAGCGAGTCGTCGAGCGGAACCACGGCATCTTCCCGAATGGCGCCCAGTCCATCGGGAAAGTCGAGCATTTGCAGGCGCAAAGCGCGTATCTCGGGGTCGTGGATCAGGAGGCTGGCGTAATCCAGCCCGAAGGTGCGCCGCAGAGACGCCGAAATTGCCAGGAAGAGCTGCTTGCTGGAGAGGCAGCTCACCACCGCGTTGTTGACTTCGAGCAGCGTCCGCAGGCGGTCCCGCTCGCGCGCCAACTGCTCTTCGTAAGCTTGGGCGGCCTCGTGGTTCAGGGCGTTATCCACAGCCACGGCCACCTGGCGCGCCACGTGTTGCATGAATTCGATGTCTTCGGCCGAGTAGGCGTTTTTCCGGAGGGAACCGAACTGGAGGCCACCCAGGTCCCGCTGGGCGGTGAATAACGGAAGAATGCAGAAAGATTGGATGCCGTTGGCCTGAAACACTTCCCGAAGGACTGGAAACCGCCGTTCTTCGACGCCATCGGCGACGTAGTAGGGTTGGCGGGTATGGAGCACCAGGCCGGTGGGGGCTTGGTCGGACGGGAGGGCTTCAAGGGCCGGCCCCACTACCGGATGCCCGGTTTCGAGGATGTGCAGACGAATCACGCCTTGCCTGGCGTCGAGCAGGGAAAGGCTGATGAAATCGAACGATACGAGGCGGTTCAGGAAGCGGCTGAGATCGGCAAACAGGGTGGCGAGCTGGCGGTGGGCCGCAATGGACTCGGCCACCTCGAGCAACGCCTCATAGCGCGCGCGGGTCGCGTCCGGCGGTGTCGGGGCTGGCGAGGGCATGGGAGCGTCGAGCCGGCTTTTCTTCAACCGTAACACAACGCGGCTGGCCCGAGATTTCCTGAACCAGCGCCTGAATCAGCGGCGTAACCGCTACCAGGCGCACCCCTTGCCGGTGCATCTCCGCCAGCAGAGACTGGCCTTCCGGGTCAACGAAATCCACGTCGCGCAGGTCCACGACGGTGTTCCGGCCATGGGTGGTGGAGGCCGCAGTCCGCCAGCACTGCTGCAATTCCCCCACCCACAGACCGGCCAGTTTGCCTTCCAGCTTGAGGCGGAGTTCTTCGGAGCTGTCATGGAGCGTGATCTTCAACATGGGAAGCCCGCCGGAGTATCAGGCACGATGGATGCCAGAACGCAGAAGACCGAGAAGTAAGGGGATAGGTGGGGCGGCAGCCTGAAAGAAGCCGCGGCTGTGCCCAAATACCGGCACCAAGGCAGAAACACCATGAATAACTCCTACAAAAATCACAATTTCAGACGATCTGGATAGAGTAGGACCGTACGGTCACATGCGCCGCTTTGTGTTTGCTCTAACGATTGCCCTGGGCACCCCTGCCTGGGGGCTCGATCCCAAAGTGGCGATTACCCAGTACGGACATGAAGTGTGGACCACCGCCAACGGTCTGCCGCACAACTCGATCCGCTCGATCGCGCAGACACCAGACGGGTACCTTTGGGTGGCCACCTCCGGCGGTCTGGCGCGATTCGATGGGGTTGGCTTTACCGTGTTCACCGCGGCAAACACGCCGGGCCTCATGGATGACCGGCTCACGGCGATGGCGGCGGGCGGCGACGGAGCGCTGTGGATCGGCACCTCGGGTGAAGGAGTCATCCGGTATCGCGACGGCAAGTTCAAGCAGGTTGCGGCTTCCGAGTTGCCCGATCGCACCGTGCGTGCGGTGTGGGCCGATTCGGCGGGGGTGGTATGGATCGGGACCGAACTGGGGCTCTCGAAGTATGAAGGCGGAAAGGTCAGCATCGTTTTCAGGGGCGGCAACCGACAGTTGGGTGTGCACTGTCTTTTCGAGTATCCGGCGGGAACCGTGTGGGCTGGGACGAACAGCGGCTTAAAGAAGATCGAACATGGCTCGATTACGTCCTATACGGTGAAGGACGGAATGCCTGGCAACCCGGTCTGGGCACTTGCGGACGGTCCGAATGGGGAGCTCTGGGTGGGCACACGTCCGGGTGGCCTGAGCGTGCTGCGCAACGGGCATTTCCGGAATTACACCGAGCGCGATGGGCTGACCCACAACGCCATCATCGCCCTCAAGAGAGATCGCAACGGGAACTTGTGGATCGGGACGGATGGTGGAGGCCTGGATCGGTTCTCGGACGGCAAGTTCACGTCCTATCAGACGCGCGAGGGGCTTTCCAACCAGGTGGTCCGGTGCATTTATGAGGGCCGGGAAGGCAGTTTGTGGCTGGGAACCGCCGGGGGCGGGCTGAACCAGCTCAAGGATTACCGGATCGTGGTGCGGTCGATGCGCGAAGATCTGCCCAGCGACAATGTTCGTTCCATCTACCAGGACGCCGGGGGAGATATCTGGTTGGGGACTGGCAACGGGGTGGCGAGAATCCCGGCAGGGGGCAAGCTGGTTCATTACACCACGGAGAACGGTTTTTCGAGCGACCTGATCTGGCCGGTGCTGCGCGACCGCGGCGGCGACCTGTGGGCTGGGTCCGAGGACGGGGTGCTGCACTGGTTCCGCGCGGCGAATCTGACCGACCCGGCGGCCCGCCGCACCTGGCAGCTTTCGGGCGCTGTCCGGACGATCTTCCAGCAGAGCGACGGCACGGTATGGGTGGGCACCACCAGTGCGCTGAGGCGCTTCAGCCACGGGCGCATGAGTATGTTGGGGAAGGAAGAAGGGCTGGCCGCCGGGTCCGGCTTCGTTTCGGCGATCGCGGAAAGCGCCGACGGCAGCGTATGGGTGGGAACGGCGTCGGGCCTTCAGAAATTCCGGGACGGGCGCTTCCGGCCCCCCATCACCAAAGCGCAGGGTTTGGCAGGCACCAACGTGGTGGACCTGTATGAAGACGGGGAGCGCAACCTGTGGGTTCTGACGCAGGGCGGCATTAGCCGGATCGCGAACGGCAAGATCACCTCGTACACGAAGGCCAGCGGCCTGCCGGAAACGGATGTGTACCAGATTCTCGAGGACAACTTCCATGACTTCTGGGTCAGCAGCCGCAACGGACTGCTGCGCGTTTCCCGGGCGGAACTGGACGACGTGGCCGAAGGGCGGAAGAAAACACTCGAGGTAGATGTCTTCGGGGCGGCGGATGGGATTCAGGGCAGCAGCGATTTCAATTTCGGCTACCACCCCTCGGCGTGCAAGCTTGCTGACGGGACGCTTTGGTTTCCGACCTACGGCGGCGTGGTGACGGTGGATCCCTCCAGGATGAGCACCGATCTCCGTCCGCCGCCGGTTCTGATCGAGCGCGTGGTGGTGGATGAGCGGCCGGCCATCGAAAACGGCAGCCGGATTCCAACGGGAAGCCACCTCGAGTTTCACTACACCGCTCTGAGTTTCCTCTTTCCGGAGCGCGTCCGGTTCCGTTACATACTGGACGGGTTTGACCGCGAGTGGGTGGACGCCGGTGCCCGGCGCGTGGCGTACTACACGAATCTGCCTCCCGGCTCTTACCGTTTCCGCGTGGCCGCGTCCAATGGCGACGGCATCTGGAGCGAGCCGGGAGCCTCCTTCACCTTTGAATTGTTGCCTCGGTTTCATCAGACCATCTGGTTCTACCTGTTATGCGCCGCGACCGTGGTCTTGGCCGGCGGCGGCGTGCATCGTTGGCGGGTGCGCGGATTGCGCCGGCACGAGAAGCAGCTTGCCGAACGCGTGGAGGAGCGCACGGCGGCGCTGCGCATGGAAGTGCTGGAGCGCAAGCGCGCCGAGGAGGCCGCCGAAGACGCAAAGCGGGCCGGCGAAACGGCCAACGGCTTTTTGCGAACCTTGATCGAGAGCTTGCCGGACCTCATCTACGCGAAGGACGACCAGGGACGGTTTCTTCTCGCGAACAGCTCGGTGTCGAAAATGATGGGCGCCCCAGCCGTGAGCGATCTTCTGGGGAAGACCGACTTCGACTTCTACCCAAAGGGACTGGCCGCGAAATACCACGCCGATGAACAGCGGATCTTTCAGACCGGGGAGCCGGTGATCGACCTTGAGGAGCCCGGCGTTGACCCTGAAGGCCGCCCGCGATGGCTGCTAACGAGCAAGGTGCCTTTCCACGACGGGTCGGGCAAGATCATCGGGCTGGTTGGATTGGGCCGCGACATCACGGAGCGCAAGCGGGTGGCGGAGCAACTGGGGGAAGCCAAAGAGGCGGCAGAAGCCGCCAACCGTTCCAAGGGCGAGTTCCTGGCCAACATGAGCCACGAGATTCGTACCCCCATGAACGGCGTCATCGGCATGACCGGTCTGCTGCTCGACACCAACCTCACTCGCGAGCAACGCGAATACACCGAGATAGTCCGCAGCTCCGGTGAAGCCCTGCTCACCGTCATCAACGATATCCTGGATTTCTCCAAAATCGAGGCCGGCAAGCTGGTCATCGAGCTTTTTCCCTTCGACCTCCGCCTGGGCATCGAAGAAGTCAACGACATGTTGGCTCCCAAGGCCGAGGAGCGCAAGCTCGACCTGGTTCTCGAATACTCGTCCGCTGTTCCCCGCCACTTCATCGGCGATGCCGGCAGAATTCGCCAGGTACTCACCAACCTCGTCGGCAATGCCGTCAAGTTCTCTGCCGACGGCTGCGTGCTGATCACCGTCGAGTGCCAGGGCCAGGAGGCCCAACAGGCCCGCATGCGCGTCTCGGTCCAGGACAATGGCCCCGGCATTCCCCAGGACAAGCTCGATCTGCTTTTCAGGAAGTTCAGCCAGGTGGACGCTTCCACCACCCGCAAATACGGCGGCACGGGACTGGGTTTGGCCATTTCCAAACAACTGGTCGAGTTGATGGGAGGCTCCATCGGGGTGGAGAGCCGGCCGGGCGAGGGTTCCACCTTCTGGTTCACCCTGCCGTTGACCCTGGATGCCCAGCCCCACGCGGCCCCCGTTCCGGCGGCTGACCTGAAAGACTTGCGCGTGCTCATCGTGGACGACAACGAAGTGAACCGGCGAGTGCTGCATAAACAGATCACAAGCTGGGGCATGCGCGACGGAAGCTTCAGCTCCGGCGAGCAGGCTCTGGAGGGTCTGCGTGCCGCCCGGCAAAGCGGCGATCCCTACCACTTCGCCATTCTCGACTATCAAATGCCGGGCATGGACGGAGCCACGCTGGCCAGGGCGATCAAGTCGGACCCGGCCATTCGGGGCACGGTGCTGGTGATGCTGACCTCGGTTGGGCATTGGGACACCGTGAGACACACGGAGAGCGCCAGCATCGATGCCTGCCTGTCCAAGCCGGTGCGCCAATCGCAACTGTTCAACACGCTCGCCACCGCCTGGTCCAAGAAACTGCACGTGGCAATTGCCGACCCCGCCAGGCCCGCCAGCCGGATCGCGGACATGAAGTCCGTGTTGGCTGCAAGATCCGCGGACTGGCCGATTCGAGTGCTGGTGGCCGAGGACAATGTGGTCAACCAGAAGGTTGCCGTACGGATGCTGGAGAGACTCGGGCTGCGCGCGGACGTGGCGGCAAACGGACGCGAGGCGGTGAGCATGTTCGAACTGCTGCCCTACGATCTGGTTTTCATGGACTGTCAGATGCCCGAAATGGACGGGTACGAGGCCGCCGGAGAGATCCGGCGCCGGGAAGGGCCGGGCCGGCACGTGGCCATTATTGCCATGACGGCCGACGCCATGGCGGGCTGTCGCGAGCAATGCCTCGAGGCGGGCATGGACGACTTTATCTCCAAGCCCGTGGCCATGGAAGCTTTGTTCGAGGCCCTTCGAAGATGGGCGCCGGTAAAAGAACCCGCGCCGGCCTGACCGTGATTGAAATGTTTTGGTGGACCTGGTGAGATTCGAACTCACGACCTCTTCCATGCCATGGAAGCGCGCTCCCAACTGCGCCACAGGCCCATCGTGCTCGAGGCTATGTTCCACTTTATCATAACCGGCGCGCGCACACTGAATTGACACACCGGTTAACCGGCTGCCTACAATGAAACGATGCTCTTCAGGCGCGTCTCCGCGGCCATTCTCCTGCTCTGCCTGATCCCGCTTGGGCTTTCTTCCTGCCTGGCGCGGCGCCGTGCCTTCGCCCGCACCGGCGGAAAGCCGACCCAGCCGCTGCTCGTCGCGGACCGGTCCGCACTGGTGGACATCATGGCGAGACAGTACGAGGCCATTCACGATTTCAACGCTACGGTGGACATGGTGCCGGCGCTGGGCAGCGCGGAGAAGAGCAAGATCACCGAGTACAAGGACGTTCGCGCGTTCATTCTCTTTCGAAAACCGGGCGATATCCGCCTGATCGGCCTCTACCCCGTGGTGCGGAACACGGCTTTCGACATGGTATCAGACGGCACGAACTTCAAGCTCTACGTCCCGGCCCGGAACCGTTTCCTGGTGGGCCGCAATGAAATCGATCGGCCCTCCCAGAACAAGCTGGAAAACCTGCGGCCCCAGCACTTCCTGGAGGCGCTGTTGGTGCGGCCGGTCGATGCCAGTCGCGACAAGCTCCTGCTGGAGAACTTCACCGACGAGGACAATGCGTTCTATGTCATTCACGTGGTCCACGTGAACGGCGGCGGACAGTTGCAGCTCGACCGGACCATCTGGTTCAACCGCTACAACCTCACCATGGCGCGCCAGTTGATCTTCGACGCGGCCGGCAACATCCTCACCGACGCGCGCTACGCCGACTGGCGCCGGTACGATAACGTGGCCTTCCCCAAGCACATCGAAATCAACCGTCCGCGCGACGAGTACGCGGTGGTGATCGATATCGTGAAGATGGACATCAACAACGGCGTATCGGATGATAAGTTTGTGCTCGACCAGCCGGAAGGGACTGCGTTGCAGGTAGTCGGCCAGGCGCCCGCGCCTGCTCCGGCCAAGCCAGCGCCGCCGCGCAGAAGGAAGAAGTCGTAAAAAGTGACCGCCAAGCTCGTTCTGGAAAACCTCAAACACAAACCCATGCGCAGCCTGCTCAGCATCCTGCTCATCGGCGTGCCCGTGACCCTCATCCTGTGTTTAGTGGGCCTGAGCCACGGCTTCCTGGAAGATAGCCAGCGCCGCACGCGCGCCATCGGCGCCGACGTGATCGTCCGTCCGCCGGGGTCCACGCTCTTGACCCTGAGCGGCGGAATTTCCGACAAGATCGTGGATTGGCTGGGTCAACAGCCGCACGTCAAGATGGCCGTGGGCGCCGTAAACCAACCTGTCCAGGGCATCACACTGGGAGCGACCGGCGTCGACCTGAAGCAATTCGACCAGATGAGCGGCGGCTTCACCTACCTTCACGGAGGCCCCTTTCAAGGTCCGGACGACGTCATCATCGACCAGTTCTACGCGGACCAGCAACACGCGCATGTAGGGGACCGGATCACCATCCTGAACACGCCATGGCGCGTTTGCGGCATCTTCGAAGGCGGCAAGCTGGCCCATATCGTGTTTCCGCTGGGTGTGCTACAGCAGAAGACCAGCAACATCGGCAAGGTCAGCCAGATTTATCTCAAGCTCGACGACGCGGCCAACACCGCCGCCGTGGTTCGAGACCTGGGGTCGAAGTTGCCGGATTACCCGATCTTCTCCATGGACGACTTCACTTCCCTGTATAACGTGAATAACATTCCGGCCCTGAAGGAATTCATCATCGTCATCATGGCCATCGGGGTCATCATCGGATTCGCCGTGGTTCTGCTCTCGATGTACATGGCGGTGCTGCAGCGGACGCGCGAGATCGGCATTCTGAAATCGCTCGGCGCGTCGCAGGTCTTTATCCTGCGGATCATTCTCACCGAAGCCGTGATCCTGGGGATGGGGGGCACGATTCTGGGAATTGCGATGAGCTTCGGCGCGTGCTGGCTCATCCGGACAGTTGAGCCGGCCTCGATCCCGATGGTGATCGTGCCTTCCTGGTGGCCCATCGCCGGCGCCGTCACCCTGATCGGAGCCGCCTTCGGCGCGCTCTACCCCGGTCTCAGCGCCGCCCGGCACGACACCATCGAGGCGCTGGCGTATGAATAGCGGCCCCATCATCGAAATTCGCGACCTGCGCAAGACTTACCAGGTGGGGAAGGTGGACGTGCTCGCGCTGCGCGGCGTGGATCTCACCGTGAAGCCGGGCGAGTTCCTGGCCATCGTGGGACCCTCCGGCTCGGGGAAGTCCACGCTTTTTCACATTATTGGCGGCCTGACACCGCCGACCTCGGGAGAGGTGCGCGTGGCCGGCCAGGATCTTGCGGCGATGACCGAGGCCGGCCGCACGCGCCTGCGCAGACGCAGCGTCGCGTTCGTGTTCCAGAAGTTCAACCTGCTGCCCAACCTGACGGCGCGCGACAACATCGCCATCGCGCGCCATATCGGAGGCTCGGATTCGAAGCCGGAGGCATCGTTCGAGGAGGTACTCAGGCTGCTCGGCATCGCCAACCGGCTGGACCACAAACCGAGCGAGTTGTCCGGCGGCGAGCAACAGCGTGTGGCGATCGCGCGCGCGATTGTGAACCACCCCGCCATTCTGCTGGCCGACGAGCCCACCGGCAATCTCGATAGTGAAAGCTCGAAGGCGGTGCTCGAAGTCCTGCGCGGCCTGAACGAGCGGCTCGGCCAGACTATCCTGATGATCACGCACAACCCCGAAGCCGCGGCCTACGGGCACTACATCGTGCAAATGCGGGATGGAAGGATTCTTACTCCTACGCCTGGCGAGCCAGCTCGAGGTTCCGCTGCTTGAGCCAGCGCAACCGGCCCTGGTACTCCTGGTATAAGGTGCCGAAACCCGCCCAGTAGTAGCCTGCGACGAACAGCAGAAGGAAGGGAATCGCGAGGAAATTGTAGGTTTCGACCGCGAACACGTTCATCGCCACAAAGTACGTGCCCACCAGGATCTCCGCGTAGGGAAGCCAGCCGCTGCGGCGGCGGTACTTCTTGTGTTCCAGGTTGACCATCCGCTCGCCGATCCCGAATTTAGGCGTCCGCACAAAGCCGCTCTGAATGCCGAACAGCGCTTCCAGCACGGCCCGCGTGTTGATGATGGTCAGCCCCACCCCCACCGCGATCAGCATGGGGAGCATCAGAATCGACCGCTTCCAGTGCTTGGGGTGCAGCTCGCGTTGCGCAATCACGTAGAACAGCGAGATGGACCAGAACGACGCCACGATGAGCGGCAGGTCGATGAACACCATCTGCCACACGCCCATGTAAAAGCGCACGATCATCACCGGCAGCATCAGCGCCGAAAGCACGATCATCAGCGGATAGGAAATGTTGGGCGTCAGGTGCAGGAAAGCCTCGGCCTTCACACGCTTCCGCACGTCGGCGCGGAAAATCGCGGGCAGCAACTTCTTGGCGACCTGCGTAAGCCCCTTGGCCCAGCGCGATTGCTGCACCTGGAAGCCGTGCATTTCCACGGGCAGCTCGGAAGGGCAGTCCAGGCCCGGCAGATAAACGAAACGCCAGCCCTTGAGTTGCGCGCGGTAGCTCAGGTCCGAATCTTCGGTGAGCGTGTCGTGCTGCCAGCCTCCCGCGTCGTCGATCATCTTCTTGCGCAGGATGCCGGCCGTCCCGTTGAAGTTGAAGAAGTACCCCGCGCGCGACCGGGCGCCGTGCTCCAAGATGAAATGGCCGTCCAGGAGCATGGCTTCCACTTCCGTCAGGAAGTTGTAATCGCGGTTGATGTAGCTCCAGCGGGTCTGCACCACCCCGACCGACGGATCCACGAAGAAATCGACCGTGCGCTCGAGGAAATCGGACGGCGGGCAGAAGTCGGCGTCGAACACCGCAACCAGCTCTCCGGTGGCGGTCTCAAGCCCTTCCTGAAGCGCCCCGGCCTTGAAACCATGGCGGTTGGCGCGGTGATGATACTCGATGGGGTGGCCCAGCGCCCGGTAGCGCTCAACCAGCGCCTCGGCGAAGGGGGCGGTGTCGTCGGTGGAATCGTCCAAGACCTGAATCTGGAGCAGGTCCTTGGGATACTCGATCTTGACCACCTCGTCGATGAGCCGCTCCACCACGTAGCGCTCGTTGTAAAGAGGAAGCTGAATGGTCACCGGCGGACGCTGTTCGTAGCGCTGGGGCGGCCCGGTAACGGCCTTTTTCCGATGCTTGAAATACGTACGGATGATGTCGTACCGGTGGATGCCGTAAAGCGAAAGGATGACCAGAACCGTGAAGTAGGGAATCAGCATGGCCCAGTCGAACCATGCCATCTGGTGGATTCCGGCGAAGGTGTCGTCGAACAGGCTCCGCACCAGACGGTCGGTAGCGGAATGAGCGGCCAGGAGCGCCAGCGGCAAACTTGACGGCATGCGGGAGAGCCTTTCGGCTACCCAATATTAGCAGATCCGAGGGTACCGGTGGGGGGCTGGCCGACCTGCGTCGTGAGAAGGTGCGAAAGAATCAATTTGGGCCGCTGATGAACGCCGCCAAGAATCATTGTTTTTCAATCAGCGTTGATCGGAGGTTTGTGGGTTCGAGTCCTACCTGGGGAGCCAGATATCGTTTCTGGCCGTTTCCGCCATTCCCTCTCCTGCCCGCTGCTGTTCCGACGCGACCGCAACCGCCAACACGTCAAAGGGTTGCCGATATTTCGCGGTGAG
>Ga0187882_1002931_pt1 | contig 15161 bp, 20 predicted proteins | sample June2016WEW_19_1_3_FD_132991 | JGI IMG/M metagenome (GOLD analysis project Ga0187882, IMG submission 132991) | Peatland microbial communities from SPRUCE experiment site at the Marcell Experimental Forest, Minnesota, USA - June2016WEW_19_150 | ecosystem: Environmental > Terrestrial > Soil >...
CCCGTGGGTTTCAAACAACGCACGGACAGATTCTTCCGAAGCCTCAAAACTGAGGTTTCCAACGTAAATATTCTTCACTTTAGTTTTCCTTTGCTGATTTGAAGGCGGCAAATTTGGAAGGTGGACGAAGGTAGCGGAAACAACGCTAAAGAGGTCAGCCTTGAATTAGCAGGAGCATCAAACCAGAGCTATTATAGCACAGGCACGAGTGTGTTATAATATTAACAAAGTTAATTCTTCCAGCCTTTAGCTCCGCGCGCCGTCCGATCCCGGCAAAGGCTCGGTCCTGCACCAGTCCGATAGAAGAAAGGAGCGGCATCTTTATGTTGTACGACAGCACGAAGAGCCTCTTGCAGAGTATTCTGCGGTCACTCGAAACAGGCGACGAGACCCGATGGGACGATCAAACCGAGTCTGGGAATGCATGTCTTTACGAAATGCACCAGATGTCCGGGCGGCTGTACAGGGCGTATAAATCCGACAGTCTCAATGCTAACTCAGTGGTGCAAAGCAGCCTTCCCGAGAAGCTGAACCGGGCCATGCCGCACGTCAGGACGATGGTGATTGCCATTCGGCATAAGGACCAAACCCGAGCACTTGAGGGCGGTAAGGCGGCTCTTGCCGAGATGAACGGCATCCGAGTGTCAAGCGGGAAGTGAGATTGCCAATGAGCCAGTCATTCACATTTGTCGACGTTGCCGGGAATCAGGCACAGTATACTGTTTTCGATAAGGACCACCATAGCGACTTCCGCTGGTCCACCGATCACGGCGATCACGGTGTTGCCCCGTCGTTCGAGGAAGCTCAGTATGGGGCAAGGACCGTACTAAAGGGCAGCATGGCGGCAAACCGCCGATCTGACGAAGCTAGAAGGATGAGTAAGTATTCCTTGCGCTGGCGACCACACTGAACTGGCCCACGTGGGCTCAATGCCAAAGTGAACAGCATTGCCGCTAAACCGAACTCAACAGCACTTCGCCCGCGTATATCTGGCCCTCAGCCGCTCCTCGGAGAAGCGGCGCCATTCCTCGGCGGAATGCGCGCGGCCGTGCGCGTCCAGATGCCGCTGGTAGGCGCTCTCGTCGGACAGCTCGCGCAGCAACGCCCATATCAACTTGCCCAGACGCCTCATAACTCCTCCGCCCGCAATTGCGTAAGCACGAAGGGCGCTTCGCACACGCGGGCTTCACGCGTGCCTCGCAGGATTCCGATCCACACGCGCACCGAATCCAGCAGAATCGTCGCCACCAGCACCAGGAAGATGCCGCACAGTACGGCGTCCAGCCGCGCGTTGAAGATCAACGCCTGGGTGGCGGCCGCGTTCGCCGCCGTGCCGGCGCGCAAGGATGCTTCCAGCCGGTCCGCCTGCGCCAGAAAACCGATCGCCGGAACGGGAGAGAAGATCTTCTGCCACGCGGCCGTGAACGTCACGGTGACCAGCCAGGCCAGCGGCACGCAGGTGATCCACAGGTATTTCGCGCCGTGCATCTTGAGCAGGATGGTGGTGGCCACGCACAGCGCGATGGCCGCCAGCAACTGGTTGGCGGTCCCGTACAGCGGCCACAGCGAGTTGATTCCGCCCAGCGGATCGCGCACGCCTTGTATCAGGAAGTAACCCCACGCCCCCACGATCGCGGCGCTGGTGGCGACGACGCCCGGCATCCAGCTTGTCCGCCCCAGCGGTTTCCAGACGTGCCCCAGGAAGTCTTGCAGCATGAACCGGCCTACGCGCGTGCCGGTGTCGAGAATGGTCAGGATGAAGAGCGCCTCGAACATGATGGCGAAGTGGTACCAGAAGCCGATCACCGCCCTGCCGCCGCCGCCGCGCGCGAAGATGTGGGCCATGCCCAATGCCAGCGAAGGAGCGCCGCCGGTGCGGTAGAACAGGGTCTGCTCGCCCACGTCGCGCGCCAGGTTGGTCATATCCGCCACCGTCACCGGGAAGCCCCACGAGGAAATCGTCGCCACCGCCGCCGCGGGCGTGGCGCCCACGGTTGCCGGGGGCGAGTTCACGGCGAAGTACACGCCCGGCTGGAGCACGCAGGCCGCAATCATGGCCATGATGGCGACGAAGCTTTCGAGCACCATCGATCCATAGCCAATCGGCCGCGCGTGCCCCTCTTTCGCGATCATTTTCGGGGTGGTGCCCGAGGCGACCAGCGCATGGAACCCGGAAATCGCCCCGCAGGCGATGGTGATGAAGCAGAAGGGAAAGATCTTGCCCGCGAAAATCGGCCCCGTCCCGTCCACAAACCGCGTGAACGCCGGAAGCTGAAGCTGGGGCCGCACGAACAGGATGCCGACTCCCAGCATCAGGATCACGCCCAGCTTCACGAAGGTGCTGAGGTAGCCGCGCGGCGCCAGCAGCAGCCACACCGGCAGTGCGCTCGCCAGGAATCCGTACACGATGATGGCGATAGCGAGCCCCATGGCGCCCAGCGTAAACAGCGGAGCCAGGGCGGCCGATTGTGCCACGGAACGCCCCGCGAAGATGGCCGCCATCACCAGAACGACACCGATGGCGGAGCACTCCAGCACTTTGGCGGGCCGCCAGTAGCGCAGGTACAGGCCCATGAACACGGCGATCGGGATGGTGGCCGCGATGGTGAACGTGCCCCACGGGCTGCCTTTCAGCGCGTTCACCACCACCAACGCCATCACCGCCAGCATGATGACCATGATCAGCAGCACCGTAATCAACGCTGCAAAGCCCGCCACCTTGCCGATCTCCTCCCGCGCCATCTGGCCCAGCGATTTGCCGTCGCGCCGCATGGAGGCGAACAGGATGACGAAGTCCTGCGCCGCCCCGCCCAGCACCGCCCCGATAATGATCCACAGCGTCCCTGGCAGGTAGCCGAACTGCGCCGCCAGCACGGGCCCCACCAGCGGGCCCGGCCCGGCGATGGCGGCGAAGTGATGGCCGAAGAGGATCCACTTGTTGGTCGGCTCGAAATCCTGGCCGTTGCGCAGCCGCTCGGCGGGCGTGGCGCGCCGGTCGTCGAGCGCCATCACGCGCGCCGCCAGGAACCGGGAGTAGAACCGGTAGCCGGTGGCATAGGAGCAGGCCGCCGCCAGCACCAGCCAGATGCTGTTGATGTGTTCTCCGCGGTTGAGGGCGATGCCGCCCAGGCAGAACGCCGCCGCCCCGGCCACGGCGGCCCAGAAGAGATGAGCCAGAAGCTTCATAGGTAGATTTTGACGCGGTACTGGCTAAAATAGCCAGCCCGTTTTCAACAACCCCCTTTCAAATTCATCCCGGCGCTATCCGGATTGAGAGTCCGCGCCACGCCCTTCAGGCGACTCTCAGTCGCAAACCAATCTACCGGCTTTAGCCGCTAGTCGTTTAGCATTGAGACATGCCCCGCTACGCCGCCATCGACATCGGCAGCAACTCCATCCGCATGGAGGCCGCCGAAGTCGCGCCGGGACAGCCCGCCCGCGTCCTCGCCTCGGAACGCGAAGTCACGCGCCTGGGTGAAAGCGTCTTCCGCACCGGCTCGGTCAACGAAGAAGCCATGCGAGCCACTTGCGCCGTGCTGGCCCGCATGGCCGGGCTCTACCGCAAGCTCGACGTGGTGGGCGTCCGCGCGGTGGCTACCAGCGCCATCCGCGATACCGGCAACCAGAGGGCTTTTCTGGCGCGTGCGTCGGAAGCCGTCGGCGCGGGCGTCGAGATCATCTCCGGCCGCGAAGAAGCGCGCTTGATTCACCTCGGCGTCGAGAGCAACTGGCCGCAGCCGGCCCGGCGCGTCCTCATCATCGACATCGGCGGCGGCAGCGCCGAGATCATCGCCGCCGAAACCAGCCGCCTGGGGGAATCGTTCTCCAAACCGCTGGGGGCCGTCCGGCTGCGCGAGATTTTTCTGAAGGACGACCCGCCCGCTCCGCTCCAATTGCGCCAGATGCGCGAGTACATTCAGGCCAAGCTCGATGCCGCCGTGCGCCGCCTCGGCCCCTCGGGATGGGACCGCGCCATCGCCACCTCCGCCACCGCTTCCGCCGTGGCCAGCGCCGTCGCCCGCGCGCCGCGCTCCCAGCGCGATCAGCTCGACCGCCTCCGCGTCCCCACCGCGCAGGTGCGCAAGCTCTACCTCAAGCTGGCGGAGCGGGATCTCGCCGCCCGGCGCAAAATCACGGGCATCGGGCCGCGCCGCGCCGAGATCATCGTTCCGGGCGTGGCCGTTTTGCTCGAGTTCTTACAGGAATTCCATTTGCCGGCGGTCTACTACTCCCGCGCCGGCGTCCGCGACGGCATCATCGCCGACCTGGCTGCCCGCAACGTGGGCGCCGAGCTTTCCCGCCTCACCCGCGATCAGCGCCGCGAGGTGGAGGACATGGGCCGGCGCTACGGCGTCTCGCTCGACCACGCCCGCAAAGTCGCCAATATCTCCAACCTGCTGTTCACCGCGCTCCAGCCCCTGCACCAAATGCCGCCCGGCTGCGGCAAGCTCCTGGAAGCCGCCGCTTACCTGCACGATGTCGGGCATTTCGTCAGCAACACCGGCCACCACAAGCATTCCTGGTACGTGGTGTCCAATTCCGACATGGCCGGCTTCACCGAGCGCGAGCGGCTTCTCATTGCGGGCCTGTGCCGCTATCACCGCAAGTCCCTCCCCAACCCGGTGCACCACGCCTACCTGTCGCTTTCGGCGGAAGAAAGGCGTATGCTGCTGATGATGATCCCCATTCTGCGGATCGCCGACAACCTCGACCGCAGCCGCGAGCAGCGCGTCCGCGGCGTGGAATGCCGCTTGCGCGACGAGGAGGTTCTGCTCCAGGTCGGCTCCCGCGGCGATATCGACCTGGCCCAATGGGGCGCCGAGCGCGCCGGCGAAGTTTTCCAGCAAGTGTACAACCGGGCGATTTCCGTGACCAGGGCGCGAGATTGACTATGCGTGATTACGCGCACCACGAAACCGCGATTCTGCTGCGGCGCCTGGCATACCAGTTGAACCGCGCCGCCCGCAACGGCGATGCCGATTCCATCCACGACGTGCGCGTCGCCATCCGCCGCTTGAGCCGTTGCCTGCGCGTTTTCGCGCCGTTCTTCCCCGGCGACTCGTGGAAGAAGGTCCGGCGTCAGCTCGCGGAGCTAATGAGAGCAACGGGCCGGGTGCGCGACCGCGATATCGCCTTGCAGCTTCTCGCCGAGGCCGGCATTCCCCCGCGCGCCGCCATCGCCGCGCGCCTGGCGGGGGAGCGCCGCAAAGCGAGCCGCGAGCTGCTGCTCGAAATCCGCCGCTGGAAAGGCCGCAGTTTCTCGCGGAAATGGCGCAGCCGGCTGGAGCTGAGCGCATGAGCAAGCTGCATCAACTCAGGTGGGATGAGCGGGCCGGCGCCACCACCAACGCTCGCCGCGAGCTTCCCCATCTCACCGCCAGCTATTTCGCGCGGGTCCGCGCGCTGCTCGCCGGCGATCCGTCTCCCGTTAAGCTGCACCGGCTCAGGCTTCTCACCAAGCGCCTGCGCTACACGCTCGAGCTGTTTCGTCCGTGCTACGGTCCCGGCCTCGATACGCGCCTGGCCGCCTTGCGCCGCGTTCAACAGTCGCTGGGAGAAGTGAACGACAGCACCGCCGCCGGCCGGCTGCTCTCGAAATCCATGAGCACGGCGTCGCCGCAACGCGCCCGCCTCCTGCGTTTCCTCGAAGAGCGCGCCGCCCTCAAGGCCCAGGAGTTTCGCAAGGATTGGGCCGAGATCTTCGACGCCCCCGGCCAGGAGCGCTGGTGGACCACCTACCTCGCGCGCCACGCCCGCGCGCCCGGCCGGCGTCCGTAGGGCGGACCCCAGGTCCGCGCGGGTCCCCTGGACCCGCCCTCTTGCAATTTATCGTCTATCGATATACGATAAGCTTGTGATCCGGTCTTTTCGAGATGCCGCGACTGAGAGGATCTTCCAGCAGCAATCCTCGAAGCGGTTTCGGCCCATCGAAAAGGTTGCGCTCCGTAAGCTCATCCACCTGAACCGGGCGAGATCCCTTCGCGATTTGGCGGCGATTTCCGGCAACCGCCTGGAAGCCCTGAAAGGCGCCGGGAAAGGACGCCACAGCGTCCGAATCAACGGCCAGTACCGCATCTGTTTCGTCTGGAAGGATGGAGACGCCTGCGACGTGGAGATCACCGACTACCATTAGGAAGACAATGTTATGGCTAATTTGATACCAGTCCCCCATCCCGGCGAAACGATCCGCGAAGACGTTCTCGAACCGTTGGGCATGAGCGTGAACCAACTCGCCAGAGCATTGGGTATCACGGCGACGCGCCTCAATGATGTCGTGCGCGGCCGGCGGGGAATCACCGCCGACACCGCCCTGCGCCTGGCGCGATACCTTGGGACCTCGGCCGAATTCTGGCTCGGCCTCCAACTCGAATACGACCTCCGCACCGCCCGGCAAGCCCGGCAACGAGACATCGAGAAGGCGGTGCACCCGAGGTCCGCAGCCGCTTAGAGCCGCCGAGAGCCGTGGCCGTATACCCGGAACCGGCCGGATCGCCCCCCTCATGGAACTGCCGGCCAGCGGAGTAATCGCCTGCACTTCCTCCAAGGGGGACTTGGGGCCCGCGGGGGTTCACCTCAACGGGTCTGGGCGTTTTTCGTCCAAGTGGCGCTGCGAAACCGCTCCTAGAACTTTCGCGACTACACGCGGGCGTAAGGCTGGGAACCGCTTCGCGCTTTAGTACCACAAGAATGGCGCGGTGCTGTACAATTGACAGACATCTATGCGTGGCCTGCGTGTACCCGGCGGTCCGCCAAGACGACCTAAGTATTTGTTTGGTGAGCGGGGATCACCTTACGAAATCACGTTGATGTTGCGCAAGCGCCTCAATGAGGAGCTTGCGAACTTGCCACCGGACGTTCTGCTGAAGTCTTCGCCCGATGCGGTCATCAATGACATCGTCCGGCGCTATACCCTGAGCGTTCCAGTTTTTGACCGGGTAAACATTGGCGAATACGAACCCGCTGCTATCGAGCTTGAGGTTCCGCAGAGCAGCCAGTATGGATTCTTTGCCGGGCCCGGACCGTATTTTATAGACGCGACCGAATTCAAAATCCGAATCCCGTTCACTGGCGACAAGAACCTCTTCCGCTATTCCACAACCGTCTACGGCACTCCCATCGAGGGCGAAGTCGCCGATGACGCCGTAATTCTCACCCACGCGGCGAAGACCCCAGACGTTGGAGCTATCAACCGGGAATTCAACGAGCGATTGAACCGCATCGAAACGACGCTGCAGTTTTCGAGGGACTCGGTAAGTGACTGGAACAACGGTCTAGTGAACATCGTGAAGCCAGCAATCGAGAAGGCTTGGCGACGAATCGAGCAAAGCAAGACGACGACCCTCGGCTTCAAGAGAGTAGGGAAACCGGCTGTCGCTCCGCCCACCTCTCGACCAATTGAGCCTCAGATGCCCCGCCAAATAGCCAAGCTCGATGTGTTCCTCTCACACGCCTCTGAAGACACAGACGCCGTCGCCCGGCCACTTTATCAAGAGCTCATCGAAGCGGGTCTACCCGTGTGGTTCGACGAAGCAGCCCTGCGCTTGGGGGATAGTTTGCGGCGGAAAACTGATGAAGGTTTAGCACGCTGCAACTACGGCGTTGTCATCATTAGTTCTAATTTCTTGAATAAGGAATGGCCGCAACGGGAACTCGACGGCCTCGCAGCTCGTGAAATCGCTGGGCCCTCCGTGCCTCGAATCGGATGACTGTTGGAGAAGCCAAGTTCCGATTCGCTCAATACGGCATACTTCAGGCGGTCGCCGACTCGCGCACCCTCAGCCGGGTGCTGGCGTTCAAGGGCGGCAACGCCCTGGATTTTGTCTGGCAGCCGAACCGCAGCACAAAAGACCTTGATTTCTCGTCCAAGGATCCGACGCTCACTGCCGAACAGATCAGGACCTCCTTGACACCGAGTCTCGAGCGGGTTTCCAGGAGTATGGGGGTCTTGTACCGCGTCCAGAAAATGGAGCAACAGCCTCCGGGTCCCGACCGGAGCTTCATCACGTTTGAGGGCACGATCGGGTACGCCCTGCCGGATGACCGGCGCAACAGACAACTCATCCAGCAGGACAAGACCTCCAACGCGACCGTGCCCCTCGACGTGAGTCTCAACGAGCCAATCTGCAGGGTCGTGGAGGTTGACATCGCAAGCTCGACCCCCCTGCAGGTCTGTCAGCTCGAGGATATTGTGGCGGAGAAACTCCGCGCACTGCTCCAGCAACCCCTGCGAAACCGGCGCCGGCCGCAGGACGTGCTCGACATTTGTATTGCGGTGCAAGAGAATCTGGCCCTGGACCTCAACCTTACGGCGGAATTCCTTCTGGAGAAGGCCATGGCCCGCAACGTCCCCGTGTCGCGTGCAGCCTTTCACCAGGAAGAGATTCGGCGCCGTGCTTTTGAGGGGTACAACGAACTGAGGGAGACGACACGCCGCGCCTTCATCGAATTTGAAGAGGCATTCGCAATCGTATTGAGCCTCGTTGATGGACTGCCATTGCCCGCGAGGTGAAGCTCGGGTTGTAACCGAAGCCGTTCCGGTAGGGGCCCCGCCCCTACTGCTGGAACGTCAGAAACACCACCACGCCGCTGCCACGGAAGACCAGGTTCGCGGGCGCCTGCCTGGCGGCTTCGGCCTTGCGCGTTTCCACGCGGCCATAGACGACCGCCCAACGGTCGTAGTCCGGAGTGCCGAAGCGGAATTTGCCGAGCGACGTGCGCTGCTGGATGAGGGCGAGCTTGCGATGGAGCGCCACGGCGTCCAATTCGAAATCGCCGGGCGGTTTAGGGCCATCGTTGGAATCCTCCACAAGCCACAGCAGCGGCGGAGCGGGCGAGCCGGCGTCGCAGGCTTGTTCGCCCATCCAGCGGCCGCTTTCGCGGAAGGAGTACCGGGCGACGACGGCGACGCTCTTGCCCTCGTTGGATGCCAGATCGTGCAGCACCTCGCAGACGGTGAGCGGGACGAGCGGCGGCTCCGCCGCCAGGGCGAACGCACAGAGCAGCACCGGCAGGTATATGAATCGCCAACCTCCAATACTTCCCTGAACTCTGAACGGCATGGTGCGGCCCGGCCGATGGTGCCACAGAATAGACTGCCTGACACTTCCCACCGGTTACACCCATTATGACCGACTGCCGCAGTGCGGCGGTACAATCGAATCGACCCGTGCCCCAACTCTGGGACCACTTCCGCCTCTTCCTGGACCACCGCATTCGGCACAAGATCACCCGCGCCGGCCTGCTGTTCACCTTCGCCATCCTGGTGGTCGGCTTCGGCGCCGTCATTTCCGCCAACAACCTGCTGTTCCTGATCACGGCTGCCATGCTGGCCACGCTGCTGGTCTCCGGGCTGGTGAGCCGCCTCTGCCTGGCGGCGCTCGAGTTGGACTTCCTGGTGCCCGAGCACGTCTCCGCCCGGCGCACCGTACCCGGCAAGCTCTTCGTGCGCAACCAGAAGTGGTTCATGCCCTCGTTCTCCATCCGGGTGGAAGGCATTCGAGACCCTGCCAGCCCGACTCTGAAATCGGTGTATTTCCCGCTGATCGCCGGCGGCGCCACGCTCGAAGAGACCGTCGAAGTGCGCTTCCCCAAGCGCGGCGCCTATCGCCAGAACAGCTTCGCGTTCTCGACTTCTTCCCCCTTCGGCTTCCTCGAGAAATCCGCGCGCGTCACCTTGCGCCGCGAAATGCTGATCTACCCTTCGATCGACCCGCAACCCGGCTTCGACGATCTGCTGACCGGCATCGCCGGAGAAATCGAGACGCACTACCGCGGTCTGGGCAAGGACTTTTACCGCATCCGCCCTTACGAGGCATTCGAGAGCGCCCGCCACGTGGATTGGAAAGCCTCGGCCCACACCGGCGCCCTGCAGGTCCGCGAATTCGCGCGCGAGCAGGAGCAGACCGTCGAGATATTCCTGGACCGCGACATCCCGCCCGCGCTTGACGCCTGGTTCGAGCACGCCATCGATTGCTGCGCGTTCCTGGCGTGGCGCCTTTCCAGCCGGGGCGCGGCCATCCACTTCCGCGCGCAGGGCTTCGATTTTCGGCAGCCCGAGGACGGCGACATCTATACCATCTTGAAGTACCTGGCTCTGGTCTACCCGCAAAGCGCCAATGCCCCGGAAGCGCCGCTGGACGACACCAGCTACAAAATCGTCTTCACGCCCGCGCCGCGCGCGTTCCGCGACGCCGGCTGGATGGACGCGCGCATCCTGACCCCCGATGTGCTTCCCGTTCCCGCCGCCGGCCCGCCGGCCGGCCAGTTGCGCTAAGTGACCAGAAGTGGTCATAATGAGGACATGAAGTCGAAGGTCGGCATCGCCGAATTGAAAGCCCACCTGAGCGAGTATGTTCGCGCGGCGCAAAAGGGCAAAGAGGTCATAATTAAAGACCGCGACACGCCTGTGGCGAAGCTGACGCCCCTGGGGCCTGCATACAAATCTCTGCGCGTGATCCCCGCCACGCGGTCCATGGCGGAAGTTGAGCGCATGCTGGACGAGAATCCGGACATGACGGTTCTGCCTCCAGATCTGGTCGAAAGGATCTTCGAGGATACCAGGAAGGACGTGTTCGACAAATGGATCGCCGGAGAGCTTACCTAGATTCCTCCGTCTTATTGCGCAGGCTCCTTCGTCAACCCGCCGCCCTGTCCGGTTTATCGCAATGGAACCTGGTTTCGAGTGAGCTGCTGGAAGTTGAAGTTCCGCGGACGTTGCATCGCTATTGCGCCGCCCAGTTGTTTTCCGAACAGGACCTCGCTCTGCGTACCGCCGAATTGCGCGCTGTTCTCGCTGCCGTAGACCGGGTTCCACTTTCGAAAGCTATCCTGAATCGGGCCGGGGGCCCGCTCGGCGGCGCTCTCGGGACCCTCAACGCCATCCATCTGGTCACGGCGATGCTCTGTTCCGAATACAACGACGAAGACATCGTTTTTCTCACTCACGACCGCCAACTCGCCGAGGCCGCGCGGGCCTGCGGTCTCACTGTCTATCCCGACTCGGTCCGCCACGTTGTAGGCCATTGATGTAACATGGAGACAGGAGACGCCCTCTCCCATGACCATCGACGAACGCTTCGACCGGCTCACCGAACGCCACGAAGCCCTCACCCAGACCGTGGAACTCATCGCCGCCGCCCAGATCAAGAACGACGAACGCATGGGCCAACTCACGGACACCATGAACCGCCTGGCCAACATCATCATCGCCCACGAGCAGCGCATCGAAGACCTCGAAGACCGCCGGCAATAGAGCCAAGCGCGGCGTCTGATACCATTAAGAATCACCCTTGACCGGCACCGTTCCAGACATCCTGGCCCGCATTGTCGCCAGGAAGCGCGAAGAGCTTGCCCGCGGCGTCCCACGGCTCGACCAGTGGGAGGCCGAGGCCGAATCGCGCCTCGCCGCGCGCCGCGATTTTCGCGCGGCCCTGGGCGCGCGCACGCCCGCCATCATCGCGGAAATCAAGAAGGCTTCGCCCATCAAAGGTCTGCTCTCGGCGGATTTCGACGCCGCGCGCATAGCCTCGGCATACCAGCGCGGCGGCGCCTCGGCCCTTTCCGTGCTCACCGATGAAACCTTCTTCCAGGGGAGCCTCGGCGATCTCGAGAGCGCTCGCGCGGCCGTTTGGCTTCCCGTCCTGCGCAAGGATTTCACCATCGCCGGCGCGCAGATTGTCGAAGCCGCGGCCCACGGCGCCGACGCCATCCTGCTGATCGCGGCCATTCTCACCGAGCGCGAAATCCGCGCTTTCCGCGAAGCGGCTGCGCGCTACCGGATGGCCACGCTGGTGGAGGTGCACGGCCGCCGCGATCTCGATGTGGCCATCGCCGCCGGCAGCGACATCATCGGAGTCAACAATCGCGACCTCGCCACCTTCGAAGTCGCTCTCGAAACGTCGTTGCGCCTCGCGGAACACATTCCCGGCGGCGTACTCCGCGTCAGCGAAAGCGGGATTCACGGCGCGCGCGACATCGCCACGCTGCGCGAGGCGGGTTACACCGCCTTTCTGGTGGGCGAGCATCTGATGAAATCGGGCGATCCCGCCGCCGCCCTGAAGAAGCTGGTGGCGGCATGATCGTCAAGATCTGCGGCATCACCAACCAGGAGGACGCCAGCGCGGCCGTGGCGGGCGGCGCCAACGCCATCGGCTTCAATTTCTACCGGCGCAGCCCGCGCTACCTCGCGCCGGAGCGCGCCGCCGGGATTCAATCGGCGCCCGGCGTGCGCCGCGTCGGCGTGTTCGTCGACGAAGCGCGCGAACGCGTCGAGGAAATCGCCCGCATTGCGGCGCTGGATGTCGCGCAACTGCACGGCGACGAAACGCCGGCGGATTACCCCGCATCGCTGGCGGTATGGAAAGCCGTGCGCGTGGGAGGAGTTTTGGACCTTTCGAGGTGGCGCGATTGCCCGGCTGAAGCTCTGCTGCTGGATGGTCCGGCTTCCGGCGCCTCCTTCGACTGGCGGCTGGCTGTGCCGGCTCCCAAGCCTGTCATTCTGGCCGGGGGCCTGGATGCCACGAACGTCGCCGAAGCTGTGGCACTGGCCCATCCCTGGGGCGTGGATGCCTGCTCCCGCATCGAAAGCGCGCCGGGCAAGAAAGACCACCGGAAGATGAACGAATTCCTCGAGGCAGCCAAGGCGGCGCTGCGCGCATGACTCCGCAACCCGATCGCGGCGGCCATTTCGGGCCATACGGCGGGCGCTACGTGCCCGAGGTCCTCATGGCGCCCATCGAAGAGCTCGAGAAGGCGTACCTGGCCGCGCGCGACGATCCCGCGTTTCAGTCCGAGCTGGCCGACCTGCTGCGGGCCTACGCCGGCCGTCCCACGCCGCTCTATTTCGCCCAGCGGCTAACGGAAGGCCTGGGCGGGGCGCGCCTCTGGCTCAAACGCGAAGATCTGCTGCACACCGGCGCGCACAAGATCAACAATTGTCTCGGCCAGGCGCTGGTGGCGCGGCGCATGGGCAAATGCCGCATCGTCGCCGAGACCGGCGCGGGCCAGCACGGCGTGGCCACCGCCACCGTTTGCGCGCTGCTGGGCTTCGAATGCGTGGTGTACATGGGCGAGGAGGACATGCGCCGCCAGCGCCTCAACGTTTTCCGCATGCGGCTGCTGGGCGCGCGGGTGGTGGGCGTTTCGACCGGCAGCCGCACGCTCAAGGACGCCATCAGCGAAGCCATGCGCGACTGGGTGTCGAACGTCGCCGGCACTTATTATCTGCTTGGCTCGGCGCTGGGCGCGCATCCCTACCCCATGATGGTGCGCGATTTCCAGAAGATCATCGGCGAGGAAGCGCGCCGCCAGGTTCTGGAATCCGAAGGCCGCTTGCCCGACGCCATCTTCGCCTGCGTAGGCGGCGGCTCGAACGCCATCGGCATCTTCCACGCCTTTCTGCCCGAGCGCTCGGTGGAGTTGATCGGCATCGAGGCCGGCGGCCGCGGCGACGCCATGGGCGATCATGCGGCGCGTTTTCGCGGCGGAGCGCCCGGCGTCCTGCAAGGCGCCTACAGCTACGTGTTGCAGGACGACGACGGCCAGATCGCGCTCACCCACTCCGTTTCCGCCGGCCTGGATTACGCCATGATCGGCCCCGAGCACGCCTGGCTGCACGATCAAGAACGTGCCCGGTACACCGCTGTTTCCGACGCGGAAGCGCTGGAGGCCGCGCGCCTGCTCTCGCGCACGGAAGGCATCATTCCGGCGCTCGAATCGGCGCATGCCGTCGCCGAGGCGGTCAAACGCGCCCCCGCCGCCAAAGGAAAGGTCTTCCTGGTGAACGTCTCCGGCCGCGGCGACAAGGACATCGATATCTACCGCGAGAATTTCAAGGAACTCGACGAGCCATGACGCGCATCGGGCGCATGTTCGACGCTTTGAAGCGGGACGGCCGCAAAGGCCTCATCGCCTATCTCACGGCCGGGGACCCGTCGCCGGACCGCACGCCCGCGCTGGCCGAGGCGCTGGAGCGCGGCGGCGCCGATCTCATCGAGCTGGGCGTGCCGTTTTCCGACCCCATCGCCGACGGCCCCGTCATCCAGCGCGCCGGCGAGCGCGCGCTCAAAGCCGGCACTTCGCTCCAGACCGTGCTCTCGATCGCCGCCCGCATCCGCCGGCGTTCCGAAATCCCGCTGCTGCTCTTCACCTACCTCAACCCGGTGATCCGCTACGGGCTCGAGCGCCTCGCGCGGGACGCCTCCGCCGCCGGCATGGATGGCTGCCTGCTCACCGACGCTTCGGTGGAAGAGGCGTCCGATTATGTTGCCGCCATGCACCGCCATGGCCTCGACACCGTCTTCCTGGCCGCGCCCACCAGCACCGAACGCCGCCTGAGACTCGTCGCGCAGTATTCCACCGGTTTTGTCTACCTGGTTTCGCGGACCGGCGTTACCGGCGAGCGCGATTCGCTTTCGGACGCCGTGGCCCCGCTCATTCGCGCGGTGCGCGCCGTCACCGATCTGCCGCTGGCCGTCGGCTTCGGCGTCTCCAAGCCGGAGCACGTGGCCGAACTGGGCCGGCAAGTGGAAGCGGTGGTGGTGGGCAGCGCGTTGGTCCGCTTGATCGAGCGCAATTCCGGCGACACCTTGCTCGAGATTCAGCTCGAATCCTTCGTCCGCGAGCTCAAGCGCGGCTTTGGAGCGCACGCATGACCCCCGACGAGGCCCGCGACAAGCTGGAGGAATTCCGCGTGCTCGTGGATGACGTGGACCGCCGCATCGTGGCGCTCCTCAACGAGCGCACGCGCGTGGTCGAAAACATCGGGCGCGTGAAGCGCCAGACGCAACTGCCCATTTATGAGCCCAAACGCGAAGACCAGGTATTCGCGAATGTCAGCGCAACCAATCGCGGGCCGCTGACCGAAGAGGCGGTGCGCCGCATTTTCGAGCGCATCATCGACGAAATGCGGATGATCCAGCGCGTGTGGATGAAATCCGACGGAGAGAAATAAATGTTAGTTGTTATGCAGCAGGGCGCGACGGAGCAGCAGATCCAGGCGGCGATTGACCGCCTGGTGGAGATGGGCTTCGATGTGCACCGTTCCACCGGCGTGATCCACACCGTACTGGGCGGGGTGGGCGGCAAGGAAGAAGTTGACCTCGGGATCTTCGAGGTGATGGATGGCGTCAAGGAAGCGCACCGCATCGTCTCGCCCTACAAAC
>Ga0187882_1002942_pt1 | contig 15134 bp, 10 predicted proteins | sample June2016WEW_19_1_3_FD_132991 | JGI IMG/M metagenome (GOLD analysis project Ga0187882, IMG submission 132991) | Peatland microbial communities from SPRUCE experiment site at the Marcell Experimental Forest, Minnesota, USA - June2016WEW_19_150 | ecosystem: Environmental > Terrestrial > Soil >...
GCCGGCGCTTCTCATCTTTTTATCGTTTTTGCCCATTTTTCGCTAATGACCTCCAAGACCATATCCGGCGTGATCTCGCGAATGCACCTCCAGTCCGGGCAAGCTTTCCTCGTGAAACAGGGTGAACACGGAAGATTCAACCGTATGACAGTATGAATTTTGCCGTAGGGACCGGTTCGCAGGGTACTGGTGGGACCGAAGATCGCGAAAACTGGAATATTCAGGGCCGCCGCCAGATGCATGGGCCCTGAGTCGGGCGACACGAAAAATTCCGCGCCCCCGATTATCGCGGCAAGATCACCGAGGCTCGTCCTTCCGGCAAGTGAAACAGCACGGGATTTGGATAAAGACGCGACTTCATCTCCGAGCGCCGCATCGGATCGGCCCCCGACGATGATCGAAGGGATTGGGAGGCGGGACGCCAGATGTCCGAAATATTGGGCAGGCCACCTTTTCACCAGGGTGCCGGCCGAAGGGGCGATAACCGCGTAACGGCCGATGTTTTTGACACTTTCCGGAACTTCCGTCAGGGTGGGAAGGGCGAAAACCGGCTCGGCATGGCCGCACCCGACGAATTCGGCAAGCTGGAGATTTTTCTCGACGGCATGCAGCTCAGTCTGAGTCCGGACCCTGTATTTGTAGGAAAACTTCGCCCCTTCTCTTGCGCTCTCAAAACCGACCCTTTCCTCCGCCCCCGTCAGAACGCCTATCATCGCGCTCCTGAAAAGCCCCTGGAGGTCGATGACCAGGTCGAACTTCTCAGCGCGCAGGCCACGCGACAGATTTCTCAGCTCCGAAAAGGTGCGCGGCAGATTTCCGGCTTTTTTCCATGAATCCTTGTCTATGATCCAAAGCTTGTGAATCAGGGGATGGTCTTTTAGTATGCCGTCAAATCCCTTTGCCACGACCCAATGGAACACGGCCCGGGGAAAACGGATGCTGAGTGCGTGAAGCACCGGCAGCCCGTGGATGACATCACCAAAAGAGCTTGGCTTTATGATGAGAATCTTGCGAGGGCCTGAGCGGGTAACCCTGAAGCTTTTCATCTCACCGGCCCTTTTCGTCTTTTCACGTCACACCTTCTTCCTGTCTCATCAGGGTCCGCACCGCATTGAGAACATCATCCACGGAAATCCCGGCCATGCACCGGTGGTCGGTCGGACATTGTCTCTTGAGGCAGGGGGCGCACTCGGTTTCCTTACGCACCAATAAAAACCGGGAGCATAACGGGGAAGTGGTCAAATGATCTGTCGGGCCGAAAAGCGCGACAATCGGGCGGTCGAAGGCCGCGGCGATGTGCATCGGACCGGAATCATTGGTTATGACAAGCTCTACCGAGGAAAGAAGTGCCATGAGCTGACGCACGGAAGTCCCGCCGATCAGGTTCAGGGGTTTGAAGCGCATTTGAGACTCGATCTCATGGCCGATCCCTGCCTCCCCCGGCCCGCCCACGAGCACCGGCTTAAATCCAAACTCGGTGGAAAGGTCGTCCGCAACCTGCCCGAACCTTTCCGGGTACCACCTTTTTGCGGAACCGTACGCCGCCCCCGGATTTATAGCGGCCCATCGCCCCCGGCCCAGCACACTTTCCGCCCAGCGCCTTTCTTCATCCGTGCACTGGAGGCAAACCCTCCGGGCGGCCGGAGGAATTCCCAATCCGCCGAGCATGTTCGTATAATATTGAGTATGATGAAGCCTTCGCGCCTCTTTTGTGACCCGAATCGCATGCGTGAGAAGTATCCCGCGCCCGTCGGTATTATATCCGGCCCGCATCTTTATCCGGGCCAGTTTAGCAATTATCGCGGCTTCGATGGCGTTCTGAAACAGGATGGCCAGATCGAATCGTTCTTTTGAAATAAGTCGGCAAAACCTCCAAAGCCCCCCGATCCCCCTGTGAGGACCTTTCTTGTCATAGACGATTACGCTGTCGCAGAAAGGGTGCGGGCTCATGAGTTCGGCAACGGCCGGATTCGCCGCCAGCACGATCTCCGATGACGGGAAAGCGGCCCTGATCGCGCCCAGCGCCGGCGTGGTCATAACGGCGTCCCCGATCCAGTTTGTCGATCGCACCAGTATTTTACGGACATGCCCGGGATCTAACGGCCTCATTCCGTTCCAGCCACATGGGGTCTCAGATGACACAATCTTCGGTCCTGTTGTCGAAGACGCGTTTGCTCTTCCGCTCCGATCTTGGCAAAGACCCGTAGTCGACCAGTTCCACCTTCGCCCGAACCATTATCTGCCTGCGGATTTCAGCGGTTATGTACTCGATCAGATCCCCTGCGGTATCCGGAGAATCCGCCTCCGACAGGGCCTCCACTTTTACCAGCATAATGTCGCGTCCGTCCTCCCTTCTGAAAAGATGGACCTGGTATTCGCTTCCGACCCCCGGTATTCGTGACAGAACATGATCGATCTGCCCCGGGTAAATATTTACCGCGCGGAAGATAAACATATCGTCGGAGCGGCCCAGGATATGATCGTGTTTTGGAAGCGGATTGCCACACGGGCACGGTTCCGGCCTGAGCCTGGTAAGATCGCGGGTCCGGTACCGGATAAGAGGCGATCCTTCCTTTTTGAGTGTTGTCACGACCATTTCGCCGATTTCACCAGGGATTGCAGCCTCGAGTGTTTCAGGGTTCAGTATCTCCAGGATGTAGTAGTCCGCCCAGTAGTGTATCCCCTGATGGGCTACGCATTCCAGTCCGGTGCCCGGCCCGTAGAGTTCGGTGAGCCCCGGAATATCGAACAGGTGTTCGGCGCCGGTTATCTCGCTGAGCCTCTGCCTCATTCTGAGGCTGTGACGCTCAGCCCCGAAGATGAATTTCTTGAGAGATATCCTGTCCCGAATGCCCCGCCGTTCTATTTCTTCGGCGATCAACAGCGCCATGGATGCCGTCGCGCAAAAAACGGTGCTTTGCATGCCTTCAAGCAACTGGCAATGCATTTCCGCATTTGCGGGTCCAACGGGTACGGCCATCGCCCCGAACCGTTCGCACCCGCTTTGAAAACCCACTCCGGCCGTCCAGAGGCCGTACCCCACGGCTATCTGCACCCGGTCCGCGCTTGTGAGGCGCGCCATCTCGTAGCAACGGGCAAACATGGCTGCCCAGTCGTCGATATCCTTTTGGGTGTAGCACAAGACCTTGCGCCTGCCAGTTGTTCCGGAAGAAGCATGCACCCGGACGATCTTCTCGAACGGGACGGCCCGGAGCGGAAACGGGTAGTCATCGCGCAGGTCCTCGGCGCACGTAAAGGGAAGCCTGCGAAGATCATCCAGGGACCGGACCTGCTCGGGTGTAACGCCTGCTTCGTTCAATTTTTTCCGGTAAAAAGGTGAGTTGTTGAATGCGTGAGAAACTGTCCACTTCAGCCCCTGAAGCTGAAGGGCCGGCAAATCATCGATATCTGCCCGGGCCGGCATAAAGGAAGCGCCCATTTTAATCCTCCGATACCGCATATTTTCACCCGTTCCGGACCTCGCTGAAATACTGGAGAGCAATGCAGCAAATCAACTCACGGGGTTTTCCGAGGGTGTTTTTCACAAAGGCAATTCTCCATAACATAAACCTGGTAGAATTTCATGAAAACTAATCGTTTGGGGACCCGGTGGCTCGTGAAATACAAACCGGTGATGTATTTATAACCATGTTTTTCCGGTATCCAGGCACCTGAGACCGGTTTCCGAAGGAGACCTTGCCTCCCGCCACCCCCGTTGATATTATTGCCTGATCTTGGACCCGACATCTACAGGAGAAACAGGATGAGGCGTGCGGGCATTGCCGAGACCATCATAGGGATATTCATACTGGTGCTTTTGGCCGGCGTAGCAGGCGGGATTTACATTGTGCAGTCGCGGTTCGATCCCGATCTTTTTACTCTTACCGCCCAGAAGGACAGCGCAGGCCGCAAAAACTCGCTGCCATCCCCCAGTTCGGCCCCGGTGCCCGCCTTCCTTCCAGAGGACCTCATTCCGTTTGGCCCCGAGGAAACGTTCGACTCCGAGACCTTATCGGATAAAATTGACGGCAAGGCCGAACTCTATCTTTCAAGCGGGTTTGTAAAGCTTTCCACAAGGCGTTTCGCCTTGAAAACGGACCCCAAAAGCTGGATGGAGCTGTACATATACGAAATGGGAAACCAGACGAACGCTTTTTCCGTCTATAGCGTTCAGAAAAGACAAGACTCGAAGCCGGTTGAGCTTGGCGTTTCCGCATACGCAACGGCGGATGCCCTGTTTTTCGCTGACGGCCCCAAATATTTCGAAATAATATCCGCATCCAAAGACCTTGCGGAGGATATGACCGCGCTGGCCAGGAACCTCGTCGAAGCCGAACCCAAGTACGCGGGCAAGCAAACCGAATCTTCCCTTTTTCCGGCTGGATCCCTGGATGAGTCAAGCATATCCCTCCACCTGAGCGATGTTTTCGGCTTCAGCGGCCTCGATCGCGTATATACGGCCGGCTACTATACGGGGGCCGCCAGGGTCACCGCATTCATTTCACAGCGCGAAAACTCCGAGGAAGCCGCCGATCTTGCGGCGGCATACGGGCGGTTTCTGCTCGACAACGGGGGCTCGGATATCGGCGAGGTCCCCAATGCACCCGATTCCAAAGTATACAAGGTATTCGATACGTATGAAGTCGTTATGCACAGAGGGAAGTTCTTTGCCGGGGCCCACGAGGCCGATGACATGGAAAGCGCCGTGGAAGTGGCATCGCGGATTTACAGCAAACTGGGAGAGGCCGGGCAATGAGTAAAAAGTTCGAGGATCGTCCGCCCCAGCCTGAAATGAACAGACGTGATTTTATCGTCCGTTCCGCAAAGGCCGGGATAGCTCTGGCCGCTGCCGGCGCCCTTGGTTATTTCCTGCACGACCCTGTCGGGCCAGGCGCGCTGGCCGAGAAATCCATTGTCACCCTGCCCGATTTTTCCGTTCCGCAAGCCGGCAGAAAGATAGCGATTGCGACCGGCGAAGACAGGATAAAAACTGTCAACGCCGCCCTCGAGGCGCTCGGTGGAATCGAAACCTACATCAAGAAAGGCGACAGGGTCTTAATAAAGGTGAACGCCGCCTTCGCAACCCCACCTTCGCTTTGCGCCACAACGAACCCGGATTTGCTTGCCGAGACAGCGCGTTTATGCTTCAAGGCTGGCGCCGCTTCGGTCGCCGTTTCCGACAATCCGATCAACAATCCGGAAAGCTGTTTCGTGCTGAGCGGCATCGGCGAAGCCGCGCAAAACTCCGGGGCGAACCTGATTTTGCCGAAGGAGTCGCTTTTCACCAACATTTCTGTCCCAGGGTCCAATCTCATCCGCAATTGGCCCGTTCTCTTCGGAGCATTCCATGATGCGAACAAGCTTATCGGGATAGCTCCGGTAAAAGACCATCACAGGAGCGGCGCCTCGATGTCCATGAAGAACTGGTACGGCTTTATCGGAGGGAGGCGCAACATTTTCCATCAGGATATCCACACGTTCATAAAAGATCTCGCGCTCATGATAAAGCCCACTCTTGTCATTCTGGACGGGACCTTCACGATGATCACCAACGGGCCAACGGGAGGGTCCGTTTCAGATCTCAAGCAAACGAACACGATGATCGTAAGCACCGATCAGGTTGCCGCCGACGCGGCCGGGGCGGCCCTGCTGGGCAAAAAACCCACGGACCTGCCCTTCATATCCAAAGCCGAACAGGCGGGGGCTGGGACCTCCGATTTCGAGTCCCTAAATCCTTTTCGCGTATCCACAGGTTGAGAATCTGATGAGAATAACCACAGTCAGGCGAATATCCCAAATATTCTTTCTCATTCTGTTCATGTGGTTCTGTGTCGTGAGCACCTTCGGGCAAGCCTTCACGCAACTGCGGGGATGGCCGGTAAACTGGTTCCTTCAGCTCGATCCGCTTGTCGCCCTCGGCAACGTCCTGACGACCTCCACTCTCTATTCGGGGCTGCTCTGGGCCATAGCCACGATCATGCTCACCATAGTGCTGGGAAGATTTTTCTGCGGGTGGCTGTGTCCGTTTGGCTCGATACACCATTTTATCGGTTACCTGGGCTCGCGCGCTCGTTCCACCAAAGAAAGAATCGCCGCTAACCGAAGCATGGGCAGCCAGAAGATAAAATATTACATCCTTCTGGCGCTGCTTTCCCCTGCGGCCGGCGCCTTCCTGGTAAACATCCCGGATTCTTCCGAAATCAATCCGCTAGGAGTAGCCGGGATCATATTCATTCTGGCGGTTGCCGCGGCGGTTTCGCGAAAGATCGATTATTCGATCAGGCGGCCGGTAACTCTATTCATCTGGCTGGTGGCATTTTGGGCCGCGGCGGGCTATTTTCTGAAGATGGACGGCGCCCTGTCTTCCTCGCTCATGACCGGGCTGCTCGACCCGATCCCGCTTGTTTATCGCTCGGTGAACTTCCTGCTTGTCCCTTTTGCGGATTCTTCCCTTCACCTGACCTCCGCGGCACAGAGGCACTACGAAGGGGCGTGGCTTACCGCGTCCATATTCTTTGCCGCCGTTTTTTTAAACTTGGTGATACCTCGTTTTTATTGCAGGTTCGTATGCCCCCTGGGAGCTTTGTACGGGGTCCTCGCAAAATATGCCCTGTGGCGGATCGGCAAGAAAACGGCCGAATGCAGCCAGTGCAGCCTCTGCGATTCCAGGTGCGAAGGCGCCTGCGACCCGGCAGGCAGTATCCGGATCCACGAGTGCGTTCTTTGCATGAACTGCCTCTATAGCTGCAAGGACGACCTGATGGGCTACAACGCGTTCAGGTCGGCTTCGGGCGAGCTTGCCTCCCCCGATCTGTCACGGCGGGCATTCGTGACGTCGGCGGTCTGCGGAATTGCCGCCATTCCTATGCTGAGGCTGGATGGAAAGCTCGGCCTAAACTACGATCCTGCCCTGATTCGACCACCCGGGTCTTTGCCTGAATCCGAGTTCCTCAAGCGCTGCATCAAATGTGGGCAATGCGCGCGCGTATGCCCCACCAACGTTATACAACCCGATATTGCCAACGCCGGGCTAGAGGGCCTCTGGACCCCGACCCTGAATATGCGGACCGGGTCGAGCGGCTGCCAGATGAATTGCACCGCCTGCAGCCATATCTGCCCGACCGCCGCCATCCGCCCGATTTCAATCGAAGAAAAACTGGGGCGCGGCGCATTCGAAAAAGCAGGTTTCATCCAGATCGGTACAGCTTTTATCGACCGAGGCCGATGCCTGCCCTGGGCAATGGACAAGCCATGTATCGTCTGCCAGGAAAACTGCCCCGTAAGCCCAAAAGCCATATTCGTAAAGGAGAGCTTCGCCACCGTACGGCAAGGCAATCTGGACGGCGCGAAAATCTCCGGCTCATCCATCGTGCTTTCCGACCCGCTCCTTCAGCCTGACAAGTTCGGGACGGGCGACTTCTTCGTTCTGATGGAAAGCGGCAGCGTTCACTCGAGAACGCGAATTCTTTCCAATACTGAGAAATCAATCATCCTGGAATCTCGAATTCCGCCCGAACTTGTGACATCTGATTTGAGAAGAATCGAGCTGCAGGTCCGGCTTCAGACCCCTCAGGTAGATCCCGAGCGATGCACGGGCTGCGGCATCTGTGAGCACGAATGTCCGGTGAGCGGCTTGAGGGCTGTTCGGGTGAGCGCGGAAGGCGAATCGAGGCACAAGAGACATTCGCTCCTGCTGAAGTCAGTTTGAACCAGACCGGGGGTAAGGAAACTAACTGCCTGCCAGCATGCCTAGACACATATTCGCCTGCTGCCCAAAAAAGGCGAAACTTTCGAAGCTCTCCTCATCCAGGCTGCGCCCGCTCTGGTTTCTGTCCGCGTATATAACCCCTATTATCTTCGACTTGATTGCAACGGGAGCGGCAAAAAACGGGCCGCCTCCGGTCAGACGAAATAATTCCTTTGTGAGGAGCGGTTTGATACTGTCGTCCGGTTTTGCGGTTACCCAGATCGGCCTGCTTTTTTTTAACAGGTGGCCCAAGATATTCGGCGCCCATGGATCTATAGCGATCCTCAATTTACCGACCCAGCCTTCATCTATGCATCCCAGTCCATGCTTTCCCGTTAGATGCTGCCGGTCAGGCGTGAGCAGCGCAAAAACAACCCTGTCCATGCCTATTCCACGATAGATGCCCTCCAGTACAATGGAAAGCACCATGTTAGCGTCGCCCGTACCGGACGTCACCAGGGTCGAAAGGTCGCGAAGGCTACACAGTTGTATATGTTGATCAGGTTTGGGATATTCGTGTTTGATCTCCGTTACCGGTGCAGGTGCTGGAGGCAGGACTTCTTCGGGGAGGGGAATCAGGCGGCTGCTCTTTTTCGCTCCATAGGATTCGGTGATTTCAGCGGCGGCCCTGGCTGATTCATGTAACGTTTCGACTGTCGCCTGTTCCGACAACCCAAGGAAATCACCCGCTTCTTTTATGATTTCCTTGACCTGAGGACTATCCCAGCCCTTTTCACACGCACGCGCAACAGCACATCCCAGGCTTATACTCCGCACCCGGAGGTCGGTCCCCCTCTTATCCTGCAGGGCCGATTCCAGAAGATTACTCAATTTCCATTCCTGGCTGAGTCTCAGGGTCAGCCGTTCAAGCTTGAATCCCAGGACCTCGATCTCGGCATTCTCCTCACGCTCCGCATTCGACATTGCGCTCTCGAGTCTTTCCCCGGCCTCCCCCGCAAAACACCAGAAGACTATATTGCCGATCCGGGTGAGCAGCGCAGCTATAAATATCTCCTCGGGTCCGAACAGATTGCGCCGAATTGCGATTCTTCTGGCCTGCACGGCAGCGTGAAATGCCCTAGAAACCTCAACGGCCACCTTCTCCTTGTGCAGGCTGGGAAGAACCGTTTCGACCAAGGTGATTGCCAGGCACATCTCCTTTATTTTATCGGCCCCGAGCCTCATGAGTGCTCGAGTAACCGTGCTGATCCGTTTTGAGCAGGGATTATAATATATGCTGTTAGCTAATTTCAGCACCTGGGTAGTAAGGGCCGGGTCCCCGAGAATGGACCAGGCCAACTCCGAAAGCGAGCGGTCCTCGCTGCCTGCCATTCCGGCGACACAGTGAACAGTGCGGGTGAAAATGGGCATATTCACCCGGACAACCCGCGTTACCCACTGATCAAATGCCGTTTCAGGCATTTTTTGTTCCTCCCCTGTTTTTAAAAACTGTCTCAAAATAGAAATCGGAACAACCGGCATGCGGCTGCACAAAAAATTACTCGTCCGAAAAGATTCGATAAAATGGGTTCAGTTACCGGACAAACTTTGCTGAGTACTCTTGACTTCGTACTCGCTGTGGTTTATCACCATATTCTCCCCGAAGCCGGACGACTCTGCGCGGGGAATCTGCCGAACGCTGATGCTATTTTATCTCTAACGGACTTCAGGAAGAATTAAGCCGTTTGCTTGAATCTTCTCGGGCTTCCGCTTGAAGCGCCCCGTCATAGTCCCCGGCAAGTTCGCTCTGGCCTTACTCATTCTCTGCGGCAGGATACCAGTGCATGACATTTGTCCAGGACAAACATCGACGAATTGTTCCTACTTGTTGTGCTGTTCTTTGCAGATCCTGATTCTTTGCAATCTAAGCGGTAGATGAATCGGTGTTGAAGTTTGAGATAGCATCGCGCGGCTTCCCCCAAGCCGCGCGTTTGCGGGCTGCGCTCCGAGATGTTTGGAACGCACGCCTGTTATTTTGATGACCTTTAACAATCAGGCGTAAATGAGTTCAGTTGAAGGAAACACTTAGGAGTGAACGTTCATGAGTGAGAACAATGGCTCGAAGCCTATGACCGGCGCCGTTATGGTGATCGGAGGCGGTATCGCCGGGATGCAGTCAGCGCTCGATCTTGCTGATGCCGGCTATTACGTCTACCTGGTCGAAAAAGAACCTTCGATTGGCGGGGTAATGGCCCAGCTGGATAAGACTTTCCCCACCAACGACTGCGCGATGTGAATTATCTCCCCCAAGCTGGTCGAGGTCGGCCGGCACCTCAACATCGAACTGCTGACTCTTTCGGAAGTTCAGCAAGTCACGGGTGAACCTGGAAACTTTACGGTAAATCTGCTTCAAAAACCCCGGTACGTAGATATCTCCAAGTGCACCGGCTGTGGCGAATGCGCCACCGTCTGCCCTGTCGTACGCAAAAACGAGTACGACATGGAGATGAGCGAGCGGCGAGCGGCGTTCCGCAGGTACCCCCAGGCCGTGCCTGGCGCGTTTTCGATAGAGAAGCACGGGACTTCTCCCTGTAAGGCGACCTGCCCCGCCCACATCTCCGTCCAGGGTTATGTAGCGCTGACAGCTCAGGGCAAATACCAGGAAGCGTTAAAGCTTATCAAGGAAGAGAACCCCCTGCCCGCTATCTGCGGACGCGTATGCCACCATCCCTGCGAATCCGCCTGCAAGCGAGGCGAGCTTGACGAACCGGTGGCAATCGATTCCATAAAGCGCTTTCTGGCCGATCTGGACCTGAGTTCCGAGACCAGGTTCGTCCCCGAGATAAAAGTGAAACGTGACCAAAAGGTCGCAATCGTCGGTTCTGGTCCGGCGGGCTTATCGTGCTCCTATTACCTGGCACTGGAAGGCTACCAGGTAACGGTATTCGAAAAACTGCCGCTGCTAGGCGGCATGCTGACTGTGGGTATTCCTTCCTACAGGCTTCCGAAGAACATAATCGAAGCCGAAATCCAGGTCATGCGGGATATGGGCGTCGAGTTCAAGACGGGGGTGGAGATCGGCAAAGACTTTACCATCTCCAAACTAAGAGACCAGGGATATAGGGCCTTTTTCATGGGCATAGGCGCCCACGAGTGCAAGGCGCTCGGACTCCCCGGCGAAGACCTCGAAGGTGTGGTCCCTGGTGTCGAATACCTGCGAGACATAAACCTCGGCAGCAAAGTCTCCCTGGGGGACCGCGTAGCGGTCATCGGAGGGGGCAACGTCGCCATGGATACAGCCCGGACGGCCCTGCGCAACGGATCGCGGAAGCCTGTTATCGTCTATCGGCGAAGCGAGAAGGAAATGCCCGCTAATGCCGAAGAGATTCACGAGTGCCGTGAAGAGGGCATTGAAATAATGACGCTGACCAACCCTAAGCGAATCATAGGGGAAAACGGGCGGGTAAAAGCCATCGAATGCCTGAGGATGGAGCTCGGAGAGCCCGATGCAAGCGGGCGAAGACGCCCTGTGCCCATTGAGGGGTCCGAGTTCATCATGGAGGTGGACGCGGTGGTTCCGGCTATCGGCCAGGAGTCTGACTGGGCATGTCTTACCGAAGAGTGCGCCTGCCGGCTTACCGACTGGGGCACCATGAAAATAGACCCTCTCACCCTGCAAACCCACGATGCCGACATCTTTGCGGGCGGTGACGCAGTGACCGGCCCCAAGACGGTAATCGAGGCAATTGCCGCCGGCAAGCAGGCAGCCATCTCGATCGGCCGATACATCTGCGGCGAAGACCTGAGCGCAGGGCGCGAAAAAGAATGGCAGGCGGTCCAGGAAGTTTCGACCGAGGGCTATGACAAAATCCCGCGCGCACTGATGCCCGTGGTCTCTGCCGAAGTCCGCACCGGCAATTTCGAAGAAGTCCAGCAAGGCTTTACCGAAGAACAGGTCAGGGCCGAAGCTGAGCGCTGCCTTAGCTGCGGCGGCTGCTCCGAATGCTACCAGTGTGTCGAGGCCTGTCTTGCAAATGCAGTGATTCACGAAGACACGCCCAGGAACATGGAGATAAACGTAGGTGCGATCATTGCGGCGCCAGGCTTCGAGCCGTTCAATCCCTCAAACTTCGACACCTATGCCTACGCGAAGCTGCCGAACGTGGTAACTTCGATGGAGTTCGAGCGCACTCTTTCGGCTTCAGGCCCGACTCAGGGACACCTCGTGCGACCCTCAGACCATCAGGAACCTAAAAGGATCGCGTGGCTCCAATGCGTCGGTTCAAGGGATATTCAGCATTGCGACCATAAATACTGCTCTGGCGTTTGCTGCATGTACGCCATAAAGGAAGCAGTCATAGCCAAGGAACATTCAGGAGGCAATCTCGATGCCTCTATCTTCTACATGGATATACGGACGCACGGCAAGGATTTCGAAAGGTATTACAACCGTGCAAAAGACCAGCACGGCGTTCGTTTCATCCGCTCGCGCGTGCATACGATTGATCCGGTGCCGGGGTCGGATGATCTGGCGTTAAGTTATGTAACCGAAGATGGTATCATCCAAAGCGAACAATTCGACATGGTCGTGCTTTCGGTGGGGTTCGAGACTTCCGACTCGGCCAAAGAGCTTGCAAGACGGCTCGATGTGAAGCTCAACGACAACGGCTTCAGCGAAACCTCCTCGTTTAGTCCCGTTTCCAGCAACAGACCGGGAATATTTGTCTGCGGATCTTTCCAGTCACCCAAAGACATTCCACAGTCCGTAATGGAGGCCAGCGCGGCCGCTGCCGCCGCCGGGGGCTTCCTTGCTCCGGCGCGCGGAAGCATGGCCAGGGAAAAGGTGGTCCCGCCTCAACTAAACGTTATCGGCGAGCGGCCCAGAATCGGCGTATTTGTCTGCAATTGCGGCATCAACATCAGCGGGGTCGTGGACGTCAAGGCCGTTCGCGACTATGCAAGCTCACTGCCCTACGTCGAGTATGTCACGGACAATCTCTACACCTGTTCCCAGGATACCCAGGCCGCAATGCGCGGCCTGATAAGGGAGCATAACCTCAACCGGATCGTCGTTGCGGCCTGCACGCCGCGAACCCATGAGCCTCTTTTCCAGGAAACCATGGCCGAAGCCGGTTTGAATAAATACCTCTTCGAGATGGCCAATATCAGGAACCAGGACTCCTGGGTGCACAACGCCACGCCGGAGCAGGCCACGGACAAAGCCAAAGACCTGGTCAGGATGGCCGTATCCAAGGTCGCCCTGCTCGAGCCTCTCGAGGAACCCGTGCTCAGCGTAATCCAAAAAGCGCTCGTGATAGGCGGCGGTGTGGCAGGCATGAGCGCCGCCAAAGCGATTGCCGACCAGGGCTACCCGGTGCACCTGATCGAACGCGCGGGGGAACTGGGAGGCCAGGCGCTAAACCTCTACAGGACCTGGCGCAATGAGGGAATCGAGTCCTTTGTGAAGGAACTTGCCGAATCTGTCGGTAAACATCCCAACATCACGCTTCACCTTTCCACCAGCCTGGTCAATGTGGAAGGATTCGTAGGCAATTTCAAAACGACGATTCAGAACGGTGGGCAGCCACAGGTCATCGAACACGGGATCGCAGTTATCGCAACGGGCGGCAAGGAATTCACCCCGACTCAATACGCCTACGGCACGGACCCGAGGATCATTACGCACATGGAGCTGGACCGCCGGTTCATGCAGGGAGATCCAAACCTGAAGACCATAAACTCGGCTGTCTTCGTACAGTGCGTCGGCTCGCGAGAGCCGGAGCGCCCATATTGCTCCAGGGTCTGCTGCACGCACTCTCTGGAGAGCGCCTTGCAGCTCAAAAAGCTTAACCCGGATATTGACATATATGTGCTCTACCGCGACCTGCGGTCTTACGGGGAACGCGAGGCTCTCTATCTCGAAGCCCGAAGGGCCGGCATCATCTTCATTCGATTCGCGGCCGACGATAAACCGGTTGTCTCCAACTCAGGCGGCAGGCTCCAGGTGAGCGTAACCGATCACGTGCTGCGCAGGCCGTTAATCCTCACACCCGACCTGCTCACGCTTTCCACGGCAATCCTGCCAAACGACACGGAAGCCCTGGCGAAGTTTTTCAAAGTGCCGGTAAACGAAGATGGCTTCTTCATAGAAGCACATGCGAAGCTCCGTCCGGTCGAGTTTGCGACCGACGGCGTCTTCGTATGCGGTCTGGCTCACTACCCGAAGCCGATCGATGAGAGCATTGCCCAGGCCCAGGCCGCGGCATCCAGGGCCGCAACCATACTGGCAAAGCAGACCATCCATTTCGCCGGAACGGTGGCTTACACCACTGCCGCGGACTGCAGCGCCTGCGGCACCTGTGTGAATATATGCCCTGACTCGGCATCCGGTTTCAACGAGAAGAGCGGCAAGGCGGAAATAAACCCCGCCCTTTGCAAAGGCTGCGGTCTTTGCGTGGCATCCTGCCGCTCAGGCGCTATAACGTTGCGCGGCTTCGCTGATGCTCAGATATACAGCATGATCGAGTGCTTCTGAAACAGACTCAGGATCGGTCCGATAAGTTCTTTTGGACTTGTTTATACCGCACCAAGGAGAAATCAAATATGTCCGATTGGGAACCGAAAATAATCGCTTTTCTATGCAACTGGTGTTCGTACGGCGCGGCCGACCTCGCCGGGGTAAGCCGTTTCCAGTATCCGGCAAACATCAGGATAATCCGCGTGCCCTGCTCGGGCCGGATAAACCCGAAGTTCATCCTGGCCTCCCTCAGGCATGGCGCGGATGGGGTCTGGGTTTCCGGATGCCATCCCGGAGACTGCCATTATATAGAGGGCAATCTGTACGCGAGGCGCAAATTCGCTCTGCTTAAGAGCCAGCTCGAGTACACAGGGATCGTGGAGCCAGGCCGCCTTCATTTTTCCTGGATTTCGTCGGCCGAGGGGACCAAATTCGCGGAAACGGCCCGCCATGTTGTTGATTCGGTAAAACAGGCCGGGCCGGCACAACACTTTATCAAGATGCAGGCACAGGTGGCATAGATGCAAACATATACCGAGAAAATCAGACAGGCGGCAAAAAGGCTCCTCTCGGAAAAACGCGTGGACGCTGTGATCGGGTTCCGCAAGGGCACGGTTGTGTTCATGAACGAGCCGTTTTTGGCGAAAATACCCGAGCAGGCCGACCAGCTTGTCTGGGACGGAAATTGTGGAATCAACCTGGCCAATTACCTGCCTAAGATGACCGGCAATATAGCAATTGCAGCGAAGGGATGCGACTCACGCAGTATCGTGATCCATCTGCTGGAAAACCAGATCAAGCGGGAGCAGCTCTATATTCTCGGGATTCCATGCTCTGGGATGATCGACAAGCGCAGAATCCAGGACGGCCTGAACGGCCGGGAGATCCTCAAGGCCGAGGATACCGGGCAAAATGTGCGGATTTACGGCA
>Ga0187882_1002953_pt1 | contig 15094 bp, 20 predicted proteins | sample June2016WEW_19_1_3_FD_132991 | JGI IMG/M metagenome (GOLD analysis project Ga0187882, IMG submission 132991) | Peatland microbial communities from SPRUCE experiment site at the Marcell Experimental Forest, Minnesota, USA - June2016WEW_19_150 | ecosystem: Environmental > Terrestrial > Soil >...
ATGCTGGGCCGAAGCTCTTAACGCAGGCTTGAGGGACACCCGAAGGTCGAGAGCCACCATTTCGTGGCCGGCAGGGTTCAAATCCCTCCGGACCCGCCACCATTAGGGTTCAAATCCACCAGTCTCTTTATAGGAATCATGCAGGTCTCGCCGATGGTCCGCAGGGTGAAGGCGGATGTCAAACCAATCCCCCAAGAACGTCAAGCATCGTCACCTTCTTCTTGACCCGACAATCAAGCGCTGGTATGATAACCTGGCACGAGGGTCAGAAATCACTGCGGATGTTTACCTCAGGAGACTGGGCTCATTCTGTGAACAAAACCAGCTGACGCCTGCCACGTTGATTTCGCACCCTAAGACTGACCGACCAAACAGAGACATTACCCACGGGACCTCTTCGGCAGCGAGATTCTCCGAACGTGCGTGTTCTTGGGCTGACGTTTCGGCGGAACCTCAACACGTCTGCGATGACCTATCTTGCTGCTCGTTTTCCCTGCTTTTCTACTGACGACTAGTAGGGCGAATGCCGTCGTTACAGCGATTTCGGCAGAGTACCATTTCAACCAAGCTGAGCTGTGGCGGGAGTAGTTGGACTGCACCGACGACGAAAGGCAACGTGCCTATTCCTATGCCGACAAATAGGGTAAGACTTTCTGAAACCTCAAACACTTCGATCCTGCCAATTGCAACTATGATTAGTCCCAAGAAAAGCAGTGATGGAACCCAGAAAGCGAGTGTCCCTCGCAAGACTTCGTCGAACGGACGCAGAAAAGAGATTTTCAAGGAATAGAAGTCATCAAATTGCGAGAAATTGACTGTATAATTCGCTGGTCCTTGATAGTAATTCCGCACTAAGTCAGCAGGAAGAGAGGATCCTAGCTTGACGAAGTTCTGGGAAATTCTCCAGCTGTCGGCTATGCTTGGTGACGGTGAGACGTATGAAGTTAAACCCACAAGATTGAGTGTCCTATTGAAACCGAACAAGAATGTAAGTGAATAGGCGTCCCATGGGTATTCGCCCTCATGCTTCAGAGGCCATTCATGGGGCCTGGCACCGTTCTCAGGATAAGATGGAAGCGGCCAATATCCACTTCGCTGTGGGCTAGAGAAGTCCCAGGTTCCATTCGAGAGTGTTGGATGCCCTAGGATGTATTGGAAGTCTTTGGAAGACCAAGAAAGAACCGAGTTGAATGACCTATTGTCAAGCGTTTGAAAATCCACTTGGAAAGAAGTAGTTCGGAGAACGGTTCCCTTGACATCTAACTCAAGTGACTCTAGGGTAAATGATGCGGACGCTTTCCCTCCATTGATAATTCCTAACGGCCCAAATGTGTAGAACGGTTTGCTCACGACCAGATAGGACACGGCTGAAGCCCCCACGAACAAAGCCGCTCCTGTGATGAGCACTAGCAGGGTGATGTGAATTGAATGTACCACAAACCATCTCCAACTCGGCTGAAGATACGATTTCAGAGAGCCGATCAGTTTGCGCATCTCGTGGCTTCACAACTCTCAATATTACTGGACATCTCGTGCTAGAATTTTCCGGTTGATTTCCAACTAACAACCCTAGTTATAGATACAAGTAAACTGAGGCTCAAATCCAGTTATGCCATCGCTTTGCCACAGAGCGGACAGAACGCAGAGGTAGCATCTACTGCGTGATGGCAATACGGGCAGTACTTGCCTTGTTCCAGTGCCTGGGACAATTCAGTGCCGCATTTTCTGCAATAGAAATGAGTACTGAAAACACCGCTTTTGATTACTGCGCAGTTAACGCAGACTTGGCCTCTACAGGCAGGGCAGCCTAGGTAGTAAATCCTTGAACCAGACGTAGACCCAAAGACTGCGGAGTAGTGAGATCCACATGTTCGTCTATGACAGACAATACATGTGGCTGTTGCGTAATTACCGCAAGTTGAACATGCCCAACCCTTCTGAGCCATACACGTTCTGCAAACAAAACGGTGCGCCCCAAAACTAGGAATGGACGCAACGCAACCGTTACAGAAATCAGACCGCCCACATTCGGTGCATCGAAAAGCTTCAGTGGTTTTCACTGGTCTTCCGCAAAGCGGGCAGTGGTGTGCTCTTTCATCGGTCACAACCGTCGCATCAGAGGGACGAATTAGTTGAAACCGGGTGCGACAGTGCGAGCACTCATACTCGCTAGGGGTGGCGGTAGAGGCAGCTGCGGACCCGCAGGTTGGGCAACGTATTGCGACTATTCCCAAGAGGGTGGACCAACCGGAAACTGTATGGTTTAACAAATATGACTATTTGTGTCGATTTCTAGGAAAGGAACAACTCGACTTCCTTATCTAGAAAGTAAGACCGTGCGGGGGTAAGTGGATCTAAGAGAGGCTAACCGAATTCTAATGATAAGAAGCATTCCAAATCTCTGTTGGTTAGGTTCCATGAATCCTTCTAGGCTTCGACTGTGTGCTGTTGTTCTTGCCGTTCATACCAGCAGTTGCAACTGTCACAGCGATACAGCGGGAATCCGTCTTGACCAAGCAGCATCAATCCGCAATACGGGCAATCCAATTTGAACCACAATTGTTGCCGTGGCCGATTCAATCGGATAAGGCGCAGGGTGACCTTAGGTCTCAGGCTCAGACATCAAGCAAAGTGAATTACAAAATTCAACAGGTTCTTATATGATCTGTCCGCCGGCTCGAATCACGGCTGTGCTAGAGCATGAATGAAGGTTCGAAGGTCGTCAAGGTTCGTCGCCAAATGACTAGTTATCTAATCGCCAGCTATCCTCTGGACTCAATTAGGAGGCCGCATTGGTCCGATGTCAGCGGCGGTGTGTATGCAAGGGCGCCACAACCGCTTCTCCATGCCTACGTAATGTGTGATGAGATGCTTGAGGGAGAAATCGATCACTCAGGCGAACACGGTCCATGTCCACATGAGATAAAAGTCTGCATAGTGAAAAAAGATAATGATCCGGAGATCTATGACGAAGTAAAATCTGCAGCTGAACCCAGGCCAGAGCGCCGCCTATCTTGCCGTGAAGATGCTTTGAGGATAGTTGGTGAACGTCAACCTATTCTCGGACCAGTCTTGAGGTGGGAACTAGAACTAAGAGGGCACGGACAAAGGAACATGAGCCAAGTCCTGCCCAGAATGGTACGGAAGCATGAACTCTCGACGACCAGGTCGGGTCATTCGCTGCAATACTCACTCCCCTCCGAGAAAGCCAACAACACGAAGAGCGATGAATAGTTACAGTTAGGATGCTTAGAACCATTCTTGAATTGGTGGGACTTCCGAAATACTGTTCGAGGCCATTCTAGAGTGGTTTCTTGGGAAGAGACTTAAGGATAGACTGTCAAAATAAGCGACATGAAAATTGATTATCTGAACGGGCTTCGAGACCTTCCAGATTATTGCGCCAGATTCAAGCGAGAAGCAATTGGTTTTTGGTTCACATTATCGGGGAAACCCACAGACTATCCTTCTGAACGGTATTTTTGTTACACTCCAAAGTATCATGCCTATTACGACAGACTAGCTAGTACCATTGAGATTTCTGAGCTGATTGGAATAGAAGCACTGGACTCTAAGAGGAAGATGCTCCAGCAGATTACATACAAACTCATTGACCCACAAACGGTCAGTGCCAAGGAAACTTTCGAGGAACTTCTGACGAGAATCATGAACACCTTCAATGAAGTCAAACCTGAAATTGAGAGATTGGTGTCAGAGCTATCGAAAAATGAGACTGAACGTCTCAACGAGGCATTGCATTGTTACTCTGAAGGATGCTACTTTTCAACTGTTGCCATGGCTGTAACAGCCATAGAATATAGATTGTTGCAATGGATGAAAACAACCAATCCTTCGGACACAAGACTAGATGAACTTACCCTTGGTCAGCTCGTTCACAAATGCCTGACGGAAGAACAATACAAGTCTACTCTCCCGGAGAAATATCATCCGCTTCTCCGACTTTGCAACGAATACAGAGTATTCTCTGTTCATGCTAAATCGGAACCAGTTAACAAGAGAGTAGCAGGGTCGATACTTACCCTGAGTATGGAGTTCTTGTTCGACAGCTCCCTACTTGGAAAAGCCTCACCGACATGAACCTCACCTGAAACTGTGAAGCCCGCTTATATGTACCGGTAAATTGGGGCTGAAATCCCCTACCCCATCTCTGAGCTCAAGTTCTGTTTCACAAGTCATTATAGCGTTGGATAGGGAGTGAGTGAAGCGAACCGAATACAGGGCAACTGGCAATGAAGTCAAATCAGGATACCTGGATCCGGTCTCGGTTGACGCCTTCTTCCGCAAAGAGGGCTGTCCTTGGAGCTGTCATTGTGATTCTGATTCTAACGGTATTAGAGTTTCCTTCGCCGATAGGCTTTGAGACCCGGCCCCAGTCTGACGTATCTGTCTTCTGGCTGGCATTCTTTATGGTCATATTGATTGTTGAAGTAGCAACAATCCCAATGATTTACAGACGCCCCATTGTCGGGGGAGACCTCGGTATCCTGGCGGCGGTCCTCAACATTCTGCAGGTTCTCGCCGACCAGGTTCATCTAATGCAGCCTGAGATTGCACCTTTCGGCTATTCGGTTCTGGAGGGGATGGTCGTGATAGCTTCCTTGGCACTGGCCTATTTTTCATGGGCGGTCCGTTAACTCTGATTGAACTCATGATATTGGTGGGTTCAAATCCCACCGGCCCCACCATATCATGGGTTTAACAGCTAGATTTTTACCATTTTTCCCTCATTTCAAGCCGTTTTCGAAGATTTCCTCGACCACGGTAGTCAGCCCCTGCGAAGAATATACCCACAGTAACTGGCAATGATAAGGATGACAAGAGAGGGTAACGTCAAGTTAACGGTTGACAAGTTGAGTAACGCGTCATTGTCGTTTGGTATGGAGGGTTGTTTACTTTCGTTTGGTTGGATTCCGGCTTCTCCACATGTCAATACATATGCCAAGAACCAGTGTGATTAGTACTATAGCAATTACAAACTCAGGCAGAGTCAATGTAATTCTTCCTCCTGCAAATTTTGAATTCCAAGTCCATCCATGAACTGCGTACACAACAAGCGTGGAAAGACAAGCAACAAAAGTCAATCCGACACAATACTTTACAATTAGCTTTCCAAGTTTAGTACTCAAATTATTTCACACTCTTTGTTCATTACCGACAAAGAGTATCTCCACCAGAACTCCAAATTAACTGTAAGAACATAAAGGGTAAGGGCAGTTATCCAAGCGGCGGCTTCAAAGAGATTAGAGATGAAGGATTGTAAGTTGCGTGAGATAGCGTAGAAGACAGCGGCGTTCATAACAATAACTACGGAAATTACTCGTAAGAATAGGTGTTCTTTGCTGGTTAATCCTTTCATCTTTCTTCCCTTCTTGGGCAAGCAAGGCGCTTCTCGCTCTTACTGGTTCCCCTGTTTTTCACGAATCGAAATACGATTATGTGCGCAGGAAAGTCAATTTCTGCTTCTTGCTGCTTGTCTGATTAGGTCGAGCCACTTGTTTGTACCTAGTTGAATTGGCATGGCGGCTATTTCTGCGGGAGTATGATTCTCTAACGCCATATGCGGCCTTACGAAATTGTAGTATGCTCTGTAACCCTTGAATACTTTCTCGGCTGAATCAGCTTTCTTCGGGTGACGCATAACCTTCTCTCGTTCTCTCATCTTTGCTAAATGAACCCACCGTACGGTGGGGCCAAATCCCACCGGCCCCACGAATTCTGTTTATATGTACCGGTAAATTGGGGTTCGAATCCCCTGCTCCGCTTCTGACTTAGTAATGCTAGTCCTTTGTGTAGGTCTGGTGATGCGCACATTATAATATGGCCTGGTCACGACTCCTTACAGGAGATGCATCGGGAGGTGTTTGAATGGACGTAGAAGAAAACCTACGATTAATGAAGACGCTGGATGACGCTTGGAATGCAGGGCCTGGAAGTTCACTTTGGGAGACGTTCAGGAAGCGCCACACCGAAAACGTCGCTGTGTACTGGCCCGGTCAACCCGAACCAACCAGAGGACGACATAACCATGACACTGAAGCTGTGGAATTCTTCAAGATCTTCCCTGACAATCATCTAGTTAACAATCCCTACAAGATCCTTTTCGGGCAAGGGGACTACACTTGTTCGGTGGCCGAATTCACAGGCACCATGACGGGGCCAATGAAGGGGGCTGACGGACACGTGATTCCTCCAACAAACAAGAAATTCCATATCGAGTTCTGCACGGTAGCCACATGGAAGAACGGCGAAATTGTCGAGGAGAGGCTAAACTACGACTTGTTGGGTATGCTGAAGCAGATTGGCGTGATGTAGGGAAATAACACTCAAACGCAACCGAATTTGAACCGGCTTATATGTACCGGTAAGTTGGGGTTGAAATCCCCTTCCCCATCTCTGAGATCAGTTTTGTAGGGGAGATTGGTATTGAGTCTGAAGTTTTAATCAACGCATGGTTCTGCCTTGGTATATGCGAAAGAGAAATATGGCGTATGACATATAATTCATGTTACGTTGAAAGGGCAAATGGAAAGATGCCCCGCCTGCAAGGCTCCGATGCGAAAATACGATTACTTCTGGTTATGCCCCAAGTGCGGATATCAAAGAAATCGCTAGGAGCCAGTTAGGTTCTTTTCATTCTTCAAAACGTACGACTACTCTATTATCAGTTCCATGCAGCATACAGGTATACGTCCCCTTCCGTGAATGACGAGCCGCGTAAACCAAATACGTAGAAGGATGCGAGGTTTGCCCAAGCAGTCGGATAGTCAGAAAGCACAATCGTGTTTCCGATCGTTATGGTCAAATTTCCATTCGGTTTCGGTGCCAACTGCGGATTGATTGCCGACGGCGGACCATAGCTCATGGATGTTAATGTCACATTCTGGGAACCCAACCAGCTAGGCGAAGTGGAATTGTAAAGCAGTAATCTAAATGTTCCAGGCCAGCTCTGAGGAAAATACTCAACCCTGAGCAATCCGTCCCCTCGCTCTTGGATAATTATGATCGGAATTGATCGATTCTCAACAGGATACTCGGGTGCTAAGGCAATCTCGGCTAGGGATCTCGTCTGCATATTGGGTGCGGACTGGAGGTGACTTTGGACGGTGACCACCCACGAGTGGTTAAGCGCTTCCGGCAGGGGGTACTCGGTGGTCTCATTCGAGATGGGTCTATTGAATAGAGAATAGGGAACCACGAATGACTGCTCACCAACCGCTAAGACCTGAGGATGAGATGAAGCCGAATTACCGGTTCTAAAGTACTGTACGGCTATGAATGCGGTTTCAACAATCAGCAGTATCACAAGCAATGACACTAGCACCGTGGCCTTAACCAATTCGAATCATCTCCAAGATAGAATTGAAACCATTACATTACATGATTGGAGACCACTGACCTAATTTGACACTTTGGATTGATTTCAAAGCTTCTTGTTCAGCCAGTCTTTGACAGCCATTTCTATGGCGGCGCTAAGAGCACCTTTCTTTCCACCCAGTCTCTTTACAGCCTCCAATCGTAATCGCCGCTCAACATCGTCTGAGAGCACTATGTACAGTTTACCCAAGTGTACAGCTCCCATCCTCGTGAACTAAGTGAAGAATCCTATGAGGATGAATATATAACTATGTTTACGTACTTATCTTTATATGGCCATCCTCTTCTTCATGCATGCACAGAGACTGGAGGTGAATTTATGTCAAGCGAAATTGTTACAATGGTTGCCCAGAAAACCGGTTTGTCGCAAGCGCAAGCTAGCAGTGCTGTTACTGCAGTCGTTGGCGTGCTCAAGAGTAAACTTCCAGCTCCAGTTGCGAGTCAGATTGACGCCGTGCTAGCTGGCGGAACCCCACAAGCTGGCGGAGCTACCGGAGTTGCCGACAAACTGGGCAGCATGTTCGGAAAGAAAAAGTGAACTCCCGCTCTTCATAGAGCAGGGAACACCCCTTTTCCCATTCAATCTCACCAACGTGATCTTCGAACCGGAAACAAAAGATTAGAGAAAGGAAAGTGGAGCACGTGAGTGAGATCGTCAGAGGAGGAGGAAAGGCGAAGACTAAGCAAGAAACTGAAATTGGAAAGAATAGAGAAAATGGAGCGAAATAGTGAGGTGAATGTTTATGCCAGCAGAACCAAAATTCGAAATCTACAAAGACCATGCTGAAAAGTTCAGATGGAGACTGAAAGCTTCAAACGACGAAGAGATAGCGTCAGGTCAAGGGTACGAATCGAAAGAGAATTGCAAAAAAGGAGTAGAATCAGTCAAACATAACGCTTCCAAAGCAAAGATCGTCGACATGACCAAATAGAACCTCTGCCCGCCAGAGGTTGCACTCCTATTTTTTGCCGTTTCATCCTTGTGTGTGCTCTAACAGGTGCGGGCTGCAGATTTGAGCCGGCTTATATGTACCGGTAAATTGGGGTTGAAATCCCCTCCACACAAGCTAGATTTTCCAGCGTCCCAAGACTTTCGCCTAGGTAGGTCCGAGTTCCGGCGACTCTGACCTCAAATGGGTTCTAATCGGATTTTGCTATACCGGTAAAGTGAGGTTGAAATCCTCTACTCCATCTCTGAAGCTGGGTTTCCCGGAGTACATGAGGAAGTAAAGAACGTCCCCCGCTTCGATTGCTATGTGACGGAAAACTGGGGTATGCTTCTGCCGGTTGCATCCCGAGCCCATTTTCTTCCAATGGCTGCGGCAGCCACACAAATGGTTTGACCACACACGCCTTCAGGGAAAAGGCTCTTACTTAGGTACCTTACATTTTGGTGAGGTTCTGTCATGACTCTCTGTTATGTTCTGTTGAACGTTGAGCCTGGCTCAGAAGAGAAGGTACTCAATGAAGTCCGCAAGGTTCCAAACGTGAAAAAGAGCCACCGAGTCTACGGAGTCTACGACATGATTGCAGAAGTCGAAGCTGATTCAATGGATCGGCTGAAGGAGGTCGTCACATGGAAGATAAGACGGCTTGAAGGCGTACGTTCCACCCTCACAGCGATCGTCATAGAATGAAATCAACCTTAATCTGACGGTAAATTGGGGTCAAAATCCCCTGCTGCATCTCTGAACTTAAACGTCTAAACTTAGTTGCCATCAGCATTGGATTCTCACGCTAGAGAATTGTAAGGTTACTAGAAAAAGAGTCGTCGGGACGGTGCGGAAAAGAATCTGTCCAATCATCTAAGCCTCAGGGGGCTTATGCTACGTATTCGTCAGAACCCCTTTCGGATCTTGGAGAGTCTTCGTTGACTCGCATCTTGACTTTGCGTTTCTTTGGTGCCATATTCATTTCACCTCTATGGACATCCTTCCTAACCCTAAGAAGGGCTCAAGTTATACTTAAGAGAGCGTGGCGCAAGTTCCACTATTCTACCTTGAGAAAATCCTGAATGGAAACAAAAATGCGTTTACTGTCAACGTAGGTTTGGCGAGTCGCAGATACGAAGCCAGTGAGGGACCACTACAGAGCTTCTATCTTAGGTTCTGTTCGTGGAGGAGCGGACCCGTTTTGTGTGCGCACTACTTGCGGAGGATCGGGATCTGACCTTACAGGTTCACAATTCGTTCTAACTGGACATCGAGTTTCTTAGGAATCACGTCAGACTCTGGGACAGTTCTTCTTATGCAATGTGAAGATTGCCGGACTGTTGGTCTCGAAGCCGCATTTGTTGCAGGCGAACCTCTCGGCCTCTTTCTCACCGAATAACGGCAAACCGGTTACCTCTGCTCAAATATGGCAATGTGAATTATAAATATGCCCTACGTCATATTTTCCGAGTAACTGAGGGGCATTGATCGACTATTTCCAGCTTCTTTTGCTTGGAGCATTTGCAGGTCTCACGATTTTTCTTGGATTACCGCTTGCAGTGTTTCAAAGTGTGAGTTCAAGGGTGAAGGGATTCCTCAACGCTCTTGCAATTGGGATTCTAATTTTTCTCACAGTCGATGTACTCGGTCACGCTTGGGAGTCTGCCGTCGATGCTGCGAGTTCTGCTTTCGTTGGGAAATCACCTGTTGGAGCCGCTGTGCTTGATCTACTTGCCATGTTTGGAGGAATGGCAATTGGGCTTCTGGGATTAACCTGGTACGAGACTCGATACATGAAGGAATCTGCGATACAATCCCCGATTTCTCAAGCCAATGCGACGGAAAGCGGTACCGGTTTTCGTAAGCAGGAATTGCAACTGTTACAGCAGATGAACTCTTACCGGCTCTCAATGATGATTGCGATAGGCATTGGCGCCCACAACTTCAGTGAAGGACTTGCAATAGGTCAGTCATACGCTTCGGGAGCAATCGGATTAGCGACAATTTTGATAATCGGATTCGCTGCCCATAATGCTACGGAAGGCTTCGGGATAGCCGGTCCGCTGACAGGGCTCTCAAAGAGACCAAGTCTCCGCTTTCTCGCCGTGACGGGTCTAATTGGTGGTGGTCCCACATTTCTTGGAACTATGCTAGGTAGCCTATGGTCTTCGACTCTCGTGTGCATCTTTTTCCTAGCCATCGCAGGTGGCGCATTGATCTACGTCTCAATGTTGATGTACAATTCAGGAAGAAGACAGACAACAAACGCTGTCCTGATGGTCGGATTCCTAGTTGGATTATTCGCAGGGTTCATCACGGATCTGATAGTCACTCTCGGTGGAGCCTAACCAATGAGTGCACTTGAACTCGTGAGACGGTCGAGTAATTCATTATTCATTGGCGGATCACCACCTGACAAAATTGCTTGAGAGAGGACGGTAGGTTATCAAGCTGATTCTAATCATGGTAAAATCGAGGTAAGCAGTGACTTTGTCCTCGAGAATCGTCGCTCGCCCACTCGAACTTGAGGAACTCATTGCGCTCCTCTCCCAAGAGCATCAGGAACAGAGACAACGTTTGTCAAAGCTTGCCGACGTTTTAGAGAAGAAGGACTATGCGAGAGGAGCGGAGTTGGCAAGAGAATTTGACAACTCAAGCGTCCAGCACATTGTTGACGAGGAGAATGTATTGCTGAAGCTTTTCATCGATGCATATGGCAGAAAAGATGCAGATGAGGCCATCAAGGTGTTCCAGCAGCATCGAACGATGCATAAAATGGCTGATACAATCTCGAAGAAGGCTATGACCTCACCTGAAGAACTTGGATCAATGCACTCCGAATTCGACAAACTGGTTCGTTCGCATTTTGATGCTGAGGAGAAACGTATCTTTCCTTGGGCTTTGCAGACGCACCAAGGGATACGGAAGAATGATCGAAAGTCGTCAGTGTGAAGTGGTGAGAACGCTTCTAGTATCTAGTTGCCGTTCCTATTTCGTTTCATGAGAGTGACCGATTTTCGTGGCTTCATACGCTGTTTTGTCGCAGCTTACGCAGTACATTCGTCCCTCGACGTATCGGACCCGCTGCCCACATTTTGGGCAAGTATGCGTTGACATATGACCGACTAGCTTGCACTATTGCGAATGGCATTTTGCTTGAGCAGTTTGCCCACCATCAGGGCGGCCGGGTAAGTCAAGTCCTCTTCAGTCCTGGCGTGAAGCTTCAGTTTCCGCACAAAATCAACCACAGGCGCCTTCTTAGCTTTCTTTGCAGCCTTCTCAAGCTCATCCAACGCCTTCACGATCTCCAAGTGCTCTTGAAGCATCTTCCCATATTCAGGTTTGAATCTTTCAAAGAGTTCCAATGCTTTAGGAAAGTCTGCAGACATCTTCTCCTCCGCAAGTTCCCTTGCCACTCCTATCAGTGGCAAAGCCAGTTCGTTCTCTCTATTGAAGTGCGGGTGAAGAACCCGCGCCACATGCTTCGCCGCCTTGCCAACTTTGCCGGGCATTCTAGTAGCTTTTCGCAATTCCTCGTGAAGCTCCTCGTGCTCTAGCTCCATAGCCTCAGGAATCCTTAGAGGCATACTCTCACACGATGAACTTAACGAGCCGGATTCAGTTAACGCTTTTGATTACCATGCTCTTCCAAACAGACCTGATTTTGTCAAACATGTTAGGGGCACCCCCTATATTCGACTCGCCAAGATTGATGGTCTTGTGAGACGAAAATGACGGCAATAGACCTAACCAACAAGGAGTTGAGGTTGGCTAAGGCAAACGTCGCTTACGCCCTTGAGAATTGCCCAGTTGAAGGAGGAATAATGACCGAGGCAGGACACTTCTCAACCAAGGAATCCTTCGAGACATTACTCAAGAAACTTCAGACTGTCTCAGTTCAGCCCGTCAATAGATTGGATGTGAGCAATGAAGAACTCGAATTCCTCATAGCCGCTTCAACCTACGCTCTTGGGTATTGCCCGGTTGAGGGCGGCATGATGACTGAGGACAACCAATTTTCAACCAAGAACGATTTCGGTGCACTGCAGAAAAAGCTCAAGACGTTCACAACAGCGCCGACGCAGCCACGGTGAATTCGAGCGTTGTCCGCTATCCAGGTGTTGGAGGGTGAGCATAAGGTAATCATGCGAATGGTAAAGGTACTCACTGCTATGCATAAACGTCTTGAAAGTGGCGGGGATATTGATGCTGGGACACTGGCAGAGGTTGTGGATTTCTTCCGAACTTTCGCTGACAAGGGTCACCACGCAAAAGAAGAGGACGTTCTTTTCCCGACGCTGGAAAGGAATGGAGTCCGTTCGCAAGGATGCCCAATAGGCACGCTCACAAGCGAACATAAGCAAGGGAGAGCACTTATGACCGCTCTGAACGATGTGAACGAGAAGTACGCCAGCGCCGATTCAACCGCAAAGCCCACAATCTCTGCAACAATCAAGGGCGCCATAGATTTGTACACAGATCACATTTGGAGAGAAGACTACCTTCTCTTCCCAATGACCGAGAAAGTCCTACCCAAGCCAGAGCTAGAAGCCGTCACAAGGAATTTCAACGAAGTGGAGACGAGATTCGGTTCAGATTTCCATAACAAATACGAGCAGATCGTGGAGAAACTTGAGAAATCATTTGACGTCAATAGCAAAGCAGGAGGTGTTTGAAGATGCCTAGGAGAAAAATCCGCCGGAAGACCAACGTGAAATCCAAGGTGTATTGTGTCTCCTGCAAGAAGCCCATACAAGGAAAACCCAATGTAATGAGACTACAGATTACTCATAAGAATCCAAGAATGATTGAGTGCGCAAAGACGGTTGGATTCACGTCACCCAACTGGGATTTGGGAGAAGCAATGCAAGGCACTCTGCACAGACAATGCTTCAACCAAGCCATGCTGATCTGGGAGATCGCCTTCCACACAAGACCACTGAGCCCCCGTCGACCAGAATGAACTCCTTTGGGAAACAAGCGACCGCAATCGTTTCAAAATGAAAAATTTTGGTAGTCGGACCTGAACCCAAACAGGTTCAAATCCCTCCGGACCCGCCACCAGTCCGAAAAGGATTCGATCAACCCTGCATGCTTTCACGGCGGCTTGGGGCCATTGCTGTGTTATGTCGTTGGGTAGCAGTGTATGTTCACGTTTTCATGCTTCCAAGCCACGTCTTGATAGCTAAACTTTGTAAGAATTCTCAAATGCGCTGCCGGCATGCGAGCGTCACTCTCGAGGATTGCAAGCAATCATGGTTGCTGGTTCACGGAGAATAGGCCTGGTGACGTTCTATGAAACTAGTGATGACTAAGCCTATTCGCCTCACAATTTTCTATTTAGCGATAGGTTTTTCTGTTCTCTGGATTGCACACCAAGGCTATCTTCAGATCCCTGAAATCTACACGAACGGCATTTTAGCCGCGGTCGGCTTCGTAGCCACCCTTCACGTATTCTCATCATTTTCAGACGAACTGATCTCCGCCCACGGTGAAACAAAACACACCAAGTCCCTTGCCAATACAATAAGATATGTCGGGTTTTTCGCGGCAAGCTTGGTCTTCTTGTTCTACATGAGAGTAGACGTCCAGCTCTTACTCGTTGGCGGAAGCGTGGGCGGAATCGTCCTAGGTTTCGCAGCGCAGAAAACTATCGAGAACGTGTTCGCAGGAGTCGTAGTTCTAACATCTAAGCAATTCAAAATCGGTGATAGAATTCTAATCGTCAGCGCGGATCTTCCGAAGAACTTCGTCACTTTTCCTGCGTACAAGTTCTATTCCCATGACTACCTGATTCAAGGGTATGATGGCGTCGTTGAGGAGATTGGCATTTTCTTCACCAAGGTGACTTTGGATAAGGGCCTCTCAATGATGTTACCCAACTCCTTCTTCTTGACCTCAGGCATCGTAAACATCACCAAAAGTTTAGCAGAAAACAGTAAACTCATCAGCAAAGTTCGGTTTGAATTTCCGTTAGCCTTAGACCCGGCCTCTACGATTCACATGATTAGGAAACGCCTCGATTCAACCGTTGAGATACGTGACGTCTTTATTTCAGAGAAAAACCAAGAACAGAAAACGTTCATAGTCGTAGTCGAAGCTTATTCACACGCTCAAAGAGAGAGCCTTGTGAGGTCATCCATTTTGAAAGAGCTAATCACTCTCGAAAAGGAAATGTGCGCAGCCAAAACAGGACTTGAGGCTATTCCTGCTAATCTGCCTGCGCTGCAAGAAGATTAGTACATCTCACAGAAGCCCAGTTGTTCGCGGGATTGAAGAGGGGGTAGAACGTCTCAGGTAGAACCATGTTCGTTCTACCGCTTTTCTGTTTTGCGAAAACTTAGCGATCACGATGGTCACTTAGCCAATCGCTACTGGTTTGCTGACGGCCAGAGTAGAGTTTATAGTGTTGGATTGATTTGCTCGAGAAGGATATGCTATGCGCATCGGATTCTTTCTTCCGCAAATCGGCCCCGTTTCCGATACCCGAACGATCATCAAAGTGGCGAAGCGAGCGGAGGAGTTGAAGTATGACAGTCTTTGGGTTACGGAACGCTTACTTTACCCCACCAGTCCGCAGACCTCATACTATGGTCACGCGCTACCTGAACCCTACAAACGTGTCTTCGACCCCTTGGAGACCTTGACTTTCGCCGCCGCGCATACAAGCCGTGTAGCCCTGGGGACGAGCGTGTTGGACATTCCATTCTACAACCCCGTTCTTCTCGCACGCCGACTGACTACCTTGGATGTGTTGTCAGGTGGCA
>Ga0187882_1002957_pt1 | contig 15078 bp, 6 predicted proteins | sample June2016WEW_19_1_3_FD_132991 | JGI IMG/M metagenome (GOLD analysis project Ga0187882, IMG submission 132991) | Peatland microbial communities from SPRUCE experiment site at the Marcell Experimental Forest, Minnesota, USA - June2016WEW_19_150 | ecosystem: Environmental > Terrestrial > Soil >...
AACGTTTACGGCATGCAGTACAAATTACGTACCGGTGAGTAGCGATTATTTGGTTTTTACGACTAAAAAACCGTCCGGTTCCTCCTGGCATGTTGACTTTAAGCTCGATTGGGGGCACTCGGTAAATTTTCTGCGATACGGCGGGAGTCCCCTGCTGTATTTACGGGTTAAGTGGGGTGCAATTGCATCAGGAGCAGATCTCACCATAACATTGGTTGACGACCAGGAGATAAAGAGTTTATACCGCTCATATAACGGAACAGGCACTAACTATACAGACCAGAGCGCATCTGTAACACTCTCCCATTATGTAACTCCCTCCACTACTGTATGGCAGGATGTTTATATTCCAATGGCTGATTTTCTGGCCAACAATTCAAATCTGGACCTGACAAGAATCGGCACACTCACACTTGCCGGGGCGGGCACTTACTCCTCAACCAATACGATGTATATAGAAAAAATTAAGGTTGTGCCCAGTATCGCTAATCAGTATGCCGACATGGTCAAAGTCAACCATCTCGGATATCTCACAAGCGGGAGAAAACTGGCAATTGTAAGCTATGAGGCCGGCACTGTTACTCCAGCACCCACCTATTTCCAGGTCAAGGATGCCAATAGCGGCGCCGTTGTTTATCAGGCCAATCTTCAATTGACAACAGCCTCCTGGGACGCAAGCGGCGATGCCGTATATCATGCCGATTTTACTTCTTTTACAACACCCGGCCGGTATGTCATTTATTCGCCAGAAACAGGGCAAACTTCTCAGCCATTTATTATCAGCGGCAGCGTTTTTAATGAAGCGTTCCGTGATGCACTTCGGTTTTACTATTTTGCCCGAAGCGGCAACGAAATCGCCGAACCTTACGCCGAAGGACATGCACGACCGACAATTTACGCAAACAACTCCGCCTGTGCTTACGATTACGATGACAATAACTCCACCAAAATGTACGACTATGACCCAAATAATGTGGGGATTACCACTCGTGATGTTAGAGGCGGATGGTTCGATGCCGGGGACCTTCATCTGGATGTCCATAACAATATCACCCCGTTATGGTTTCTACTGGAAATGCTCGAGCAGCAGAAAAATAAATTAGGCCCTGATATTCTGAACCTTCCCGAATCAGATAGTCAGACAAACGACCTCGTCCTGCTGATTAAGTATCAATTGGACTGGTTTAAAAAAATGCAGAATACCGACGGCAGCGTTCATTTTATAGTATATGCCCCTCCGAGCGTTTATAACCTCCAGAAGGTCTCGGATGTATCCAGCGGGGCTCCTTGTGTTTTAGCCGGCATTTTCGCCAAAGCATATACGCTCTTTTCAACCATACATGGAATGGAATCATACAGCGATGACCTGCTGAGCCGGGCGCAATTGTCGTGGTCGTGGCTTTCAGCCCATCCGAACACATACGACCCTTGTTCTCCCGGTATCGGCCAGTGGTCTTACGGCATTACCAATGATACGCCTTATCGCGGATTTGCTGCGATTGAGCTGTATTTGGCAACAGGCCAGAGTGAATATCGCGATTATTTTGAGAGCAGATTTTCAGATGTCCTTACCTCATTTGGCGGCAACAGCTATTATGGCTATATGAGCTTAATCGGCGGCAGCGCTATCAGCAAGGGATATATGGATTATGCCGAAGAAACCAACCGGCCGGTAACAGATTCCATAAGAACCGCAATAAAAAATTCATTCCTCGCTGAGGCGGATTTGCTGGTAAATAATGTCAATACATCCGCCGCCACTTACAGGACCCCGATGCTGATGTTCAACGACCTTTACTGGGGTTCCAGCAGCATTCTTTGCGGCAATGCTTATGTTCTGCTGCGAGCTTACGAATGGACGGGTAATACTCAATACCGTGATACCGCGCTGGACGCTCTGGACTGGATTAGCGGCCGAAATCCTGTTTCGCGTATTCTCATAACAGGCGACTACAGTGATTATCTGCACGGCACAGACCATTATTCATTTTATATGTTCGACCATTTGAATCCCGTCCCGGGTTACCTTTGCGGCAATATCAATATGCTCGATGATTATTTATTGGCTCCTTATATTAAACACTCATGGAAATATTACCTGAATCTTCAAAACGCCTCTATTCTTGAGCCGTGCATTTCCTATCAGGCCCAGATGTGTTATCTTCTGGGCTACTTCGCCTCCGACCTTAAACTGCCCGCTACAGTGGATTTTTCATACCTTTCTGATTTTTCTCAGGCATGGCTAAGTTCTCCCGGCGATACCAACTGGAATCCCAATTTCGACCTCGCTGTTCCCCCTGACGGCGTTGTTAATTTTGCGGATTTCGCAGTTCTCGCATCGCAATGGATGAACCAGCAATAAGTTTCCCAGAAACGTATCAAATCCCCAGAGTGACCACATAGTTTCAAACACCCTGTCTTATTCTGTGTTAATCGAGTGGTGAAGATATAAAAAAGACAGGAAAGGACAAAATCCTTTCCTGTCTTAAAAGCTCAAGCTTTTATCAACTTTTTACAACTTTGTTCTTGTGTTTATTTGCGGTTCCTTCTGAGAAGGGCCAGACCGCCGAGTGCCAGAAGCGACATTGTTGCCGGTTCCGGAATTATCAGCGGTGTCGGTACGTCACTACCATTCAACCAGCCGCCCATTGCTGCTACTTCATCGGTTGATAAAGCGCGACCCCATGTTGCTGCCGTGCCGACAAGTCCCCATCCCTCTTCCCAGTCGTTGTCTGCGAACAGTTCGAATTGGTCTGGATACAGAGAGAATCTGCCGTCTCTCCCCTGGCCTGCGCCATCGAGGAACAGAGTGCCGTCAATATAAACCCTGAAGAAGCCACCACTGCCATCGTCAGCGCCATTGTCAATGGACCATACGATTCTGTGCCATTTACCCGCATCAAAGGTCGCTGTTGAGTAGCCGACATCGCCAACGCCGACGGTGGAGTTAGCAATGCCACCCTCACTATCAATCCACAAATCGCCGTCATTGTCATAGGCACCCCATGACGTCTGGTACAAACTGCTCCATGCATCGCCTGATAGGCTCGTTAGGCGATAATCAACCATAATTGTGTACTGATTGACATAGTCCGCGCTGCCGCCGTTAGCAGTGAAGTTTGGATTGACCTGAAGGTATTCGTTACTCACCGTTTGGGCGACACCACCGTCACTGTACATTGTGTGCCAGGATTCAGTCCCTATATCAGTCCAGGGACCTGTCATCCAGTGACCGTTGTATGTGGGGTTGCTGTTTACCATGTCTGTGCCGACTGTTGCGGCCATGGTCGCAGTCCCATCAGGAAGGGCTGATTGGAACCGCCACAGACCGGTCAAACCACCAGGAACATTTACCGCAGCGGAAGACACCCCCGCTACCACAAGAACTGCCACAAAAACTAAAACAATTTTCTTCATCATTCTCTCTCTCCTAAAAGAGTACAACACTTCATGTTTTTTTAACACTATTGAGCCACACACTCAACAGGCAATACACACTTCTCCTTAGTTTACATTATAATACTTCAACGGTCGTAAGTCAAGCTGTAACAACCCTTTAAAACCAAAACACGTTTTAACTCAAAATTAAGTTTCTACCACATCTTCGCTGTCAAAACTGGCCGTTGAAATGCCAATATTGCGCAAAAACAGCAAAATCTTTGAAATCGATAATATTCTGTGCCCTGTCAGCCAGATTGCAGGCAGGGTTCCACGCGGCATCCTGCGGCGTGCTGAGCCATGCGTCTGCAAGTATGGCCAAATCCTCAAAATCTACAGTTTTATCTCCGTTAAAGTCGGCCTGAACAAAATCGATGGTATCAATTACACCTGCACCAAAAGAAGTGCCCTCAAGAGGAGTGCCATCAAGATTATACGCGTGCTGTATCAAATGAAGCTCTGCACCATTAATTTGAACTTCAGTCCAGCCGTGTACTTCACCGCCGCCATCGGTCACACCCAGGATATCATGCTTGCCGCCGACAGTCATAAAAGGCCAATCTGTCGTAGTCGTACGATCTTCGATAATATCAAGATAGTTCATGCAGCCGGTGATTACATAAAATGTTCCGTTGTGTGGCAAAACCTCGCTGACTTTCATTCCACGTTCATACTCGTGGACATGCCCGCTGAAACACGCCTGAACATTATACCGATTGAACATCGGCACAAGATATGTCTGCATCAAACTGCTGCCGTCAAACCACCGTTCGGAATAAGGAGGAACGTGAATGAAGAAAAACCGCCATGTCGCATTCTGCGCTTCGTCCGACGAAAGGTCCTGCTCTATCCATCCCAGAGGCAGAGAATTTACACCCGCTCCACCATCCGGCGTCATAGTTTCCCTTATGGCTACAGTGTCTGAATAATCAATGCAGGTAAAATGAGCGTTGCCGTAGTTGAATGAGAAACTATGCATACCGCTGTTCTGCACGGCTTTATGCACCAAACTGTCTGACGGCTCATCGTGATTGCCGAATGCGATAAAGACGGGCTTCTGTTTACCCAGAATATTGCACATATACGGCCTAAAAGCGCTAACATAAAGGCCATAGGATGAATCATCAACAACATCACCAATAGACACAGTGATATCAGTCATTGAGGCCATATCTGTAAACATCGCACTGCTGCACTCCGGATGTGGGGTGTCGTTTATTAATCTTCTGGCTACCATCTGGCTGTCTCCCGCGACGGCAAAAATGAAAGGTGTTTGTTCGTCAGGAGCGGTTTTGAACGTAGCATCGCTGCCTAAGGTCGAGCCGTTTCTTGCCCTGTAATGATACGTTGTCGCCGTATTGAGTCCGCTGATTCTCACTTTACAGGTATATACCACGGAACTTCCGTTTGAACCCGCGTTAATGCACAATCCCTCTGTATTATTGCCGTAAGAGGAAGTCAGCCCCCAGTCAACCGTGGGGTTGACTATCCGGTCGGTTTCCCATGCGATAGTTATTGCATCCTGACTTACATTCTGCAGGTAGGGCTGTGAGTTGAACACACCAGCGGCATCGCCCGAAATTGTAACGCTGAAAGGCGACGACCATGCGCTAAGTGCGCCATTGGTATCGCGTGACCGTGCTCGCACGCTGTATGTTCCGAGTACAGGCCAGTTATGCTGAACAATGTAATTTGAACCTGATGCTTGAAAATCAGACCAGTCCGAAATCTCATCGCCCCAGTCAATCTGGTAATCTACCTGATTTGCGTCCGGGTCAACGGAGACAAATGTGTAATTCGCGTCAATGCCGATGGTGCCCGAACTCGGGCCAGCTATTGATGGAATACCCGGAGCGTTGTTGCCTGGCGTTGCGACTCTGTATTCCCATACAAGGTCATCAAAATAAGCATGGCAATCAGTGCCGTTTGTTCGCTGCGCAAGAAGACGGTATTTTGCCGACCTTGTCCCCGAAGGTATCACGAATCCGTCAGCGTCGGGCAGAACTAATTGAGTCCAGTTGACTGAATTGGGGCCGATGACCCAGCCGCTGTCGGTGGTTGCCAGTATTGCATCATCAGCATCAAGGTATTCGACAATTATACGTCCCTGGTCACTATCGTTGCCGCCGAGATGGCCTCTCACGTTTGCTATGACCGAGCCGCTGTCGATTGCAGTCGCCATATACCCCAGATTTATCACTTGGTTGATTTCGGCATGAGCGGAGCGACCAGCAGTAAAATAGTAGTTGCCCGTGTGTGGATAGTGCCAGTCCGTTCTGTCGGTCGCCTGCCAGTCATTGCCATCCGCAATAATCCAGTTATCAAGCTCTTTTTCTGCCGAAGGATTCTCCAGCAAATTTGAACCGGTGGCACCGGAAATATCTATCACAATTGGAGTTGTCGTATTGCCAAGCTCTGCTACCTGGGAATCCTCCAGGGCCTGTCCCCATATGGCCAGGTTGGTGCAATATATGAGATTGTCCTCGCCGTTATCATCAGCAAAGAAGAGTATTTGAGGGTCGAGCGCAAATCTTCCGTCCAACGGCTGGACGGTGCCATTTTTCCACGGTAAGCCGTTTACATAAATTCTGTAAAAATTCATGTTGCTGACAGATATTACAACTCGATACCAGGTATCACCGTTGATTTTGTTTCTGCTGTATCCCGTATCGCCTACGCCAATCGTTCTGTCGGTTGCGACAAAGCAGTCGGCATCGTTGCTGTTATCGATATTTGTCTGATACAATGCCACCCATTGGCCGATGCTGGAGGCCGGCACCTTGACATCCATCATTACAGTCCAGTTATTGACATACGAGCCGCCTCCATTGGGAGCGATACCGTGATTGCAAATAAGATAACTGCCAATCGGGTCTGCGACAGCGCCATCATTGGCATCAATACCCGGCACCGCGGTATGCGTTCCTACCGCGACCAAATCCTCTCCCAGGGAAGCCCTGGTTAAATGATTTGGGTCGTTAAACTGCCACAGACCTGCAGGAGATGGATAACCTGCCGAAGCAAAGTTTGCCGTAAGCGCAATAACAATAATATAAAACGCGTTTTTCACCCTTACTCCCACATCTTTTGTCTATCAGAGAACTTAAGGACAACTGCGGCGGATTAACAGCCGCCGCAGTTATCCGGAAACAATAATAAGCTACCAATCTGTAGCGCCTGTAGAATCCGTGAATGAGGACTTAAGCCAGTCCTGAGCCATAATCGCGAAATCCACGAAGTTAACAAGACCACTCCCATCAGCATCGGCCGCATACACGCCCATTAGACCGGCGTGATATGTGTCATACGGGCCTAATACGTCATACTGCAAACCTGAGGATAGGTCAAAAGTAATCGAGCCGCCTGGAACCTTTCGTTTTTCGGTTGACAGGTAAACATCACTAAACGCATATTCCGGATTAGTTGATGTCCCCCCTGAACCCCGAATTCTGACATACATATTGGTATCCGAAGATGTCGCTGTATAAGATGTACCGATAATCATCCATTTGGAAGCACGAATACCATTTGGCCCAAGGACATTGCCTGTTGCCGCTTCATTGGCCTCGGCAACTTTTACATAGTTTATATTGCCGCCGGCAATCGCGTTATAGATATCCGTGCCATTTGTTACGCCGGCAGGTATTCTCCAAAGCTCAACATGAAAGCGAGGAGCCGGGTTTGGCCAATTTGAAGAACCATAAGAGGTGCTGAGTATCCCGCAGGCCGCATCAAGATAATATTTTGTGCCATTTGTTAGAGAACCTACAACCTGTCCAAGAATCAGGTTGTTATCAACATAAACCGTGATATCGTGCATTCCTGATGTCGGCAGCGGCGAGCCGTAATACCCACTGCCCCATAGGCCACCTTGGTTATTAAAATCAAATCCGGAAGGAACCTCATATACCCAAGCCGGGGTGGTGGGATGGATGCTGCTTGTAAACCAGCCGCCGTAATTATCCGCAACGGTAAGATAGTGATATAAGGTTGGCGAAAGCGCATTAACCTCTGACAAATCTTCAAATCCGCCGTTAGTTAGCAGGTTCTGGCGTTTTTCTGGCCATTCAGGTGGCATGGTTGTGCCGAGGTAGGCATAACCAAGTAGCATATTGCCCGCGTCGAAGTTCAAATCCGTATAGGAAAATTTAATCGTTATCGGTTTGCCCGCATCAGCAGGAACAGCCGTATATGTGCCGTAAATCGGACGCCATTTGTTTCTTGATAATACACGAGTAAAGACTGCTTTATCTACGCCATTAACGGCAATAGTCATAGTGGCGACATCTTTCCAGCCATTCCATGTGTTGGTCATAACATAACCCATGGCATAATACGTTTGCCCTGAAACCGCTGTAGCGGAAGCGGTCTGAGACAGGACGCAGTTGGGATCATTGACCTCTGAATTGGAAAAATAAGCAGCGACATCACCGCCAAGAGGAGTCGCTATCGCTGGATATGTCAATGTGTTAAGCCAGCTGTAATTCATTTCGCCCCTCTTGCTTACACGCTGAATACCGTAGCGCCCTGCAGGTGTTCCGGAATATGTCCAGCCCGTTGGATTCATATACACTCTGGCATCGTCGTCTGAACCAAGCAAATTACTGTCCGCCGTGAAGTCACCATTGGTAAGCAATCCGCCGCTTCTCGGGTCAAGATTGTTACTTTCAACCCATTCGTTTGCCAGTATATCAAGGTCTTTCATGCCAACGAAGGTATCAAGATCGAAATCTCCGGCATAGTAATTGACATACCTGTCGCTAACCGGACTAAGCTCATCAATGTAAAGTATGGTATTGGCATCGCCGCCGACAACGGAAGCTTCAAACCAGTGACTCGTCGTCCACCAGTTGCCGCCGCCAGAGCCGCCTATAGTAGGCGCCTTAGGAAGCAGGAACCTGAATTCCTGCCACTGGTGGTCAACGCCGCTGAGAGGTATTATCACTTCGCCAAGAAATTTCAGCATATTCGGTTCCGTCGCTGGTGCCTGGTAAAGGTTATAACTTGGATCATCATAAGTATAAACTCTTACACGGAATGAGCAGCCCTGGGTATGCTCGCCAGCCACTCTCGCGTAGGTCTTCCAGTATGGCTTATCTTCCCACCCAATAGCTCGTGTCGGGGAAGGGTCGTAGGGCTGGAACCAGTTGCTTTTCTGACAAACTGCAACGGTGGGATTGACGTATGCCGCGAACTTGGCTGTATTCTGGTCAGCAACCCCGCTCCAGCAAGGGTCTATCCACGCCATACCATGCGTTGTCGCATCAAAGGGAGTATGAGTAGTTTCGTAGATATTGACATCATTGAGGGTTGCCGGGAACCATTTGTTCCAGTCCCACACTGCCGTTCGGCCGCCTGGGGTACATACCGAGCCGCTCCACCACCATGCCGAAGCAAACCATATGGTCTTGGCAGTATTAGACGACAAAGAGATATCCCAGTTAAAGCCAGGAGACCAAAGAGTAATATTACCGCCGGAGGTCCAGGACATGTTACCTTCCATCGTGTAATTCTTTGGCGGCAGCGGCGGCTCGGGAGCGTGGTCCGCGACGGTAAGAGGAGTTGCCGTGTCGTTTGCCAGCTTGGTAATCTCCGTATCAGGAAGATAGGTTCCGGCCCAGATAGCAATATCATCAAGGTCTCCCGAGAAATATCCGCTGAAGTCATTCAAGGCAGCAAAATACAGGCTTGTTGTCGCGGTGGGCAGCGGACTTGTCGGTGCCTCCACAGCGTAAACAAGATAACCGTTGACGTATTTTTTTAAATAGTTGCCGTCATACGTTATAGCCAGATGATACCAGAGTCCTGTATAGTTCTGTCCACTATCTTCATAGCCAGCCGGAAAATGTATCTGATACCAGGCAGAGTTTGCGTCGGAAGAGAAATAATCAGAATGGGCGTCTACGTTAGTGGAATTTGGATCCGCCGCAAGTTCAAAATCGTAAGCGTCAGTATAAACGAGCCACCTCCAACCGCCGGTTGGTACTCGTAAAACCCAGTCATCAATTTGGTCACTTCTGACCCACATGGAAATAGTAAACGCCCCGCCAAGATGGGCAACTGCGTCAAGGTTGTTAATGTCCACAAATACCCGGTCAGAATCTGCACTGCTGGTAGTGGTGGTGTTAAATCGTAAAGCGCTCCCGGTCCCGTTATGACCTGTTATCCACAACGGCAAACTACCGCTGCCGTTGGCTTGCAGGACGCCGGGATTGCCCTTGCCCGAGGAGTCGGCCACGGTTGTGCCGCTGCCTTCATCGAAATTCCAGTACCCTGCCAACTGCCCGAATGACGGCGCAGCCATCAATGCTACGACCACGATAACCACTAATCTCTTGCACATCTTTCCATCCTCCAAAAGTCTGCAAATTATTTCAAATCACTATTAAAGAGCACACACAACATTCACTACATTCGTATCTCTATACGCCTGTAATACTCAAAACAGGCATCATAGCCGCTGTCATTGTCCCGTCATTACCAGATAGGCAGTGTTTCGTGCCCATTATAGGGTCTTCCATACTCGAAATATGCGCCATATCCAGCTAGCCCCTTCGTTAACGAGACATGCCCGTCAACAAAAACGACGTTTGCGGAACCTTCATCTCTCTTGCCTGAACTGACATTGTGATAGGTAGCAAGGTTGCCTTGGGTGTTGCCTTGGGTTGCATCCTTCAACGCTTTATTTGCGTATAACCAGAGGTCGTTTTTGCCTATGGGAGTTTCGGAGTACTCCTTGTTCTCGCCGGGTCTGCGTTCTATAGGCCAGAAGTTTTCTTCAGAAAAAGCACAACATTGAGCCGACCTTCTGACCTGAGATAGCTTAAGTGAGGGTTCCGGGGCAATCATTGCCTGTGCCTCTGGTGAATCAGTAGGTACACTATAGTATGCTAATGGAGGGAAAAAGCCGAGCCAGCGGTTCATTGAATAACAGTAAGTAGGATTATACGGCATGGTTCCGCTTCTTCCGGTTCTTGGATGATTTTGCCAATTCCAACAGGTCCCATTTTTCGCGAGGCTCTTAAAAGTTGGGCATATATGCGCTTTTATGTTCTGCATGTATGGCCAAAGCGTCCCATCCGGTTTGTCTTTATCATAGTGCCACCTGCACTCCTCAGGGCAGGTATTACTACTTACGCCGGCGGAGATAGTTTTCATTGAGTAAAGCCACGAAAAGCTGAAAGGACATTTGTCATTGTTGGTATCTGTATACATATACAGGGCGCTGCCGTAATTTTTCAGATTGGCTCCGCAAACAATCGTTTGAGCTCGAGCGCGAGCCGTACTCAACGCAGGGAGCAATACGCCCATCAGTAATGCTATAATAGCGATTACAACGAGCAGCTCTACCAGCGTAAAACCTGCCTTACGACAATTCCGCATAAAGCAATCCCTTCTTCATCAGTTTAGAGGTACATACCAAGGTACCTCGCAAACAAACCGCACCCAAAACTCCGGCCAAATCCATATCTTGCCAGGTAAACACTATTATATCAGAAAAACGGCCTTTTGAGCCGTAAAAACCCTGATTTTGCAGGGGGAAAACCCCTACTGAAACTTTGGGATAATTTTACAAAAATCCAATATCTTGTGGATGTCAAGCTTATTATTATCCCATGTTGCTATACTGCAACACATTGTATTTTACGCTATGCAGGTAGGAAAAAAGAACACCATTTTCTGTTTAACATCCACCATTTTAAACACGCACAGTTATCCACTTGACAAAGCAGAGGTTTGGATTTATAATTAAGGCATGGATTGGCAGGATGTTTCAAAAATTATTAAGCGCATTACACAAAGATGTTCTCATCCTTATGTTTCCCGTTTTTTTTCAACTTTGCTCTATCAGGAGTAGTAAGTATTGTATTAAATATGCCTGCCTTTGGAGCTATTTTGGCTGCGGCAGCTTTCTGTACAGCATGAGTAATGTAAACAAAACTATCAAAAAAATGAGTACTTAAATATGAAATATATTCCCCCAAAATTTACCAGGTTACGCGAAATGGCCGCAATCGACGTAGGCCGATTAACAGAAGATGAGGCAAGAGCTGTTCTTGAGGGTATTCGTTGGCCTGAAGGTCCTGTATGCCCTCATTGCGGCAGTATAAAGGTTACACGATTGAACGCTAAATCCGATAAGGTCAGAGATGGCGTTATTCAATGCAATGATTGCCGGGGCCAGTTTACGGTAACAGTTGGAACGGTGATGCACCGTTCACATATAACTTTAAGACAATGGGTGCAGGCGTTCTATTCTATGTGTTCTCATAAAAAGGGCGTATCTGCCTTACAGCTTCAAAGGAATCTTGGGCTTTATTCTTACAAATCCGCTTGGCGTTTGGCACACAGGATAAGAGCGGCAATGAATGAAAGGCCTTTGGCTGGACCTCTCAAGGGAACGGTAGAAGTTGATGAAACATACCTCGGCGGCAAGCCGGGACATAGTGTAAAGAAAGAATACTACGACCCAAAACAATTTGAAGGTCGTCCAACGATGAAGATACCAGAGACGGTTCTTGTTGAAACAAACGGCGAAGCTGTATCAAAACCAGTTGAAAGAGTAGATGCAGAAAATTTAAAATCTGCCAATGCGGGCATGAAGAACTTAAAAAGGGTCGCCTTGACGATAGAAAACTCGCGGGCATTCGGGCGGGAGTTGATCCGCGGGATTGTGAGATATTCCCGGCTGCACGGGCCGTGGATGTTTTACAGGCAGGATTTATTTTATGTTGCGCAGGAGGGCGAACCATCTAAATTGGAACCCCTCAGACAATGGGAGCCCCAAGGCATAATATCGCGTGACCCAAAAAACCTCGAAGAGTTGGAAAAATGGGGCATTCCATTATTTGTCGCTGTGGCCATGGAGCCGCCTTCGGCGAAGCGAAACAATGTAGTAACTAATGATGATGCGATAGGCAGAATGGCCGCCGAGCACCTTCTGGAACGTGGGTTTCATCATTTCGGCTACTGCGGCTTCGATAATATATACTGGTCTTATCAGCGGAGGGACGGTTTCATTGCCCGCATAGCCGAGGCAGGTTTTAAAACGATTTTATATAAACAGCCCAAATCCCGTGCGAACCGTTTATGGTTCAGAGAAAAGCCAATTCTCGCGGAGTGGCTGAGGGGATTGCCTAAGCCGATAGGAATTATGGCGTGCAATGATGACAGGGGACAGCATATTACTGAGTCCTGCGCCATTGCGAAAATCGAGGTGCCTTTTGATGTGGCTGTTATCGGCGTTGATAACGACGAACAGGTATGCGATATATCGTATCCATCGTTATCGAGTGTGGCGCTGGATGTAGAAAAGGCCGGGTTTAGGGCAAGCGAACTGCTCGATAAAATGATGTCGGGCAGGAAAATGGAGCCCCAGACTGTGGTTGTTCAGCCGAAAAGGGTGGTGATGAGGCAGTCAACTAATATTGTTGCGGTAGAGGATAAATTAGTCAGCCAGGCGTTGAATTTTATTCATCAGAACGCCCAACGCCTCATACAGGTGGAGGACGTTGTAAAAGATTTAAGCGTCTCAAGGAGCAAGCTGCACGACAAATTTATGAAAACACTGGGACGTACGGTTTACGATGAGATTAAGCGGGTGCGGATTGACCTTATCTGTCAGATGCTGATTGAGACAGATTTATCGATATCGGATATTGCGTTGAGTTTGGGATATGATAATACCAATCATATTGCCCGGTACTTCAGGCTGAAAATGGGGATGTCGCCTTTGGAGTACCGCAAACTTCACGTCCACCAATAATCGCGTAGTTTATTAAAACAGGCAGGACAAATATCTTGCAAAAGGTTGGGTAATCATATAAATCACGAAGAGATTATTTATCAAAAATCCAAAAAGAAACGAAAATTTCTGATAAATGGTTCGGTATAGTAAAATTATGACAAACACAATAAAATTAGCTTGTCTACTGACTTTTGTTTCTGCCGCCTCTCTAACCGCGAAGAGTGTGCCCCCTGATGCAAATAATAAGTACTTTGCGCCGGTCAAGACCTGTCTTGATAACCTGATTGAATACGGCACAGACACGTACGGCCCCGTCAAATCGCCCATACTTGTAAGCATAATTGATGTTAACACCCGTAGTTGCCCGCAGAACCCCCTGCCTCTTGAAGAACAGTGGCGCGTTATAAGGCGTGAAAGAAGAAACCCGGCGGGGGCGAATCTGTTTACAGACCAGCCGCTGATAAATTCGATGTTCCTGATGTCCGAATTGACCGCAAGCAAGACTTATTCAACGGCTGCCAACAATTATATCGACTATTATTTGAAAAACCTCGTTGACAAAAAAGGGCTGTTCTGGTGGGGCGGCCACAGACATTATGATGTGTATCAGGACAAAATGACCGGCCATCTGGAAAACTGGCACGAAATACACGGCGGCATAATGATTCAGTGGGAAAAACTCTGGCTGGTAAATCCCGACGCCGTGAAAAAAGAAATCGAAGCCATCTGGCAGTGGCATGTTATAAATAAAAAAACCGGCGAAACGAACCGCCACGACGACGGCTTGCAGGGTTGCGATTTTCCCCTGAGTAGTGCAAGTATGATTGAGGCGTTCGCGTTCCTGTACACCAAAACCAATGACACGGTCTGGCTCGACAGGGCCAAACTCCTGGCCAACTACTTCTGGGATTTGCGCAACAAAGACACCAACCTCATCGCCGAAAGGCCCAACGCAGGGGCCAGCAGATTCGACGGCAGCGCATTCGCTACTGATATCACAGGCCCTTACTGCCACAGTCTTTTGAAGACATATCTTATGACCAAAGAGAATATGTTTAAAGAGCAGGCAATCGCGTATTTGGCTGGCTATAACAAATACGGCTTCGACGAACAAAGCGGAAAATTCTGGGGCGCGCTGAAACTTGACGGCAGTCCCATACCCGGCCCGCGATTGCCGGCCTCGCCGGAGCCGGAACAATTTGGAAATAATCAGCAATACGCCCAGTACGAGCCGAGAGGGTATCTCGATTTGTGGGAACCTTACATTCTCGGCAGTGAGTTCCCGATAGAAACGGCTCAGTGTTATGCCTTTGCGTACCGTATAACAAAAAATCCTGAGATGCTTACCGCCGCACAGCGTTTTGCCGACTGGATTGAAAAGACCCCGACTGACGCGAATGAAACAGAAATTTCCTGGTATGCGGAATACACAAAGACCTTCGGCAAGCAGGGTACTTACGCAGACAAATACGGCAGGACGATTTCGTTCTTTATCGATATGTATGCCCTGACAAATAAGCAGAAGTATCTGACGCTGGCTCAAAAATTCGCAGATGAGGCCATTGCGAAACTATACGTCAACGGCTTCTTCAAAGGCCACCCCGCGAAACCTTATTATGAGTCCATCGACGGCGTCGGCTGTCTGCTGTATTCTCTGGAGGAGCTTGACCAGGTCCTGAAAGGAAAAACTCAGGGATTGGATTTCGATAACTGGTAACTTCGTGATTGTTTCTTGAACCCGGACATCTTCTTGATGATGTATAACTGCCGCGAACTACTCCTTCGTCCGACACTCGATTGTTTCTCCATATCTTCTCTATTTTTCTGCAAACTAGTGCCGTTTCCAAAAAGGTACTATGACTTTTGAGCTTTCTTGTTTCTATACCGTACAT
>Ga0187882_1002975_pt1 | contig 15034 bp, 20 predicted proteins | sample June2016WEW_19_1_3_FD_132991 | JGI IMG/M metagenome (GOLD analysis project Ga0187882, IMG submission 132991) | Peatland microbial communities from SPRUCE experiment site at the Marcell Experimental Forest, Minnesota, USA - June2016WEW_19_150 | ecosystem: Environmental > Terrestrial > Soil >...
GCAATCATAACAAGTGCGATTATCACAACCACTTTCTTAATCATACGTTTCGCCTCAATCAGTTCGTAGAAAGAACTAAACACGTGAAAACACGTTGACAGGGCTTAAGTGTTGTCGTTATCAGGCGCGAGGTACGAGCACGCGCGAAGGTCGGAACTGCCCGTAAAGGCCAACGCTGGCGGATAGTAGAGGCTGAACTATCTCTTATGGTAGTTCGTGCCACTCATCATCACTGCCCTGATATTCTGGCTCTTTGTGTGCGGCTGGTTCGTGCCACTCATCATCACTGCCCTGATATTCTGGCTCTTTGTGTGAGGCTCCCGGTCTGTAAGGCTCGGTCATGATGAGGTCTGAGTTGCAAATAGGGCAGCGTGGTTCCTTAAAACGCTCACTGAACTCTCGATATCCCAGATAAATCAGACTCATTACGAACAATGCTGCGAAAAACGGCCACAGGTCATAAAGAAGCACTAACTGTGTGTCCGCGAGTACGGCGAACGCCAAACTTGAAACTGCCCCTTGAGTGGCGTTGAGATAGTTGATGTATACTGCGCTTGAGGCGTACGCGATAAGCAATGTGCCGCCATAGACTGTGGCAGCGAGAAAGCCTATCCACCCCATCGGGCGCATTCTCTCGTCTGGAAAGACATACCGCTCGCACAGCGGACACCACTTAGCTATTCCCATGCAGTAGCACCTCCTTATCCCTAAACAAGCGTGTCATGCCAGAAGTTCCAGCGAGTGCTACTCTCTGGGTAGTCGTCTTCGATGCTCATGCTGTGCCCGACACCATGAACTGCGTGCTGAGTGTAGACGGGGCGTACTGGCTGGTGCCCATGTATTCAAACGTGAGCGTGTACGACTGGCCAGGCGTCAAGTGGCTGGCTATGTCGCTGGCCGTGTAAGTGAGTGTGTTACCGCTCCAAGTGCCGTATGCTGACGCTCCGTTGATAAGGAAGTCTAGAGCGTTGTTAGTGCCAGTCGAGCCATCGACGGCGATTGGTATACCGTTCGCTGTGACCTGGACGGTGATGGAAGTCGTCGAGTTCTCAGAGACGAACCCATTGTTCATGCCGGTTCCTTGTCCGGGGCTCACAACTGTTATCACCGTTGGTATTGGCGTTGGCGTTGGTGATATGGTGGGTGTAGGAGTTGGCGTTGGTGATATAGTGGGTGTAGGAGTTGGCGTTGGTGATATAGTGGGTGTAGGAGTTGATGCTGGTGCAGATATCGTAGGAAGAATGCAGCCGGCCACCGAGAGCGAAGCAATCATAACGAGGGCCACAGTTACACATGCCGCTAATGATGATGGTTTCACTTTTCCCCCCATAAATAAAACAAATACTTGAGACAGTTTTAATGCGGCTTAAGCGTTATGATTTGTCTGCAGGCGATGGAACGGAGTTTTAGAATCAAGCTACAACACGGCGCAGGCGAACCAAGAGCGGGGTGCCTGCGTCGTTGGAACAACAAATCGAAGTTCTTATAAACCTAAACATAGCGCTTGTTTTGGCACAGATACCTCGGTTAAATAAAGGTCGTTGACATTACCTCGCGTTGATTCCACAGAAAAAAGTCGATGTATGGGTTGTCTCATGCTTCTCGTGAGCTTGTTGGTTCTGTGGAAAGAGAGACAGGTTGGATTATCGCGAACGGGGAAAGTTAACGACCTTCCTATTTATTAAGAGCTGAAATTACTACTGCAGCATTAGCTAGACTATCTGCCTGTGGTTCAGCATCGGCCTTCAGATAATCAAAAATAAGAAAGAGGTGAGCCGGACTGCTCCGACTCTGTGGTCTCCATTGTCCGGTTGCTGTTCACTTAGAGAGGGCTACCCGCGGAAGACCATAGGTCCCAGTTGCCAGCAGCGGCCCCGCTATACCAGACGTTCCCGCTAGTGGTGCCAACACACACTATAGTGTTTTCGTTGACCATGCGAGAGGCGGCCGGTGAAGAGGTGGACAGCGCTTCGGGAGGCGCTCCGCTGAGGGTTCCCCACGTCGCGCCGTTTTCGCTCCACAGCATATGCCAGAGCTGACCGTCCGTGCCTTGGACAAAGAGCCAGTCAGTGTCTACGCCGGGTCCGGAGTTGGGGGCGAGTTTACCTCCGAGGGATTTCCAGCTAGACCAGCCGTTGTTAAAGGACTTCTGCCAGACGGCGCCGTCTGTGCCGCGGACAAAGACGTCTATCACACCATTATTCGGTGACGTTGCGGAGGGTGACGCGGTCAACGACCCGCCGAGTGACTCCCATCCGGACCACGTTGCGCCGTTCCAATATTTATGATACAGGACACCGTTCGTGCCTTCTGCAAAGACGTCAAGTCGTCCTGCCGACCACGAAGAGACCGCAGGGCCGGTACCAGACGCAAGTTGCCCTCCGAGAGAATGCCAGCCAGACCATACGCTATTGTTATAGTACTTCTGCCAGACAGCACCATCGCTTCCGCGTACAAAGACGTCGATACGGAGGTAGCTGGTGCTCTGATTGCCCCAGGAAACGGCGGCTGGTGATGCGGTACACACTCCACCAAGGGAGTTCCAGGTATCGGGACCGGAACCAAAAAGCCCAGACACGTTCCAGAGTGTGCCGCTAGTGTCGACGGCAAAGACGTCAGTTTGCCCATTGGGCCACAACGTGGTCGAGGCGGGGCCGGTTCCTGCCATCGTTTGGCCGACCAGGTTCGCCGCAACAGTCGTTCCGCTCGTCTGGCCAGTCACGCTCGCGGCACTGCTTACCACAGCAAAAAGCGACACGAGCATAAGCGCTGCTAAGACGGTGCTTATCGTCATACGTTTATGTTTCATTCACTCCACCTTCCTCGATTAGTAGTGTACTGAATGTCACCGTGAAACCCTTTTTGCGGGGGTTTCGTTTTGTTGCTTCGTAGAAAAATGAATCAAAAGCGTAAGGCAGCGGTGATATGGCATAAGTGTTAGCTTTTAGTCGCGTTAATAAGAAAGAATGAGCCGGATTGCTCCGACTCTGTGGTCCCGCCTTGTCCGGTTCGCTGTTCACTTAGGGTGGGCTACTCACGGAGAACCAACTCCAGACGGTAACCCAAGCAGTGCCGTTCCAATCCGCACTCAAATAACAACCCAGGATGTTCCCGCTAGTGCTGCTGACATACACCAAGGGGTGGCCATCGTAGCTCCAGACGGCGGCTGGTGAGGATGCGGACAGCACCTCTGGACATGCGGCGAGGCTGCTCCAGCCGGACCACTTCGTGCCGTTCAACCATTGATACCAGAGCTGATGGTTCGTGCCTTGCACATAAAGGATGTTGAGCGGGCCCACGGCAGGTCCCGTGTTAGGAGCGAGTTGCCCGCCGAAAGAGTGCCAGCTCGACCAAGCAGTGCCGGTCCAACTCTTCTCCCAGCACGCGGAATCAGTGCCACGCACAAACACGCTTATCTGCGTCGTATTCGCCGACGACGCTGCCGCTGCCGCGGGTGACGCGGTTAGTTGCCCGCCGAGTGATTGCCAGCCAGACCACGTCACGCCGCTATACCATTTATGATATAGAGCACCGTTCATGCCCTCTACAAAGACGTCGAGACGGCCTGCGCCCCACGAGCAGACCGCTGGTGCGTCGCCGGCGCGAGTCTGCCCGCCGATGCAGGTCCACGGGCTCCAGCCTCGCCCCTGCACGTAATCCCTATAGTAGATGGAGCCGTTCGTGCCGCGGACAAAAACGGTGAGCCCCGCATTTGTCAAATTATTCCGGTTCGCGGCCGCTGGAGATGACGTCGCGGACCCGCCGAGGGAGTCCCAGGTGCCGCTATTGTTGTACCAGACGTGACCACTCGTGTCCACGGCAACCAAGACGGGTATCCCTGACTGTCCTGAGCATGCGGCAGGGCCAGTGCCTGCCATCGTCTGGCCACTCACGCTCGCCGCACTGCTTACCACAGCAAAAAGCGAGACGAGCATAAGAGTTGTTACGACGACGCTCATCGTAATACGTTTATGATTCATCACTTCCCCTTCCCTGAAGTCCTTCGTTTGAAAAAGAAAGACTCAAAAGAGCAAAGCGGCGGCGTGGCAGCTTAAGTGTTGTTATTTAGGCCGCCCTAGCATACAGCTGCTCATACGCCCAGCCGTATTCCCGAGACTGATGTATCTGCACTTGAATCCTGTTAATAATCCGCCGCAATTGCTGACGTGCGCTATCGCGTAGCGACGCGTCGTGCACCCGGTCTCGCAGGTACTGAAAAGCCCCCCAACTGGTTGAGCACTTCCGTAAAAGCTTTTCGGCAGCCATATTGGCATAGTCGTTCTTGTAGTCCGCGATTTCGAGTATGAGTTCATCGACCTTTAGGCAATCGTTATTCATCTCGCTTGCATTTCATAAAGTCAACTGTAAAGAGGGCTGCCCGTGCGCGATGGGAAACTAACCACAGCCAAACAGCAACTCTTAAGCTTCATTGACCCCATTTGGCGCTTTTGACTCATTTTTTCGTCAAGGGGGTGAAATAATGAGAACAAGCACTAAAATCTTAGGTGGAATAGTCGTTTTATTATTGCTACTTGTGATAGTTGGCTCAGCGATGAGTTCGAACAACTCGCCGACACCAACGCCGTCGGCAACGGCAACGCCAGCACCGACAGCAACGCCGAATCCAAGCGTTGTAGCCTCTCAGGACGCAGCCCAAGTGCGTGCGAATCAAGCAGCGGGAAGAGCGGCGCAAGCAAATCCGACTCCGGCGCCGACTGCAACGCCAGCTGCGACAACACCGTCGACGCCTGATAAACTAACACAGGCGCAACTGGACGCGGGCGAGGCGGCGTTAGTCTCGGATGGGTATACCTTTACGCAGCACCTAACGTATGACCACACCAACGCAGACGGAACGCTCGTATACATGGGGAAGGCCACGACGCCAGAAGGCTACTCCGAAAATATACAACTTATGGTGTATAAGGACCAAGCGAGCGCCGACGCAGGGCTTGCTTCTTCTGTAACGATACTGCAAGGAATGGGCTTTACTGGCTCATATAGCGACGCTTATGCGTGGACAGGTACGATGATTTATCAAGGACAGGCCGTAGGGGGTGGCGCTGTGGAATCTTCTGCCGGCGCCCCGTATATGGTGACTGTGTTCTTTTTGGCGTAAAAACAGCGGCAGATACACAGTATACTTTTTTCTTCTTCTTCAAAGCATAACTGAGCGTCTACAAGATGCCGATTTTGGATACAAAATCTATAATGCGCAGTGATTACAGCTGTCACGGGCTCGGCTATTTTTAGGCCATTTTCATTAGTCAGATGCGGCTAAATTGTCACGATTGCATATCATATCGCGATGTCAAAGCCTTTTTTCAACACAAAAGAAGGATTTTTATGCGACTTTAGATGGTTTTTGTCTGAACATGTGACCTTACAACCACTTGTCTAGGTGGCATGATAACTCCCTTCTTTAGACGTTAGGTGTGAAACGCGCTCAACTAACGACAATGTGCGCTATCACGCCGCCGTTCTCGAATTACGGATGACTGGGCCGTTCAAATTACACAACGGGCCCCTATATTGCTTCTTTTTTAACCGATGACAATCACGGACGAGATACGACCCCTAAAAACCTCTTGGACGCACTCCAATATACTTAAGCTACTACGCCGCCATTCTACGCTTTTGATTCATTTTTCATTAAGGGGGACCTGTATGATAAAGAAGTTGTTAGCTATTGTCGTACTGGTGATGGCGCTGTCTGTAGCTGGATGCATACAGACACAAAACGCATCGTCTGGGAGCTCGCACGTTAACGCCTATGCAAATGCGTTTGTAAATTCGACCAAAGCTAATCTGGGACCTGGCGAGACCCTAGTTAGTTTTAACGTAGTCCAAAACGGCTCGGACGCCATGCAGGTCACTATAACGGTAACAAACACGACACCGACCTCAATCTGGTCGAACGGCTCGCAGTACACATATGCTTTGAACATAAAGCAGTTTGATACCACGAACGACGCGAGCAACTTCTATAACGGCACGAGTTTCGGATATAACCAAGGCAATTCAGCCAGCATGTCACTTAGCACCACCAATGTATACGAGCAAGTTATGGGGCACGCTCCAACGATGAACCGTTATTCAACCCAAGAAACAAGTTTGAGCTTATTGGGGGGGACAATCAACGTGGCAATACAGCAAGATGAATTTGTCACCTACGGCGCGGTGACAGTGGTGCCAGGTGCATCAACGACAGCGTCAACTTCTGCTTCAGCGTCTGCATCAGTCACACCATCAAATACGCCATCAGTTACACCGTCAGCAGACGTTTATCAGGTCGTTGTCTCCGGCCCGACAGATGGCCAATACGGTGCTATGTGGACCGCCACTATCTATAAGAATGGCGTAGTTGTTCCCTGCGACCAACTAACTGGTCAGGTATTGTGGTATATTAACGGCCAGCCGTCGAACGGGGGTACTTTTGGAGGTAGCCAATGCACAATGACACACGACGCCAACGGGCTCGCAGGCTCGCCATTTCAGCATACGAACGTTATCACGGCCAGCTATAATGGAGTAACCTCGCCTCCCGTATACTACACGGACCCCGAAATTGGTTCATATCCGACGCCGGCCTCCACAACAACACCAACACCGACCCCAACACCGACCCCCACACCAACACCGATCATCATCCGCTAGACCACAACGAATAGCAATTCTTAAGCATCATCGTTATCGTGATTGAAAGCGGCACTAAGATGAAGTTCGGATTTGAGCTGGGAGGCTGAGACGCGGGCTGCTTACGTGATAATTGGCGGGGCTCTTTGTTGGTTGACAAGCGTCTCGCTTGCTCTGTCATCGCTGATAGCAGTGCAGTTTTCCTTCACTGTGGGATTAACTTTGGTGGGGATAATAGCACTTGCCTTCGTCTTGGCTTTGGTGATGGTTGTCATAGGCGTGTCTCAACAATGAGCGATGGAACTTGTAACGGTGAGATTGCCGGCTAAATCATTTACAAATCTACGAGATATGTATGCCTGATGATGAAAAGAAGTCGAAAGAATGGGAGCAGACGGAAGCTCCCGACGCCGTAGTTGAAGCTCATGCGCCAGCGGTAAGCATTGGAGTCAACGCTCCTGCGCCCCCCGGTGCCGTAGCTGAAACTCATTCAGTAGCAGTACGCATCAGGGGAAGCTTACCGTATTTAGTAATCATATTTGGGAGCGTTGACATCATTATAGCATCAGCAGGTGCACTGGGTTTTGGCCTGTATGCGATAGTGAGCGGGCTGCTTTTGGGCGTCGTGGAGTTAGTCATCGGATATATCTCGTATAGAGTGCCATCCTTGCTGCCACGTTCTGTGACTGGCAACTAAGTCAAGGGCTCTATGTTTACGGGTCGATAACCGCGCCGTCATAGATGGTGGTCTAGGAGCTTAGCCAAGATTGCGACGTTATCGATTCAAAAACGCAGGCGTTCAAAGAAGTAAAGTTTCTTTCAAAAAAAAGAAAAGACTTAAAAGCCGAAAAAGGCGTTAGAAGAGAGCAATGATTAGAACGACTGTGAGCACGGTAGTCGACGCCCCGATCGAAAAGGTCTGGAGTTTCATGGTGGATTTGAAGAAGATGATCCTCGACCCGTCGGTAATTGATGTTAGCTGGCAGCCTCCTCTAAAGACAGGAAGTGTTGCAACCACGACCTATCGTCAGATGGGAGTCAAAGGGACGGGCAGGTTGGAGGTCATAGACATTGAGCCGAACCGCAGGCTCAGGATGGTGCTGACAGCGATGGGATCTAAGCTCGATGGAACCTATGTGATGGAGCCGTTGGATGGTGGCAAGAAGACAAAGATTAGCGCTGTCGCAGAGATCGAAATCCACGGGCTAATGAGGGTGATCTCCCCCTACCTTTCTCACTCTGCAAAAAGGGATCAATCGAAGGAAATGGAGCGAATAAAGAGGGCCATCGAATCTCAAGGCAATAGCCCTTCGGAAATCGCACAGCCAACCGCCTGACCACGTCTACTGACTCTTCGGTCTTACCTTATCCGTATTGCAACGTTCTGTGAGCGAGAACTAAGTCAAGGGCGAGCCGCCTTTATGGCTGTCTCGCGTCTCCCTGCTTACCGATAATCGTGCCAAGCGTAAGGCGTTTTCCCAAAGGGCTAAAATACGTGTGACGTCTTTCTTTCTGCCGTTCTTCCGTCTCCGCAGTTCTGAGACTTGAAAGGAGTGTATCGAGTGCTTGGGTATCATCTAGACTTGTCTCGGACTCCTCATAGACTTTTGTTTTTACTTCTGCAAGCGCACGGCTCAACAATTCTGCATCGCTTCCCGTTAAAATTAGCCCATTTTCGATCATTTTCTCCCTCCTTTATCGGTGTTTTTTACATGAACACATGACGTTATAGCATAATCGATTTTTTCTGATGGCAATATTAGCCTCCAAATGCCCGTTATTCATAGCTGCGAGCGTTAAAAAAGTTTCAATAGCTAAATGGCCGACGCAATTAGTCTCTAATATAGCGCGGACGGTGGTATTCTTCGCAATACGAAACGCGCTCCCTATCGCCACGCAGCTCACAATGGGTGTATTTCTCGCACCTTTGGCAATTCATCATAGTTGCGCTTTCATGAATGGCAGAGTAAAGAAGTCTATCCGCGCGATGGGAAACTAACCGCAGCCACCCACATCGGAATGCTTAAGCCTTCGGTCGTTTCTTGCTTAGCGCGTGCAACTGAAACCAGTAGCTGCGATAGCAGTTCTTTTGCTTGTGGTCGCCTCTTTATCCGCGTGTGGTTGCATAGTTATCACACCCCCCACTTCGTCTCTAAAAGCTTCTCCAACGCCGTCGCCAACGGCAGCAACGCCAACACAAACTTCGAGCCCCGATTATAGCAGCGGACTCACCACGCTATTCGAATCGGGGAGGGATGGGAATAATTTCAACATGATACAGCCGTTCGGGAAATCAATCAATGAACGTGGGAACGTCGTTTACACGGGACTTGGGATAAACGCGGCTGGCCACAGCGTAACTATTGTTGTCGAGTTTATCAGATCCGATGCGAACGCAAAATCAGTTTTTAACCTTCAAGTCAACACGACAGAAAAAGCGGGGTATACACTTAGCGCCGACAGAACAACTGATCGCAATGCAGAGTGCATTGACTGCGGAGGGGCTTGGGTAGGCACTAATGGAAACAACGTATTCAGTTGTGACTGGGAAGACTTATGGCAATTTGACACGTACGCGGTCGTAACACAATCGTGGGTTCAACCGTACGCGATACGCAGCGTGTTTCTTTAGACCAATGCGTAGCTCCTTACTCTGATCCTCTTTTTTGTGTTTCCGACGCGTAGCGTGCCCAGTTTTCACACCGGACGTAAAACATGAGAGTAACGACGTATAAAGCGCCTCGCACGCAATCCAATACGCTTAAGCCAGATTAATCCGACTTACACAGCAACTCTGAACTGGATATGCTTGGTTTAATCAGCGCAAAGAAGTTTTATAAGGGTCGCTATGGGAGAATCAGGCTCGTAGCTTCTAATATATCGAAGGAAAAGGTGTATGGGCTGCTACACGAAGGAGCCCAAGCCTAAGAACTCATTTTGGGATTGCATACGGGGCAGATGAGAAAGTTGGTATCAATTTCATTCTCTAAGCTGTGGCGAGGTTTTTTAGATTTGATGACCAAGCTCACTGACCCAGCAAGAGCGACTATCGTTTTACTTATAATTGCAGTGTTTGTCGTGATCGCGGCGGTATTGTCTATACTAACAAATAACGCCGTTTTAGCCAGCATAGTCGGGGTTATTGTCGGAGCTACCTTTGCAATCATCGGCAATATTGTCAATGTGACATGGCTTGAGCCGTTGAAAAGAAAGCAAGACCGGGGGGAGCGGCAACTGGAGCGGGAGCGAGAGCTTTCTGATAAAAACGCAAATCTAAGAAGAGCCCTCTATGGCGAGATAATTAGCTTAGCTTCGAGCATAGGCGACCATATAAGCTACCATAAGGATATGTGTGCTATTGGCAAAATAGATTACTTGAAAAACCCAGATTTGGGCAAAGTCACTGCTCCATTATCATTTCGCGTTTATGAATCATTAAAGATAGACCCAGTCGCATTTTATCAATTGGAGGAATCACCTAGTATTGACTTCGCGTATCTTCGATTGAGCACCGTCTATAGTTTGTTACAATATTTTGAAAGTAGTTCATCTAATGCAAGTCTACAGGTAGTTAGCGTAAAATGCGCGTCTATGATAGGGGCGTACAAAACCTCACTATTAGCGATTGATGCGATATACAATTTCCACAAGCCCATTTTGCAGGACTTAGATGATGGGCGCTTCGTTAAAAAGTGGGAAGCACTAAAAAGTGTACAAGAATTGGATTTTGGACCCATTGATCAAGATCCCTGATTTTAGCGTCACTTCGCCAAACCCTCGCGCAAGGTCTTTCGCTTATATAGGCAGGGCTGGCTTATCGGCCCGGTGATACCCGCAGGCGTTCGATAAAACTACTTAATAAATAATGTGGATGGCGTAAGCAGGGGTGTTTGAATGACACTTTATACAGAGGAAGAAGTTAGAGAATGGACCAAGAAAGCGTTGCCTGCTGACGATTTTAGCAATGCCAAGTGGGAATATCGCGGCGATGGGTTGTATTACGTTTCAGGCATTGAGGATAACATGGGCAAAGAGCGTAAGGTGTACATCCGCAACCGCGACCGAAGAGGCGACCCTCCTGCGATAACCGATGCCGATACCGGAGAAAGATACTGGCCGGATGTGAAATAGGATTTAGTTGTTGTCATACTCATTGCTGACGTTGCGATTGTCTACTCCCGGAAAGTCATTTTTGGATCGGATCAGGGGGCGTTGATGTGGCTCTGATGTGGTTTTGGTTCGTTGCAGGCGGTGCTTATGTGTTCATCGGCATTTTCAATTATCTTGCGGCTAGGCGTCTGCGGGACGCAAATATTCCGTCTGCAAATAGAAATGCTATAGCCTATCCAAATGGAGAGAGGGAGAGGCTAAGAGAAGGTGACGTTCAAGTAGGGGCTGCCGTTGTAAGGAGTCTTGCAAAAGGAGAGATAAGCCAAGCACAGGCTCAATCCTTCATGGATAATATGAAGTTGGGCCATTTACTTTTAAATTTAGACGGTGTTTTAGAGAACCTCAACAACTCGTTCGATTATTTTGATCGTTTCGTAGGTGAGTTCAACAAAGCCACCAAGTTAAACCGCCGTGTTCTCTACGTTGCCGCAGCGTCGTTTTTTCTCGCCGCAGGCATCTCATTCGTTCAGGGGTTTATCGGGTGATTAAAGCGTCAGTACCGCGCTCCGCTAGACTACAAATAGCAATTCTTAAGCTTCAGTGACCCCGTCTTACGTATTTGTTTTTACTTTAGGGGGATGAATCGTGAATCCAATAACTAGGATGATGAAGCGGTGTATCAAAACGCCGCTCAAATATGCGTTGCCGTTGCTTTTTATCGGCTCTCTCGCTCTTGTATCAATTAGTGGTTGCACATCATCAACGAGCAATCCGACAGCGACACCGAGCGCAACGCCAAGCGTGACGACTACGACGAGTAGTTTTGACCCTCTACTTGTTAAGTTGCAGACGGCACTTAACTCAGAATATGGGAGTACTTGGTTAATAGGTCGAATGAATGCTTCTGGTGGGGCTAATGAGATTTATATGACCCCCAAAGCAAACAGCTCTACCGTTACGAATGTATGGTTTACTAACGACGGTAGCATCGCCAACGCGAGCGCAAATTTCGCAGCACAGGCAGACTTATCATCAGGGCCTAATAACAGCACGGTTTTAACTCCCTCGCTTGAGTCGCATATCGGCTCAGATGCGGCTACTGTTGCGCTAGGACACACGCCAAGCACAGTTAATGACGCATATTTTAAAGGAACAGGAGACTGGGCCGGTTTCGATAACGAGTACATACAGTACGATCAAATCTTTGTTTACAGTACCCTCTCGCCATCGTCGTCTTAAGATTTCTCGCGCTCTGCGTGAGACGTATAATAATAAAAAGAAGTCGACGGCTCCGGTCACTCTGTGAGCCGTCTTGTTTTTCTCTTTCAAACCTCAGCGACGGCGGGTGATCCGTAATGCCAGAAACACGGCAGCAAGAGCGCCAACTGCGTACAACCCTTCAAAACCGGGAGTCGAGGTCGAGCTACTTGCAGCTGCACTCGCTTGAGCGACGTTCGCAGCAGCAGTGCTCACTGTAGGTGCTGGCTTTGCAGTAGGGCGCACCACTGTGGCTCTGGCCGTTGGAGTTGCCGTTGGAGTAGGCGTAGGCGTGGCAGTTGGAGTAGCCGTCGGAGTTGCCGTTGGAGTAGCCGTAGGCGTGGCAGTTGGCGCAGGCGTACCGCACGCCGGCGGGTCACACACCTTGCAGGGTCGGTACCCAGCGGCACAAGCGGCCGCTACTGTCGGAAAAACGACAAGGTTCTTTGGCAGAATCTTTTGCGCCTCGGAACACCAAGGCTAATGATAGACATTGGAATTAATGCTCCCCACGAACGGGCCGGTGTACGATTGAATATTCGCGGGGGGCGATGTCGGCAGTGCGTACGATAGAACGTTCGTCGGCTGCTCGTATAAAAGCGAGATCCGCTGCGTAGCCGTTGCTGGAGCAGGCGCCGTCGGAGTGCATTGCAGGGCGCTGGCTGTCGATGGGTTACTTAAGCTTTGGGTTTGGATGCTGCCCGATGCCCCTACTAGAACAGTGACAAGCATGAGCACGGCGCAAAGCATCACCACTTTTTTTATCATTTCGTCTCCTTCTTGACATTCGGAAAAATAAACCACGCAGTGAAGCCGGTGCTGACAGCTTAAGTGTTGTTATTTGACTGCGACTCGTCTTTTAAGGTGATTGCTTGGAAAAAATGAGTTCGCTAGCATGGCGTCTACTTACAGAGGCCACGCACAAGAAGTCATTTTAGTAGGATCGGATATGGGCGCTAACTGCGCTCCGTGATCAGATAGCAACTCTTAAGCTTCATTGGCCCCGTCTTTCGCATTTGTTTTTACTTATAAAGGGGATGAATCAATGAATTCAATAGTTAGGATGATGAAGCGGTACATCAAAACGCCGCTCAAATATGCATTGCCCCTGCTTTTTATCGGCTCTCTCGCCCTCGTATCAATCAGTGGTTGCACGTCTCCATCGAATACGCCACCGGCATCACCGACGGCGACAACTAACACAACAACCGCAACGGCAACCTCAACTGCAACGGTATCGCATACGCCAACAGCGACGGTAAGCCCTACCACCACGCCGACAGTGCAACCAACAGTAGTCCCAACACCAGTGTCTACGCCACTACCTACAGCAATAGCAACCCCAACGCCAACGTCAACACAAGTCTTAATGAATGGGCCAAACAGCCCGATAGGTGTAGGAACAACCCCTGAGTGGAGTGTTATAGTGGTATCTAACGGGCAAATCCTTAGCCCTGCACAACTTGGAAATCAGGTACACTGGTTCATAGACGGTCAAACTGCAGGCGGGACGCAGGGAGAAGGTACACTATCGCTCCCGATAACCAGTTCAATGGTTGGCAACCATACACTGAGCGCAGAGTATCTTGGAACGGAATCCTCGATAACAATAACAGTAGTCGCATAAGGCGCTGACGTAATTACACGTTCGCGCTACTTTTAGCCAACGTCTATCCGGACAGACCCATTGCCAACACCATCAGCAAATCCTACGCCGACGCCAACCGCGACGCCTACGGCAACGCCGACTCAGCCAACTTCAGACCCGGCTCCGGTCACACCGTAAGCCGTCTTTTTCTTTTTTCTTTCTGCCGCTCTCTACGCGATACGTGCTCCGCGAACGCTCTTGTGGGCAGCAAGGAGCTGGTTTAAAATCAGGCAGCCGACCTCTATACGGCCTCTTTTTTCTAGCCGACGCTTGAACCCATGGAGTCATGGGCAACGAAGTAATTATAAAAATCATTGGATGATTATAATGATGAATTGCTGGGATCCTTGAGCTCTTTCGCGATGGAGCGCTCGACGATCTGGCCGTCGAGAGTAAACAAAATCTATCCCTTTTGTGTACTAACGCTTCCCAAAACAGTGAGCTCAACATTACCGCTTAGATAGTGACTCGAACTAGCTGTCGCAGGCGAGGTAAAGAAGAATAGCGATTAAATTCTCCTTTTGTGTTAACGTCGTTTCCAATCTCGTCAAAATGGTAATCCTTATTGCACAAAAGAACACTTTTGAGCAGTGGGCCGTGGCATTGAATGAATAGAGGGGGTACAGGAGGAACATATGAACGAAGTTTTTGAGAACATCTACTCAAGAAGATCTGTGCGGAATTACAAGCCGATTGACGTGCCTGATGACATAGTCAGGGAACTGATCAAAGCGGGCACGTATGCTCCCAGTGCCGTGAACAGGCAGCCGTGGAGGTTCGTCGTGATCAAAAATAAAGAGATGATCACTCGGCTTTCTGAGCAGGCGAAAAAACTGTGGCTGTACGAGCTGGACAAGGTGGGAGAGAGTTCGGATCCTCAAGTTCAGAGGCTCGCGAACGTCATGCAAAGGCCGGAATTCAATGTTTTCTACGGTGCTCAGGTGCTCATCCTCATTTTCGGGGCTTCGCGTGCTTCTTCGCATCAGGGAGCCTCAGAAGCCGAATTCGAGAACATAATGCTCATAGATGGCTGTGCCGCTGCTGCTGAGAACATGATGCTCGCCGCCCGGTCCCTCGGCATCGGCAGCTGCTGGATAGGCTTTGGCATGCCTCTGGATTCTGATCAGGAAATTCGGCAGGAGCTAAATGTGCCCGACGGATATCGCCTCATGGCGCCGCTCATCTTCGGCTATCCCGTGAAAGATATCGAAAAAGCGCCGCCACGCGAAGAGGATGTCATACTGAACTGGATAGCGTGACCACTTAAACGACCGAGTCAGAGAAACGACGGGAGTAACGACGGGCAAGACGCGTAAAAAACACAAAGCGATGCATGCATTAGCCGTTTTGCATCGTATTTTTTGAGCAATCAGGTCTCTGTAA
>Ga0187882_1002982_pt1 | contig 15004 bp, 10 predicted proteins | sample June2016WEW_19_1_3_FD_132991 | JGI IMG/M metagenome (GOLD analysis project Ga0187882, IMG submission 132991) | Peatland microbial communities from SPRUCE experiment site at the Marcell Experimental Forest, Minnesota, USA - June2016WEW_19_150 | ecosystem: Environmental > Terrestrial > Soil >...
AACCTCTGATTCGTACGGGAGCGACATGGTGTTGGCGCCGATCGACGATTACGAGATCACGCTTACGCCGATCGAAATGAAACGCCACTCACTGCGCACGTTTCACACAAGCAGGACCTGTTCGTCGCCAAAAATACATCGCGAGCTTGTCTGCAGGATTGTGCTCGCAGTTGCACGGCATGAGCATCTCCCATGATCCTCCAGAGTGGCAGATTGCGGATGGCGACCATATGAAGGCAAAGCGCAAATGGGACAAAGGCACGCAGTCGCGCTGCCATGTGCTGATTCGGTCCAAAAACCAAGAACGCTTCAGGCCGCCTGCTGCCAATCATAGCGATGATGCAAGCCGCCGAGCCGCGGCCAGGAGATCACAGCAGCAAATCGGTTCGGCTTCAAAGAAACAGCGCGCCTTGCTGGCGAATCTTTCTCAAGGGAATCGTGGATTTGATCGGCGTGATAATAAGAGACGTAATCCCGGATCAGACGGCGCAGATGATGCTCGTTGAACACGACCACGTGATCCAGGAGATCATTTCGGCAGCTTCCGATCCAGCGTTCGGCAATGGCATTCTGCCAAGGGCTTGCAGGACTTGTGCGTGTCGGCTTTATCCCAGTGGACACGAGGAAATCGGCCACATCGTCGCCAAATTTGCCATCACGATCGAGAATCACGTAGCGATATGGACAAGGCTCGCGAAACGTTTCCCTCAGCTGCTGCACAATCCAAGGGCACGTCGGATGTTCCGTGACATTGAAATGGAGAATCCTTCGGCGGCCGTGCTCGATGACGAAGAAACAATACAAGACTCGGAAGGTCAGGGTCGGCACCGTGAAAAAGTCCATGGCGGCGATTACTTCGCGGTGATTGTGCAGGAAAACAGCCCAGAGCTTGCCTGCATTCGAAGCAGGAGAAATGCGCTGGAGATAGCGTGATACTGTACGTTCGGAGACCTTGAAGCCAAGTTTTAGCAGCTCCCCGTGAATTCTCGGCGCCCCCCAGAAAGGATTCTCATTCATCATTTGTCGGATGAGTGCTCGAATCTCGGCATCAATCATGGGTCTGCCATGGTTCTTTGTCCGCGATCGAAGGCGCCAGAACAAACGAAAACCAGCGCGATGCCAGGAGACAACGGTCTCTGGTTTGACGATCATCAGGGCCTTGCTCCAGGCAGGCCAGAACCGGCGGAGCAAAATCCAACACACCCGATCCTGGATTTGCAGTCGAGGTCGAGGATTCTCTCGCTTGAGTACGCCTAATTGCTGACGGAGAGCAAAGATCTCCAGGCCGAGACTGCAGCGGGATCGGAAAAAGGCGCTGAGGCAGCTGAGAAATCCTGTCATCAAAGCAATCATGAGTCCGCATTTATAGCACAGGGATACATTCCATGGCTTGCCTCAACTGCTTGAATTTTAAGCTCTACGGAGTTCTGGCGACAGACAAGGCGACCGGAGGTGAAACTCAAAAGCTCCCGGCATTGGATCCTCGATTTTAACCCGACTTTGACAACTGGGGCTCGAAATCTCCGCAAGTCATTGATTCTGCGCTCAAGGAACTCATAGGTCTTCACTACAAAGCTATCGGCTCGCTGGCATCATTTCAACCACTTCAGTGTCTGGCGCCATGGGGCGTCTTTCCGCCGTTGCTGCCGTCCCTCCGTGAGCCTGCGCGGCCAAAGCCGCATTGAGGGCGTCGGCGGCAGCTTGCACCGCCTTCAGGTCGACCGTCGGAGCTGGAAAAGCGGGGTTGTTGATGAGGCCAGTGATGACGGCGCCGACCGTGGTAACAAGCTGTTCCAATGGAAAAACTGGCCTCAGATGTGCGGAGAATGGGTTCCGCTTCTGAGAAAGGATGGTCGTGGCTCGAGAACATCTTCTCGACGCCAAGGACCAGAGACGAAAAAACAGGGACCATGGTCGGAACGACAAAGACCGTGGTCAAGGTGGTAAAGACCATGGTCGGAACGACAAAGACCGTGGTCAAACTGACAAAGACCATAGTCGAAACGACAAACACCATGGTCAAGATGGCGAAGACCATGGTCAAAATTGACCGTTACTGGAAAGTGTTTGTTCGCAATAACTTGATCATCGTCTCCGACCATGGTATTTGAGGCATTTACCATGGTCTTTGTGACGGGGACCTTGGGGTGGGAAACGAAGACTATGGTATCAAAGCCTGAGACCCTCTTCTCGTTGACCGGGAAAATGGTCTCCCTGGTCAAGAAGATCTCCTCGCTCGCAAAAACCATGGTCTTTGGAATCGATACCATGGTGTGCGTGAAGAACACCATCTTCCCGACGTCGGAGACCATGGTCACGGCTGCACAGAAAGCAGTGTCGGTTGCGCCGACCATGGTCTGCAAGGTTTTGTCCATAGCATGATCTCGGTCGACCTCCTACAAACCACAGGCCGCAACCTATTTAACTGCCGCTCGCGGTTTACCCGGTGAAGTTATCCTGCAGGAGGATACCTTCTTCGATGTCGCGAGAGGCAGACTCAAACTCCGCATCCTGTCTCCCGGCCAGGGAGAATTGATCCAGTACGAACGCAGCGATCTCGCGGCGCCAAGGAAATCAGAATATTATGTGGCGCAAACGTGCACACCGGACTCGCTCGCGACGGTTCTCCGGGCCACCCTTCACGTTCGCGGCACCGTGAAGAAAAGGCGCATTCTATACAAGGCCGGGCAAACCCGGATTCACATGGACGAGGTCGAAGGGCTGGGATGCTTCATCGAGTTGGAACGGGATTTGAAGGAAAAAAAGCCCGCGACATTTTCGCGAAAGATCTGCGGGAAGCTCTTGTCCAGATACGAGCGGATCGACACGTAACACTCATCGCACCGGTTGTTTTTCGTGAACTCCTTTACCATCCGTGCCCGCTCGTGCAAGGGATATTGTTGGAACTGCATCGAGCAAGGCTGCAGCATGCCGTTGCTCCTCACCACAAGAAATCTCAGGCCGGCCTTACAGCCTGGGGCTCCCCCGCTATCGAAGTATTGCCGGGTCGCGTCGAGTGTGCTTCTGGCGTTGACGATCCAATGGCTTTCATCCATGCGCGCTTGAATCTGTGCCAGAGCATCCTTGAGGGTGGCCAGCTGCTCCGGAGTATTCAGAAAGTAGTCGCGGCATCCGGTCCGGCGCGGGGAGTAGGCGCTATAGCTGACATTGACTCCCCATTCCTTTGCCTTGTCGGCAACCGCGTTCATTTCTGAGACATTTTCGCTGGTGATGCAATTGTTCAGCACAATGTCGTCGTGCCCAAGCCGGGCCACGCAGGGTATGACCTCGCACAAATGCTGATACAATCCCTTATGCTGCCGGAACTCGTCGTGGCGCTCATCCGGGAAATCCAGGCTGACTGAAAATTGGTTCACGCCGGCTTCCCGCAGCGCCAGGTAACGGTCCTTCGTCATCAAGGACCAGTTCGAGACCAGGATCGTATAGGGAAGACCCGAAGAGCTCTTGATGTTTCTAATGATTTCAAGGAGATCGCGGCGCATTAAGGGCTCACCGCCCGACACCTGGACGACGCTGGGTCGGAGCGCCTTCATGTAGCGCTTGTAGTCCGCGGGCTTCAGGTTGTGCTTGGTTTCCGCGGGGCCGCCGTGGTCGCAGTGCCTGCAATTGCAGGTGCACGAATCCGTCACTTCAAACGAAACGACGATCGGGCGCCCGGCAAACCAGTTGCGCGACCCGCGGGCAATGATCCTGACCGATTCGGCTAATGGAACCCTGCGCATGTCTGCTGCCCTTTGATCCCGAAGGAGATTCTAAACCCGGACAAAAACAGGCCGAATGCTATCAGAAGCCCTGCTGTTGTTGCAAGGTAACTGTTTAGCCGTTTAGCCGCAAGAACGAGGATCTAGTGTCCTCGGAATAAAGACAAAACGAACCTCCAACGATTTTCAAGAAGCGTAAAGGAAATGCCTTGCAGGAAACACCGGTTCGCATGGTGCTCTCGGTTGCGGTCTTGTCTATGCCGGCGCGGGGTGATATCTTGGCGCCACTTTAGGGGATGTCGCATTCATAGCGCGTCAGCGAGAAGGCATCGCATGCGAGACCATCACGGGCGGTCATTTGTGATTCCCGGAAGCATTCTCAAAAAACGGCTGTGGCTGGTTGGACTCTGCCTGCTGACGGTTTCCTCCGGCGACGCGCCCCGGCCCCTTGGCGCGCAAGATACCGCGGGGAAGCCGAACCAGCTTGATGAGAACAATCTCCTTGCGGCGATGCACTCGATCTCTGCTTTTCCGCTCTACGACTACATAAAGGAACTGAGCTCCGAAAAGTACGATGGAAGGCTGACCGGCACTCCGGGATTCAACAAGGCCGCGCAATGGGCGGCCGAACAGTTCAAGCGCTGGAACCTTAAGCCGGCCGGCGATAAAGGCACTTTCCTGCAGAGCTTTCCGAACCCGTACACACTGGTGCTTCCCGGCGACGAACTCAGTTTGCAGATTCCCCAGGCAAACGGAGAGAAGATCACCAAGAGCTACCGCTTTGAAGACGACTATGTTCCGGGTTCCACGTCGGACTCAGGCGCCGTCACTGCCGAGGTTGTTTTTGTGGGCTACGGGATCACGGCCCCGGAATTGAATTATGACGAGTACAAAGATGTAGACGTCAACGGCAAGATTGTACTGGTCGAGCCCGAAGTACCGGTCGTCCCCGACAGGGAGGCCGATGAATTCACGCGCTGGCGGGCTTATTCTTTTCCCTCCTATAAGGTCAAGAACGCGAAGACCCACGGCGCGGCAGGCGTGATCTACGACGATCCCATACCCCATCCCGAATGCGGGTTCGTCAAGGAGCTTCTATTGACCAACGCCGGGCCGAGCGTAGCGAACGACATATTTGCCGGGACCGGCAAGAAGCATGATGCGATCCTCGAGCGCATCCAGACGACGAGGCAACCCGCCTCTTTTGCTACCGGCAAGACGATGACGATTGCCAACACCACGGAGCATCACCCGGAAGGGATCGGAGCCAACATCATCGGCTACCTGGAAGGGAAGGATTCCGCGCTGAAGAACGAGGCGATCATTATCGGAGGGCACCTCGATGGTCTGGGAAGGAATCCTATGTTCATGCCTGGCGCAAATGACGATTCCTCCGCGGTTGCTGTGACCCTTGGAATCGCCGAGGCGCTTGCCAAATCCGCCATACCCTTGAAGCGCTCGGTGCTTTTTGTGCTCTTCGGTGCGGAAGAGCAGGGAGTGAAGGGATCTGAGTATTATGTGACCCACCCCTTCATTCCCAACGAAAAAGTCACGGGCTTTATCAACCTGGAACGCGTTGGCCGAGGAGATCAGATCAACGGCGCCGGCGGCAGCAACTTTCCTCCGCTCTGGGAATTCTTCGACCGCAGCAATCACAGGTACATTCACCGCCTGGTCAGGCCGGGTTTTGCCACCAACCTGGTAAGGCCGGGCCAGGATGCGGCTCCCTTCATGGGAGTGAACGTCCCCACGATTTCCTTTTCCGCCTCAGGGGGGACGCGCCTGCCATACTCTACCTTCCACACTACGCACGACACGATAGACAACATCACGCCGGACATCATGGTCGATCTGGCACGCCTGATATTTCTGTCTATCGTGGAAATGGCCAATAACCGATAAATCTCGCAGATCCGTCTGCCGATAGAGAATGCGTATATTGGGGGCATTTAAGCAGTCTCGCATCTTGAAGGGACTCCATGAAAAAGGCCGCGATGATACGATGGATGGTATCGCTGTCGATCCTGCTCTGGGCGATTCTGTCTCTTGGTGCGCGAATCGTCATGCCAGCCGCCTTGTCCGACGATGATCTCGCGCGCTATTCATCCGACGCCTGGCAAATCCACGAAGGCCTGCCTCAGAACTCTGTGCAAGCCGTCCTCCAAACCCACGATGGATATATTTGGCTCGGCACACAAGAAGGACTCGTCCGGTTTGACGGCGTTCGCTTTGTGGTGTTTAACAGAAAAAACACTCCGCAGATCACACGGAACCACATCCAGGCGATGATCGAAGGGAAGGATGGCAGCCTGTGGTTAGGCACAGTAGGTGGCGGGCTCGTTCACTTCAAGAATGGTGAGTTCAAAGTCTATACGACCCATGACGGATTGATGAACGATGACTGTCAGGCATTGTACGAGGATCCGCAGGGCCATCTTTGGGTAGGAAGTTTCGGCAAGGGAGTCGTTGAACTGCAGAACGGGAAACCGGTGCGGTACGACTCGAGCAACGGGCTTTCCAACGGATTCATTCTGGCAATCTCCGGGACAAAGGATGGGAGTGTCTGGGTCGGGACCAACAGCGGCCTCAACCGAATCCAAGGGGGGCATCTTCGCGTCTACACGTCCCAGGATGGACTCGCGGGCGACACGGTAAAGGCCTTGCTGCAGGATCACGCCGGCAATCTGTGGATCGGCACCAATGCCGGCCTGAACTGCATGGCCGGCGGCAAGCTTGTGACCTACACGACGAACGACGGGCTGACGCACAACTCTATTTCTTCCCTCTATGAAGACGGTGAAGGGAACCTCTGGATTGGCACGCAAGGTGGGGGCGTCAACCGGTTGAAGGACGGGAAATTCTCCAGCTTCACAACCAAGAACGGCCTTACCAACGACTTCATCCTGTCCATGTGCCGTGACAGGGAAGGGAGTCTCTGGCTCGGAACCTACGGTGGGGGCCTGAATCGAATCAAACGGAGCACGTTCAGCAGAATCACCACTGCCGAAGGATTGTCGAGTGATTTTGTCCGGTCGATTCTCGAGGACCATGCAGGGAACATCTGGGTGGGGACCAACGGAGCGGGGTTGACGCTCTTCAGCCCGCAAAAACCGCCGCGCATATACACTGCGCGAGACGGATTGCCAAACGACATCGTCCTCTCGCTTTTTGAAGACCGGAACCAGCAGCTCTGGATTGGCACTGACAGAGGTGTGAGCTGCTTTCGAAACGGCACCTTCCTGAACTATACCGACAAACAAGGGCTCTCGGCGGAGTCTGTGCGGGTGATTTTTGAAGACAGCACAGGCAACCTCTGGGTTGGTACCAGGGGAGGAGGATTGAATCTGCTCAAGAACGGACGCTTCACCGCATACACCACCGCCGATGGTTTGTCCGACAATGCTGTTCGCTGCATTCACGAAGATCGCGAGCACAACCTCTGGATTGGCACCAGCGGAGGCCTGAATCTGCTCAAAGACGGGAAATTCACCCTCTACCGGCTCAAAGACGGTGCCGACGCCATCTACGCGATCCATGAGGACGTCGAGGGAACAATGTGGCTCGGCACGTACGGCGGAGGTCTCCTTCGATTTAAGGACCGCAAACTCACCCGCCTCACATCCCAGGAGGGCCTTCATGACGATGTGATCTTTCAGATTCTCGAGGATGACAATGCAAATCTCTGGATGAGCTGCAATCGGGGCGTCTTTTATTGCAGCCGGTCGGAGCTGAACGAACTCGCGGAAGGAAGGACCGGGCACATCGAGTCGATCGCCTTCGACAATTCGGATGGCATGGGAAGCACCGAGTGCAACGGCAGTTCGCAGCCCGCAGGTTGGAAGACTCACGACGGCACGCTGATGTTTCCCACAATCAAAGGGATCGCCTCCGTCAATCCCGCCGCCATGACCAATAACCCTTTGCCGCCTCCGGTGATCATCGAGACGGTCCTGGTCAACCGAAGGCCCGTTGAGCTGGCGGATATGCGCAACCTGCCCCACGGGCAGAAAGAGCTCGAGTTTCACTATGCCGGCCTGAGTTTTCGGGCTCCGGAGAAGGTAGCGTTCCGATACAAGCTGGAAGGCTACGATAACGATTGGGTAGACGCCGGCTCGCGACGGGTTGCCTACTACACAAATATACCTCCGGGGCGCTATCGATTCCGGGCAATGGCCTGTAATGACGATGGCATTTGGAACGAAACAGGCGCCTCTCTCGACCTTTATCTGGCACCCTATTTCTATCAGACGGCCTGGTTTCAGGTGCTGTGCGTCCTGGCGCTCATGGGGTGCGGCGCCGGGGTGTATGGACTGCGCGTGCGGAACTTGCGCCGCCGCGAGCAGGAACTCGTCCTGCTGGTCGATGAGCGCACGGAGAATCTGCAACATGAGATCGCCGAGCGGAAGCACGCCGAGCACGAGGCCGATAGAGCGAGGGAGGCGGCCGAGGCTGCCAGCCGTGCCAAAAGCGAATTTGTTGCCAACATGAGTCATGAAATACGCACGCCCATGAACGGCATCATCGGCATGACGGAGCTGGCCCTGGACACCAGCTTATCCCGGGATCAGCGCGAGTATCTCAACACGGTAAAAGTCTCGGCGGATTCGTTGTTGACCATCCTCAATGACATCCTCGATTTTTCCAAAATCGAAGCAGGAAAACTCGACCTCGACAGCAGAGAGTTCGACCTGCGGCCATGCGTCGAGGATACGGTGAGGGCCCTGGCCCTGCGGGCCCATCAGAAGGGGCTGGAATTGACCTGCCACATCCCAAGTGAGATCCCGGAAGTGCTCATCGGCGATCCCATCCGTCTGAGGCAGATCATCGTCAATCTCCTGGGCAACGCGATCAAGTTCACGAAACAGGGCGAAGTCGCTCTGGACGTGCACCGAGTGGAGGAGCTGGCCGAGAACGGCGGAGCGGCGCAACCCGCTTGCCTCGAGTTTGAAGTGCGCGACACCGGCATCGGCATTCCCTCGGATAAGCAGAAGTCGATATTCGAAGCGTTCAGCCAAGCGGACAGCTCCACCACCCGGAAATACGGCGGGACCGGCCTGGGGCTCACGATCTCATACAAACTGGTCAAGATGATGGGCGGCCGTATCTGGGTTGAAAGTGAGGAAGGGCGCGGCAGCGTCTTCCGATTCACGGCCGGATTCGGGGTTGGGGTGCGCAAGACAGAGCCTGCCGTGCCGGACACCCTCGCCGGCATGCGCGTGCTGATCGTGGATGACAACAAGACAAACTGCTTCATTTTGCGCGAACTGCTAAGCGCGTGGAAAATGAACCCGGAAGCCGTTGATAGAGGACACGCCGCGTTGCACGCGCTTGCGCAGGCCGCGACAGATGGCGATCCGTTCAGACTTGTCATCCTCGATTCCCACATGCCGGAAATGGACGGGTTCGCCGTGGCTGCTGAAATCAAAAGGAGCGCGATCCTATCGCAGGCAGTGATTATGATGCTGACCTCCAACGACGGCCCCGAAGACACGACCCGATGCCGGCGGCTGGGAATCGCCGCTTATCTGGTCAAGCCTGTCAAACGTGCCGAGCTGTTCGAATCGCTGGCGATAGCCCTGGGAAGCGCCTGGAAATCCGCACCTCAACTCAAAGAAGGAGAGGCCCAACGCCCGGTGTGCAGCCGCAGCTTGCATATTCTTGTGGTCGAAGACAATGTCGTCAATCGCAAGGTTGTCTTGCACATGCTCGCAAGCTGCGGGCATACCGCGACAGCAGTGGAGAATGGGCGGGAAGCGGTAGCCGCCGTGGAGAGCGGTGCATTTGATTTGATTCTGATGGATGTGCAGATGCCCGTAATGAACGGATACGAGGCCACCGAACAGATTCGCATTCGCGAACGCGCATGTGCCTGTCCGCATGTTCCGATCGTAGCTATGACTGCCCATGCGATGAAGGGCGACAAAGAGAAATGCCTGGAGTCTGGAATGGATGATTACGTCGCCAAGCCGATAAAAAAATCGGATCTGATGGCCACCATTGGACGAGCAGTTTCGACTCCTGGTTCGCCCGCCGAGGACAGGACGGTGGCCTTCGAGCCGGATGCAGCTTTGCTGCAAGCCGGGGGTGATCCGGCGCTGGTAGCGGAAATCGTCGATCTGTTTTTGCAGGACTGTCCTACACAGCTCAGCCGGATAGAGCTCGCCTTGGCCACTAACGACGCGGGATCCCTGGCGACGGCGGCGCACACCTTAAAGGGATCGGTCGGCAACTTTGGAGCCAGGACCGCGGTGGAATTGCTCCAGGAGCTCGAGAACATTGGCCGGGCAGGCGACACGGACGGCACGGCTCCGAAATGGACCGCTCTTCAGGCCGAGATGCAGACTCTGGAAATTACCATGCGATCCTTTGCCCGGGCTGCATCGACGCACGAATTCTCATAAGCCGGCACTTTGCGTCCCTGACGGGACGCAGCTCTGACGATTTGATAACGATCCATCGAACAGACCCTGTGCGCCTGCGAATCCTACACCAACCATTCTTATCGGACTTCGAAAGTACTCTTGACCACTTCGATAAACACCCACGACCAGAAATGAAGCGGCAGAAACTCCCCCTTTAAGCCCTCAGACCACTACCATGCCCCGAAGCAGCTGGGCCGGTGCGTTTCACGGATGCGTCGTTGTTTTGCATCCCAAACAGAGATAAGCTCTCCTCACCCGGCCGAAACGGCCGCTATACTGCCTATTTCCAGGAGCCGATATGCGATTGCCGAAATGGATAACCCAATTTCTCTTCATCATGTTGTGCACCGCCAACGCTCATGTCGCGGCCTTGCAGGTGCAGTCGACGCTGGATTCCGATTCGCGTTCCAGGATTGACCAGATTGCCGGGAAGATGCTTGCTGACAGCGGCGTGCCCAGTGCTTCCGTGGCTATAGTGAAAAACGGGCAGATTGCCTACGTGCAAGCGTATGGTAGCGCACGGCTGGAACCGAAAGTCGCGGCAACGGCCAGCATGCGTTACAGCATCGGGTCGATCAGCAAACAGTTCACGGCGACAGCGATCCTCTTGCTGCAGGAGCAGGGCAAGTTGTCACTCGACGACAAAGTGTCGCGGTTCGTCCCCAACCTGACGCGGGCGAGTGAGGTCACCATTCGCCAACTGCTGTCACACACCTCGGGATATCAGGACTATTGGCCGCAGGATTACGTGATGCCCATCATGCTGCAGCCGATCACCGCAGAGAAAATCATGGACCTCTGGGCGCGTAAACCGCTCGACTTCAACCCCGGGACGAGGTGGCAATACAGCAACACAAACTATGTGGTTGCCGGCGCCGTTGTGGAAAAGGCCGGCGGCATGCCGCTGCTGCAGTTCCTGCGCTCCAGGATTTTCACCCCGCTCGGAATGAATAGCGTGGCCGACATCGACCAGGAGAAACTCGGCGACACCGATCCGATCGGCTACATGCGTTACGCACTGGGACCTTTGCGCGCGGCGCCAAAGGAAGGCAAGGGCTGGCTCTTCGCAGCCGGTGAGCTCGCCATGACGGCAGAGGACCTGGCGAAATGGGACGTTTCCATAGCAGACCAGAAACTGATGAAACCCGCCTCGTACCGGCAACTGGAGACCGAGGTTCTGCTCAAGAACGGCCTGGGGACCCAATACGGGCTGGGAGTGGATGTCATTTCCATGGACGAACGACGCGCGCTCGAGCACGGCGGCGAAGTTTCCGGTTTTACCGCCTATAACATTGTCTTTCTGGACGATCGGGTTGCGATCGTCGTGCTGACGAATCAGGATGCGGTCAGCGCCGCAGGCAACATCGCACGCGCGATCGTGCCGCAATTGCTGGATGTCCAGGACTCCACCGGCGCGGCCAAACTGGAGCAGGCGAAGAGGATTTTCGAAGGGCTGCAGCGCGGTTCCATAGACCGCGCGCTCTTCACAGAAAATGCCAACAGCTACTTCAATGAAACAGCGCTGATGGATTTCGCGGCCAGCCTCGGACCGTTGGGCGCGCCGGCAAGCTTCACGCGGACCTCACAATCCTCGCGCGGGGGTATGATCCTGCGCGTGTATTCGGTGCGATTTGCGCAGAAAACCTTGAGAGTCTGGACCTACGAAATGCCGGACGGAAAACTGGAACAGTTCCAGGTTGCACCGCAATAAGGGAGAACACATGGGAGCTGCAGCGTCGCGGCGAGCGCTGGGCTTGTGGACCAGCACCGCGCTCGTAGTGGGCAACATGATCGGGTCGGGCATTTTCCTGCTTCCCGCTGCGCTTGCGGTTTACGGCGGCATCAGCGTTCTGGGTTGGTTGTTCACAACCGCGGGGGCGATGCTGCTGGCGTTGGTATTCGCGCATCTCGGCCGGACCACGCCTCAGGCGGGCGGTTTATACGCCTACACGAGAAACAGCTTCGGCGATCTTGCGGGCTTTCTGGTGGCTTGGGGATACTGGATCTCAATCTGGTGCGGTAATGCCGCCATCGCGACCGGGTTCGCGGGATACGTGGGCGTATTCGTTCCCGCGGTTTCCCGGAACCCTCTGTTCGCCGGCCTCACCTCCGCCGGGGCCATCTGGCTGCTGAGTTGGGTCAATGCCCGGGGGGTACGCCAGGCCGGGATCTTGCAGCTGATCACGACAGTACTGAAGCTGGTGCCGCTCGTCGCCATTGGCACGCTGGGCCTTTTTTTCTTTAAGCTGCATAATTTCACTCCCTTTAACTTGAGCGGCCGGCCTGCATTCCCGGCGATCACTGCAACCGCCGCTCTAACGCTCTGGGCCTTTCTCGGCCTGGAATCGGCGACAATACCCGCCGACGAGGTGATCGATCCGCGGCGAACCATCCCGAGAGCGACCATACTGGGGACGGTGTCGGCCGCGGTCGTCTACATCCTTGGGACGATTGCCGTAATGGGGGTCATCCCACCCGCGGACCTGGCTCGATCAACGGCCCCGTACTCAGACGCCGCCAGTGTCATGTGGGGCGGATGGGCCTCCTATCTAGTGGCTGCGGGCGCCGCCATCTCCAGTTTCGGCGCACTCAACGGCTGGATCCTGCTTCAAGGACAAATCCCGCTCGCGGTGGCGCACGACGGACTCTTACCCTCGGCCTTTGGACGGCTGTCAAAACGATCCACGCCGGTCATAGGAATCATGATCGGCAGCCTGCTCGCCACGATTCTCATCTCGATGAACTACACCAAAGGGCTGGTAGAAGAGTTTACGTTCATTCTCCTGCTGGCGACTCTGACGTCCCTGGTCCCCTATGTCTTCTGCTCGGCCGCTGACGCAATGATCTCGCTGCGCGGTGGAGAGCACGGGCGGGGGCGCCGCCGGCTGCGGCCGCTCCTGATTCCCGGTCTCGCGTTCGTCTATTCGCTCTGGGCAATCGGCGGCTCCGGGCGCGACGCGGTCTATTGGGGTTTCATGCTCATTCTGGCCGGCATTCCGCTGTATGTCTGGAACAAATTGGGTTCCGATAGCGCTTGTGTCCGTGGTAAGGATTTGCCAAACTCGTAGTCACAGGGGCCGCCTTCCGCATATTCTTGCCCTGAACGGCCGCTGCTGTCGCGTGGGATCGCGAACCATGATCCCGCTGGAGATCTCCAGGAAGATTCAGCATGCTTGAGATTTCATCGCCTTGACCAAGGGAGGGCGTCCAATGCGAAATGCAACCAGCGTAACCCGGCGAGGATTTATCACCGGCACGGCACTCACGATCACCTCGATTGGTTGGAAACTCCCATCGGTCCTTGAAGCAGAGGTGCCCGATAACTTAGCCACACCCATTCCTTCCGAGCCTCCGGTATTGCGGCTCGATCGCAACGAGAGCCCGTACGGAATGTCGCCCGCTTCGATGCAGGCCATGGTGAACATTGCCGCGGACGCATCTCCTCGTTATCCCAGAGACGAGCCGGCCGCGCTTGTGGAAGCCATTTCGAAGCGCCTTGGGGTGGAAAAGGAACAACTGCTGCTCGGCTGCGGCTCCACGGAAATCCTGAAGATGGCGACCGAGACCTTCTGTTCCCCATCCGGGGCGGCCATCGTGGCCGAGCCGACGTTCGAGGCGGTTGTCAATTACTGCCCGCTTGCCCGCGCCCGTGCAGTAAAAATCCCCATCACCAAAGAGTATAAGCACGATCTTCCGAGAATGCTGGACGCCGCCGGTCTGGTGGGCGGATTTATTTTCTTCTGCAATCCGGCCAATCCCGAGGGAACCATCATTGATAAAAAAACGGTCGAGAGGTTTGTTCGCACGATTCCGAGCGGCGTCGTGCTGCTGATCGATGAAGCCTACTCCGACTACGTCGATGCTCCGGAATATGAAAGCTGCCTGCGCTACGTTAAGGAGGGACTGCCGGTCCTCGTCTCGCACACCTTTTCGAAAGTTTACGGCATGGCCGGGTTGAGACTCGGCTACGCTGTCGGCCACAAGGATTTGATCAGGCAAATGAGCGAGCGAAGACTGGCCACCAGCACTAATCAGCTCGTGATGGCGGCCGCGGCGGCAGGGTTGAAGGACGATGATTTCGTTGCCCGCATCCGCAAGCTCAACGCAGAAGTGCGGAACTACTTGTGCGGCGAGCTGAAAGCAATGCGGCTCGATTTCGTTCCCTCCCAGACAAACTTCGTCTTGATCGATCTCGGACGGCCGGCGCAGCCCGTCATCGACGGACTCAAAGAGCGCCGGATCATGGTGGGGCGCCTGTTCGCGTCCATGCCCAATCACATGCGTGTGTCTCTAGGCACGGCTGACGAGATGCGGACGTTCATCAAGGAGTTTCGAAGCGTGATGGGTTAAATTCGGAGACGGGCGCCTCGACTCTCGAACTGTGACGCGCCATCGTGGCCTGCTCGACCGGCAATTCGAGAGTCGAGGCGCCCGTCTCCGAATTCATGCTGTATAATCCCAAAACAGAACCACAGAATCGATGAATGCTTCGACGACGAATTGAGGAGTGCATGCAGTGAGGTCTGCGCCGCAAGAGGTGTCACTGTTGCTCAAAGCCTGGTGCGAAGGCGATCCGGGCGCGAAGGACCAGCTCATGCCTCTGGTGTATGACGAGCTGCACCGTATCGCCCATCGACATATGGTGCGAGAGCATCCTGGACACACCCTGCAAACGACTGCGCTGGTCAACGAGGCCTATCTCCGACTTGTCGACGCAAAGAGTGTGCAATGGGAGGGGCGCGCCCATTTTTTTGCCCTATGCGCCCAGATGATGCGGCGCATTCTCGTCGATCATGCGCGTTCCCGTGCTCGCCTGAAACGAGGCGGCCCGGCGCTGAAAGTGCCCCTGGACGAATGCCT